>Ga0207646_10000892_pt1 | contig 38466 bp, 40 predicted proteins | sample KBSK5502metaG_FD_184343 | JGI IMG/M metagenome (GOLD analysis project Ga0207646, IMG submission 184343) | Corn, switchgrass and miscanthus rhizosphere microbial communities from Kellogg Biological Station, Michigan, USA - KBS K5-50-2 metaG... | ecosystem: Host-associated > Plants > Roots >... | reverse complement strand
GCGGGCCGCGTACCGGTCGCGGTCACGGTCGACCAGGCGCACGACTTTCTCCACCAGACCGACGACTACTGGGTGGCCTGGCTTCGCTCCTCGACCTACCGCGGGCGCTTCGATGAGCCGTTGCATCGATCGGCGCTGGCGCTGAAGCTGATGCAATACCTACCGACCGGGGCCTTCGTCGCGGCACCGACCACTTCGCTGCCCGAAAGCCCGGGTGGGTCCCTGAACTGGGACTACCGGTACACCTGGATCCGCGACACCTCAGACCTGGTCAACGCGCTCCACCAGATGGGGTTCGCAGATGAGGCCGATAACTTTTTGCGTTGGGTGCGTCTGGCGCATGATCGTCACCCGGAGCATTTCCAGATCATGTACACGGTCGACGGCGACGACCGCCTGCCGGAGTACCTGATCGACGAGCTCGAGGGCTACCGCGGATCGAGGCCGGTCCGAATTGGCAATGCCGCCGTCGACCAGGTCCAGCTCGACCTGTATGGCGAGGTCATGCAGACGGCCTATACGGCCTGGCAGCTAAGAAAGCACCTGCCCCGGGCGCGGCGCAAGATCCTGCTGCAGGTGGTCGACTTCATCTTGAGCTCCTGGCAAATGGAGGATTCCGGTATCTGGGAGTCCCGACACCGATCGCGCCGCTACCTCTACTCCCAGGTGATGCTCTGGGTCGGGCTCGACCGCGCGTTGAAGCTCGATCCGGCCCTCCGCATGGGAAAAGTCCGGAGGGCGGCCGTCAGGCGAACCCGCGGCACCATCAAGCGCCAGGTACTGGGACTCGGCTACGACCGCGAGATCGGGGCCTTCACCCAGGCGCTTGGGTACAAGGACCTCGATGCCACGGCGCTCGCGGTCCCGATGTACGAAATGCTCCCCGCCACCGACCCGCGCGTCGTATCGACCGTCAGGGTGCTGCAGGAGAAGCTGAGCAACAATGGTTTTCTCTACCGATACGTCCCTGAGGACTCGGAGTTCGGTGAACCTGAAGGTGTCTTCACCATCTGCACCCTGTGGCTCGTCAACGTCCTGGCCCAGATGGGCCGGCAGGCGGAAGCCGAAGAGCTCTTCAGCCGCGTGACCGAGACCGCGAACGACCTCGGCCTGTTCGCAGAGGAATTCGATCCAAAAACCGGTGAGCTCCTGGGCAACTTTCCACAAGCCCTTACGCACCTGGGCGTGATCAACGCCGTCTTCAACCTCGAGGGGCGGCCGTCAGGCAAAGGGCGCCGTTCGGGCCGCGGGAGCGGCGGATAGAATCGACTCGCTGCGGAGCGGTCGCCTAGTCTGGTCGAGGGCGCGGCACTGGAAATGCCGTAACGGGCGTACCCCGTTCGCGAGTTCGAATCTCGCCCGCTCCGCCACCACGTTTGGTAGGGCTCAACCGTTGTCCCCCTGCGCGTCGCGCTCCTGGGAATCCGCCGACCGCTAGCTTCAGATGACGGTCCACGACGACAGCCACCACCGGGTAGGGCCTCCGGGCACCGGTTCGCTGCCCATAAAGGCAGCGATGGAACCCCGATTGGCTGCCCTCGGGCGACTTGTCGCCGCCGACGTATGCCGCGAAGCTTTTGCTCGATGATCCAATGTGGGTGGGTGTCCGCACGCCCAATGCCGTGAAGACCGCATCCGGCCGTCGCCGTCAGGACAGCCCAACCCGCGCCCAATCCAATACTGCACCCGAGCGGGCACGTGCCCAGCCGGCCGCAAGCTGGGAGGGACCGGGCGGAATGCTGGATCCGCGGATGCTCCTGCAGCTCCAGCGGACAGCGGGCAACGCCAGCGTGGCGGCCCTGTTCGCCCAGTCGGTACAGCGGGACGCTGCGTCTGCAGAGGCCGTTGCCGACCCGGCCAAGGCCGAATGGGACGCCCACAAGAAAATCCACCACCATTTCGATGGCGGCTACGCCACCTATGTCGAGATGCGGCCGGCGTACATTGGCGCCGGGATCCCGAACCCTGCGAAATGGCTTGACGAAACGGTCGCCAACAACGAAGTCACGTTCTTTGGGCACCCCACGCCCGGACATCCAGACTTGCAACCACCGCTCACGTCGGCCCAGGGAAAATTGAAGACCGCGCCGGCTATCAAATCTTTCTGGAGCTTCGTGCCGCGACCGATCAGAGGCTCGACGAAGATCAGCAACCACGCCCTGGGCCGTGCGGTCGATATCAATCCCTCGACGAACCCGCGAATCATCGACAAGACCACGATCCGCGTGGTCAAGGCGGTCACCGGCGTCGACATGGGAAAGACCCAGGAAGAAGACGCGATGCGCAAGGCCAGCGAAGACTTCAAGGCGAAGTTCGACGACAGCTTTATCACGGCCCAGCTCGACGAGATCAAGTCGCTTCGTCAGCAGCGGTCGGACCTGCAAGCTAAGGAAAAGCCGGATTCGGCCGCGATCAAGAAATTGAGCGGCAAAATCAAGAAGGCCGAGAGCCTGGTCGCCAACCTCCGCAGCTTGGCGAAGAAGGGCTTCCTGGACCTCCCGCATGATTTCATCGAGGCGCTGAAAAGCTCGGGGCTGCAGTGGGGAGGGGACTACAAGTCGAGCAAGGACTTCATGCACTTCGAGCTCGGACCCATGGCGGGCGCGGGCGGGGGAGCGGCGGCATCGAAGGCCGCGCCGGCCCAGGCGCCCGCCAAGGCACCCGCGGCCACTCCTCCGACAGCCGTCCCGTCGCGGGCGCCGACCAAGGCACCAGTCAAGGCACCGGCAACAGCCCCAGGAGCCGCGCCCAAAACGGTGCCGGCGCCTCAATCGGCAACCAAACCCGCCAGCGCAGCAGCGGCAAAGCTGGTCGAGGCCTCGGTCCCAACGGAGCAAGGCACTGTTCGCCGGCTTACAGTGAACGGGTTAACTCAAGGCTACAAGCCAGCGGCGAAAGTACCTCCGGGCGAGCCCACGCCCCGGGAGGCGGTCGTCCTGATTCCGCCGAGCCTTGCCGGCGACACCGGTCCGGTGGAAGTGCTGGTCCACTTACACGGGCACGGCATCGGATTCAGGACACAAACCGCCGAACTCTTGAAGCAGGTTCGCCATGCGGGGACCAAGGTCGGCGAGGTCAGGGACGTCGCCATCGACCAGACTGAAGCGCAACTGGCGGCCAGCGGACGCCGCATGGTCGGGGTCCTGCCCCAGGGTGGCACCCACTCGGAGTTCGGCCACAACTTCGATCCCAAGAGCTATTCGCAGGACGTCTTCACCCGGCTGGTCGCTCTCGGTTTCTGGAAACAGGCTCCTGAGATACAGGGTGTGGTGCTTAGCGGGCACAGCGGCGCCGGGGCGACATTTGCCAAGATGATGGGCGGCAAGTCCGCTCGGCCCGAATATCTACGCGAGGTCGTCATGTTCGACTCCATCAATGGATCGAACGAGCTTGAGGCTATCTCCGGTTGGTTGGTGCGCCAGCTCGGATCGGAGCTCAAGGCGCTGGCGGGGGTAGCTTCAGCGCAACGGCGGCAGGAGTATCTGTCGACCAGCTTTCGATTTAGAGGCTATTTTTCCCATCCCTCCTGGGCCACAACCGATAGGAAAAAGAAAGGCTACTGGATCTATCTCGACATGTACGGCCAGCTCGAGGCCCGGCTCAACAAGTGGTTTGCAGACCATGACGAAGAACTGCAAAGCCTCGGGGTTGCCGGCCAACTGCGGCAGAACTATCTCCCGATCATCGACGCCGGGCCGGTTCAGCATGAGCGGATCATGGGCGAGAAGAGCCGGTTCGCCGAGGCGCTCTCGGCGTTGGGGCCCGCGGCGCTGATCTCACCGGCGAAGGCCAAGGCCGCCGCAGCGGCTGCCGCTCCGGTTAAGACACCGGCTCCATCTCCCGGGAAAACCGAGGCCGCAACCCCAGCTGGCACCACTACGCCAGGCGCTGCGGGCGCGAAATGGAGCGGAACTACTGAACAGAAGGAGTTCCTGGAGAAGGTTCTCAAAGCGCACATCGCGCTTAGTTCGAGCCGGGCCAAGCATGTGCTGCCAGATCTCTCCGGCGATGAGCTTGAATCCGTTGCCGGCACGGGCGTGGATATGAAGAAGGGAGCCGGAGCGGCGGCCGGGGACCTGATCGCCGCCGCCAACAGCGCCCTCAAGGCGGCCCAGGAGGCGGGCGACGCTGACGCCAAGCTGACGACCAGAATCAGCGCCACGAGCGGGTATCGCGGACGCTCGCATCAGGAAGAGCTCTGGCGAGGCTATTTCCCGGGCTATTACGACGACACCAAGGCGCTTCGGGCGAAGGTTGGAAAGAAAAAAGGTGGCGGCGAGCATGGCGACGGCGCCGTGCTTGCGATGCGTGATGAAGTCCGGCAGTGGATCGCCGCGCCGGGATTCAGCAACCATCAGGCGGGAATTGCTATCGACCTCAAGCAAATCCGCGTGCGCGGGCAAGACATTCACAACACCAAGAAGAAAGATGAGCTCGACAAGTGGCATGCTTCGTGGTTGTGGCAATGGCTCGACGGCTCTGGAGAGGGTCAAGCAAAGACGCATACCTTCGGGCCATACAAGAAAGAGCCGTGGCACTGGGAATATCAGAGCTCAGGACGCTAGCCGTCGAGCGCTACGACCAGCCGGCTGGGGGGTAACTCTTGGGCGAGAGCACACTGATTGCGAAGGGTTCCCAACTGCGGCATGCGATTTCGACGACGTCTGAAGCGTGAATCCAGCGAATGCTGCCGTTCTTTCTCCTTCGTGAATCGCGGCTGCTCCGGCACGTCGTCTGGAAACAAGGTACGATCCCGCGTTGGGAGTGGCAGGGGCAAAATCCTGGCGCTCATCTGCTCCCTGGCCAGGGCGAAGGGCTGATCGAAGAGTCCTTGGTCCCCCAGTGACTTGCCGTTCTCACTCAGTTACCCGCTGCGATATTGCTGAATTCTCGCCGGATCCGCGCTACGCTATGGGTCTTCCATCGCGCAGGCAGGTAGCCGGACACGATGGTGCTTTCGAGGTCAAGAAGAGGATGTCATTGGAGATCACCATCAAACACAACGCAAGGGCAGCAGTCACGGTCGTGCAATCCGGATTGCCTGTAGCCGCGAAGCAATCACCCGGGTCTCGGCTGCGTCAGTGACCGCTTCGCAGCGGAGGAATCCGGATGGGGATTAATCGGAGCCCCACGAGTTCAGAGACAGCAACGCCGGCTGGGGCGGACGCAGCGGCTCTGCGGCCTCCGCCCCTCGGGCCGAGTGAGCGGTCGCGCAGAGTTGAGTCTCAGCGGGCTCGCGTGGCAGGGGACGATGCTGGTCCGCCGGGGTCGGCGGCCGCATCGGCTTCAGATCGCCTTACGGAGCGGACGCGATGGCCGGCTCGGCTCTTGGAGCTGGTACGCGGACCCTTGCTCGCAACTGCCGCCGTGGCCGCGCAGTACCTTCTGGCGCAAACGCCATCCCCCATTCACGACTTTGCGCCCATCTACCTTCTAGTCGTCGTCCTGGTCGCGGTGGTCGACGGCCGTCGGTCCGCGCTGGTAAGCGGAATCATCATGATGGCGTATAGCGCCTACTTCTACTCCAGCTCTGGCGCTCTTTTCACCTACACGACCGAGAACCTGCTGCGCCTCATGATGGTGGTCGCAGTCATCCTGGCGATCGCCCTGCTTGTCGGTACCCTGAGGAAGAAGACCGACCTGCTGCGCACCGAGTTGCGAGCCGGCCGAACACAGGTGGCCGAAACGCTGAATTCTAAGCGCGAATTCATGAATGATGCCGCCCATGAGCTGAGGACTCCATTGACGGTCATCTCGGGTTACGTCTCGATGCTCCAGGATGGAACCTTCGGAGCATTGCCGGCGCGCTGGCGGGATGCGATGTATGTCATCGAGCGCAAGACTCGCGAGCTGGGTGCGCTGGTGGAGGAGATGCTCCTTTCCGCCCGAATCCAGACGGGTGCGCTGCCGACTGCTACCATGCCGCTTGACCTGCGGGAGGCGGTGCGACAAGCAGTCGAGCGAGCTGAACCGAGCGTCACCCTGGAGCAAGCGACGCTCTCATACGAGTTGCCCGCCGAAGAGGTGCTGGCGGAAGTGGACCCCGATCACCTCGGCCACATACTCGACAATCTGATCAACAATGCGCTTACGTATAGCGATACGAGGCCCTGGGTCAAGATCACTGTCAGCGGTGGAAGCGAAGCCCGAGTCTTAGTGAAGGATCGTGGCTGGGGCGTCCCCGAGGCGATGAAGCAGCGGATCTTCGAGCGTTTTGTCCGATACCGGAGTCCGGCTCACAAATCCAAACGGGGAACAGGGCTGGGGCTGTCCATCAGCCGGGAGCTGGCTGATCGCTACGGGGGATCAGTAGATCTCGCGTGGACGGAGCCTGGGAAGGGAAGCGTCTTTGTTCTCCGCCTCCCTCGAGTTGCGGGCTGAACGGTAGACCTCGCCGCCGACTAACCCGCGGCCCAAATCGATAGGTTTTGGGGCTCACGTCCAGGGCGCCCACGCGCGCCATTTCACTGTGACCCCGGGGAAATGTGTGGCCAGGCGTGCCAATCGACTGTTCAGATCAGCGGGCTGATGGCTCGACCGCGCGTCGTCGTGCGAACCAGAACGGGGCATTGAGCACAGCCAGAAAGACGATGGCCAGCAGCAGGCCGCTGGCAATGTACCATGGCCAGGGCCCCAAGACGTTGAGCAAGCTCCCGGCTGTGGGCTTCTCTCGCAGGAACATGTAGTTCCCACCGGTCAGGATATCGGCGAGGCCGGCGATCGCCGTGAAAACGATCGTCGCTAGGAAGACGCGAACCGGCGCCCCAGGCCGCGGCCAGATCCGGCGGCCCACCACGAGAAAGACGGCGGCCACCAGGACGCCGCCGTGGCCGACATAAAACCGAAAGTAGCCGGGATCTGGGAAATGCTGCTGAATATCTGGGGTCGCGAGCGCCTGGACGATCGCGCCCAGGCCCCAAAAGTAGGTGAGCTCGACCAGGAATGGCTTTGGCCACCAGAGCGCCGCGGCGCTCACGAATTCGGCCGCGCGCGAGAGATGTAGTGGCAGATCGTTACGGGGTGAATAGACGCCATGGATCGCCTGCCCGATCCAGTAGCTCGGCTCCGCCACTGCGATGAGGACGGCCAGCACGCGGGAGACCAGTGTGATCCAGCGTCCCGGGTACTTCCGGGCGGCCACGGTCAGAGCGATGGTGACGCCGACGACAACCGCGACGCCGCCGACGTGTTCGGCACTCAGGAAGCCCAACGACGCGCAGCCTACCGCACTCTGTAGCCCCTGACGCCGATGCGGGAGTCCCTCGCGCACCGGGCGCTTGCTGTCCAGCTCTAGGGCGGCAATATTCCAACTGCCCAGCGACGCAGGGAACACCTGAAGCACGATGCTCCTCTTCCATTAGTGAGATGGGATTCCGTGTCCATTGATGCCGGCGACAAGGCGGATCATCGTTTCGACGCTCGCGGTCACCAAGGCGAGATTCGGGCTTGGATTTCCGGAAAAAACGACCGATCGTCCTGGACGGATACGGTATAAGGGCCGGCGTCCTAAGCGGCTGTCTCCGAAAGATCGGCGGGCCGCGACGACGGGGCGTGATTGGACGCCTGCATGCCTGCGGCGATCAGCCAGACCACGCCGAGAGCGACTAGTAGGTCACCCACACTGAGGACGGTTGGCAGGGGCCATGGCGGCGGCACAAGGAACTGATCGGTCAGCCAGCGTAGGTGAGTATGGCTGTCGCTCAGCGACGAGTTGGAGGTCAGCCGGCCCGCCGCCAGGTCGCGGACATAGGTGGCTCCGCGGCTGCGGGCCAGCAGGTTGGCGTCAACCGGCATCCGGCCGCCGTTTGCGGCGATGGCAACCACGTTGCCGAGGCCGCCGGCCAGGACGCACGGCATACCCGGAACGGCCAGGTTGCGGGCCAGCCAGGCGAGCGAGAGAAGGCCAGAAAGCAAGTAAAGCACGGTGACCACCGGCCCCGGGATGGTCAGCCCGGTGAAGAGAACGACCTGAAGGGCAAGCGACAAAAGAATCAAGACATTCCATCGCAGCCGTAAGCGCGCCAACCGGTGTGGGCGCCCGCCCATGGCGAAGCCGAGCGCGAGGCCAACGATGATCGCGCTAAGCAGCGACATCGGGCATCTTCGCGTTCGTAGTCGCGGCGCGTTGCGCGTCCGCGTCTTCGAGCAGGAGCTGGATGAACGTTGCGCCGACGACGGGATGCCACTGGGTGCCGAGCCCTCGCTTGAGGACCTCGAGCGCCTTCGCCATCGGCATCGCCTTCCGATAGGGTCGGTTCGACCGCATGGCGTCGAAGGCGTCGGCCACGGCCACGATCGCGGCGCCGATCGGAAGCTGTGCCCCGCCGATGCCATCGGGATAGCCGGCCCCGTCGTAACGCTCATGGTGAGCGCGAACCAGCCTGGCCACCGGCTCGAGGTTGGAGAACTGCCGGATGACGTCGTAGCCAACCGCGCAGTGCTGGCGCATGATCGCCATCTCCTCCTCGGTTAAGGTGCCGGGCTTGAAGAGGATCGCGTCCCGCACCGCGATCTTGCCCAGGTCGTGCAGTTGACCGGCGATCGTGACCTGCCAGACTTCGTCGGGCGAGAGCCGGAGGCGCTCCGCGAGGCGTCGGGCATAGCTCGAAACGGACTGCGTGTGATGATGCGTCAGCTCGTCACGGCGCTCGATCACGTCGGAGATCGCCGCAAGGGCTCGGACGCTGTCGTTGCGCAAGCGCTCGAACTGAAAGTAGGCCTGCCGAAGGATGGCCGTGGGAACGATGAAAAGCAGCGACAACCAGGGCGACTCGTCCCAGACAAAATAGAAGATGAGGCCGAACAACTCGATCCCGACGAGCTCCAACACGATACCGGCGTAGTTGCTGACATAGGCCACCTGGAATGGCCGACCGTCGATCGATGCGAGCAGCACGCTCATCGGGACGGTGTCGGCAATGAAATAGACGATGAGCATCGCCATGGTGGCCAGAACCATATGCGCGGAGTCCTGCCAGCCGATCAGTTCGAGGACGGCGGAGCCGGCGACAACCGCGGTTGAAGCCAGAGCGACATTCGTCAGTTGCTTGTACCAGGGTCGCCGCGTGACCAGCTGCCAGATCAGCGTCGAGACGATGGCGACGAAAGCCGCGGTGCCCGGCTGGCCGCGGTAAATCATGATGGCGCCGATGAGAAAGACATTCGAGACGGTGATCTCATATCCCTGCTCGAAGCTGACCGGGAAAAGATCAGCGATCAGCGTGAAGCCAATCAGGACCAGGGTGCCGACGCTGATGGACAGCGGCGCGCCGCGGGACAGGTGCCAGTCGAAGGCGTAGATGGCCCCGACGCCGCCTAGCAGCCAGATCCCGGCCAGGACTTGCTTCGACCGGAAGCTCAGGGCTTGGTACCCGCTCACGTTCGGTGGTGTAACGCGCGGGTAGCCGAAAATTTGGCCGGAAACGCCGGTCGGCCGACCCACTCCTGATCGGCCGACCGCCAAGTCTATGTGCTGAGACTTAGTTCCAGTGAGTGCCCGCTCCGAGCGTCAACAGGACGCCCGCGACCGACGCGATGAAGAGCAGCCAGCGCATTTGTGCACCTCCTGCGGCCAGTATCGGGCGATCGCCTTGCGGATTGCCATGCGAACGGCCCGGTCGTGACCTGGCCGTTCGCGTTGTGTCGCACTACGGCGCCCGGCAACCGCCTCCTGGCGCCCCCACCACCGCTGCTCCCGGCGCCGTAAAGTGGAAACCGTGAGGTCGATCGGTGTGGGCCAGGAAGGGGCCCTTGAGCACGTGGTCCGGCCTGAACACACCGCCGACCGGTTTCAGAATGCTGGCGTGACAGTTCTGGCCACGCCGGTTCTCTGTCACTGGTTCGAGTCTGCGGCGGTTCGTGCGATTGCACAACAGCTCGATCCGGGCGAAGCCACCCTTGGCACCCGTCTCAGCATCGAGCACCTCAAGGCCACGCCGTTGGGGATGCAGGTTCGGGTTAAGGCTCGCGTCATCGCTGCGGAGGGACGCCGCGTCAACTTCGAGGTCTCGGCCTTCGACGACGTGGAGCTAGTCGCTCGCGGCACGCATCAGCGCGTTGTGGTCGACCTCGAGCGATTCCTGGCCGGGGTGGAAGCGAAGAGCGCGTCGCGGAGCTGAACCCGGCTGCTAGCCTACGTGCCGAGCCGTTGCGCGGTGGCGCTCGCGCTTTAAAGGAGGGCCGAATGTCGACTGATGACCTCGTAGTGAACCGGGTTCGCTCGTCCAGCACTGTGACGCCGGGCCGCTCGATCAACCAGGTACGGGACCGGGAGTTTGTGATCGATGAGCCGACCCACCTCGGCGGCCCCGGCGAGGAGATCACCCCAGCCGACGCATTCCTCGCGGGGGTCTCGGCCTGTGGCGTGCTGCTGGTGCAGGGTCGGGCGCGGGACTCCGGAGTCCGCCTTGATCAGATCGAGGTCAACATCGAAGCGGTCCGCCACCGCCGCGACACATCGGTCTTTCGGCGGATCGACATGCTATTCCGGCTTTCCGGTCCCAGCCGGACGGAGGCGATCGATCTCGTTGAGCATTACAAGCACCATTGACCACTCTACAAAGCGGTCGCGGTCGCGACCACGGTGCAGGTGACAGTCGAAGCGGGCCCGTAGGACACCCAGATGCTTTACGGTATTGGCGGCGGGTTATGCGCCGAACGCGGCTCGATTGAGGTTGGAGGCGGAGAGGCAATCGCTGATCGCGTGCGCGTTTGAGGCACCCGTATATAGAGGTATAGATCCGTCATGGCTCCCCGTCGATCTCTCGAAAAACTCTCCCGGCGCGCCGGCGTCGAGCTCGGGCTCAAGGGCGCCCGCCAGGTCGCGGGCAAGAGTGGCCGCATCCGGCGGCCGTATCTGCCTGGGCAACAGGGTCGCGCCGGGCAACAGGGCCGCCGCCGCAAGCGTGACTCCGACTACCTGGTGCAACTCAAAGAGAAGCAAAAGATCCAGTGGTTCTACGGTGTGGCGGCCGGCCAGCTGCAGCGCTATTTCGATGCCAGCCGCCGCCGGCCGGAGGCGACCGGCGAGGAGCTGTTGCGCCAGCTCGAGGAGCGCCTGGACAACGTCGTTTACCGGCTGGGCTTCAGCGCGACCCGAGCGCAAGCTCGGCAGTTCGTTACGCACGGTCACGTCCAGGTCAACGGCCGGCGGGTTGACCGTCAGTCATATGAGGTCCGCCCTGGTGACACCATCTCGATCAAGCCGGGAAGCTCGGTCGAGCCATTGGTCCGTGACGCGATCAGCCTCGGTTTTAAAGTCCCCGACTGGCTGGCCGCCGATCAGGAAGCGCTGACCGGGCGGGTGGCGCATCGGCCGGAGCGCGCCGAGATCGATATCCCGGCCGACGAGAATCGCGCCGTCGAGTTCTTCGCGAAGTTCTAATAAGCGCGCTCCGGTGTGAAAAAGCGCGCGTGGTAATCAGCGCGCTCCGGTGTGAAAAAGCGCGCGTGGTAATCAGCGCGCTCCGGTGTGAAAAAGCGCGCGTGGTAATCAGCGCGCTCCGGTGTGAAAAAGCGCGCGTGTCGTCCTCAGCCCGGGCGCTCGACCGGCCTCGCATAGCCAACGCGTACCAGCAAAGTCGACGCTGCGATGGTTAGGACGACGGCGGCGAGGATCGCGGCGTACAGGTTGTTCGGGATGACATTGCGGGTCAGGCCGATGGTTGCCAGCACGAAGCTGAACTCGCCGATCTGACCGAGGCCGATGGCAACCTGTCGTGGCCGTCCCGGAAGATGTCCGAAGCGAGCCAGTAGGTAGACGGGAGCGACCTTGACCAGGACAAGGAGAGCGAGCACGACCAGAACCCATCCGAGCCCGTTGAGCAATGCGCCGGGGTCGATCAGGGCTCCAATCGCGACGAAGAACAGCACCGCGAAGACATCGCGAAACGGTAGGAGGCGTTGTCGCGCCTCGCTGGCCTCGCGGCTCTCACCGATGGCGAGACCGGATACGAAGGCGGCCAGCGCGAGTGGGATGCCGAAGAAACGAGCGCCGGCTCCCGCCAACGCGAGGGCGCTGGCGACGGAAACGATGAGGAAGAGATCGTGTTCCTGGTGGATCTGTCGGAGGAGCCGCGGCAGCAGTCCGGTCGCGATCACCACCAGGATCACGTAGACCAACGCCAGCTCCACCGCGGTGATGCCGGAGCTCGCCTCGAGCCCCAGGCCGATCAATGCCACGATCGCGAGCGCCACGCCGGTGACATCCTGCAGCACACTCCAGCCCAGCAGCACGTGGTCCGTTGCCGCGTCGGTTGTCCGACGGCGGCTGCGGGTGATGTTGACCACGACCACGCTGGACGACAGCGCAATGCAGAGGCCGAGCAGGACGGCGCCCGCGAGCGGAAGCCGGAGCAGAAGTCCGACTGCGGTCGAGACCATCGCCGTGAGAACGGTCTGCAGCGGCGCCGCCCAGAACAGGCGTCCGCGCTCCCGCTGGAGTTCGGCGAGATCCAACTCGATGCCAACCTCGAAGAGGAGCAGCACCACTCCGACGTCGGCGAAGATCTGGAGTTGATGGCGGTCAGCGACGTAGCCGGGGGTAAACGGCGAGACGACCAGCCCGATCGCCAGGTAGCCCAGAACCGCCGGTAAGCCGGCGCGTCGAGCCAGCCAGCCGGCGATCGCGGCGACGAGGAGCACAAAACCGATTTCGAAGATGGCGGGGGCGGTCGACTCCACTCAACGCCTCCCGGCGCCCCGATCAATGAAACGCCCGGTGGTCAGCGTCCTGGCCGCGCGGGCAGGCGGCTCGGGCCGACCTGAGCCTCGAGCCAGCCGGTCAGCGGCTTGCTGTCCTTGATCGCCGCCTGCACGCGTTCCTTTGCCTGCGCGGTCTGCAGCCAGGGACCGGGCTTCCAGTTCCGGCTTGCCATCAGTCCCTTGCATCGCAACAGGTCGCCGCGTGGGTGATCGGCCGGGTATCCGGAAGGGACGCGCTTGAAGCTCGGCTCGGTGACCTGGTAACCCTCCTTGCGGAGGGCGGCGACGATCCGCGCCAGCTTTTCGCCGTCCTTGCCTGCGACCGCATCGCGATACCGGGTGAGCTGATCGGGTGCCATCTCGTGCGAGCCGATAGCGACGTACAACCCGTCGCTCGAGACCTGGAGGTAAAAGCCGCTGGCCCGGGCGCCGGACATGTAGGCGCCCAGATGCTCCTTGTACGGGCGCTTATCTGGAGAGAATCGAAGGTCGCGATTCAGGCGGAAGATCTTGGCCTCGATACCCGGCCCCATGTCTTGCTCGAGCTCGGCCAAGAGGGCCTCCAGCGGCTGTCGCACCTGCTCCTCATAGACCGATCGGTGGGCTTCGAAGTAGGCCTTACTGTTGTCCTTTTTCAGGCCCTGGAAGAATTGCAGCGCCGGCTTGGGCCACCCCTCGAAACGAACTCGAACCGCTGTGGACGCTCGACCCTTCATCGGTTCCCTCCTCGCTCAATCACGCCGCCTTCTCCACGCCGGAGGCGGCTATTCACGCCGCCTTCTCCACGCCGGAGGCGGCTATTCACGCCGCCTTCTCGACGCCGGAGGCGGCTATTCACGGTTGCAGGTTTTAGCTGGATCGTAACGTTTCACCAAACATGACCCTCCTTCGTGTTGCCCTGAGCGTTTTCGCGATCCTCAACGTCGTCTTTTGGGCGGTGCTCGCTTGGGCTTGGGCGGTCAAGCCGGCGTGGGCCGCGCGCCTCCCGCTTGGGCTTGGTTCCGATCCGCGCTACAAGACCGCCGTCCCGGTGTGGGCGCGGCTCGCGGCGGCGATTGCGGCCTTTTGGGCGGTGGCGGCGGTGCTCTACCTGACGGTCTATTCCGGCAGCCGGTTGGCCTTCGTCGCGCTCTTCGTGATGGCCGTCATCTTCCTGATCCTTGGAATCGGCGCAGCCGCTCGCGTGTATAGCGCCCTGCAACTGCCCAAGGACTCGATGATCGGCCAGCCCCGGCGCCGAGCAGCGCACTAGACCGCCGCGTCGCGAGCACGGACCCGACCAGAATCAGGGCGAAGCCGATCACGGCTCCGACTGTAAAGGGCTCGCGGAGCAGCGTCACACCCAGCAGCAAGGCGACGGCCGAGTTGAAGTAGGTGATCACGGTCGCCCGCACCGGTCCGACTTCGCCGATGAGGGCGAAGAAGAGCAGAAAGGCGACCGCCGTGCAGACGACGGCCAGGATCGCGACCGCGATCAGTACTCGACCCGACGGCAATGCCCTGGGCAGCTGGGGCAGCGCCAGCGGGGCGTAGAGAAGGGCGGTGAGCACGAGCGATGCCGCGACGACGCCGACGGCCGGGAGGCTGGGGAGAGCCGGCGGGCGATGATGATCGGCCCGGTCGCATAGCCCAGGGCGACCAGGCCCACCTCGAGGACGGCCCCCAGGTCCCTGAACGAGACGTTGAGGCCGACCAGGGCGGCAACCCCGATCAGGCCGACCAGTAAGCCGGTCACCCGACGGCGGTCCATGCGATCGTCGCCGCGCGTCAGCCGCTGCAGCACCGCGCCGATCAGCGGGACGGCGGCGATCATGAGGCCGGTCAGCGAGCTGGAGAGGCGTCGCTCCGCGTCGGAGAGCAGGAACCAGGGTAGCGAGACTTCGACCACGGTGTAGACGAGGACCCATCGCCCGTAGGGAAACAGCGGAGCGAGCCAGCCGCGGGTGGCGGCGACCGGTAACAGTAACGCGGCGCCAATCGAGGTTCTGAGAAAGACGAGGCCGGCCGGCGTCAGCTCGCCGACGGCGATCTTGATGAGCAGGTAGGGGATGCCCCAGATGACGGCCATCGCCGCGAACAGTGCCCAACCGCGTCGCGTCACCGACCGGTCACGCGCTCGGCGCGATATCCAGGTCGGCGTCCTCGGGGAGGATTTCCTCGCCGGTGTAGGCCGAGGCCTGCAGCCGGAACAGCCGCGCATACCGGCCGTTCAGTCGCATCAGCTGCTCGTGGGTGCCCTGTTCGACCAGGCGGCCGTGCTCGAGGAAGAGGATCCGATCCGCGCGGCGGACGGTCGAGAATCGGTGAGAGATGTAGACGGCGGTGCGTCCGCGCGTCAGAGAGCGGAGTCGCTCGAACAGGTCGTACTCCGCCTGGGCATCGAGTGCGGACGTCGGCTCGTCCAGCAGCAGGATGCGAGCGTCGCGCATGAAGGCGCGGGCGAGCGCGACCTTCTGCCACTCGCCGCCGGAGAGGTTGACGCCGGCGTCGAACCACTTGCCGAGGGCGGTGTCGTACCCTTGCGGAAGACCGGCGATCAATGCGTCCGAGCCCGCCTGTCGGCTGGCCTTGAGAATGGTCTCCCGGTCGGCGATGGCACCAAGGTTGCCCAGGCCGATATTCTCCGCGGCGGTCGCCTGGTAGGTGACGTAGTCCTGGAACATGCCGCCGATCTGCGCTCGGAGCCCGGCTGGATCGTAGTCGCGGATGTCGACGCCATCGATCAGGATCCGGCCATCGATCGGATCGTAGAGCCGGCAGATCAACTTGAACAGCGTGGTCTTCCCGGCACCGTTGCGGCCAACGATGGCGATCGTCTCTCCGGGCGAGACGGTGAAGCTGAGGTCGGTCAGCGCGTTGTCAGCGGCTCCCGGATAGGCGAAGCTCACTTGGTCGAAGGTGATGTCACCCCGGACCGGCGTCGGCACCGGGACCGGATTGGCGCGCGTCGGGAGCACACTCTTGGTTTCCATCAACTCGAACAGGTTGCTGAGATAGAGGTTGTGCTCATACATGCCGGAGAACCCGCTGAGGATCCCCTGGATCGAGCTCTGCACCGATTGGGCCGCTGTCGTGTACAGCGTCAGGTCGCCGAGCGATAGCTTGCCGGCAATCGCCTGCAGCGCCACGTAGAGGTAGGTGATCGAGGTGGCAATCGTGCTCAGGTTGCCCCAAAGAAAGCCGGTCAGGTAGCGTCGCACCACCTGCCGGCGCTGGCTACCGTAGTAGGCCTCGCCGATCAGGCGGTAGCGGTCGATGAAGTAGCGGCCCAGCCCGAACAGCTTGACCTCCTTCGCGTAGCTGTCCGTGGTCAACAGGGTCACGAGGTAGTTCATCCGGCGGAGCAACCGTGAGCCCCAGCGCGCGATGTTGTAGCCGCGCCACCCGTATCGCGTGTCGGCGATGAAGGCCGGGATCGGGGAGAGGAGCGCCAGCAGGGCGAGGAGCGGGCTCACCAGTACCAGGAGCGCGATCATCGTCACGAAGGTCAGCGCCGTCTGGACCAGCCCGAAGGCGGTCGAGATCATCATCACCGGACGGTTGATGGAATCGGTCTGGGCCCGGCGCAAGAGGTCGTACGACGCCGGTTCCTCATAGAAGGCGAGGTCGAGCGAGGCGGCTTTTTCCATCACCATCAACTGGATGCGCATCGACACCGAGTTCTGCAGGAGCTGCTGGGTGATGTTGCGCAGCGTGCTGAGCAAGGCGATCAGCGCAAAGATCACCAGCTGCAGGATGGCAAGCACGATGATGGCGTTGACCGTGGAGAACGCCGGATGCCAGAGGCCGAAGTCGAGTTTCACGATGTCGCGAACACCTGGATTGCCGCGGACCACGATGCCGTGCACCACCGCGTTGACCAGCAGCTTGGAGGTATAGGCCGACACCGCCGGGACGACGCCGGCGACCACGGTGGCCGCGAACAGGCCGGCCGTCACCGCTGGGCTCGCGTCCCAGACTAGACGGATGACCCGGGGCAACGCCGCACTGGTGCCCGCGATCGATTGCTTCAGGCTGCGCCAGCGGCTCCGCAGATCCTTTGGCCCCGGCTGCTCCTGCGGCTCCTCGATCACCGGGTCGCCGGTCAGGCCGCTGTTGGCGGGACCGGTCTCGGCATTCCTGGAGCGTCCACGGCCCCACATCCAGAAGATCGACGGGCCGCCATGTCCCGGCGGCATCATTCCCACGGCGCTACCCTACCGCACAACCGCAGGCGAATCGGTTTCCGAATCGTGAATGTTGGCGGTCGGAGCATCCCGCTTTGCCGCTGCGCCGGCCTGGCGGATTGCGGCTAGAGGGGAGTATGGTTTCGCATGATGATCGATGAGTAGCGAACAGCCCTCCGGATTCGAGGCTGCGCGCGAGCCGGAATCGGCGACAGATGGTCGCCTGCAGATCCTGGCAACTGAGCACTGGAGCCTGCTCGCGACCCGCTCGCTTAGCTACACGGAATCCTTCAGCCGCGTGAGCATGTTCCTGTCGGTCCTGTCCGGGGCTGTCATCGCGCTGGCGCTGATCGCGCAGGCGGACCGTTTCGGGGAGACCTTCGTGTTGATCGCGATCCTGCTGCTGTCCGTCGTCATTTTCGTGGGGGTCGCGACCACCGCCCGGCTGATGACCATCAACCGGGATGACATGCGCTGGGTGATTGGTATGAACCGCCTCCGCCATGCCTACCTCGAAATGCATCCAGAGCTGGAGCCGTACTTCATTTCCGGCCGATACGACGATCTCCGCGGCGTTCTTCTCACGCTCGGCCTTGACTCGATGCCACGGCGCAGCCGAATGACGCTCGTTCATGGCATGCAGACGCTGCCAGGCATGCTTTCCGTGATCGTGTCGGTGGTCGTAGCTGCGCTTGGCGCTCTGCTGGTCGTCGCCTTCTCCGGGCCGAAAGAGGCAGCCGTGGCGGTGGCGGTCGCCGGTTTCCTGATCAGCTTCACCGCCTTCAGTGTTTGGGGAAGGCGCGCAGTCCGGTACCGGACCGTGCTGACCCCCCGGTTCGCGCGACCCGAAGACGCGGCGCAGTCTGAACGCTGATAGCTAAGGTCGCGCCCGCACCGCAAACGAATACGCTCAGGCCTCGTCCATGACGGCGATCGCCTCGACTTCGATCAGGTAGCCGGGCTCGGCGAGGGCCTCAACGCCGACCAGGGTCGATGCCGGCAGCGTCGCCGGGCCGAAAACGGTGGACCGCGCCTCCGCGAGCAAGGGTCTCAGCCGCTGCAACGCCATCGCCCAATCTTAGGTTTCGCTTACCGGTCGCTCAGAAACACCTCATCTCGACCCGTTTCAATCGTGGGACTGTCATCGCCATGGAGGGTCTCCTATGATCAACCGACCGCAAGTGGCTCGCGCGGAAGCCGCGAGCCCGACCGATACGGCCCGGGAGCTCGCGGCCCGGGTACCCGTGCCGATCGAGCAGATCCTGTTCGAGGTCAAACGCTTGATCGTCGGCCAGGACCGGCTGCTCGAGCGATTGCTGATTGCCCTGCTGTCCGGCGGGCACGTCCTGCTGGAAGGAGTTCCCGGACTGGCCAAGACAGTGACCGTGAAGGCATTCGCCCAGGTGCTCGGCGGCGCCGCCGGCCGGATCCAGTTCACGCCCGACCTCGTACCGGCCGACCTGATCGGCACCCGCATCTACAACCCGGGTCGCGGCGATTTCACCACTGAGCTCGGCCCCGTCTTCTGCAACCTGCTGCTGGCGGACGAGATCAATCGCGCGCCCGCCAAAGTGCAATCAGCGCTGCTGGAGGCGATGCAGGAACGCCAGGTCACGATCGGCAAAGAGACGCACAAGATCCCCGACCCGTTCGTGGTGCTCGCCACCGAGAACCCGATCGAGACCGACGGCACCTACCCACTGCCCGAGGCGCAGCTCGACCGCTTCATGCTGAAGGTGCTCGTCGACTACCCCTCCTTCCAGGACGAAGTGGTCGTGGTCGAACGCATCACCGGGCCTGAGATCGAGCTCCGGCCGGTGGTGACGCTCGATCAGTTGAAGGAGATGCAGAAGGCGGTGACCGAGGTCTATGTCGACCCGGCGGTGCGCACCTATGCCGCGACGCTCGCCTATGCCACGCGCCCCGGAAAGGTGAAAGGACTCGAAGACCTTGCTTCCGCGATCGCGTACGGCGCGAGCCCGCGCGCGTCGATCAACCTGGTGGCCGCCGGCCGGGCGCTGGCCTTCATGCGTGGGCGGTCGTACGTGCTGCCGCATGACCTCAGCGAGGTTGCGCCCGAGGTAATCCGTCACCGGCTGGTCCTGACCTACGAGGGAATCGCCGCGGGCACCACGGCGGAGACGGTCGTCCACCGCGTACTCGAGCGCTCTCCGCCGCCGCGGATCGACCTCGGAGATCGGGTTGCCTCCTGACGTCCTCAACGGCGGCGTCGCCGTCGACGAGCTCCTTCGCCGCACGCGGTGGCCGGTATTGCGACGTCTCGGGTTTCATCCAGGCGGTGACGAGCGCTCATCCTTCCGCGGCACGGGCCTCGAGTACAGCGACGTCCGCGAGTACCAGGCCGGCGACGACCCGCGCACCATCGAGTGGAACATCACGGCTCGGTCGGACCGGCCCTATGTCCGGGAGTCTTTGCCCGACCGCGGCCTCGATGCCTGGCTGCTCGTCGATATCACGCGCTCGCTGGACTGGGGGACGGCGCGCTGCCTGAAGCGTCAGCTGGCGCTCGAGTTCTCCGCGGTCGTTGGGCAACTCTTGACCGGCCGCGGAAACCGGGTGGGCGCGTTGCTCTTCGACGATCGGGTGCGCTCGATCATCCCGCCGTCAGCGGGCCGCACCGCGCTGTTGCAGTTGATTGCGCGGCTGGCCCGGGCGGCCGAGCGTCCGACGGACGGTCCGACGGACCTCGGCCGGGCGTTGAAGGAAGCGGGCCGGCTGATCCGCCGACCCTCCCTGATGGCGCTCATCAGCGATTTCATGACGCCCGGCGGCTGGCAGCAACCGCTGAGCTCGCTGGCGATCCGCCATGAGGTCGTCGCCATCTGGATCACCGATCCCAGAGAGGGCGAGATCCCGGACGTGGGGGTGGTCACCTTCGAGGACCCGGAATCCGGACAGCAGATCCTGGTCGACACGCGCAGCGCGCCGCTGCGGGCACGTTTCCAGGATGCGGCGAAAGAGCAGCGCGCGACCATCCGGGCCGATCTCTTGCGGGCTCGGGCGGCGGTCGCCGAGCTGAGCACCGCCGCTGAGCTCGTTCCCCAGCTCGTTCGGTTCATCACACAACGGGAGGCCCAGCGCGGCGGGCGGCTTGCGGCGCGGACCGCATGAGCTTTCAGTCACCCTGGTTGCTGCTCGGCCTGCTGGCGATTCCCCTGCTGGTGGGTGTCTATGTCTTGAGTCAGCAGCGACGCCGCGCCTACGCGGTGCGCTTCACCAACCTCGCCCTGCTGAACCAGGTGATGGGCAAGGGTCCGGGCTTCCGCCGGCATATCCCCGCGATCCTTTTCATCGCCGGCATTGCCGGTCTGCTGCTGTCGATGGCGCGCCCCCAGGCAACCATCCGGATCCCGAAGGGCCAGACGAGCGTGATGCTCGCGGTCGACGTCTCCGGATCGATGGCCGCGACCGACGTCCAGCCCACGCGGATCGAAGCCGCCATTGCGGCCGGACGAACGCTGATCGATAAGCTGCCGAGCAACGCGCAGGTCGGGCTCGTGATCTTCAACTCGCAGGCGGAGGTGGTGGCACCGCTGACGCAAGACAAGGGCTCCGTCAAGGACGCACTCGGCACCCTCGCACCGGGCGGCGGGACCGCGATTGGTGACGCCATCCAGGTCGCGGTCGCGCAACTCGCCAACATCACCGACCCGAATGGACCAAAGTCCCGCAACGCTGCCGTGGTCGTCCTGCTGTCCGACGGCTCGTCCAACACCGGCATCGACCCCATGGCCGCTGCTGCCAACGCGGCCCAGGCCAGGATCCCGGTCCAGACGGTCGGCATCGGGCAGCGCAACCAGACGACCATGGTGCGGGGGCAGGTCGTCGATGGCGTCGACGAGCAGGCGCTGCAGCAGATCAGCCGCGCGACCGGTGGCCACTACGCCTACGCGGCCGACGAGGCTCAGCTCAGCAAGATCTACAGCGACCTTGGATCGCGGATCGGCTGGGTTGTGACCAAGCTCGACCTCACGGTGCCGCTGCTGGCCCTCGGCACCATCATCCTGGTGGTGGGTGGCCTGTTCAGCCTGCGCTGGTTCCGCCTTTTGCCCTAACGATTCACTCCCCTCCGGGAGAGGGGCAGGGAGCCCGGCTGCTAGCGAGAGACGGCTGTCTTAAGAACGCCGGACAGGTGCCGCTCGGCCGGTCCGGTATAGACCTGGCGCGGCCGCGCGATCTTCTGTTCCGGATCGAGCAGACCTTCCTGCCACTGAGCCAGCCAGCCCGGGGTCCGCCCGATGGCGAAGAGCACCGGGAACATCTCGACGGGGAAGCCGATGGCGGCGTAGATGATCCCGGAATAGAAGTCGACGTTCGGGTAGAGGCGGTGCTTGATGAAGTAGTCGTCCGCCAGGGCCACCCGCTCCAGCTCCAGCGCAATGTCGAGCAGCGGGCTGCGACCGGTGACCGCCAGGACGTCGTCGGCCACCTTCTTGATGATCTGGGCCCGGGGGTCGTAATTCTTGTAGATGCGGTGGCCGAAGCCCACCAGCCGCATCTCACCGGCGCGGACCCGCTTGACATATTCGGGAACGCGGCTGACCGACCCTACCTCCTTGAGCATCCGCAACACCTGCTCGTTGGCGCCGCCGTGCAGCGGGCCGTAGAGCGCCGCGGCGGCCGCGGCGGTGGCGCTGAAGGGGTCGGCGTGTGCGCTGCCGACCGCCCGCATCACATTGGTCGAACAATTCTGCTCGTGGTCCGCATGCAGGATGAGCAGGACGTCGAGCGCCCGCTCCAGCACCGGGTTGGGTTCGTATTTCAACTCGGTGGCCTTCCACATCATGTTCAGGAAATTGCCGGCATAGGAGAGGTCGTTGTCGGGATAGGCGTAGGGCATGCCGACGGCGTGGCGGGCGGCAAAGGCGGCCAGCGTCGGCATCTTCGCGATCAAGCGCAGGATCTGGAGCCGCCGGCTCTCGGGGTTGAAGATGTCCTTCGCATCCGGGTAGAAGGTCGAGAGCGCGCCGACGGTGCCCACCAGGATGCCCATCGGATGGGCATCGTGATGGAAGCCGTCGATCAGCTTCTTGATGTTCTCGTGGAGCAGCGTGTGATGGGTGATCGCATCCACCCACTGGCGATGCTGGGTCGGGTCGGGTAGCTCACCGTGAATCAGGAGGTAGGCGACTTCGAGGAAGGTGCTGCGTTCGGCGAGCTCCTCGACGGGATAGCCGCGGTAACGGAGGATGCTCCGCTCGCCGTCGATGAAGGTGATGGCACTCCGGCAGCTCGCGGTGTTGAGGAAGGCCGGGTCATAGCTCAGCAAACCGGAGCCGGGCCCGTCGTTGGTGATCTTCTGGAGGTCGGTGGCGGCGATCGCGCCGTCCCGGATCGGGACCTCGTAGCGACGCCCGGTTCGGTTGTCCGTGATGGTCAGCGTCTGGTCTGGCATGGCTCACGGATATTATCGGCGTCTCGTCCTCTTCGTCAGGGGGGCCGGCGATCGCCGTTAGCTCGCCTGTCGTTGCGTCCTGTGTGGCGCCGGCCGGTCGGCGTCGATCAGGACGGCCGTCGTGATGGCGCCCAGCACCAGCACGCCGGCGGCCCATGCCGTGGCGACGGCATACCCGTGGACCAGGGCCTGATTCAGACCCCCTGGTGTTGAGAGGTGCCCCACGATAGAGGCCGCCGTCGCACTGGCGGCGATCGTGTTGAGCAGGGCCGTCCCGAGCGACGCGCCGATCTGGGTGGCGGCATTGACAGTCGCGGCGGCAACGCCGGCCTGGCGCGGATCCACGCCGCGTGTCCCGACGTTGAACGCCGGCGCCATGACGCAGGCAATGCCGATGCCGAGCAGGATCTCGGCTGGCAGGACGTGGGTGAGATAGCCGCTATCGACCTGGATCTGGGTGAGGATCAACATCCCGGCGGCGGCGGCAAGCGCGCCCGGCGCCATGATCCGCCGCGCTGGAACGCGTGGCATCAGGACAGTCGCGATCCCCCAGGAGCCGGCCTGCGACGCGAGCGTGAGCGGCAGGAACGCCAGCCCGGCTTGGAGCGGTGTGTAGCGCAGCACGACCTGCAGGTAATAGGTGAGGAACAGGAACGCGCCGAACATGCCGGCGATGACGAAGGCCGCCGCAAGATAGGCGCCGCCGCGATTGCGATCGAGGACGATCTGCAGGGGGAGGAGCGGCGCACTCGCACGCGCCTCTCGCACGACAAACGCACAGAGCAGCACCGCGCTGGCCAGCAGGAACCCAATCACCGTACTCGACCTCCAGCCCGTTAAGACCGCCTCTGTGCAGGCATAGACGAGCGCGACCAGGCCGCCGGTGGCGAACACGACGCCCGGGAGGTCGACCCGCTGGCCATGCCCGCCACCGTTGCCGCCGAGCACCCTAAAGCCTCCGACCGCGGCGGCGACGGCGATGGGAACGTTGACATACAGGCACCATCGCCAGCCGAAGTACTGCGTCAGCACGCCGCCGAGGAGGAGTCCCAGCGCCGCGCCACTGCCGGCGATCGCCCCGTACACCGCGAACGCCCTGGCTCGCTCATGCGGCTCCGTGAACGTGACCGCTAGCAGGGAGAGGGCGGTGGGCGCCAGCAGCGCGGCGAAGGCTCCCTGCGCCGCTCGGGCGGCGAGGAGGACGAGAAAGCTCCCGGCGGAACCTCCGACAACGGACGCCAGCGCGAATCCTGCCAGGCCGATGAGAAACGTCCGCTTGCGCCCAATGGTGTCCGCGATGCGCCCTCCGACGAGCAAGAGCCCGGCGAAGGCGAGGGTGTAGGCGGTGATCACCCACTGCCGCTGCGCGTCCGAGGCTCCGAGGGCACGCTGTGCCCACGGCAGCGCGATGCTCACGATCGTCGCGTCGAGCGCGATCATCAGTTGAGCGAGGGCGATGAAGGTGAGCGCGATCCAGCGCCGATCAGCCGGACGGCGGGTGGTTTCCTCAGCCAACTTCAGTGGCATACGTATCACGGCTCCTCCTTGCCGAAAGCTGGCCCGCCAGCATCCCGATGGCGACGGCGAGGACGACGATCACCATCGATGCCAGGCCTGACGGCTTCAGAGTCATGAGGAGCGCGATGCCCAGCACGATCGCCGACCGGACCCACAGCGACGTCAACAGGATTGGATCAGAAAGCGTGCTCTGCAGTTCGTCTGACAGTGGACCCAGCGCGCGGCCGACCGCCGGTCCGATGCGGGCCATCCGTATGCCGGTGCCGAATCCGCCGACGACGGCCAGCAACACCAGGCTGGCCAGGGCAACAAGGATCCAACCACGCGGCCCCCAGGTCGTGACCATCATGTAGAGCCCGGTAACGAGGATCAGCCCGAGCGATGCCGGGGCCAGTCGCAGGACAATCCCGCGCGAAATCCGCAACCACATCAGCGCGTCATCGCTCCGGATCGCGCCCCTGAGCCCACGGAGGCCGATTGCCTCCACCGTGATCGCCGCGATCAGGCCAAACGCGCCAAGGATGTGAAGGTAGAGCGCAACGTGATACAGAAGGGTCGTACTCATTGCAGCGCCCTCCGCATCCGGTCGTGATCGTCCTGGCCGATCTCACCGGAGGCGAGCCGGCGCTTCAGAATGTCGATGGCGCCCCTGGGCCCTGGGCGTACGAAATGTCCCTGCCATGCCATCTCGAATCGAACCTCCTTCTGATCTTGGTTTGATGGATTGGTTTCATTGTATATACTGTATGATGAATTAAACGAATGTCAAGTCTGAGATGAGCCCGCGACCCTATCGACTCGGTCAGCGGCAGGTGGCGGCGGACCAGACCCGAGCGCGAATCCTCGCCGCGGCCCGAGATCAGCTGGAGGAGGCGACCAGCTTCAGCATCGACGCCGTCGCCCGGCGGGCGGACGTCGCCCGCATGACGGTCTACTACCAGTTCGGTTCGAAGCGCGGCCTACTCGAAGCCCTCTTCGCTGTGCTGGCCGCCCGTGGCGGGATGCAGCAGCTTCCGACCGCGTTTCAGCAGGCGGATCCGATGCTGGCCCTGAACCGGATGATCGACGTCTTCGCGCGGTTCTGGTCCTCGGACCGAGTCGTGCTGCGCCGGCTTCGTGCGATGGCCGCGCTCGATCCCGAGCTCGACCAGGTCCTCAGGGAGCGCAACGAAGGGCGACGGAATGGGCTGCGCGTGATCGTGTCGCGGCTGGCGGGCCGAGGTGCGGACGTCGCCGAAACGGTCGATCTCTTGTTTGCGGTGACCAGCTTCGAGAATTTCGATGTGCTCGCCGGACCCGACCGAACGCCGGAAGAGGTCGCGCCCCTGGTCAGGCGGGCCGCGGCCGCGATCGTGGCGCCTAAGCCCGGTAGAGCTCCTCAAGGGCGAGCTCGTTGATGGGCTTGCGCGAGCCGCGCCTCTCCAAACGGGAGGTTTTTCTGTCATGGTTTCGAAAGACGGCCGCCTTCATGCTGGCTCCATTGCCAGTCAGAGGAGGTGAAAAAAATGAACCGCATGAGTAGGTTGATCATCGGCGCCGGCGTAGCGGGCTCCCTGCTGACGGGGGGCGTCATCGGCGCCACGATTGCCGGGCCGCTCGGAGCCAGCGCCGCCACGTCATCGAGTGCCGCAACCACCGCCGCGTCCCCCAGCGCAGGCTCAGGGAAGTTCGTGCCGAACGAAAACGCGACGCACGAGGCCGGTGAGAGCGCGGCGCGTGAGGCGCAAGAGAATGCCGGGCAGTTCCCGACCGTTCCCTAGCCGCCACGTGTCGAGCAAAATGGGGCCGGGTCGTCCCGGCCCCTGACTTTGTATGTTGTCATCAAATCGAAAGGAACAGGGTGCGAGACTGGGAACGGGTGAAAGGACGTTGAGCACCGCTCGGGCCGACCTCGCTCGTACCGGCGCCCGGCGCGTGGCGCTGGTGGCCACTGGAATCGTGGCTGGGCTGTACCTTCTGATCGCCGTCGCGGTCGTCTTGATCGTGACTCATAACCTCACCTCTGACGTCGATGGCACGTTGTCCACCTGGCTGACGGCGATGGCTGCCCAGCGTGGCGGTCCAAGCCGCGGATACCAGGGGCCGCCGGGCGGACCGCGGTTTGAGGCGCCTGTCCTTTGGTGGACGTTTCACCCCGACGGCAATTACGCGGACAGCAGCACAGAGGCCGCCAGCATCAATCTCCCCACGCCATACAACCGCATCCAGGCTCCGCAAACGATCACCGTGTCCGGAGTCGATCTTCGCGTGATGGGCGGACTGACCGGAGACGACTGGACCGTTGTCGGCCAGTCGATGAAGTCGGTCTCCCAGGCTCGCGGGGACCTGATCTTTGCCGAGGCGCTGATTGGCCCGGTCTTGCTCATCCTGGTCTTCCTGGGCGCGCTCGCGATCGGCCGTCGCGTGGCCTCCCCGATCGAGCAGGCGCGCCAGCGGCAGATGGACTTCACCGCCAACGCCTCACACGAGCTGCGCACGCCGCTGGCGGTGATCCAGGCGCAGACCTCGCTGGCGCTGTCGCAGCCGCGCGACGAGGACTGGTACCAGCGCGCCTTCACGCGCGTTAACCAGGAGAGCCAGCGGATGCGCCACCTCGTCGACGACCTGCTCTGGCTGGCGCGCTTTGAGGCGACACCGCGCTCAGGCAAGGCGGAGCCGGTCGACGTCGGTGTCATGGCCCAGCAAGCCGTCGATCGATTTGCCGCGGTCGCGGAATCCCGCCACCAGCGACTCAGCGTGCGACTGAGCGGCGATTCGCACGTCATCGCCGCATCACCGGAGTGGCTGGATCACCTGGTCGGCGTGCTGCTCGACAATGCGTGCAAATACACGCCGGAGCAGGGCTCGATCGATGTGCGGGTGGCGGCCGAAGGCAACCGTATCAAACTCGTCGTCGACGACTCGGGGCCGGGCATTCCCGCCGACCAGCGCGATCAGATCTTCGATCGGTTCCGGCGGGTGTCGGATCAACCCGGCGGGTCCGGGCTCGGCCTGGCGATCGCCGACGCCGTGGTCCGCGCCACCAACGGGCGCTGGGAGGTCTCGACCTCAGCGGCGGGTGGTGCCAGCATGGCGGTGACCTGGGCCCGGCTGCTCGCGCGCCCGTCGGCAACACGCGCGGCCGCATCGGAGATGCCGCCGCCGCTGGCGCGGCTCGACGCCTAGGCCCCCCAATACCCTGCCCTCCCCCGCGACGGGGGGAGAGAAAAGGCCTGGGGCGTCACGGTTTTGCAAGGTGCGCTTTTGCACCATGTGCTCATGAATTCTTTGACCCCGACCCAACGGGACCGCGGGCTGAAGCGCTTGCGGCGACTGACCTTCGGAGCCACAGCGGGAGCCCTGGTCGCGGTGGTCGGCGTCAGCTATGCTGCCGCCGCCTCGTACCCCGGCAAGTCATCGTCCAGCTCCTCGAGCACGGCGCTGAATACTCCGACCTCGACCACAACGACGACCGGCTCGGACTCGGCGTCATCGACGAGTAGCAACAATCTGCAGCCGACAACGCAGGCGCCCAGCACCGGCAGCAGCGGCAGCGGCACGGTGACCAGCGGCGGTTCGTGATGACCGTCGCCATAACGAGCTGGAAGGCGTTGGGCACCTCGGTGCATGTCCTCGCAACCGATTCCGATGCGCTTGGTCGCGCGGTCACGGCTGTCCGCGACGTCCTGGCGGACGTCGATGCCGCCTACAACCGGTTCCGCGAAGACAGCGAGCTGAGCCGGCTGAACGCGAGCGCGGGCCGTGCCGCCCACGTCAGCCCGCTGCTGGCGACCGCGATCGCCGCCGCCCTGCGAGCGGCGCGCCTGACCGATGGGGCCGTCGATCCCACCATCGGCCACGCGATTCGGGTGGCGGGCTACGACGACGATTTCTCTCGCATCGCCGGCCCCTGCCCTGCCCTCCCCCAGCGGGGGAGGGAAATGGAACGCGGTCCGGTGGCCCTTCGCGCTTCGCGCGTCCCAGGCTGGCAGGCAATCCGCTTTGACCGGCTGTCGCGGACCGTGCTGATGCCGGCGCGAGTCGAGCTCGATCTCGGCTCGACCGGAAAGGCGCTGGCGGCCGACCTCGCGGCAACTGCCGCCCTGGCGGCGGCCGGCACGGGTGGCGTGCTGGTCAGCCTCGGGGGCGACATCGCCACCGCGGGTCAGCCCCCGGCTGGAGGTTGGCGAATCCTCGTGGCCGAAGACAGCCGCGCGAAACCCGATGGTGATGGCGAAGTGATCTGTGTGCCGGCAGGTGGCGTCGCCACCTCGAGTACCACCGTCCGCCGGTGGACGCGCGGCGGCGCCGTGCTCCATCACATCATCGACCCACAGACCAGCCTGCCGACCACCGGCCCCTTCCGGACGGTTACGGTTGCCGCCGCCAGCTGCCTCGACGCCAATATCGCTTCGACGGCGGCGATCGTGCGAGGGGAGGCGGCCATCGACTGGTTGATGGGCTGCCGCCTGCCCGCCCGGCTGGTCGAGAAAGATGGAACGATCCACTACATCGGCCGCTGGCCGGATCCGGCGGGAGTGGCGACATGAACGACACCGTCCTCTGGTACGCAATCCGGGGCGCCGGCATCGTCAGCCTCGTCCTGCTCACCGGTGTGGTGGTGCTGGGCGTCGTCTCCGTGATGCGCTGGCAGACGGCCTCGTGGCCGCGCTTCCTCACCACCGGCTTCCACCGCAACCTGGCGTTGGCGACGCTCATCTTCCTCGCGACACACGTCGTCACGGCCGTCGTCGACCCGTTCACGGCGCTCGGATGGGAGGCCGCCATCGTTCCGTTTTCCTCGGCCTACCACCGGTTCTGGCTCGGTCTCGGGGTGGTCGCCATTTATTTGCTGCTCGCGGTCGTCGTAACCAGCGTGCTACGTCCGCTGTTCGGTCATCGAGCCTGGCGGACGGTCCACTGGCTCGCCTACCTGATGTGGCCGGTCGCACTGACGCACAGCATCGGAACCGGCACGGACCCGCGATTCGCCTGGATGCTGGCGATCGTGGCGGTCTGCGTCGGCAGCGTCCTCGGCGCTGTCATCTGGCGCATTCGCCGCGCCGCACCCATGGCATGGCGGCAGATTCCTGCCGCCTCACGGTAGGCATAGAGATGGAGCTGATCCCGTTCCGGCCGGATGCCGAAAGCTTCGCCACGCATCACCAGCGCCTGGGACCGCTGCCTTCATTACCGCCCGACCAGTTGATCGCCGAGCTCGAGGCGAGCGGGCTGCTCGGAAGGGGCGGGGCGGGCTTTCCAGTAGCCCGCAAGTGGCGTGCGGTCGCCGAGCGCTCGTCCGGCGGCGCCGTGGTGCTGGCGAACGGGGCCGAGGGCGAGCCGCTGAGCCTCAAGGATCGATCGCTGATGGCGGCCCGGCCGCACCTGGTCATCGACGGCGCACTGCTCGCCGCGCGCGCGGTTGGCGCCGACGACATCACCTTTTATATAGGTGTCGAACACCGGGCGGCGGATGCCGCGCTGCGACACGCCCTGGCGGAGCGCCCGGCGGCCGTCCGCAGCCGGGCTCGCATCGTCAAGGCGCCGGTGGGCTACGTCTCGGGCGAAGAATCGGCTGCGGTGCACTTCGTGAACGTGGGCGATGGCCGACCCACCACGACGCCGCCTCGGCCATTCGAACGCGGGGTTGGCGGCCGGCCGACACTGGTCCAGAACGTCGAGAGCCTCGCGTTGGCTGCGCTGATCGCCCGCCGCGGCCACGATTGGTACAAGGCCCTTGGCCAGGGCCCGGCGCGGGGGATCGGACTGATCACCGTCTCGGGCGCCGTCAACTATGCGGGGTCCAGGAGATCGAGTTTGGATCAACCTTGGCGGAGGTCACCGCGGCCGCCGGCGGCCTCCGAGGCGAGGTCCAGACCGTGCTCCTCGGGGGATATTTTGGTGGTTGGGCCGATGTCGACGAGCAATGGGGCAAGCCCCTTGACCCCCAGTCGATGCGAGCCCGCGGGCTGGCGCTTGGGTGCGGGGTGGTCCACTTCCTGAGGCCCGAGCGCTGCGGCGTGGAAGCGACGGCCAGGATCATGGCCTACCTCGCCTCGCAAAGCGCGCGCCAGTGCGGACCCTGCGTCTTCGGGCTTTCAGCGATCGCCGAGGCGACGCGGCGGCTGGCCGCGAGGTCGCCGGAGGCCCATGATCTCGAGCGCATCGTTCGCTGGAGCAGCGAGCTGCCGGGCCGGGGCGCGTGCCGACATCCCGATGGTGCGGTGGGCTTGGTGCAAAGCGCGCTGAAGGTTTTCGCCGACGACTTTGCGGGGCATCAGCGCCGACACTGCCTGACGGTCTTCGAGCGGGAGAGGGAGGCCGTGGCTTGATGGACGAATCGCTGCAGATCGACCGGATTCGCTGCGATGGCCATGGGCTCTGCGCTGAGCTGCTCCCGGAGCTGATCAGCCTGGACGATTGGGGCTACCCGATCCTCAAGGTCGTCGCCATGCCGGCGCATTTGAGGGAGCACGCGCGGCGCGCCGTCGATGCCTGCCCGGTGCTGGCCCTCCGGCTGGCGGCACCAGTCAAGACTTCGTAGGGGCGGCGAGGCGAAACCGCCACCAGCGCAGCGGAGGCGCTCGCCGTTTCCGCGACCCTCGCGGCTGGCTGCGTAAACTGATCGTGCGCCATGCCTGAAGCCGTGATCGTCGCCTACGGGCGCTCTCCCATTGGCCGCGCGAATAAGGGGTCGCTCGTCGAGGTCCGGCCTGACGACCTGGCGGCCCACGTCACGAACAAGGTGCTGCAGAAGGTTCCGCAGCTCGAACCTCGGACGATCGATGACCTGATCTGCGGCTGCGGTCTGCCCGCCGGTGAGCAGGGGTTCAACCTGGGACGAGTGGTCAGTATCCTCACCCGCCTCGACGTCCCGGGCACGACGGTCAACCGCTACTGCGCCTCGTCACTCCAGACCAGCCGGATGGCCTTCCACGCCATCAAGGCAGGGGAAGGCGAGGCCTTTCTCTCGGTCGGGGTCGAGTGTGTCTCGAGGTACGCGAATGGATTTGCCGACCTCCCCGATGCCCAGAACGTGCGACTCAAGCGGGGCAATAGCGAGGAGTACCCCGACATCTATATCGCGATGGGGGAGACGGCGGAGAACGTCGCGGACCTGAAGAAGATCAGCCGCGAAGAGATGGATCGCTATGCGGTCAAGAGCCAGACCCGGGCCGTCGAGTCGCGCGACGGCGGATTCTTCGACCGCGAGATCATCCCGGTGCCGCTCCCGAACGGCGCAACGATGCAGCGGGACGATGGCCCGCGGCCGAACACCACGGTGGAAGTGCTGAGTACGCTGAAGCCGGCCTTCCGGGAGAACGGTCGGGTCACGGCCGGGAATTCCTGTCCGCTCAACGATGGCGCGGCGGCCGTCGTGATCACCTCCGACCGCAAGGCAAGGGAACTCGGCCTTCGACCACTGGCGCGAATCATCGCCACCGGCGTTTCGGCGCTCGAGCCGGAGATCATGGGGCTGGGTCCGATCGAGGCCTCCCTCCAGGCGCTGACGCGGGCAAAAATGACGATCGACGATGTCGACATCGTGGAGATCAACGAGGCCTTCGCCGCCCAGGTCATCCCCTCCGCGCGCGAGTTGGGCATCGATCCCTTCAGCGACAAGCTCAACCCGCATGGCGGCGCCATCGCGCTCGGCCACCCCTTCGGGATGACCGGAGCCCGCATCCTGTGTACGCTGCTGAACGGCCTTGCGAGTGACGACAAGAGCATCGGCCTGGAGACGATGTGCGTCGGTGGTGGCCAGGGGATGGCGATGATCGTCGAGCGGCTCACTTAGTCGCGTCCAACCGTGACCGACGTTTACCTCGAGCGCGGCAGCAAGCGAGTGTTTGCCGGTGCCTTCGACTGGCCTGGCTGGTGCCGGTCCGGCAAGGACGAGAGCATCGCGCTCGCCGCGCTCGGTGCCTACGCGCCGCGCTACGCGCCGGTTGCCCGGAAGGCGCGCATTGCGTTCGAGCTGGCTTCGGCCGGTGCCTTTCGCGTGGTGGAGCGGCTTCCGGGATCGGCCACCACGGATTTCGGAGCGCCCGACGCGGTGGCGAAGCGCGACACCACGCCGCTGGCCGCGCCCGAGGCCAAACGCCTCGCCTCATTGCTCAGCGCGGCGTGGGCCATCTTCGATGAGGTGATCGCCCGCGCGCCGGCGGAGCTACGTAAGGGACCGCGCGGGGGTGGTCGTGATCGCGATCAGATCACGGATCACGTGCTCAGTGCCGAAGGTGCCTACGTGCGAAAGCTCGGGCTGCACCTCGAGCCACCGGCTCGCGACGACCACCCGGCGATCGCTGAATTTCGGGCGGCGATCATCGACGCGCTGGCGCAGCCCTCGAGCGGGCGGGCGCTGGTCGTAAAGGGCTGGCCGCAACGCTATGCCGCCCGCCGCATCGCCTGGCACGTGCTCGACCACGCGTGGGAGATCGAGGACCGCAGCGAGACGCGCCAGGGCTGATCCCGGTGGGCTTTGACTCGCTGGACTTTATTTATCACCCGAGCCGCGACGTCAAACGGGACCTTGGGTATTTCACCGATGCTGCTCTTCGCCGACCACGTCGAGGGTGACACGCCGATCCTCGTCTACCGCGTCGCCAGCGTCGCCGTGGACTTAGGATGACGGCGATGGCCGAGTGGCGTGGCGTCGCCGGCAAGCGTACCGTGATCACGGGTGCGACCAGCGGCATCGGGCTGGCCGCCGCGATCGAGTTGGCACGACGCGGCGCCGACCTGACCCTGGTGGCCCGCAACGAGGCCAGGGCGGCGGACGCGGTCCGTCAGATCAACGCCATCTCGACCGCGAGGGCCGCCGTTGACGTGGTGCTCGCCGATGTCGCATCCCAATCGTCCGTTCGACGGCTGGCAGTAGAGCTGCTGACGAGATATCCCACCATCCAGGTCCTGGTCAACAACGCCGGCGCGATTTATTCCACACGACAGATGACCGATGACGGCATCGAACTCACGTGGGCTGTCAATCACCTGGCGCCGTTCTTGCTGACGGCGCTTCTGCTCGACCGCCTGAAGGCCAGCGCGCCGGCGCGCATCGTGACCACCTCATCAGCCGCGCACGAACGGGCCCTGATCCCGTTCGATGATCTCAATGGCGAGCGGTCCTGGGGCGGCGCCGGCTTCACCCGCTACGGCGAGACGAAGCTGGCCAACATTCTCTTTACCGCCGAACTTGCGCGCCGGCTCGAGGGGACGGGCGTCACCGCCAATTCCTTCCATCCGGGTTTCGTGGCGACCGGGTTCAACCGCAACAACGGCACCCTGATGCGGATCGGCATGGCGATCTCGAGGCCCTTCGCACGAAGCCCGCAAAAGGGTGCGGAGACGCTGGTCTGGCTTGTCGACTCCGAGGAGGCGGGCAGCGTCAACGGCGGGTACTTCGTCGACCTGCGTCAGGTCGCGCCGTCGCTCGCGGCGCAGGACGTCGAAACCGCCCGCCGACTCTGGCGGGTCAGCGAGGAACAGACGGGCGCCTCGACGGTCGGACGCCGCTAGGTCGGTCTCAGCGCAACCCGCTACGAGGGGCGGCCCGTCTTCCCGCCCTTCATCAGCTCGCGCCAGCCGCGAACCTTGACCTCCACCCCGTACTTCCTGGCCGCGGCCCTGATCCGTCTCCACGCAGCGTCACGCTCGCTGTCGCTCACGCCTTCGACCTGATCGAAGCGGGCGACGGCGTTGCGGACATGCCGGGCGTCGTTGAGCGGCTCCTTGCGCTCCTTGGGAAAGGCGAACGTCTGGGCCGACATGCGATTTTCCTGCTTGGTGCTCAGTCCGGGCGATTTCCTCCGGATGCGCGCGCCGCGGGCGCGCGAGCTCTGCACCGCGCGAGCGCGCTTGATATTGCGGCGGGCTGCGGTCTTTTGCTTCTTCGTGGCCATCGATGCCTCCTTCGGTGGGATGCCCCGATATTGCTCCTATCACTTTATCGTAGATCGTGGCCATCATGGCAGGATCCGAAGCTCGGAGCGTGCTGGCGCTAGAAGGCTTTCAGCTCCGGCTCACCGTGGACGGCATTCGCCCGGCCGCGGTTCCAGTAGGCCTTCGCCGAAATTTGCTCGGCCGTCCACCCTCGCGACTGCAGCGTCGCCTTGAGCGCGGTCACGAGCGCGACCTCTCCGGCGAGGTAGGCATGGCCGGCGCCCGGTGGCAGCGTGGCGCCGGCGAGCGTGGCAAGAAGACCGGGATCGCCGGCGCCCGCCGGGAGGGCGTAGGTCCAGTTGAGGTGCTGCCGGCCGTGTCCTTCGAAGGACTGGCGCTCCTGAGGACCGTCAACCTGGAGGAACGCGGCCGCGGGCACATCGCCAGGGAGCGCCTCCATCATCGCCAGGGCACCAGGGACGGCCGTGGCATCACCCGCAAAGAGATGCCAGGCGGCGTCGCTGACGAGGGTGATCTTGCCTCGCGGCCCGACCGCCTCGATCGAGTCGCGTGGCACGGCTGCCTGCGCCCATCGCATGCCGGGACCGTCACCGTGCATCACGAAATCGAGCTCGAGCAGCCGCCGGCTGCGCTCAAACCGCCGGATGGTGTAGCGGCGCCGAACCGTGGGGCGATCATCGCGCTGGAAGGCCAGCGCCATGTCCTGGCCCGGCAGATAATCGAACGCGCTCAGGGCGGGACTGGTCAGTCGCACCCGGCGCATCCGCGGCGTTAGGTCCTGGACCCCCGCGACGTCGAGATGCCAGGTCGTCGGCCCAGGCAACGCTGACATGTCCATGCCTGTCTTAACAGAAGTTGACCACTCGCGATCGCCCCGGGGTGGGCGCCACGGGTCTGGGTCCGCAATCTTCGCTTTGTCGCCACCGTCTGACCTATGCGGGGGTCGCGTATTGAACCTCAGGATCAGGCCGGTTCGTCTGACGTTATTCGTCCGTATCGCCGCCGGCTACGGGCTGGTTCTGCTCGCGATGGTCGCCATCGCCAGCCTCACCCTGGTCCGGTTGATCCAGGCCGCGGCAATCACCGACCGGATCAGCGTGCTCGATGCGCCGGCGGTGCGGGCGACCGATGACCTGAAGCTCCAGATCATCAGCGAGCAGATGTCGGTGAGCCGCTTCCTGCTGTCCAGCGAAACCACACCACGTGGGCGAGAAGACCTCCTCGGACCCTATTTTCGGGCCCATGACCTGATCTCTGGCGACCTCGACGCGCTGGTCGCCTACGGACGCGGTCCCAGCCCGGCCGGGCTGACAACCGCCTTGAATGTGCTTCGGGGTCAGATCCAGATCGCGGAGGCGAAGTCCGACCAGGAGATTGCCCTGATTCGCTCCGGTGCGCCGATCCAAGCGACCAGCGGGGTGGACTTTACCCAGGCCGATCTGGTGCGTTCGCTGGCGGCCGCTGTCGACCGCCGCGTTGTCCAACGGATCAGCCGGTCGTCGGCGGACTCGCGTCGATTTGCGTCGGACTCGACTCGGCTGGTGGTCATCGCCTCGCTCCTGGGGACCGGCTTTGCCCTGGCGGTGGCGCTGCTCGTCACCTGGAGCATTTCGGGACCGCTGCGACGGCTCACGGCCAGCGCCGATCGGATCGCGGCCGGTGAGCTGGTCGAGCCGCCACCGTCGCATCGCCGCGACGAGATCGGCAGCCTTTCCCGGGCGGTCAGCAAGATGGTGCGGACGCTCAATCAGCAGACGGACGAGCTCAAGCGGTCCAATGCCGACCTCGAGCAATTTGCGTACATCGCCTCGCACGACCTGCAGGAGCCGCTCCGCATGGTGAGCGGGTTCACCGGCCTCCTCCAGCGGCGATACCGCGGCAAGCTCGACGCGGACGCCGACGAATTCATCGGGTTTGCCATCGGCGGGGTCAATCGGATGCAGGAGCTGATCAATGACCTGCTCTCCTACTCCCGGGTCGGCCGCGAGGACGTTTCCGCCAAAGCGGTCGACATGCAGATCGTGGTCGACAAGGCGCTGGCCAACCTGCAAACCGCGATCGAGGAGCGGTCCGCGCTGGTTTCGAGTGGTCCCCTGCCGACGCTCCTGGCGAACGAGGGCATGCTGGTCCGCGTGTTTCAGAACTTGATCGGCAACGCCCTCAAATTCTGCAAGGCGGAGCGACCGATCGTCCGGATCGCCGCGGAGCGGCACGGAACGGAGTGGAGGTTTTCGGTTGCGGACAATGGAATCGGAATCGATCCCCAATACAAAGACCGCATCTTCCTGATCTTCCAGCGGTTGCACAAGCAGGGTGAATATCCAGGAACCGGGATCGGTCTCGCGGTATGCAAGCGCATCGTCGAACGCAACGGTGGTCGCATCTGGTTGGAATCAGAGCCGGGCAAGGGAACGACCTTCTTCTTCACCCTGCCCGCCACAGGAGGTCAGCAAATCGCAGCATGAGTGACATTCACGAGGTGGTTCGGATTCTGCTTGTCGAGGACAATCCCGGCGACGTGCGGTTAACCCAGGAGGCGCTCAAGGAAGCGAAATTCGGCAATACGCTGAAGGTCGTCGGGGACGGCGTCGAGGCGCTCGCGTATCTGCGTCAGGAGGGTCAGTACAAGGACGCGACCCGGCCGCACATGGTCATGCTGGACCTCAATATGCCCCGGATGGATGGTCGGGAGGTGCTGGAAGCGATCAAGAAAGACCCGGACCTGAGACGCATTCCGGTCGTAGTGCTGACGTCATCGGAGGCGGAAACCGACATTGCCAGGGCGTATGAACTGCATGCCAATTGTTATGTGACGAAACCGGTTGGCATCGATCATTTTCTGCAGGTGGTCAAGTCGATCGAGGAGTTCTGGGTGGAGATCGTGAAGATGCCCGCCCAGTAAATCGATGGAAAGAGAACGAACCCGCGTCCTGCTCGTTGAAGACAACCCTGGCGATGCGCGCCTCGTTCGGGAGGCGCTGAACGACGGGGCGCCGGGTGAGTTCAGCGTCGAGGTGGCCGATTCCCTGCAACGGGCGCTCGAGAGTCTCGGTCCGGCCGTCGAGGCGGTGGATGTCGTCCTGCTCGACCTGTCACTCCCGGATAGCCAGGGACTCGAGACGTACCGCGCCATCCACGCTCGGGATCCAGCCGTCCCGGTTCTGGTTCTATCCGGCCTCAATGATGAAAGCGTCGGACTCAAAGCCGTCAATGAGGGTGCTCAGGATTTCCTGCGCAAGGGCCGGGTGGACAGTGAGCTGCTACCTCGCGCCATCCGCTACGCGATCGAGCGTCATGGGATGGTCGAGCAACTCCGTCAGCTGGCGGTCGCCGATGAACTGACCGGACTCATGAATCGCCGCGGGTTCCTGATGCTGGCCGAACATCAGCGCAGCCTCGCAGATCGAAAGGGGACGTCGCTCAGCGTGATCTTCATTGATGTTGACCGCTTCAAGAGCATCAACGATAGGTTCGGCCATGAGGAGGGCGACCGGGCCCTGAAGGAACTCGCCGGCCTCCTGCTGCGAACCTTTCGTCGGTCCGACGTGGTTGCGCGGCTCGGCGGTGACGAATTCATTGTCCTGATGGCCGACATCAACGACGACGGTGTGCCGATCGTGCTCGACCGGGTGCGGAAAAATCTCGAGGCCTTCAACCAAGAAAACGGCTTCCCCTGGCGCCTCTCGATCAGCCTTGGAGTGGCCCTCTATGACGCGGCTCATCCGGTGACGCTCGAGGCCTTGATGGCGTCGGCCGACCAATCGATGTACCAGGCCAAAGCGCGGTCGAAGCTGGCGAGCTGAGCCGTCACCTCCGTCCATAATGGCCCGGGATGCTTGCCGCCCAGGTCAGGGCGTTCCTGCCCTGCCACCAGCGCGCCTCAGCCCGTTGATTATCTGGTCGGTGGACGGAGCAGAACCATCGCGCCGGCAATCGCCACGGCCCAGACCGGGATCATGGTGATCAGGAAGGGACGAAGCGTATCGCTGGCCGAGTGCGAGTTGCGGTCGAAGGCGAAAAAGACCATGACCGTGCCAATCATCAGGACACTGAAGCCGAGGATCAACCCCGGCCATTTGAGCGATTTCATCATGCCCCGATCAGGAGTCCTTCGACGCCCGCGACGATCCTGAGCAGCAACAGGCCAAGGTCACGCATCGGTAGCGCTCTGACGAGAGCGTAGCGCACGTGGGCTCGCTGGTCATCGGGCTGCTCAACCGGTTCAGCGCGGCGGCCTGCCTTGCCCTGCTCTATATCGCGGAAAGTGGCGTCCCGGTGCGGGTGCCGCCCGAGGCCGTCATCTCGACCTTCCACCGAACCTATCACGCCGATCGGGCATTCGCCGGAACCTGTTGAACCGGCGGTTTTGCCAGCCAGCGGCCGTCTGTTCGCTCCAGCGTCCAGCCGTCTTCGTGGAGCATCCGGTGATGGCGGCCGCAGACGAGTGCGAGGTTGGGAAGGGCCGTCTTCCCGCCCCGGGTCCACCAGACCAGATGGTGCCCGTCGCACCAGGTCGGCGGCCGGTGGCAGTGGTTGACCACGCAGCCGCGATCGCGGGCCACCAGCGCCCGGCGGGTGGCCGCCGGGATCCGCTGATGGGCATGGCTGGTCTCGCTCTCCAGCTCCGCCTGCCCCAGCAGCCAGCTGACCGATGAGTCGCAGGCATGCCGCTGCGCCGTCTCGATGGGAATCGGTCCGACGCCTTCCAGCTGCGCGGGCGGCGCGCCCGGCAGCCCGGCCAGCGTCTGGGCGCTGGCGGTGATGACCAGGTGGGGCCGCTGG
>Ga0207646_10000891_pt1 | contig 38486 bp, 39 predicted proteins | sample KBSK5502metaG_FD_184343 | JGI IMG/M metagenome (GOLD analysis project Ga0207646, IMG submission 184343) | Corn, switchgrass and miscanthus rhizosphere microbial communities from Kellogg Biological Station, Michigan, USA - KBS K5-50-2 metaG... | ecosystem: Host-associated > Plants > Roots >... | reverse complement strand
AGTGTCGCCCCACGCAGAGAGACCCCACGCCGAGTAGTCGAGCTCAGGGTCGGCCGAGGCCTGCGCGACCGCGTCCACGTACGCCGGATCGTGGATGCGCTCGATCTCGGCGCGTGTCGCGTCCCGCGGCGCGAGGAGTCGCGCGTTCGGGGCCGTGAACGCACCGAGGCGCTCGAGCGTGTCGCGGACGCCCACAAGGCGCCACGGCTTGAGCGGATGGTCGGAGCGGTAGACATGCGAGGCGAGCCGCGGATCCCAAACGAAGCCGGCGGCAGCGCTCACGGCTTTCGTACGCGATCGAGCGTGAAGAACGTGAACGAATAGGCGTGGCGGTCGTCGGCGGGATGCGGTGTGTTCTCGACGACGAGCCAGTCGCTGCTGTCGAAGTCGAAGTACGTGTCACCGCCGACGTCCGCGTCGACCTGCGTCAGGTAGATGCGATCGGCCATCGGAAGAAACTGGCGGAACACTTCGGCGCCACCGAACACGATCACCTCTGGAACGTCGCCCGCGAGCGCCAGCGCTTGGTCAGGCGTCCGTGCGGTGAGGACGCCGTCCTGATGGAAGGTCGGGTCGCGCGTCAGCACGATGCTCGTGCGTCCCTTGAGAGGTCGGCCGATCGACGCGTAGGTGCGACGGCCCATGATGAGGGGCTTTCCGGCGGTGACCTCGCGCACGTGCTTCATGTCGTCGGGGAGCCGCCAGGGCAGACCGCCGTCTTTGCCGATCACCTTCTTACGGTCGAACGCGAGGACGAACGAGATGCGCCTGGTCAAACCGCCATTTTCGCTTTGATCGGCGGATGGTGCTGGTAGTTCAGGAGCTTCGCGAACCCATCGAGCAGGGGACCCGGCGCTTCGCCGCGCTTCGCCCGCGCGACGATCTCGCGATAGCGTGCCACCGCGTCGTCGACGCCGCGAAGCTCAGGGTCGAGCCAGAGCGCCGGCGCCGGATAGGGCTCGCGCTCGAGCTGCTCGCGTGCCGCGTCGATGTGATCGCGATAGATGTGCGCGTCCGCGAGGACGTGAACGAACTCGCGCGGCTCGAGCTCCACCTCGCGAGCCACCAAGTGCAGCAGAAGAGCGTACTCGGCCATGTTGAAGGGCACACCGAGGACGAGATCGCAGGAGCGCTGGTACATCATCAGCGAGAGCTTCCCGCCGGCCACGAAGAACTGAAAGAGCGCGTGGCACGCCGGCAGCGAGGTCTGCTCGAGCTCTCCGGGGTTCCACGCGACGACGAGCATCCGCCGGCTCGCGGGCTGCTCGCGGATGAGGCGGATGGTGTCGCGCAGCTGATCGAGGTGCCGGCCATCGGGAGCGATCCAATCGCGCCACTGCTGTCCGTAGTTGCGTCCGGCGTCGCCCGGAAAGCGCGCGCGAGGCTGCCAGTAATCGGCGAAGGCATTGCCGTCCCAGATCCGGACGCCGAGCGCGTGCAGGTCGTTCACGTCGGAGCTTCCGGCAAGGAACCAAAGAAGCTCGGCGACCACGGAGCGGAACGCGAGCCGCTTCGTCGTGACGGCGGGAAAGCCCGCGGACAAGTCGAACCGCATCATCCCGCCGAAGACCGCGCGCGTGCCGACGCCGGTGCGGTCGGTGCGGTCGTCGCCCTCTTCCAACGCCTTCCGCAGAATGTCGAGGTACTGCCGCACGCTAGCTATCGAGGCGCCGGTAGACGCGTCCGCCCGCACGGATCCACCGGACCGAGCCCGCGCTGTCGCGAAGGACCTCCCCGCGGAGGTCCTTCATCGGCCCTTCGAGACACACGAACCGATCATCGCCGATGAACGCGATCGGGGCCGGCGGCGGGTCGGTCGGCGCCGGCTTCACACCCAGCACGTTGTGACTGATCGAGCGGAGCAGCAGCACGCCGTCGCCGCCCGCGCGGAGCTCGACGTCGGCGAGCGCGGCGGTGTAGCGCGCGACCAGCTCGTCGCGGCGCGACTTCGTCATGCGCACATGCGACGGCTCGGGGTCTTCCACTCCGACGAAGGTCTTGAGCGCCCACTTCGTAACGTCGCCGTGCAGCAGACCGCCGCGACCGGAATTGGTCTGTACCGCGATGGCGAAGCCGCGCTCGGGCGCGAGCATGAGGACGCCCTGCTGGCCGATCGCCGCCCCGCCGTGGTACTGGATGGTCACGCCGCCGATCTCTCGCAGGAACCACGCGACGCCGACACCGCGGTCGTTGTCGGCTGGGGCGAGACGGGTGCGCATCAGCTCGAGCGAGCCGACCGAAAGAAGCCGCCCGCCGTCCTGCGTCCGGCCGTCACCTAGGTGGAAACGGGCATATGCGAGAAGCTCGCGGACGCTCGAAACGACCCCACCGACCGGCGTCGCGGCCCGCGGGAACGCCCACGGCCGCACGACACCCGGCTGCTCGTCGACGATCACGTGCCCGGCGGCGACGCGGTGGGTGATCGCGTCGTCGGCGTTGAAGCAGCTCCTCGCCATCCCCAGCGGGATGAAGAGCAGCTCGCGGACCGCCGCCTCGTAGGTCTTCCCGGTCGCGACCTCGATGAGCCGGCCGAGCACCGCGAAGCTCGAGTTCGAGTAATGCCATATCTCGCCGAGGGGCGTGAGCTGCTCGAGCTCGGCCATCGCCGTGACGTAACGGGCGAGTGCGTCGTCGCCCTTGCCGAAGTCCGCGAAGCTGTCGCCGAGCCAGCCTCCGGTATGGGTCACGAGATGGCGCAGCGTCGCGCGCTTCGCGACGTCGTCGTCGCGCACTTTGAACTCGGGGAGGTAACGGCGTATCGGCGCGTCCAAATCGAGTGCACCGCGCTCGACGAGCCGCATAACCACGGTCGCCGTGATCGTTTTCGTGATCGAGGCGACCTGGAAAAGCGTGTCGCCATCCACCGGGAGCGGGTGCTCGAGGTTGGTCACGCCATACGCCGCGATGTCCTCGTCTCCGTCGTGGAGAATGCCGATCGCGACGCCGGGAACGTGATAGCGGGACATCCCGTCCCGCACCAGCTTCTCGAGCTCAGGCCGCACGCGCGAATTGTGCGCGCGCTCTTAGTTCGCCGTCACCCCGCTGACCCAGAAGCAGCCGTTACGGAACGCGACCTGCTTGACCGCGAACGGAACCGACCCCGAGATGTCCGCGGTGGACGTGTCGACGATCCCCTTGACCGCATCGATGAGCCCCGGCGGAAGAGGGTCGGCCGCAAGGTGCGACACCTTGACCGTGAACTTGTCCCCGACGGACCCGCCGACCACATCCGCGCTCGCATTCACCGTGATGAACTGCGTCGCGGCCTTCGCCGTCCCGTGGATCCCGCTCGCGTCGATCCGGATCTTCGCGTCGCTGAGGGTGACGCCTTGCGTGGCTGACGACGCGCTCTTGTTCACGACCTGATTCAGCTCGTCTTCGGTGAACACCAGCGAGACGGGGCTTGCCTTGTTGTCGCGGGCGAATGCCTTGACCGAGTCGGCACGGCCGTCGACCGGACCCGACGCGAAAACGCGCCCAGGCGCGACCGCGGCGCACATGCTCGTGACGATCGTCAGCGGATCAAACGGGGAGAGCCCGATCGAAGGGCCCGTCACGGTGATGCCGGACCGCGCCATTTGGCCCGCCTTCAGCGGACCCTCGATGATCTGTCGTGCCGTCGAGGTCGATCCAACGAAGACGTTGATGACGAACGCGGAGACGTTCAGGGCACCCGGCGAGGTCATGAAGATCCCCCAGCGGCCGACCGCGGGATCACGGATGGTGACCTTCTCAGCGGTCACGACGCATCCGAAGATCTCAGCCTTCCCGCCGCCGGCGTTGCCGCAGGACTGACCCGTCGGGGCGACGAGGAGGAAACCGAGGCCGGCCGAGGGGGTGATTTCAAGCCGCGGTGCCGGCGCGATCGGCGTCGCGCTCGCCGGCGCCGGGGCGCCCTCGGCGATCGTGACCTGGTTGCCCGCCGGCACCGTAATGGTGCCGCCTGCATTCGCGGTCACGAGAAGACTTCCCTCGTCCACCTGATAGGTCGTCTGCGTCCCGCCGGTCGGGAGCTGCTGGACGAGCGTGAGGAACCCGGTGCCCCGGACGACCGCGACGGTGCTCGGCGTCCGCACCTCGTATCGCGAATCGGGGGTCTTGAGCTTCTGCACCGAGGACCAGGATCGCCCGAGCGACTGCTCGATGGTCAGCTGGATGCCGTCGGCGGAAACGCGATTCAGAGCGACGACCTTCACCTGCGACCCCGGATCGACCGACAGCGACGAGCCGTCGAAGAAAGTGAGGACGGCGCGGCCATTGACGTTCGCGCGAACGAGATCGCCCGTGGCGTAGACCTCTCCGTCGAGCGCCGGGACGAACGCGGCTCCGGCGCGGGCGCCCTCGATCGCCGTGTTCAGGATCGCGAGTGTCGCCGCGTTCGCCGCGGACGTGACCGACCCGCCGCGAGGGAAATAGAGGAACGCCCCCACGCCGACGGCGATCAACAGGAGAACGACGAATACCTTCTTCACTTGTCCCTTCCCGCGGCCCGAGGCTACCAGAGCGCGCCTCGTGGGAAGGGTCGCAGGCGGGTGTCAGGCCTGCGTTTTCTCCCAATCGGCGCGTAGTACTTCTCCCAGCCAGCGGTCTTGCCACTTTCCTTCGCGGAAGCTCTGCTCGCGCCGTATCCCCACGCTCCGGTATCCGTTACGTTCGAGCGCCTTCCGGCTGGCTTCGTTCCCGGCATCAACCTCGGTCATGAGCTTGTGCAGGTTGAGCTCGCGGAATGCGTAACGCGTGCGGAGCCGCATCGCCTCGGTCGCGTAGCCCTTACCCCACGAGGCTTTCTCGCCGATCACGATGCCCGTGGTCCCGTTGGCGTCGAGCCAATTGATGCCGTGAATTCCGGTCGCGCCAATCGGCTTCCCTTCAACTTCGAGGACCCACCACACGTCGTCCTTCGACTCGCCGACCTTCTTCATGAACTCCCGTTCCTGCTCGAGGGAGATGGCGGCGCGCCGATTCAGGAAGCGTGTGACCTCCATGTCCGCGAACCAACGCACGAAGTGCTCCGCGTCGTCCTCGCGCGCGGGACGGAGCGTGACTTTATCGCCGCGAAGCAATGGTCCGAACATGGAAGCGGCCAGAATACCCGCGCGACGCGCAGGGGCTCATCGATTGCAAGGATCTAGGCGTGGCGCGCGGACGTGACGCTGGACTAGCCGGCGATCTCTTTCCGCACCTCGGATGCAAATCTCCAGATCTCGACCGCGATCTCGCGGTATTGGCTCGACGGCCCCAGGAGCGGCTCGCCGAACTGCCGCCTGAAGACCCTCGCGCACGGCCCTTCGAGGTCTTCGGAGTCTTTCGCCTCGGGGAGAAACCTCGCGATCATCGAGGCTTCCGTTGCGTATTCGTCGCGATGCGGGTTGTCGAACGCGATCCCGACTGGATCCATCCGAAAGAGAATTGAGCTGACTCCATCGGCGAGCGTCCGGTACTCCTTAATCAGACGCTTGCGCTCGGCCTCGCTGGGTCGATCCGCCACCTAGGCCACCGGCCGCTGCGTAAGGGCGGCGGAGAGCAGCACCTCATCGCCGCGCTTGTCGCCGACGTCGAGCTTCGCGCGGATCCGCGTGAGATGCACGCGCAGCGTGTTCGGCGAGACGCCGAGGCGGTCCGCGAGCGCCGCGCGCTCGAGGCGCTTTCCCTCACGCGAGAGCAGCTCCATCTCACGGAGGATGCCGAGCTCGCGCCAGGTGAGCCCGACGGTCCGTAGGTAGAACGTCGCCTCGTCGAGCGCAGACGAGCCAACCGGCGCGGCGCTGTCCGATTTCGCGCGGCGCAGTGCGGCATCGGCGTGCGCGCTGATCTTTCGCGCGAGCTCGCGCGCCGCGGGATCGCGTTCGGCCGCGCGCCCGAGCCACGACGCAACCTCCGGCAGGTAGTAGGCGAACCCCTCGCCGCCGCGGGCGCCGATGTCGCGCACGAGTCCCGCCGCACGCGACGCGCCGCCGCCGCGCACGAGCGACTCCCGCCAGTACGCCGCATGCACAGCCGCCCCGAGCGCCCAGTGCGCCATCCCGCGCGCCTCGTATTCCTTCGCGGCCTCGTCGAGCATGCGCACCCCGCCGCGCGGGTCGCCCTTCTCGGCGCGAACGATCGCGCGGACGTTGTTGCGGAATTGCTCGTCTTCCGGGAAACCCGCCGGCGCCCGGCTGAGGATCCGATCGGCGACGTCGGTCTCACCGCGCAGGAGCGCGAGGTGCGCGTGATCTTCGGGAGCGCCGGTCGCGCTCTGCCGTGCGAGCCGGTCGCCGTCGGCGATCTCGCCCCGCTCCATGCGCGCGCGCGCGAGGCAGAGGCAGGTGTAGCGCCAGACCGACGACCCGTACGCGCGCAGGCTCGCTTCGGCTTTCGTGAACTGGTCGACCGCCTGGTCGATCCGCCCTGCGGCCCAATCGACGAACCCCGTCGTGTACACCGCCCAGGCCGCTTCCCAAGGATCGCCGACGCGCGCGGCGTGGCGCACCGTCGCTTCCGCCGCGGCGGTCGCATCGACGTAGTCACCGGAGTGCGAGAGCAGATGGGCGAGCTGACGCTGGACTCGCGTGACGACCAGGTCACGGGCGCGGCCCTTCGGTGCCGTGAGCAGCGCGTCCTCCGCGCGGCGCGCGTTCTGTAATGCACTGGTGATCTCGTTCTGGGCCGTGAGGATCGTGGAGCTGCCGAGATAGAACTCGGCGAGCATCAGCGGGTCGCCGGCGGCGTGCCTCTGAGCGATCGCGGCGAGGCGTGGGGTCTCATCGCGGCGGACGAGGTAATAGGACAGCTGGAGCAGGTCGACCGCGACGCGCCCCTCGAGCAAGGGATCTTTGATCTGGGGAAGCACCTCGTTCAATTCGGCCCACGCCAGATCGAACGATTCGAAGTACTTGAGACATCGCGCGCGCAGGACCCGGCGCTCGAGCGTCTGGCGACCGCTCGCGAGCTGGGGAAGGAGACGTTCCGCGTCGGCGCGCGATAGCGGCGCGAGCGCCTGGTCTCGCAGAGTCGGCACGCATGTATTACGCCATGACTATGAGTTGAGTTCCTGGGGGGCTAGAAGGAAGGCGGAAAAGCCTTTGCCAGCTCGCTTGTATGGCCGTGCGAATGATCGGCTTGGTACGCGGCGAAGTGGCCGGCGTCCACCTCGCCCCAGTCGCTATGGATGCCGAGGCGGGCTGCGGCTCCGGGACGCTGCAGAAGCTGGATGATGCGGGAGTGCGCGGCGGAGAGCCGACGCGACAGCTCCATCGGATCGCGCTCGTTGTTTCTGTGTTCTGCCGCCACGGCGTCCTGGTCGTAGGAGGCGACGGTCGGCCTGTCTTCAGCGATGCAGCGCTGGACCCGCTCGGCGAAGATCTCGGCCGCGTCGGCGACGTGTCCAATGATCTCGAGCGCGGTCCACTCGTCGAACTTCGTGGCGCGCAGGCGATCCGCGGGCACTGTCCGAACGATGCGGGCGATCGTTGACGCGTCGTCGGCGAGGAAGAACGTCTTGTCCTCGTCATACCTGAGCCGCTCCACGCCTTTCTTCTACCACGTCATGGCGGACCGCGGTACGAAACTGCCGCGGCCGGGCCTGGCCCGGATATCGCCGTGGTCGAAGACGATCTCTCCACGCGAGAGAACCACCTCGGGCCACCCGGTGACGGCCCAGCCTTCGTATGGGTCGTAATCGCAGGCGGAGTGCAAATCGGTCGCGTGGACCGTGCGGTGCGCCTCCGGATCGAAGATCACGACGTCCGCATCCGAACCGACGGCGAGGGCGCCTTTGCGCGGGTACATCCCGGCGATGCGCGCGGGCGCCGTCGCGAGAACCTCAACGAGGCGCGACAGCCTGATGCGTTTCTTGCGGACGCCCTCGGAAAAGAGCATCGGTAGCAGTGTCTCGAGGTTCGAGACGCCGGGCGGGATCTGATCGAAGCTCAGACCGGGCGCGAGCTTCGCGGCGCGGGTGTGCGGGATATGGTCGGTGCCGACGGTGTCGAGGCTTCCATCGGCAAGCGCGGTCCACACGGCGTCGACGTCATCCGCTTCGCGGAGGGGCGGTTGGCCGACCCAGAGCGCGGCGTCGGGACGATCGAACTGCGCGCGCGTGAGATAGAGGTAAAGGGGCCGCGTCTCGCCGAGTACGCGCCCGCGGCGCTTTCCGTCGCGAAGCGCATCGAGGGCCGCACGCGAGCTCAGATGCACGAGGTAGATCGCGGCATCAGTCCGCTCGGCGAGGGCGATGGCCTCGCGCACCGCTTTCACCTCCGCCTCGACGGGGCGACTTTCGGGAAAGTGCCGCACCGCGGTGCGACCAGAGGCGTGTAGCTCCGCGGTGCGGGCAGCCACGATCGCGTGATCCTCGGCGTGGACGGCGACCACCGCGCCGGCCTCCGACGCAGCTTGAAGCAGGCGACGGTAGTCATCGCGCCGCTCGGTGTACCGCGGCGAGACCATGAAGATCTTGAGTCCGGCGTGGCCTTCGCGGACGAGACCAGTGACTTCCGCACGAGCCGCCGCGCTCGGATCGGTCACGACGACATGAAAGGCGAAGTCGGCGAGGGATCGCTCGGCGTCGCGCAGGCCGCGCTCGATCCCGCGCCGGAGTGAGCCGTCCTCCTGGTAGACCATCGAAACGACCGTCGTCACACCGCCGGCGATCGCGGCACGGGTCCCGTGCTTGAAGTCGTCGAGGGGGTTGAAGGTCGGCGTCGACGCGAGATGGGTGTGCAGGTCGACGCATCCCGGCAGGACGAGCTTTCCGCGTGCATCGATCTCGCGAGACGCCGTACCCACATCGCCGATCCCGCTGATGCGCTCACCATCGATCGCAATGTCCGCGCGGCGCTCGCCCTCAGACGCTACGACGGTGCCGCCGCGTATCGCGAGGTCGGTCACGCGCGGCGGCGAGCGAAAACAAGCACGAACGCCAGAGAGAGGCCTACAAGCATGACGATGTGGATCCACAGATCCACGCCGAGTAGACCGCGCACAACGACGATCGACAGTCCGAACACGGTTCCCGTCAGAACGACGATGTACGCGAGGCGCGCCGAGACGAGGCCGGCGAGCGCGGCGACGAGGACCAGACCGAGCAGCGCCTCCGCGAAGCTCGCAGGGGCGAGCGCCCCGGCAGCGACGATGACACCGGAGTGGTAGGCCGCCGCTGAGAAGTAGATGACAGCGTTGACGATGGTGAGGATCCGCAGCGTTCCCGTCACTCGCCGTCCGCTTCGAGCCGAGAGAGGCGGTCGGCCTCGTCCTGCTCCGACAGAGCGTCGACGAGGTCGTCGATGTCGCCGTCCATGCGCCGGTCGAGGTTCGACAGGTTGTACCCGAGCCGCCGGTCGGTGAGACGGTCCTGCGGGAAGTTGTACGTCCGCATCTTCTCCGAGCGCTCGCCGCGCCCGATCTGCGCGTTGCGCGCGGTCGACTCGCGCTCTGCGCGCTCCTCCGCGGCGCGCGCGAGCAGCCGCGAGCGAAGGACGGCCATCGCCTTCGTCTTGTTCTTGAGCTGGCTGCGCTCGTCCTGGCACGTGACGACCTCGCCCGTCGGCAGGTGAGTGATGCGCACGGCCGAGTCGGTGGTGTTCACACCCTGGCCCCCGTGACCGCCCGCGCGGTAGAGGTCGATCTTCAGGTCCTCCTCGTTGATCACGAGGTCGGTCTCCTCGGCTTCGGGGAGGACGGCTACCGTCGCGGTCGACGTGTGGATGCGGCCCTGCGCCTCGGTCGCGGGCACGCGCTGCACCCGGTGCACCCCTGACTCGAATTTGAGCTTCGAGTACGCGCCCCGGCCGGAGACCTTGAAGATGATCTCTTTGAAGCCGCCCTTCTCGGACTGACTCTGCGAGAGTATCTCGGTCTTCCAGCGATGGCGCTCGGCGTAGCGCGCATACATCCGGTAAAGGTCCGCCGCGAAGAGCGCGGCCTCCTCCCCGCCTTCGCCGGCCCGGATCTCGACGATGACGTTCTTCTCGTCGAGCGGATCGCGGGGCACGAGCTGGGCACGGAGGCGTGTCGTGAGCTCGCCGGCCTTCGCCGAGAGCTCGGCCACCTCCTCACGCGCGAGGTCGCGCAGGTCGGCGTCATCCCCGTCGACGAGCTGTTGCGCCTCCGCGAGCCGCCGCTCCGCGTCGCGCAGCGAACGGATGGTCTCGACGATCGGCGCGAGCGACGACAGCTCCTGGCCGACCTCGCGGATGCGGTTGCGGTCCGACGTCGTCGCGGGATCACTGACGGAGCGCTCGAGCTCCTCGTATCGCCCTTCGACCCCCTCGAGCCGGCGGCGCAGCCCGGGCGTGAGCACGTCGGTCATGCCGCCGCCTCGGCTTCGCGGTCGCCCGCGATCGCCTCTTCCAGCGACGCGACAGCGACCTCGATCATTCGCGCGTCGGGCCGCCGCGTCGTGACCCCCTGCAGCAAGAGGCCCGGCGCGACCAGCAGGCGCATGAGCGGCGATCGCTCGTGCGCCGCGCCGAGGCGGAGCGCCTCGTACGAGATCGACGCGACGGGGATGACCAGCGCGAGGCGCACGATGATGTCGACCAACAGGTTCACGCGCGGCAGGAACGCGAAAATCACGATCGATACCACGACGACCAACAAGAGGAAGGCCGTGCCGCAGCGCGGGTGCGCGGTCGGATACGGCTCGATGCGCTCCGGAGTGAGCGGATCGCCATGCTCGAACGCGTGGATCGTCATGTGCTCCGCGCCGTGATACGCGAAGACACGACGCACGTCCGGCAGGAACGAGATCGCGACGAGATAGCCGACGAGCAGCGCCAGCCTGATGAGGCCTTCGGTGATGTTGAGGACAACCGAGCTCGGGATCAGAGATCGCGCCAGGCTCGTTGCGAGGTACGGCACGCCGATGAAGAGGAGGAGAGCGCCCACGAGTGCGACGCCCATGACCAAGGTGTTCCCGCCCTTGCCAAGCTGTTCCTCCTCGTCGAGCTGAACCTCAGCCGAGCGCATGAGCATGCGGATGCCATAGTCGAGCGACTCCCAGAGCACGATGACACCGCGCACGAAGGGCAGGCGCGCGAGGCGCGAGCGCACGAGCGGCGAGCGCAGCGGCTCGCGGTAGCGGTAGATGTCGCCGTTCGGCTTGCGGCAGGCGAGCGCGACCGTGCGACGGCCGCGGATCATGACGCCCTCGATGACCGCCTGTCCGCCGTATAACGCGGGCTGCTGCTTCATGCGCGGCCGCGCGTGTTCAGCACCTAACGGTGCGGGGCGGCCTCCGCGGAGGCGGGTGCGTCGGCCGGTTTCTTCGCGTATCGCTTCGTGAACCGCTCGACACGACCCTGGACGTCGAGGATGTGCTGCGTTCCCGTGTAGAAGGGATGGCAGCCCGCGCAGACCTCCACGTGGAGCTCTGGCTTCGTCGACCCGGTCGTGTAGGTGCGGCCGCAGGCGCAGATGATCTTCGCCTGCATGTACTTGGGGTGAATCTTTTCTTTCATGGGTACCTGACCTCTATACCGCGACGACGTTCACACGCCGGCGGTCGTCGCGCGCCGCCTTGAACTCCACCGTGCCGGCGATGAGGGCGAAGAGCGTGTGGTCCTTGCCAACGCCGACGTTGTTGCCGGGCAGCACCTTCGTGCCGCGCTGGCGGACGATGATCGTCCCCGCCTCGACGCGAGCGCCCGCGTATTCCTTCACGCCGAGCCGCTGCCCGGCGCTATCTCGTCCGTTGCGGGTCGAACCCGCGCCTTTCTTGTGTGCCATCTTTTTATGCCTCGATCTTCGTTATGCGGAGGGTCGTCTGGTCCTGCCGGTGGCCGCGGGTCTTCCGCGACCGTGTCTTGTTCTTGTACTTGAACACCCGGATCTTCGGTCCTCTTCCGTGTCCCACGATCTGCGCCGTGACGATCGCGTCGGTCACGAACGGGGTCCCGGCGCGGACACGGACGCCGTCGGCAAACACCAGCACCTGGTCGAGGATGACGGTCTCCCCGGCGTCGCCGGCCCGGCGATCGACGGTGATCGTGCCCCCCTCTTCGACCCGGTAGCTTCGGGTGCCACTACGGACGACCGCGTACACGGACTCTGGACCTCTCCGAACAGAAAAAGTCGCCGCGCTCGATGCGCGACGTAATGAAAAGTATACCGGACGGCCGTCCATTCATCGCGGGGGAGCTTTCCCCTACGACCCCTCTCCGGACGCGGCTTTAGCCGCGTCCTAGACGGCCGCCCGGTTCGATGCGCGCTAGGCCGGTGAAGCCGCGCGCTCAGCCACTGGTGCGCTCGAGAGCCGCATCGACAAGGTCGCAATGCCGAGCAGGGCCGAGAGACCCATGATCGGCGCGATGAACGAAACCGGGTGCGTAAAGGGCTTCGCGCCCTCGCCCGATCCGGCGATGAGCAGCGTCGCGACGAACCCAGCGACGCCGATGTTGAGTCCCCAGAAAACGACCTGATCCGCCCACGGCCAGACCCGCTCCAGGTCCGCGGCCGCTCCAACCAGGATCGCTCCGAACAGCATGTTCGTCATGAGCCCGACGAACATCGTGTGGTCGAGAGCGTGCAGGAGTCCGATCGAGACCTTGCTCGGATCGCCCTGCGCGGCGATGAACTGCTGCACGAGGATCGCCTCGAGGATGACGCCGAGCACAAGGAAACCGACCGCGATCGCGATGTGACGGATCCCGGAGGCCGAGCCCCACGGCGCGGCGAGGGCGGATCGTCCGAATCGCACCGCGACGACGACGATGCCGAGGATCGTAAGGAGCGTCGCGATGCCGGGGAGGGCCTGCGCGAGCTGCGGTCCGAGGGCGCTCGCGAGGAGGAGGCTGACCGCAAGCAGCAGCCCTCCGACAAAAAGGAGCGCGACCTGGGCGATCCCCGCGGCGCTCCGCTTGCCACCGCCGGTGAGCCGCCATTCGGCGAAACCGGCGGCGACGAGCACGAGGTAGCCGCCCACCTGCGCGGAGGCGTGCCCGCCGACGAGGTCGGTGTTTGACGGCAGCTGGTTGCCCGTACCGAGGATGATCTGCACGGCCACGCCGATGCTCGAGCCGATCACGAGGGTCGTGAGACCGAAGATGACCGAGAGCTTCGGGATGTCGAGCCGGCCGAATCCCTCTGCCGTGCCACGCGACACCGCGAACCACCACCAGTACACGATGACGAGAAGCTCGATCGTTCCGAAGATCGCGCGCGCTTGGAAGTTGCCGGACCAGAACGCCAGGACGTACGCCGCCGTCGCGGCCGCGCTCACCATCACGTTCCGCGCGGTCAAAGGTCCGGAGCCCCCGAAGATCCAGATCGCGATGCCGATCACGCCCATCGTGATCCAGCCGAGCGTGCCGGAGTGAAGGTGCGTAAGGAGCGTGTTGCGATCGAGTGCTCCGAAGAGCTGGGTCGCGTTCGCGAGGCCGAGAAGCGCCGTGAGCGTGAAGATGATGAGTCCGTACTGGAAAGCGCGAGCGGACGCCGCCGGGTAACCCATAAACCCTCCCTCCGACCCCCCGCGAAAGAGGTCGGATGCGGCGGCAGGTTAGCGCGCGCGCGAGTCCAGCGCGACCACTTGGACGTTCTCCGGGAGTGAACCCCGGGTAACGGAGAGCTTGGCGACGGGTGTGAGCTCTTTCACCCCGAGCTCGTGCAACAGGCGATCGAAGGGCGCGTGCGTGTCTTTTTTGGCGTCGGGGTCGTATGACATCGGCACGACGACCTTCGGCTCGAGCTGATGGATGACCTCCGCGGCCTTCGCGGCGGTGAGGTTCACGTCGCCGCCAGAGATGGGCACGAGCACGATATCCACGTCGCCGAGGCGCTCGAGGTCTGCCGCGGGAAGCTCGTGACCGAGATCGCCGAGATGGCAGATGACAAGGTCGTCCAGCCGGATCGCGAACACGGTATTGCGTCCGCGCGCCGAGCCCTTGGAATCGTCGTGGAACGTACCGATACCGGTGACCAGGACCTCGTGAATCTCGTACTCGCCGGGGCCGCGTAGCACCACCGGCTCGCCCCCGACCGACTTGAGACTCGAATGTCCGGGATGCTCGTGGGAGATGGTGACGATCGCAGCCTCCGTCTTGGAGATGGCGTGCCCAGATTTGGGGTCGGGCGGATCCGCCAGCACGACGCCTTCGCGGCCGCGCATACGAAAGCAGGCGTGACCGAGCCAGGTCATGTCCATGGAGCGGGCCGAGAATAGCGAAACAGCGCCTCGGCCGAGCGGGTAGTGCAAGTGATCCGAGCTCCTGGCCGGGGCGGACGGAGGCTCCTCTGACCGGCACCGACCAGGACGTCGTCAAGGCGTGCCTTGCCGGTCAGGCGGACGCCTACGCGACGCTGGTCGAGCGATACGGAGGACGAGTCTTCAACATCGCGCTCCGTATCACGGGCGACGCCGACGCGGCGAACGATTGCGCACAGGAGGCTTTCATCCGCGCCTATCGCGCCCTGCACCAGTACGACCCCGCGCTGCCGTTCGGACCGTGGCTCTACCGGATCACGACCAACGCGAGCCTCAACCACATTCAGCGCTGGCACGCCCGCGAGATGCCGGTCGACGAGCTGCCCGAGTGCCTCGACGAGACCGACCTCGGCCCGGAGGCGACGGCAGTCCGCCGCGAGGAGGTCGCCGAGGTGGTCGCGGCCATGGCTGAGCTTCCACCGGCATATCGCGCCGCGCTCACCCTTCGTCATATGCAGCAGCTCTCGTATCAAGAGGTGGCGGATGCTCTCGGCATCCCGCTGGGAACGGTGAAGACGCATCTGCATCGCGCGCGTGCCGCGCTCAAGGTCCGCATCGCCGCGCGCTTGAAGGGGAGGGCGCTATGAGCCGCGTCACGCCGCCGGACCTCGAACCGGGCGAGCGTCGCACACACGAGCTGCTCGCGAGCGTTCCGCCTGGCGCGCTGCCTCTCGGCTTCCGCGACACCGTCATGCGCCGGGTCGCCGGTGCGGGACGGACGACCTGGGAATGGATCATCGCTGCCGCACTCGCGCTTCCATCTCTCGCATTTCTGGCTCACCAGCTGTCCACCCACGGCGACGAGTTCGGCACGGTCTTGAACAACGTGATCGCGACCGCGGCGGCCGAGAACGCAGACGCGTTCTTCTTCATCGACGGGGCCACGGTGTTCGCGCTCGCCCTCGTTGGGACCGCAAGCCTCATCGCGGCGCATGCCGCGATCGCCGCGCCGTCGCGACGGATGACGAGCGGAAGATGAGGCAGCGCGACGCGCTCGTCGTCCTCGGCGCGGTGATGCTCGCGGTCGCCCTCTCCGCGATCCTTCTCGCCTCCTCGGTTGGGAGCGTCACCTCACCCGGGCGACGCATCTTCTTCGACCCTCGCAACTCGCCGCCGCCGGCACGCACTGTGATTGAGACGCAGCGCGGTCTGCCCGAGGCGCTTCAGCCGATCGTGCCGGTCCAGCGCGGCCTCACCGACACGGCCCGGGATGCGGCGGGCTACCTCCTGATCCTGCTCGCGACCTCGGCGACGCTGGTGCTCGCACGCGACCAGGTCGTGGGTACCTATCGCGCTTCGCTCGGTGACTGGCGGTCGCAGTTCCGTGTCCTATTGAGCGGCCTGGCGGTGATCGGCGTCGGGGTCTCCGCCGCGGCGCTCTCGTGGATCGTCTTCCTGGGCTCGGTCGCGACCCTTCGTAACGCCGGAGTGGTCGGCGTCCCGGCGGCGCTCCAGCTGGGCCTCGCCGCTTTCAGCGTCGTCTTCGTCCTGGTCGGGCTCGCAACCCTCGTCGGGTTCGCCGCCGCCTCCTGGCGCCTGGGAGACGCCCTGTTCCAGCTGCGGGGGCTGCGCCGTTACACCGGACGCGTCCCCGCGCCTCTCATCGCTCTCTTAGGGGCCACCCTTATCTATATCGCATGGCAGATCCCGTATCTGGGCGCTCTCGCGATCCTGGGCGCCCTCGCCTACGCGCTCGGTGCGGTGGTCACGGCGCGGTTGGCACACGCGACACAGCGAGGGGGAATGATCGATGAGCGTGCTTAGAGGAATTCTGATGACGTGGCCGGGGCGGGCTTTCGCGATCGCCCTGGTCGCGGTAATAGCGGGAGGTGCGGTCTTCGTCTCGCGCGCCAATGCGCCCGCCGCCAAGACGGAGCTACGCACGCAAGCCGTCACGAAAGGCTCGGTGATCCAGAGCGTCGCAGTCGCCGGGTCGGTCGCAGCGATGAACCAGACCAAGATGAGCTTCAAGACCACGGGCAAGATCTCGGACATCTACGTGTCCGTGGGCCAGCAGGTCACCGCCGGCCAGCCTCTCGCGAAGCTCGACACGACGGACCTCGAAGCCGCGCTCGCGCAGGCCCAGGCGAATCTCGTGACCGCGCAGAACAACTACAACCGCACCGCCTCGACGACGAGCGATGCGCAGAAGGCGCTGACGCAGGCTCGCCAGCAGGCCGCACAGGACCTGGCAACGGCGCAAGCCGCTCTCAACAAGCTGACGGCCAACTACACCTCCGCGAAGAACAACTCGACCTCGGTGATGAGCTCGGCGTACACGGATCTTCAGACATTCCAGGTCGCGATAAACACGATCTTCAGCCAGCTCGATGCGGCGACGCAGGTGCAAGCGCAGAGCGGATCCGATTTCCGAAGCGCGATCAACGCGCTCTACACGGGCCTGACCCCGATCACGAACGCGCGAAGCTTCTCATCGACGCTCCTCATCCCGGCGCTGAGCGACTACCAGCGCTCGCGCGATGACCTCGCCGTCGCGATCAACCAGTTCGACACCGCGGTCGCGGCGGGGTCGGACCTCTCGGGGCAGAGCGCGACGTTCACGACCGCCATGAACAGCTACAACCTGGCGGTCTCACGTCTGAACAGCGCGATCGACGCGACGAACGGTCCGCTCACACAGGTATCGAGCGCGGTCACCTCCGCGCAGGCGTTCCTCAGCAACTCGACCTCTCGCTACAACGCCTTCTATGACGAGCTGCGCGGGGATCTCGCCGCGCTTCTCACCGCGGTCACCAACGAGCAGCAGCTCGCGAGCAACGCGAAGACGAAGATCACTCAGGGGACCACATACCTCGGCACAGTCAACGATGCAATCGGCGGTTCGCTTGCGAACGCGATGCAGAACGTGACGACCACGCAGCAGCGCGGACAGCAGTCGATCGACTCGGCGCAGACGTCGCTCAACGCGAAGCCGTTCGACGTCGCGAACTCCCAGGCAAGCGTCGACAGTGCCGCGACCGCGGTGGATACCGCGCAGACCAACCTCCAGAACGCGGTCGTGACCGCGCCATCAGCGGCAGTGGTCGCTTCGATCGCATCTCAGGTGGGCGAGTCCGCGGCCAATCCCTTCATGGTCCTCGCGAATACGACCTCGCTCGTGCTGCATGGGACGATTGGCGAGAGCGACGTCGCCAAGGTGAAGCTCGGGCTCGTGGCGAACGTTGCGGTCGACGCGGTGACCTCCGCCGGGCGGATGACCGGGCGCGTCACCTCGGTCGATCCGGTCGCGACGATCCAGTCAGGGGTGCCGGTCTACGGCGTCGACGTCACGATCGACCTTCCGAACGCGCAGGTGAAGCCAGGCATGACCGGGACGGCGACCGTCGTCATCGCGAGCCGGCAGGGTGTCCTCACGGTGCCGAACCTCGCCATTCGCGCGACGAGCGGCCGGCGCTACCTGCAGGTGCTGAAGGACGGCGAAGCCGTCGACACCGACGTGGTCTTCGGCATCGCGAACGACACCACGACCGAAGTGGTGAGCGGCGTCGCCGAGGGCGACCTCGTGGTCCTCCCTGCAGCCCGCGCGACGGCGACGGGGCGGCCTGGAGCAGGCGGCTTCGGCGGTGGTGGCGGCGGAGGCCCGGTGATCATCGGCCGATGACCGACAGCGTCGTCCAGCTCCGTGGCATCACCAAGACCTACCGCATCGGGCGAGACATCACCGTGAACGCGCTGCGGGGAATCGACCTCGACATCCGCCCCGCGGAGTTCGTCGCGATCATGGGCCCGTCCGGCTCGGGCAAATCGACTCTCATGAACGTCCTCGGCTGCCTCGACGTCGCGGACGGCGGGACGTACGTGCTCGCCGGCGAGAACGTCGGCAAGCTCTCCGACAACCAGCTCGCCGGGATCCGCAACAAGCACGTCGGCTTCGTTTTTCAAACGTACAACCTTCTCTCGCGGCTGAACGCGATCGAGAACGTCGAGCTCCCGCTCATCTACGGCGGCGATCGGCACGCTCGACGGCAGCGCGCGCTCGCCGCACTCGAACAGGTCGGTCTCGGCGACCGGATCCATCACCGTCCGAGCGAGCTTTCCGGCGGCCAGCAGCAGCGGGTCGCGATCGCGCGCGCGCTGCTGAACGACCCGTCGATGATCCTCGCGGACGAGCCAACGGGAAACCTTGACTCGCGCTCGAGCGCGGAGATCCTCACGATCTTTCAGCGCCTGAACGACATGGGCAAGACCGTCGTCATGGTCACGCACGAGCCGGATGTCGCCGCGCATTGCAAACGGATCGTGCGCATGCGCGACGGGCTCATCGCGCGCGACGAGCTCGTGCCGCACCCGCGGCGGGCGGAGGACGAGCTCGCGGTCGGGATCGGCGCGGCCGAATGAAGCTGTACGACTCGTTCCGTTCGGCGCTCCAATCGCTGGTCGTCAACAAGCTTCGCTCGGCGCTCACGATGCTCGGCGTCATCATCGGGGTCGCCGCGGTGATCGCGATGGTGAGCGTCGGCAACGGCGCGTCGCAGAGCGTCCAGAACACGATCCTCAGCCTCGGCTCGAATCTCGTCACAGTGTCGCCGCAATTCGGCACCGACAACGGTCTCAAGGGTGCCGGCGCGCAGGCCCAAAACCTGACGCTCGACGACATGCGCTCAATTCAAGCCCAGCTGGGTGGCTCGATCGTCGCGATCGAGGGAGAGCAACAGACCGGACGCTGGCAGGTCACCGCCGCCGGCCAAAACACGAACACCCAGGTGACCGGTGTCACCGAGGATTACCCGGCCGTTCGCGATTGGACTCTCGAGAGCGGCGAGTTCTTCACCACGAGCGACCTCAACGTGAGCGCTCAAACAGCCGTCCTCGGTCAGACGACGGCGCAGAACCTCTTCGGCGACGCCGACGCCGTTGGACAGACGATCCAGCTGCGACAGGTCTTCGGCGGCGGGAGAGACCAGCGCGCGCGCATCCTCAATTTCAAGGTCGTTGGCGTCCTTGCCGCGAAGGGCAGCACGTTCGGCTTCAGCCGCGACGACCAGATCATCGTTCCGATCACGACGGCGCAGCACGTCCTCACGGGTCGTTTGAACGTCGTGTCGGCGATCGTCATCAAGGCGACGTCGAGCGACACGATGGCTGTCACGACGAGCGACGTGACCAACATCCTGCTGCAGCGCCACAACATCGCCGATCCCACAAACGCTGATTTCACGGTCACCAACCAGAACGACACGCTGGCGGCGCTCAGCTCCGTCACCGCCACGTTCACCCTGCTGCTCGGAGCGATCGGTGGGATCTCGCTGCTCGTCGGCGGCATCGGGATCATGAACATCATGCTCGTGTCCGTGAACGAGCGAACCCGTGAGATCGGGATTCGCAAGGCTGTGGGCGCCCGGCGCGGGGACATCCTGAACCAGTTCCTCATCGAGGCTATCGCGCTCACCGGCCTCGGTGGAGCGATCGGCATCCTTCTCGGCTGGGCGATCACGCTGGTCGTCCATCAAATACCGCAGGCCGCGAGCGTGCCGCTCCTCATCACGAGCGGCACGGTGATCATCGCGGTCGGCGTCTCGGTCGCGATTGGAGTCGTCTTCGGTTTGTACCCGGCGATGCGCGCTGCGCGGCTCCATCCGATCGAGGCACTGCGATACGAGTAGCTGCAACAAAGGGGTTTGGAATTGAAGGCACCACAGATCGTGATCGGAATAGCCGCGGCGCTCGTGCTCGCGGGCGGCGGGTTCGCGGCCGGCATGACCTTCGAAAAGTCACAAAGTCCGACCGCCGGGACCACCGGGGCGACCGGCGCGACCGGTGCGCGTGGCGGATCCGGGGCGCGCGGCGGCTTCGGCGCCGGTGGGGTCGGCGGGCAGCAGCCCGTCACCGGACGCATCCTGGCGATCAACGACGGGTCCATCACGGTGGCCGCCGTGGAGCGCGGTCAGGGCGGCGCGAACGCGCAGGGCGCCGCGTCACCCGCGACCACGTCGCAGATCGTCCTCATCGGCGCGAGCACGCGGATCGTCAAGACGACGGAGACGGACCTGAAGGTCAGCGATCTGAAAGTCAACGACCAGGTCACCGTGGTAGGCACGACCGACTCGACCGGTATGGTGTCGGCGACTGCGATCGTCGTCGGTGTGACGAACGCCATCGGCCAGCTCTTCGGCGGTGGGGGTGGCGCGCGACCGACCCCGAGTCCTACCCGGGCGCCCTAGCAGAGGTCAACTAGCGTCATCGGGTGGCGCGCCGCTTCCGTCTGCCCGAGCGGAGCTACCTGCCCGCGATCTTCGAGCGTCTCGCGATCGATGAACAGGACCGGCGGGAGATTGTCGCGGCGTGGCCGTCGCCCGGGACGGACCCCGCGACGTGGCGCTCTTTGGAGACCGCATACGTCACGCTCGTCGACGACCTCGGTGGTGTTGAGCTCCTCGATCTGCCCAGACCCGCGGTCGATTCCACCCTGCTCGGCCGATATTTCTTCGTCTACGTGTATCTCGCGGCGCTCGCCGACGTGCGCCGCTTCCACACGCAACGCAGGATTCCTGACGACATCTCGTGGGCGACACTGTCCGACCTCGGCCGAAACCTCAGGCGCGATCGCCTGCTGCTTGGCGACGGAGGACTTCGCACGAGCAGCTGGCTCACGCTTCACTTCCGCGGCGCGATCTATCAACTCGGTCGCCTTCAGTTCAACCGAATAAACGTCCGCGGGGCGTACGTCGCCGACGCGTTTCACGCCGGCGAGCCCGCGCTGGGGATCCACATACCGGAGAGCGGCCCGCTCACGCCCGAAGCCTGTGATGACTCCTTCGCGCACGCGCGATCGTTCTTCGCGCGTCACTTTCCGGAGACTCCCACGCGGGTCGCGCTCTGCACGTCGTGGCTCCTCGATCCACAGCTCGCCGACTATCTCGCCCCCGACTCGAACATCGTGCGCTTTGGGCGCCGCTTCACGCTCGTCGGCGACGGCTACGACGGCGACGCGGACGTCCTGCGCTTCGTGTTCCACCGCATCGGACCGAAGATCGATGACCTCCCGCAGCGCACGACTCTCGACCGCGCGATCGTCGCGCATCTCCGCGCGGGGAAGCACTGGCGGAGTCGCACGGGCTGGCTGGAGCTCTAGTCGGCGTCACGCGTCCCTTCGGCGAATCGACACGATCGTCAAGAGCGCGCAGCCCGCAGCGAGACCCGTGAAGAGCCCGAACTCGATCCATTGGAACTTCGCGTAGCGCTCGGCGGGTTGATAGACGATCTTCTTACGCACACCGAGGCTTGTGAGGTAAACGCTCGGGTTGGTCGGTCCGCCGGCCATCGCGGAGGGCCCGAAGCCTTGGATGAGGCGATCCATCTCTTTGGAGTCGATCGGTCGATCCTGAGCGTCGACGTTTTGGGTGTGGAGGACCCATGCGCCGGGCGGATAGATTGGCGGGCTGTTAGCGAACCAATCCGTCCTGTCATACGCCACTAGCGGCGGCTCGTAGTTCGGACGAAGTTCGAACGCGACGAGGGCTCGCGCGCCGCCAAAGAGGAGCAGGCCGACGAACATCCCAGTGAGCGCCCGCCGCGAGAAAGCCCCGACGAGTCCGGCCCCGGCGATCCCGAAAAGCCAATAACCGACCATCGGCGGCCCGTCGACCTCGAAACCATCGAACGCGGTGTTGATGCCACCCGGAAGACCATTCAGGACGCGTGCGGCCCATCCAAGCTGCGCGAGGATCAGCGCGCAGATGAATCCGGTCGCGAGGACCACGCCGATCTCTGTCGCGCCCCAGCGGACGCGACTGATTGCTTGTGTGAAGGCAAGTCGGTGCGTCCCGCGCTCGAACGTCGCGCCGAACAGAGGTCCGCCAACGAACGAGGCAGCTAGCGCGGGAGCGAGAAGAAGCCCTGCAACAAGTAACGGCGCCTGACCGATCCGCCGCAGCCACTCGACGCTGAGGTCTGTGCAGTTCGAGTTCGTATACGGAAGCGGAACGCAGGTGTCGACGCCGAGGGCAGCACGTTGAGCGGCGGCATAGTTTCCCATCACCACGAGCCCGATCGCGAGCAACGCTGTGGTGATCGCCATCGCGACGAGCTGGGCGCGATGTTCGCGCAGCGTGAGCCAGATCATTGCGGCACCTCCTCGCGCTCCGAACGGAGATAGCCGACGACGATCTCCTCGAGCGTCGCCGGGCGGACCTCGGTCCCGTCATCGGACGGCGCGGCACGACCACGCAGCAGGCGCGTCGTCTGGCGCTCCGCTTGCCGGACCTCGATGACCTCGCCGTCGGAGACATCTCTTCCAGCGAGACGAGGGCCGCTGACGAGAACGTGCGAGCGGACCAGCTCGTCGGCGTCGCCCGAGATCCGCACGCGTCCGCCGACGAGGATCACGATGTGCTCGCAGACGCGTTCGACGTCGGCGAGGACGTTCGACGAGAGGATCACGCTCGGCCCGTCCTCGGCGACGACGCCCATGAGCTCCTCGAGCAGCTCGAGGCGCGCGACCGGATCGAGGTTCGCGACGGGCTCGTCGAGAAGGAGCATCTCGGGCCGCTTGCCGAGCGCCAGCGTGAGCGCCACCTGCGCGCGCTGACCAGTCGATAGCGATCGCACCGAACGGTCGAGCGGCAATCCAAAGTGCTTCACGCGCGCGAGCGCGTACGCATGGTCCCAGCGCGGATTGAGACGGCGGCCGATCTCGAGGGTCTCGCGGACCGTGAAGCCACCATGAAGCGGGCGGTCCTGCGCGACGAAGCCGATCCGCGAGAGGAGCGCAACTCCATCGCGCCACGGGTCGAGCCCGAGGACGCGGATGCGACCGCCGCTCGGGTGGTGGAGACCGACGGCGATCTGCAGGAGCGTCGTCTTGCCGGCGCCGTTCGGCCCGACGAGACCGGTGACCTTCCCGCCGGCAAGCGACAGGTCGAGTCCGCGAAGCGCCTCGGTCCGGCCGTATCGCTTGGTCAGGCCCGATGTCTCGAGGACGATGTTCATGCGCGGACGGCCTCCTTCTCGGGGAATGCGTCGCTCAGTGCGAGGGTGATGAGTGCGACGACGCTCTCGCGGTCGAGGCCCGCAGCGCGCGCACCCGCGAGCCAGCGGTCGAGGGATCGGCGCAGCGGCTGATGCACCGAGCGCGCAAGCGGTGCGGGCGCGTCGTCCGCGACGAACGTCCCCGCGCCCGGGCGGCTGTAGACGAAGCCGTCCCGCTCGAGCTCGCGGTACGCCTTCAGCACGGTGTTTGGATTGATGGCGAGGTCGAGCACGACCTCGCGCGCCGTCGGAAGGCGATCGCCAGGCCGCAGCATCGCGTAGCGGACCGCGTGCTTGGTCTGCTGCACGAGCTGCAAATATGTCGGCACGCCGGACGTCGGGTCGAGCCGGTAACGAATCGTAGCCACTTTCACTACGACACTAGTGAAATAGGGAAATGGCGTCAAGCCACGGCTACATGCGGTCGGGTGCGCTGACTCCCAGAAGCCCGAGCGTCTGACTGAGCGCGACCTGCACCGCCTGCACGAGGCGGAGGCGCGCCTTCGAGCGTTCGACGTCGGCCTCGTCGACGACGCGGTGGTCTCGGTAGAAACCGTGGAATGCACCGGCGAGCTCGAGTGCGTACGTCGTGAGCTGATGGACGCCGTAGTGCTGACGGATGTCGTCGACGAGCTCGGGAAATCGCAGCACGAGCCGGATGAGGTCAAGCTCGCCCTTCGCGGTCAGCAGCGACGTGTCGGCGCCGTCGGCGCTGACTCCGCGTTCGGCTGCGGTGCGCTGGATGCTCGCGATCCGCGCGTGCGCGTACTGGACGTAGTAGACGGGGTTCTCGTTCGACTGCTGGACCGCGAGCTCGAGATCGAAGTCGAGCTGCCGATCGGCGCTCGACTGCAGGAAGAAGTAGCGCGTCGCGTCCTTGCCGACCGCCTCGATGACCTCTTCGAGCAGCAGGAACTGCCCGGTCCGCCGTCCCATCCGCTTGAGCACACCCTCGTGCAGGAAGCGCACGTACTGGTAGAGGACGACCTCGAACTTGTCGAGCAGGCCGAGCACCTCCATCGCGGCGCGCATCTGGATGAGGTGGTAGTGGGTGTTCGATCCCCAGATGTCGATCTTCTTGTCGAAGCGCCGCTCGCGCAGCGACTGGACGTGATAGGCGATGTCCTTCCCGAGATACCCCGGCTCGCCGTTCGAGCGGACGAGGACCCAGCCCTCCTTGTCATCGACGGCTTCGCTCGCCTCTAACCAGACCGCGCCGTCTCTGTCGTAGACCTTGCCGAGCTTACGCAGCTCGTCGAGGACCTTGTCGAAATAACCGGACCGCATCATCTCGGCCTGCGAGAACCAGGTGTCGTAGCGGATGCCGAGCATCGCCGTGACGCGGCCGGCCTCACGAAGGACCCACTCGACGCCGAGCGGCGCGAAACGCTTGGCCTGCTCCTCGAGCTTCTGGGTCATCCATTTGTCGCCGTCGCGCGCCTTGATCTCGGCCGCGATGTCCCTCACGTACTCGGCGGGGTAGGCATCCGCCGGAATTTCGATTTCCTCGCCGTGCAGCTGCCGGTAGCGGATCGCGATCGAGCGCCCGAAGGTGTCGAACTGCGTCCCGGTGTCCTCGACGTAGTACTCGCGCTCGACCGTGGCGCCGGCGAACTCGAGGACCGACGAGAGCACGTCGCCGAGCGGACCGCCGCGCGCGTTCGCAACGGTCAGCGGTCCGGTCGGATTGGCGGAGATGAACTCGACCTGCATCCGCTTGCCGGCAAGCGCTTTCGAGCGCCCGAAGTCGGTGCCCGCTCGCACGATCTCGTCCACCTGGGCGGCGAGCCACCGCTCGTCGAGGCGAACGTTGACGAAGCCGCTCAGGTCCTCGACGGCGGCGATCGGCGGCGCGACACGCACGCGGTCGCGTATGGCCTTCGCGATCTCGCGCGGGGGCTTGCGAGCCTGCCTCGCGAGCCTCAGCGCGACGTTCGACGCGTAATCGCCGTGCTCCGGGTTGCCCGGGCGCTCGACCTCGACCGGCACGCCGTCGACGTCGGGCCACCCCAGATCCTTCGACGCGCGCGCGAGCCCGTCCTTGATGGCGGCGGCGACCTGGTCGCGGAGCGGTACGGTCACCCTCGCGAGTCTGGGACAGCGAGCGGGCGCGCGCCAACGTCGCCGCTCGGTTCGTGGGTCGCGAAAAGGCGCCAGGTCAGGAGGGCGGCGAGGCCGTACGCGACGACGAGGGTGACCAGGTTCACGGTGAAGCCGTCGGGCCCGAGCCGCGCGCGGATCGCGCCCGAGAGGATCGCGCCGACCGCATTCGCGGCGCTCCACGCGAGCGCGAAGAAGGCGTTCGCACCGGCCCGCTCCGCGGGCGTGAACGACGAGAGCTGGAACGCGTTCACCGTCCCGCTCGCGCCGAACATCAGGAGATGCCGCATGGCGAGCGCCCCGACAGCGATGGGAAGCGCGCCGGTGAAGGCCGCGACGAGGGCGAAGGGGAGCGACAGCGTTTCCACCAGCACGATGGAGCGGATCGCGCCGAGGCGCGATGCCACGAATCGCGCGTGCAGGAGCGCGCCGATGCTGCCCGCGACCGCGAGGACTCCGAGCAACAACCCGAGCGCCGAGAAGGGAACACCGTAGCGATCGGCGAAGAACAGGTTGACAAAGGGGAGGAAGCTGCCGGCTCCGAAGCCGAAGAGCACTTCGATGGCGAGGAAGCGCCGGACCAGGTCGTTCCGGGTCGGCGCCTCGAGCGTGTGCTTCGCGACGGGCACCGCACGTATCGCGAGGATCGGGACGATCGAAGCGGCGGCGATGATGCCGCCACTCGCCACGAGCGCTCGCAAGACCAGCGCGTCGTCGGGTCGAGCGCCAAGGAGCGAGGCGACGGGCGCGGCGAGCCCGCCCGCGATCGCGCTCGAGAGGAACGCGGCGGTGGTGCCGAGCGCGATCTGCTGACCGAATCGGGTGGCGCGCCGGGCTGCGTCGGTCGCGTCGGCAAGGAGCGCGGCGCCCGAGGAGCTCGCGATGATGCCGCCGAAACCAACGAGCAGCGCCGACAGAAAGACGGCCGCGAGAGCGTTGAAGACGAGGATTCCGGTGATCCCGATCCCGGTGAGGATGCCCCCGAGGAGGATCGCGGCACGGCGCGAGCGGCCTCTCGTGAAGATCGCCGCGGGGATGGCGCCGGCGACGACACCGAGCGCTTCCGCACCGGCGAGCAGGCCGATCGCGAAGGCGTCGAAGCCGAGCGATCGATAGAGAAAGTTCAGGTAGAACTGCGCGACGCCCAGGCCGAAGCTGCCCAGCCCCGCCGCGGTGAGGTAGAGGACGGCATCGCGCCGTCCGAGGGTCGTCCTTATTGGGGCGGTTGGCCGAGGGTCACGTCGACGGTCATCTCCTTGCCATCGCGGATGAGGGTGAGCTTCACTCTGTCGCCCGGCCGGAATTTCACCATCACGGTCGCAAGAGGATGCTCCGCGTCGATCGCCTGGTCGTTCACCTTGGTGATGATGTCGTTCGCCCGGATGCCAGTGCGTTCGGCGGGAGATCCCGACACCACCTGCGTCACGATGATCCCCGTCGTGCCCGCGGGAAGTCCGAGCTGGGCAGCCTGCCGCGGCGTCAGCTGCTGGTACTGGACACCGATGAACCCACGGACGACCTTGCCGTTCTTTATGAGCTCGTCCGCGATCTGACGGACGGTGTTGCTCGAGATCGCGAATCCGAGACCGGTCGCGTTGCTGGCGACGAGCGTGTTCACGCCGATGACCTGACGCCTCGCGGCCCAGATGAGGGGGCCGCCAGAATTCCCAGGGTTGATCGCGGCATCGGTCTGAATGAGATCCTCGAGCACGACCTGCTGCGATTCGGCGACGCGGCGGCCTTTCGCCGAGACGACGCCGACGGTGACGGTGTTCTGGAACTCGCCGAGCGGGCTTCCGATCGCGACCGCGATCGAGCCGATCGGGACCTCGTCGCTATTCGCGAGGACCGCCGCCTTCAGTCCCTGCGCCGGGACTTGCAGCACGGCGATGTCGGTGAAGGGATCGCGGCCCACGAGCTTGGCCTGGACTTTCTTGTCGGTCGCGAAGACCACGTCGAACGCGTTCCCCGCACCGGCGGTGCGCGTGTCTTCGACCACGTGATTGTTGGTGATGATGTAGCCCTGCCGGTCGTCCACGACGAAACCCGAGCCGCTCGACTGAGGCTCGCCGTTCGAGGCGTAGTTGATGACCGTCACGACACTCGGCAGAAGATCCTGGACGACGCCGACGGTCTCCTGGTCAACCGCACTGCCGGCGGGTGCCGCGGTCGGAAGGGGAAGGACCGACCCGCTACTTGGCGTCACGGCCGCTTGAGGTCCATACCGCGACACGAGATATGTGGCCGCCGCGCCGCCCGAGATCCCGCCGATGAGAACCCCAACAAGGAGGAGTGCCGCCGCGCGGCCGCCGCTCACGCCGCTCTCCTTACCTTCGCGGGACCCTCGCCGTTTCCGCGTTCGCCCCCGCCGTGGCCTTGCGACGCCGAGCGGTCGGGCGCACGGCGTCCGGCTCGACCATCTGGCCCACAGCCGTCGCGCGAACCTCGAGGTCCACGTGCGCGTCCGGCTCGATCGTCACGTTCCACGTCGAAGAGATCTCTAGCTGTTGGTAGACACGCTCGAATCCCTGCTCCGAGTTGGTGATCGAGTAGATCGGCCGCGTGGTCGCCTCGCACGGGGGATCGATCGCAATTGCGATGTCAAAGTGCCGCGATTCCGAATGAACGGCGATTTCGGACACATGCCGCGCGTCGAGCGGCTTGCCTGCCGTCGTCTTCTTCGTGCCGACGGTGATCACGTCGGCGGGGTTCTGCTCGGAGAGCAGACCCACGTTCGACGTGCTCGTGAACTGGATGGTGATCGCTTCCTCGCCGTCGTTGCGTAGCCGATACCGCACGCCCGCGGCGAGGCCCTCATCGGCGATGCGGATGTCCTTGCGGATCCCGAGGCCCGGAACGCTCGCGAGCGAGCGCGCCGGCGGCTCGAGGATGAGGCTCACGGTGCGCGCCTCCCGCTGCGGCGTCAGCTGGTAGTAGTAGGCATGCAGCACGACCGGCTCCGCCTTGCCGACGCGGAAGCTGTCCTGGAAGAACGCGCGGCGCGCGACGTCGTACTCGAGCAGCTTCGAAAGGCCGCGCTCTCGTGCGCGCACGGCCTCGTGGATGGACTTCGTCTCCTTCTCGGCAGCCTTGCCAACGAGGACCTTCCCGGATTTTTCCGCGCGGCGCAGCGCCTCGTGCTCGGCCTCCGGACGCCGCGCGAGCGTATCCACGAGATTGGTCGCCGACGCGTAGATGTCCCACTCGACGACGGCGCCGCCCTGCACGTGCACGAACACCGCGCCGGCGTTGCCGCGGAAGATGTACTCGTCGTAGCCGTCGACGTCGTAGTCGCGCTGCTCACCCGCCGCGGTGCGACGCTCCGACAGGATCCGCTCTGCCTTCAGCAGCGACGCATACGCGTCGGCGCGAAGGTGCGGGAAGTAGATGCCGCCGAAGACGCCGTGCCAGTACACGTCGTTGCCCTGCGCGCGCCACAGGTTCTGCTGGGCCTGACGCACCTCGGCCGACGCGTCGAGGATGCTGCGGCGCGCCAGCTCCTCGCTCACGATGAGCATCCGTTTCTGCAGGCCGTTCGACTCGGGGTACTTGGCGAGAAAGTTCCGCCAGAGTGGGGCAGCGACGAGAGATGAGAGCTCGTCGCCGAGCTTGTTCCGGGCCTGCGAGTAGCGCTTCGCGGCGTTCGGCTCGAGCGCCCACTCGGCCATCTCGGGATACGACCCCGCCGGGATATAGACCCGACGCGCGGGCTTCTGGAAGATCCAGGCGTCCTCGAGGGTCGTGGTCTGGATGAAGTCGGCCTGCGCGATCGCCGAAAAGAACTGCTCGAGCCAGCCGTCCTTATGGACGCGCTGGTACGTCCCCGGCCATCCGCCGAATTTCTCGCCGTCGTCGGCGTAGACGACAAGGCGCGCGCCCTCGTCGGCGCGCGCGCGAAGCTCCTTCATCGTCTGGCTCACGTCGCGGAACGGGATGAGGTAACGGAGCTTCACACTTCCCGGGAAGACGATCAGCGGAAGGCCCTGGTCCTCGGTGACGAATGACTCGCCGAGCTCCTGCGGTCGGAGACCCGCCTGGAGGAAGTGCTCGTCGTCGAGCACCGTGTAGGCGACTCCGGCCTCAGCAAGAAGCGAGGGAAGGTGCGGCTCCCAGACGCGCTCGGTGAGCCACGCTCCAAGCGGTCGCTGTCCGAAGATCGCGTGAACCCGGTCGGAAAGCGCTCGGATCTGACCCACACCGTCGCGGCGCGGTATGCCGACGAGCACCGGCTCGTAGTAGCCACCGGAGAGAAGCTCGATCTGGCCCCGGCGGACAAGGTCGGCGAGGTCGCCGATGACGTCCGGACGATTGGCCTCGAGCCAATCCAGGAGCGGGCCGGAGAAGTGGAGGCTGGCCTTTACTTCGGGGTGCCGGTACAGAGAGGCGACGAGCGGGGCATAGGCCCGTTCGGTCACATCCTGGAACACTGACGGGAAATTCCCGGCCGGCTGGTGCTGGTGAAATACCAGCGCCAATCGCAGACGATCGGCCACTCAAAACGCATTTTACCAAAAATGGTTGTGGCGTACGCTCTGCGTACAGAATGCTCGGCTGCTTGTCGACGAACTCGACAGCGGGCCGTTAGTGACGCAGGCTTGGGCCAGATGTTCGGACGCTTGATCCTCTACGGGGCGCTTGCCCTGGCCCTCGGCATCGTGGCCGTGAGCGCCTGCGGCCCCCAACCCGAGGCGCGCCCTTCAGGCCCTCTGGCAGTGACACCGTCCGCTTCGCGGTCACTCTTGCCGACGGCGGCGCCCTCAACATCCGCGGGCGCAACCGCGAGAGCTAGCGCCAGCACCGCTCCTACCCTGGCCCCAAGCCCGGGATCCTCGCCCGCGACGGCGTGCCCGCGCACGGCCGGCGGGAATGCGAGCAACCAGGCGCAGCTCGTCGCTGTCCGCGTCGCGCATCAGCCGGGCTTCGACCGCCTGGTGTTCGAGTTCGGCCAGAGCACCGCTCCCGGCCCCTTCGGCATGCCCGCCTACACCGTCGAGGCGGCAGCCTCGCTCTCCGGACCCAGCGGCCAGCCTGTGGCGATCAGCGGCAACGCCCTCTTCGGAGCACGGTTCCAGAACGCCTCGACCCAGAATCCCAACGGCACGCCCAGCTACACCGGGAGCACGGACATGATGCCCGCGACGCCCCTCATCAAGCAGATCAAGCTCGTCGAGGACTTCGAGCGCGTGCTCCTCTGGGGCACCGGCCTCGACCACCTCGCATGCCCGAAGGTCACCGAGCTCGCGGGGCCGTTCCGGATCGTCCTCGATTTCCCCACCCCGCCGTGACCCATAATTAGGTCTCCGCAAGAGATTTCAGGGGAGCAGTCCATCGTGGCCGAGGCCCAGAAGCTCAGCGTCCGCCCGCGCGAGGTCCTTGGTAAGAAGGTGAACAGCCTTCGCCGCAAGGGTCTGCTCCCAGGCGTCGTCTTCGGCGGCCACGCCGATTCGACTCCGGTCGAGACAGATCAGCACGCCTTCGAGCTTTCGTACCGCCGCTGGGGCAACACCACCCTGCTCTCACTGACCGGACTCGACGGCGGCGAGGTGCCCGCCTTGATCTACGACGTCAGCCGCGACCCGGTCACCGGACGCATGCTCCACGTCGACTTCGCCCGGGTCTCGCTCACCGAGAAAACTCACGCCGACGTGCCGCTCCACTTCGTGAACGAATCGCCTGCCGTGCGTACGCTCGGCGCGGTCCTGCTCCACGCGCGCTCGGAAGTCTCGGTCGAGGCGTTCCCGCAGGACATCCCGCACTCCATCGAGGTCGACCTCTCCGGGCTTCTCGAGATCGACGACGCGATCTATGTCCGCGACCTCAAGGTCGACGCGACGCTGATCCAGATCGAGAACGATCCGGACGAGCTCGTCGTCAAGGCCGTGCCGGTCAAGGTCGAGGCGGAGCCGACGCCGGCCGAGGTCGCCGCGCCTGCGGAGGGCGAGGTTGCCGCGGAGGGCGAAGCGGCCGAGGGCGCCGCACCGGCAGCCGGGGCCGAACCTGCGAAGCCGGTCGCAGCTGGCGCGAAGCCGGCGGCGCCGGGCGCAAAGCCTGCTGTTACAGAAGGCGGCAAGCCAGGAGCGCCGCAGAAGGCGGCTGCCGGAGCTCCCAAGAAGGGCTAACTCGCAACACCGAGCGATGCCGGGTGGCCGTCGGCGAGTGGGGGCCGGCGACCCTACGTGGTCGCCGGAGGGACCCGCGAGACCGACGGTCGCCCGGCAGCGCTCGCGTCGGCGCTTAGTTCCTGAAGTCCTCTACCGCGGCGTCCGGGAACGGGTTGTCCGCGTGCTCCAGGCTTCGCAGCTCCACGTCGTCTTCGGTGGCGTCGCCGTCGCGCGCGAGTGCGACCGCTCTATGAAAACGATGCACGTGCGAGCGAAAACGCTCGACGGAGTAGTCGGCGGCCTGGCCCGTCGTGACGAGGAAGGGCCAGTCGCTCGATTGCGCGAGCACGAGCTCGCGGACCGCCTGCCGCGCGGCGCGCTCGCGGAATGGATCGTTCCGCGGCGGGCTCGCGCGAAGAGCATCCATCTCGCGGGCGAGCCGCGCGAGCTCGTCCCACATCCACGCGGTCCCCTCGTTCAGCCAGGTGGAGTGATCGTTGTTCTTCCCCCACGACCCTTCGGAGAGCGCCACACGCTGTTTCGGCGGCTCGCGCTCGAGGTACTCAGCCGCGGTCGCGACGCGGATGTCCGATTCGGTGAGCTCGCGCAGCACCAGCCCGAGCCAATCGACGCCCTCGAACCACCAGTGACCGAAGAGCTCGCTGTCGAAGGTCACCGCGAGTAGCGGGTCACGACCATCGAGGGTCCGACCGGAGAGCTCCTCGCGAACGACCTGTACGAAGTGACGCGCGTGATCGCGCGCGCGCTCGGCCGCCCGCTCTGGCCAGTACTCCTCTTTTTCCCCGAGCCCTTTGTGCACGGAGGTCACCCGCCAGTAGCGCAGGCCACTCGTCGTGTCCTTGCGATGGAACTCGCGGTACTGCGCGTCGCCGGGATATCCGGTGAACGCCGACCAGACCTGACTCGAGACGCGGTCGTGGCGCGCGATCGCGACAACATCGGAATCGCCGACGTAATACGGACGCAGCAGATCGACCTCGCTGGACGCCGGCGACGCGGTCGCGACCTGGACCCGCTCTTCATGCGGTGCCCACCGACCAAGCTCGCTCTGACCGCGGCGCCGCGCGACGTCACCGGCCGGGCGCGCATGTCCGGGCAACAGAGCGGCGTCGGTGAAAAAGTGCGTGATGCCGTGATCGGCGAGCGCCTTCTCCAGACCCGGCTTGTAGGCGCACTCCGGCAACCAGATGCCGGTCGGATCGAGCCCGGTAAGACGCCGCGATGAGCGCCGGCCGATCCGGAGCTGCGCCTCGACCGACGACGGGTCGAGCAGCGGGAGATAGCCGTGGGTCGCAGCCGAGGTGAGGATCTCGACGTGGCCGGTCTTCGCGAGATCGGCAAACGCGCGGACGAGGTCGCGACCGAAACGCGTTCGGTACGCCTCGCGCAGCCGACGGTACGAGCCGACATAAAAGCTCGCGAGATCGGCGCGACCTTGATCCGGCGCTTCGGTAAACCGGCGAACGTCGGTCTCGGCCCGCGCGACCTGGTCATCGATGTATTCGAGCGCGCGGAGGTTGATGTCGTGGTCCGCGAGCTGCTCGATCAGGATCGGGGTGAGCCCGATGACGATGCGATAAGGCACGCCCGCATCCCGAAGATCGTGGAGCAGGACGAGCAATGGGAGATATGTCCCGAGGACGGCCTCGTGTATCCATTCCTCACCGTGCGGCCAGCGGCCTGCGCCCCGTGCGTACGGAAGGTGCGAATGGAGCGCCAGCACGAATGTACCCACGCGCGCAATTCTGTCCCAGGGGGCGGGCTGGCGGCTCGCGCGAGGGTTGTTCGCGATTTTGTGCCGAGATCGTTTCGGGATCGCGCGTTAACGGGCCTAACCCCACGCGTTCCTGGCCCACCCACTGCTGCCCTCGCTTGGCTGTCTCGGACCGTAGGTCCGAAGAGAAAAGAGGCGCCATATGCCCGCGGCCGTCACCGACCTCCCTACCGCGCTCCTCACCGGCCTCGCGGCCGGACTCGCAACCCTGATCTCGGCAATTCCGTCGATCCTCGGCGCTCTGCTGATCCTCGTGCTTGGCTGGATCATCACGGGTGCCCTGGCGGGTGCGCTCGCAAAAGCGCTGCGCGCCGTCCGCGTCAACGCGGCGGCCGATCGCTCCGGAGTCACGCGCGTCCTTCAGCGGGCGCAGGTCCGCTCCGACGCCGCCGGCGTCATCGCCGGGGTGGTGAAGTGGTACCTGCGGCTCATCGTCATCCTCATGGCCGCAGACGCGGTCAAGCTGACCGCGGTGAGCACGATCGTCAACCAGATCCTCGCGTTCGTTCCGAACCTTCTCGTCGCGGTCCTCATCCTCGCGGCGTTCTCGTGGCTCGCATCGCTCGCGCGTAATCTCGTCAGCGCGGCGCTCGAGCCGACGATGCCAAACGCAAAGACGATCGGCGTCCTTGCGTACGGGGCGACGTTCGGCTTTGGGGTCATCGCCGCGGCGACGCAGATCGGCGTCGCAGCGACGCTCCTCAACATCTTGTTCGTCGGGATCGTGGGCGCCCTCGCGCTCGCGTTCGGTCTCGCCTTCGGCCTCGGCGGCCGCGAGGAGGCCGCCCGCATGTGGACCAACATGCGTGGCGCCGTCGGGAACGTGGTGACGGAAGGGACACCGGGTGCCGCCACCTCGGCAGGGAACGGTCGCCCGGTCGAGCGGACGCAACAAATGAGCAGGAGCTAACAAGCAGACACGAGCGAGCGAAGTGAACGAAACGCCGCCGGGCCCGGTAGCACCGAGACCGGCGGCGTTCTCATACCCGCACCCTGAATTGACCGCCAGTTTGGGCGCGACTACGCTCGGCAAGCCGCGCTGGCCGCGTTCGCGCGCAGCCATCTGCTGACACAAGCAACGCGATCCGCGGCGGTTCGGGGCGGCAACGTCCGCAGAGGGGGTAAGCAATGTCGCGATCCACGCGTGTCGTCATCCTTGCCTTCGTCGCCTTACTGGTGGCGACGGCCTGTTCTCAAACAGCAGCGCCATCACCGTCACCCTCGGCGTCAGGCTCGGCGTCCGCGGCACCGACGGCCGCCGTGACGATCAACGTCATGTCGCTCTGGGGCGGCAGCGAGCAGGACAACTTCCAGAAGGTGCTCGACGCCTTCAAGACGAAGACCGGCATCACCGCGAAGTACGAGTCGGTCCGCGCCGACTACGCGACGACGCTCCAGACGCGGATCTCCGGCGGCAATCCGCCCGACGTCGCGATCATTCCGGGGATCGGTTTCCTGCGTCAGTTCGCGCGCCAGGGATCCCTCAAGAAGATCTCCGATCTCGGCATCGACACCAACGCTCTCAAATCGAACTACCCACCGGGCATTCTCGAGATCGGTCAGGTCGATAACACCCAGTACGCGATCATGGTCAAGTTCAACAGCAAGAGCACCGTCTGGTTCCGGCCGGACAAGTTCAAGACGGCCGGCGTGTCCGCACCCACGGACTGGAACTCATTCACCAAGCTGCTAGCTGACCTCAAGGCCAAGGGTCAGGCACCGCTCGGGCTCGGCGCCGGCGATTCGTGGACGCTCACCGACTGGTTCGAGAGCATCTACGTGCGTCAGGCTGGTCCTGACAAGTACGACCAGCTCTTCAGCGGCAAGATGGCCTGGACGGACCCGACCGTCGCCGCGGCCGTCGACACGATGAAGCAGGCTCTCTCCGACCAGTACGTCGCAGGCGGCGTCACGGCCGCCCTGGGCCGCAGCTTCACGGACGGCATCGGACAGGTATTCAGCGCCAACCCGCAGGCCGCGATCTACTACGAGGGTGGCTTCGTGGGCGGCATCGCGACCGGACAAACCAACACGGCCCTCAAGGTGGGCGACACGATCGACTGGTTCGACTTCCCGTCGATCAATAACAACAAGGGTGTCACCATCGGCGGCGACGTCATCGCCGCGTTCACGACAAAGCCGGGCGTCAAGGAGTTCATCCAGTACCTGACCACCTCCGACGCCGGCTCGGTCTGGGCGGGCACCGGCGCGATCATCTCGCCTGTGAAGACCGTTCCCGCGAGCGCGTACCCGAACGATCTCGCCAAGCGTGAGGCGGCGCAGGTCGCAAACGCATCCGCTGTGCGGTTCGATGGCTCGGACCTCCTGCCATCGGGTGGTGGAGACGACATGGGTGCCGCTTTGCAGGACGCGCTTCGAGGCAAGACGGTCGACTGGGCGAAGTTCGAACAATCGATACAGGCCAAGTGGAAAGCGGAGAAGTAACAACGCGCTCGAACTGAATCCATGGAGCGGGCGGGCGAACGGCCCGTCCGCTCCGTAATGAACGGGGTCAGATGGGGCTCGCACCAACACCAGCGGCACCGGACTCGATAGCTCTCCGAGCCAGCCTCACGGCGGTGCGTCGCGCGCGCACCCCCGAGGGGCCGAACTACGGAGCTGCGATCCTGTTTCTACTTCCCGCCGCGATCCTTCTCGTGGTCTTCCTGCTCTACCCGGCCCTCTACACGATCCTGCTCAGCTTCAACCGTGGCCGGAACGGGGTCTTCTCGGAGTGGGTCGGCCTCGACAATTACACACGCCTCTTCACCGATCCCGACTTCATCAACCTCTCTTCGTTCCCGCCATCAGGGGCGCTCTGGAACAACGTCCTCTGGATCGTCTTCTACACGAGCATCGTCATCTTCCTCGGGCTGATCATCGCCGTCGTCGCGGCTCGCGTCCGCTACGAGTCGATCCTCAAGGCCATCGTCTTCATACCGATGGCCATCGCGGCGACGGCCCTGGCCGTCATCTGGAAGTTCGTCTACGCGCCCGACGCGAACATCGGATTGCTCAACGCGCTCCTCGGGACCATCGGCATAGCTCCCATCTCCTGGCTCGGTGACGAGAACCTGGTGAACTTCGCGCTCATCGCCGTCGGGATCTGGGGGTCCGTCGGGTTCGCGACGGTCATCCTCTCGGCGGCGGTGAAGAGCATCCCTGCCGAGGTCATCGAGTCGGCGCGCGTCGAAGGGGCGACAGAGCGGCAGATCTTCTTCCGGATGATCCTGCCGATGGTGAGCCTCCCGATCTCGGTGCTGGCCGTCACGCTCGTCGTCAACGTCATCAAGCTCTTCGACCTGATCTACGTCATGACCGCGGGCGGACCCGGCAAGGCCAGTCGGGTGATCGCGTTCACGATGTACCAGCAGGCGTTCCAGGCCGGGCAGTACGGCTACGGATCGGCGGTCGCGGTGGTCATGCTGGTGGTGCTGATCCCGATCATGATCTACAACGTTCGGCGGTTCCGGACCGGAGCGGTCACGTGAGCGTCCTCGCCGAATCGCTTGCCGGGTCACGTCCGCGGACACCCGCGGCGCGCGCGGTCGCCGCCCTCAACCGCTCGGTGATCCATGTCGCTCTCGGGCTCATCGGTGTTATCTGGCTCGTCCCGACGATCGGGCTGCTCGTCACCTCGTTCCGGCCGCGCTCCGACATCCAGGCCACCGGCTGGTGGGACATCTTCGCGCTCCACCTGACGCTCGATAACTACAGGCAGGTACTCGAGGCGCAGGGGATGCTCCAGGCCTTCGTGAACACGGTCTTCATTGCGGTTCCCTCGACCGTACTGCCGCTGGCGATCTGCGCGCTCGCTGCGTACGCCTTCTCCTGGGTTCGGTTCCCGTTCCGCGACACGCTCTTCCTCATCGTCATCGCGTTCCTCCTCGTGCCCGTCCAGGTCGCCTTCATCCCGCTGCTGACGATGTCTCGCGACCTCCTGCCCGATCTTCAGCTCACGCGGGGCTACGTCGCCATCTGGCTCGCGCACACCGCCTTCGCGCTGCCCTTCGGGATCTTCCTCCTGCGCAACTTCTTCATCACGCTTCCGCCCGACATGATCGAGGCCGCTCGGATCGACGGCGCGTCCGATTTCCGCGTCTTCAGCCAGATCGTCGTGCCCGTGTCGGTCCCGGCGATCGCCGCGTACGGCATCTTCCAGTTCCTCTGGGTCTGGAACGACCTGCTCATGGCCCTCGTCTTCGTGCAGGACTCGAGCAAGTTCCCCATGACGAGAGCGATCCAGAACCTCTTGAGCCAGTACGGCACGGAGTGGCACCTGCTGGCGGCCGGCGCGTTCCTCCTGATGATCGTCCCGCTCATCGTTTTCTTCAGCCTGCAGCGCTACTTCGTGCAGGGTCTGCTCGCCGGCTCGATCAAATAGTGCACGCGGTCCCGATCACCGCGACAAAACGTCTCGCCGACTACGCAAAGGTCATCGGCGATGAGCGCTACGAGGAGCTGCGCACGCTCGCGAAGGCGGCAAGGGGCCGCAGCATGCTGCACATCAACGCGACCGCGTACGGCGGAGGCGTCGCCGAAATACTGCAAAACCTCGTGCCGCTTCTTCGCGACGCCGGTGTCGACGCGCACTGGGCGGTCCTCGACGCGCCGGCCGAGTTTTACGACGTCACCAAGAAGATCCACAACGCTCTGCAGGGGATGAAGCTCGATCTCTCGGACGCCGAGAAGAAGCTGTTCCTCGACGTCGCGCGGGAGAACGCGGCCCAGCTGACGGACGCCGACGTCGTGCTGGCGCACGATCCGCAGGCCGTCGCCCTGCGCCACTACGCAAAGGATCCCAAGCACGCCAGCTGGGTCTGGCGCTGCCACATCGACCTGACGACGGCGCACCAGCCGGTGTGGTCTTTCCTTCGTCCGTTCGTCGAGGAGCATGACGCCTCGATCTGGACGATGCCGCAGTTCGTGCGGCCCGATCTGAAGCAGAAGGTTCTGATCCAGGCGCCGACGATCGATCCGTTCTCCGAGAAGAACCGCGAGATGCCGATCGACGAGGCGCGTGAGATCGTGCGCCGGTTCCGCGTCGATCCGGCCCGGCCGATGTTGCTGCAGGTCTCGCGCTTCGACCCCTGGAAGGACCCTCTCGGCGTCATCGACGCCTATCGCCTCGTGAAGAAGCAGATTCCGGGCGTGCAGCTCGTGATGATCGGCTCGCTCGCCGACGACGATCCCGAAGGCCAGGAGTACTTCAACCGGACGCGCGCGCACGCCGCCGGCGATCCCGATGTCTTCCTCTTCACGAACCTCGACGGTGTGAAGGATCGCGAGGTGAACGCGTTCCAGCGCGCGTCCGCGG
>Ga0207646_10000890_pt1 | contig 38494 bp, 33 predicted proteins | sample KBSK5502metaG_FD_184343 | JGI IMG/M metagenome (GOLD analysis project Ga0207646, IMG submission 184343) | Corn, switchgrass and miscanthus rhizosphere microbial communities from Kellogg Biological Station, Michigan, USA - KBS K5-50-2 metaG... | ecosystem: Host-associated > Plants > Roots >... | reverse complement strand
AAGTTGTTGCTGGCGAAGACCGCCCCAAAGATGGCGGTCACGCCCACGATGAGGAAGTCATAGCGGGACCTCTTGGCACCGAGGACCTGCACCGCGATGCCTGCGGCCAGCGAGACCACGACGATGACTGCGAATACTGCGAGGCCCATTTCGTTACCTCCTGTTCATGCTTCTGCGGCAAGGATGCGATCGACACCAGCGGCCGAACAGAGCCGTTTGGCCGAAGAACCTGGGACCAAGGACCCGCCGACGCTCGGCCGATGTACCCAATTCGCTCAACCTTTTGTCTGCTGCCAGCGGCACGCTGCCACCGGCGAAGTCCGAACGGCCCACATCTTCGTGACCAAGAGCACCGGGCGACTGCCACTCGGCACACTACGGTCGAGCGGTGCTGAACCCGACGCGGCTGCGCGAGATGTACGCCGGCGTCGCGATCGCGGTGCTGGTCCTAGTCGCCACAACTCAGGGCGCGTGGTTCGCCGCCGTCGCGGTCGCGCTCCTCGGCCTCGGCCCGGTGTTGTTTCCCCGAGCAGCGCCGACTGGCGGTCACCGCCGCTGCCGTCGCTGCCGCTGCTGCTTGGCTGCTGTCTCGGATGTTCACGTAGCCGCGGCAATTCGGCCGGCGGCACGAGGCAATACGCACCAACGCTCCACAAGTGCGGCCGCGTAGTCTGACTCACTCGATGAGCCCAAGGACCGCCGCCGAGGCATACCCCACGTATCGCGAGGCCGACCTCCTGCTGCGCGACGGCAGTGTCGTCCACTTTCGACCGGTGCGAGCAGAAGACGAAGGCGCGATGCTCGCGCTGCTGGAGTCCCTCGAGCCCCAGTCGCGACTAAGCCGGTTCTTCTCGCTCGCGACGGACCTGGCAACGGAGGCCCGCCGTGCCGTGGCCGTCGACTACGAGCACACGTTCGCGTTGGTCGCGACCACGGGAATCGACCGACGGATCGTCGCGCACGGCGCCTACTACGCGAAGCTGGAGGGCCCCGCGGAGATCGCGTGGGTGGTCGCGGACGATTGGCAGGGCAAGGGCCTGGGGACGCTGCTGCTCGCACATCTCGCCGCTCATGCGGAATCGCTCGGGATCGGCCCGTTCATCGCGAACGTGCTGCCCGAGAACCGCCAGATGATCGACATGCTGCACGAGAGTGGATTCCCGCTCCGCACCTCGCGGCGGGTCGGCCAGGTGGTGCTCGAGTTCCCAACCTCGCTGTCGGCTGATGCGCGCGAGCGCTTCGATCGCCGCGAGCACGTCGCCGCGGCAACAAGCGTCGGCGCCCTCCTCGCGCCGCGCACGATCGCCGTGATCGGCGCGTCGCGCTCGCGCGGCACGATCGGCGGCGAGGTGTTCCACAACCTCCTGGACGCCGGGTTCACCGGTCCCGTGTATCCGGTGAACCCTGCCGCGCCGGTCGTGCAGTCGGTCGCGGCGTACAAGTCGATCCAGGACGTGCCCGGACCGGTCGACCTCGCGGTGATTGTGGTCCCCGCCGGGCAGGTGCTTGACAGCGTCCGCGCATGCGCGACGAAGGGTGTGCACGCGCTGGTCGTCATCTCGGCAGGCTTCGCCGAGACCGGACCCAAAGGCGCCCGGATTCAGCACGAACTCCTATCGATCTGCCGAGACGCCGGCATTCGCCTCGTCGGACCCAACTGCATGGGAATCATGAACACGGCCGAGGGGATCCGAATGAACGCGACCTTCGCCCCGACCTTCCCGCCAGCCGGTCGCGTCGGCTTCATGTCCCAGAGCGGCGCCCTCGGTCTCGCGATCATCGACGAGGTTTCGCGTCGTGGCATCGGTCTGTCGTCCTTCGTCTCGGTCGGCAACAAGGCTGACATCTCGGGCAACGACCTGATCCAGTACTGGGCGAGCGATCCTGCGACCGACGTGATGCTCCTCTATCTCGAGTCGTTCGGGAATCCGCGCAAGTTCGCGCGGCTCTCGCGCGAGATCGGCCGCAAGAAGCCGATCCTCGCGGTGAAGAGCGGCCGATCCGTCGCCGGCGCGCGGGCGACTTCTTCACACACCGGCGCGCTCATCGCCGCGTCCGATGTGACGGTCGACGCGCTGTTCCACCAGGTGGGCGTCGTCCGCACCGAGACCCTCGCCGAGCTCCTCGACGCCGGGGCGCTGCTGGCAACTCAGCCGCTGCCCGCGGGCTCTCGCGTGGGGATCGTGACGAACGCCGGGGGACCCGCGATCCTCTGCACGGACGCGTGCGAGGCCCGCGGCCTCGAGGTGCCGCAGCTGCCCGAGAGCGTCCGCGCGGCACTGCGAGAGTTCCTGCCGGCCGAGGCATCGGTCGGGAATCCCGTCGACATGATCGCGTCCGCCACGCCGGAGCAGTACGCCCGCGCGATCAGAACGCTCGCGGCGAGCGACGCCGTGGACGCGATTGTCGCGATCTTCATCCCACCGCTGGTGACCCGGCTGGCCGATGTTGCCGTCGCGATCGCGACCGCGTCGCGCGATCTGCCGCGCCAGATCCCGCTGATCGCCGTGCTCATGTCCGAGGACCGGGCCCAGGCGGTGCTCGCCGACGCACGAGTGCCGGTGTATCCGTACCCGGAGGACGCAGCGCGGGCGCTGGCCCACGCCGCCGCGCACGCGCGGTGGCGGAGTCGGCCTGAGGGCACAGTGCCATCGTTCGCGAACGTGCGGGCGGACGATGCCTCTTCGCTCGTTGCATCGGCGCTGCGCGAAGACCGCTCCTGGCTCGGACCCCGCGAGGTAAGCGAGTTGTTGGCCTGGTACGGCCTCACTGTCGCGCCTCAGCGCGCCGTCGACACGCCGGCGGCCGCAGGCCGAGCGGCCCTAGAGCTGGGCGGGGAGGTCGCGCTCAAGGCGATCGCTCCAGGCCTGGTCCACAAGACCGAGGCCAACGCGGTGCGCCTGGGACTCGCGGGGACAGAAGCCACTGTCGCGGCCGCGAGCGCACTGGCCGCGGACATTGGTGCGGCCGGGTACATGCTCGAGGGATTCGTCGTGCAGGCAATGGTCGGCCCGGGTGTCGAGATGATCGTGGGTGTGGTCCATGACCCCTCGTTCGGACCGGTCATCGTCTGCGGATCCGGCGGAACAGCCGTCGAACTCACCAACGACGTGAGCGTCCGCGTGACCCCGGTCACCGACCATGACGCTGGTGACATGGTCCGCTCGCTCCGAAGCTTTCCCCTTCTCGACGGCTATCGCGGCCGGCCGAAGGCCGATGTCGGCGCGCTCGAGGATCTGATCCTCCGGATCGCGGCGCTCGTCGAGGCCCACCCCGAGATCGCGGAGCTCGACTGCAATCCGGTGATGGTGCTCGCGTCCGGCGCGGTCGTCGTCGACGCGCGCATCCGGGTGGAGGCGGTCACGCCCTGGCCACCGATGGGAGCCATGCGGCCCTAGTTACTTGGCCTGGGTTCTGGAGACCTAGCGGCGAATTCGGGACCCGGAGACGAGGGCAGGCAGCCGGTCGCGTAGGCTTGCCGCGTTTTTGGGGTCGACCTGAGACAGCGGTCAGGGTGTCAGACCGCGGTCGCGGCCGCTCGTTCCTTGACGACGGGCGTGGGACCAACAACCTGGCGGACGATCAACACCGAGCAAGGCGCTTGGTACAGGACCGTGCGCGCCACGCTACCGAGCACGAGTCGCGTAAGTCCTCGGTTGCCGCGGGAGCCGACGACGACAAGCTGCGCGTCGGTCGCCGCGATCGCGTCCATCAGTCCCTCGGCGGGCGTGCCCAGGCGCACATCGGCACTCGCCTGCAGTCCGGCGGCGAGTAGGCGCGTCACGGCGGCAGCGGCGATCCGGCGGCTCTCGGCGCGCTCCTCTTCAAGCAGCTCCTGCAGGAACTTGCCGTCGACGACCGGGCTGAGTCCGGTGTTGGCCGTCACGTACCAGCGCGGAACCAGCGGGCTGACGGTGACCACGCGGACGGTCTGACGCGCGAGGAACGGCCAGTGGGTGACCAGCGCTTCGGCCTGCTGGGCACCTTTGGAGCCATCGTGCCCGAGCACGATCGGCCCGAGGCTCGACCGGCGTGCGACCAGCACCGGGCAGGGCGAGTGGTCCACGACCTCGGCCGCGACCGACCCGAGGGTGAACGATGCGAGCGCGCCATGGTTGTGGCTACCGATGATCACGAGCTCCGAGCCGAGCTCTCCCGCCTCGTAGATGATGGCGCTCGCTGGCCGACCGAAGATGACGCGGGCTCGGATGGTGCGCCCGGGACCGCTCAGCTGCTGGACCACGCCGGCCAGGCGCTCGTCGGTTTCCCGCCGAACGACCGCGTGCGCGGCGACGAACCGCTCCGGCGGGAAGTCGAACAAATCACTTTCGGCAAACGGATCGACGAACAGCACCTCGATCTCGGTACCTTCCGGCCATCTGGTCGCGGCCGTGAGTGCTTCGGCCTCTTTCGCCGAGGGTGAGCCATCGGTCGCGAGCAGGATCTTCATCAACGTTCTCCGTGGCGCAACTCGAGGCAGATGCGGGGCTGGAACACTAGACCGGCGTCTCGCTTTTGCGATGCTCGACCATGACGGTGGCGTCGGCGACGATGGACGCGATCGCTGCGATCGCAGCCCAGACCGGGACCAGCATCGCGGCGACGACGCCGACGGACAGCGGTGCCTCGATCAGGGTCGTGCCGTGGCGGTCCTTGACGATCAGGCGGCGCACGTTGCCTTCGTGGATCAGGGTCTTGACGCTTTCGACTACGCGGTCGACACCGTCTTCGTCGACATGAAAGGTCTCGAAGATCGCTTCTTTGGTGAGTGGCATCAGACGCCTCCTTGCGTTCGTAGGGCCGAGCATCCCAACAAGCGCGCACGGCGAGTAGGGCCGGTCGACTTAATCGAAGCGAGCCATTTGGCCCTTCCCTAACGGTGACCGACTGCGCCAGGCTGGTCGCATGCTCCGAGAAATCGATGCCGCGACTGGAATGGTTCGGCACCTGGTGGGGATCGGCGGCGCATTCGGAGCCGCGTTGGGCCTGCCTTTCGGATTGCCGTGCTCCGTTCTCATCGTCCAGCTGGCGCTGGCGTCCCCGGGGACGACCGCGGTACGACCGTCGGCCGCCCGGCAGGCGTCCTGATGCTCGGCACACTCGAGCCCGAGCAGATCGATCGGGTCCTTCACGAGCAAACCGTCGGCCGCATCGGTGTGCACGCCGAGGGCCGCACGTACGTCGTGCCGATCACCTACGTCTACGACGGGGACAACGTGTTCGGACACTCGGCGCCCGGGCTGAAGATCCGGCTGATGCGGGTCACCCCAGAGGTGTGCTTCGAGGTCGATCAGATCGACGACCTCGCCAACTGGCGAAGCGTGATCGCCTGGGGCCGCTACGAGGAGCTCGTCGGCGACCTGGCGACCGGGGCGATGAACCTGCTCCGGTCACGCCTCGCCCCGCTCACCTCGAGCGAGACGGTCGGCCCGGCCGGCCATCCCGCTGGTCACGCCGGCCTCACCGGCGTAGCGTTCCGCATTCGCCTGAGCGAGCGCACGGGTCGCTTCGAGAAGCAGTGACCGTCGCGCTACCGACGCGCCGCCCGCGCCGGTCGGCGACTGCTCCGGGGTCCGGCGACCGGGCCGACGGTCCACCAGCGCGTGAGAATGCGATGCGCGCGCCGGCTGCGCGGGCTCAGCCGAACGCTTAGCGGCCTCGACGGCGCGCCGAGGCGATAGAAGATCAGCTTGGCGCCCTCGGCGAGCGCGAGGTAGGCGACGACCATCCCGCCGAGCACCGCGAAATAGAGCGGGGGCAGCGGCTGCATGCCGAACACGCTTGCAAGCGGCGAGAACGGCAGGAGGGCGCCCACGGCCACGCAACCCAGGGTGGCCCCCGCGAGGGCGACGCTCGGCGTGCTCCGCAGGAAGGGCACCCGGCGGGTGCGGATGACGAAGATGACCAGCGTTTGGGTCGCGAGCGACTCGACGAACCACCCACTCTGGAAGAGCGCCGCCTGCGCGTGGAAGATTCCCAGCATGACGGCGAAGGTCAGAAAGTCGAAGATCGAGCTGATCGGTCCGAACAGGATCATGAACCGGCGGATGAAGCCGACATCCCAGTGCGCCGGGCGACGCACGAGCTCGGCGTCGACGCGATCGGTCGGAATGGTCAGCTGGCTCGCGTAGTAGAGGAGGTTGGTGAGGAGGATCTGCGTCGCTGTCATCGGCAGGAAGGGCAGGAACACCGAGGCGCCGGCGGCGCTGAACATGTTCCCAAAACTCGACGAGGTGCCCATCAACACGTACTTGATGGTGTTCGCGAAGATCCGGCGGCCCTCGAGCACCCCCTCGGCCAGGATGCCCAGGTCTTTCGTCAGGAGCACGATGTCCGCGGCGTCCTTCGCCACATCCGCCGCCGAATCCACGGAGATGCCCACATCGGCGTCGTGCAAGGCGATCGCATCGTTCACGCCGTCGCCGAGGAACCCTACGTCGGATCCTCGCGCCCGCTCGAGCCGGATCACCCGCGACTTTTGCTCGGGCGTCACCCGCCCAAAGATCGTCGTCCCGGGCAGCGCCGCCGTCAGCGCGGCGTCGTCCATGGCCTCGATAGCGAACCCGCTGAGGATTCCCTTCACGTGCAGCCCGGCGTCCGTGCACAGGCGGCTCGCGACTCGCTCGTTGTCTCCGGTGACGATCTTGACCTCGATGCCCTCGGATCTGAGCCGGGCGAGCGAACGCTTCGTGCTTGGTTTCAGGGGGTCGACGAAGACCAAAAAGCCGTCGAGTTGCAACCCCTCGTCGGCTGCACCGTCGTCGGCGCCGAGCCAGCGCGATGCCACGGCGACGACCCGACGGCCTGCGTCGAACTGGCTAGCGAGCCAGACATGCGCCACCGGCGGGACATGGACGCAACGGGTGAGCACGACCTCTGGCGCGCCCTTGGTGATCACCCGACGCTGCCCCGATTCCTCGATCACGACGGTCATCCGCTGCTGCTCGTAGCTGAAGGCGGTGTCGGACAACCGCCGCACCCCGCGTACGAGTTCAGGACCGGCGCCCGGCGCTTCCCAGATCGCAACGTCGAGCGGGTTGCCGCGGGGTATGCCACCTTCATCCAACACGGCTGAGTTGCAGGTGACGCCGAGCCGCAGCACGGCCGGCGACGGCGTACCCGAGGGGTCTGCCGCGAGGAGCAGGTTGATCCGTCCCTCGGTCAGCGTTCCGGTCTTGTCGGTGAAGAGGACGGTGATGTTGCCGAGGTCCTCAATGCTGATCAGCCGCTTCACCAGCACCGAGCGCGCGGCCAGACGGCGGGCTCCGAACGACAGGCTCACGGTGACCACCGCCGGCAGCAGCTGCGGGGTCATGCCCACGGCGATCGCGAGTGCGAACAAAGCCGAGTCAAGGAACGGATGGCCCAGCAGCCAGTTCAGGGCAAGGATCGCCCCGGCCAGGACCGCCGTGACATAAACGAGGAACAGGGAGAACCCCCGCAGTCCGGCCTGGAACGCTGTCTCGGCCGGTGCGCGCCCGAGGCGCGACGCGATCTGGCCGAAGGTTGACGCGCCGCCCGTCTGGATCACCACCCCGCGAGCACGTCCTGTCTTCACCACCGTGCCCATCAGGACGCACGAGCGCAGATCCAAACCGGTCGCGCCAGTGGGAGCTGGAAGAACGGACTTGCCCGCCGGCATCGCTTCACCAGTGATGACCGCCTCGTCACACTCGAGGCCGCTTGTCTCGATCAGCCGGATGTCTGCCGGCACAATCTCGCCGACATCAAGCAACACCACGTCGCCCGGCACCAGCTCGGTGACATCGATCGCCCGCGGCTTGCCGTCGCGCACCGCTAAGGCGCGATGCTGGATGCGCGAGTGCAGGTCGGCCGCGGCGCGCTCGGACCGGTACTCGTTTACGAAACTCAGGCCGACGCTCAGTCCCGAGATCACCAGGATGATCGCGCCGTCGGTCTGCTCGCCGAGCAGGAACGAGATGATCGCCGCAGCCGCCAGCAAGATCAGCAGGGGATTCCGCAGCTGGCGGCCGAACACATCCAGCGCGGTCACCTCGTGCGTGCCGAGGACGTTGGGACCTCCTGAGGCAAGTCGCGCGGCGGCCTCGGTCGCCGTGAGTCCAGCTAATGACGTTGCCATGCGGGAGAGCACCGCGCCCACCTCGAGCCGCGCCGCATCCTCGAGCGAAAGCGGTCGAGCCGGGACCGGCGCCATCGTGGGGTTCAGCTGATCGCGGTCCCGAGCGCCTTGCCGATGCCGTACGTGACCGCGGCCGCGGCGATCCCGATGGCGAGCTGGCGGACTCCAGCGCGGAGGGCCGACTGGCCGGTGATCACCGTGATGAGCGCGCCCACGCCGAAGAGGGCGAACGCGCTCAGGATCGCCGCCGCAATTACCGCCGCTGCACCCGTGGTGAACGCGAACGGGATGAGCGGCACCAGCGCTCCGGTCGCGAACATCGCGAACGACGTGCCCGCCGCGACCCAGGCCGATCCGCCCAGGTCCTGCGGATCAATCCCCAGCTCTTCACGCGCGAGTGCGTCGACCGCCGCTGGCGCATCGCCCTGCACGAGCTGACGCGCGATCGCGCGGGCTTGGTCCAGGGCGACGCCTTTCGATTGATAAATGAGCGTGAGCTCCTCCTCTTCCTCCTGCGGCGCCGCCGCGAGCTCTTCGGATTCGATCTTGATCTGCCGCCCATAGAGCTCGCGGGTGCTCTGGACCGAGAGCCACTCACCGAGCGCCATCGAGATCGATCCGGCGAGGACCCCGGCCACGCCCGCGAGCACGATCGTGCGGGTAACCGCCGAGGCGCCGGCGATGCCCATCACCAGGCAGAAGTTCGAGACGAGCCCATCGTCGATCCCGAGCACAGCAGCCCGCAGCGCGTTGCCACCGGTCCGATGCCGGCCCTCCAGGCGCGCGATGCCCGGACCGGTGATGCCGCTCCCCGTGATCTCCCGCAAGAGCCGCCCATGCGAGCGTTCATCGCGCGGCAAGGAAGTTCCGCTCGCCTCCGGCTGGTCGTCGTAGGCGGCCTGATCACGGGCCTCCCGTCCGCTGATCGTCGCAGCGATGGCGCCGGCGCCAAATCGGTGAGCGACTGCCGTGAGAACGCGCGTGCGCCAGGAGGGCCGAGGCATTCCCGTCCACGCGCCGGCCTCGCGCAGCTTGCTCTCCCACAGCGCGGCGTGGCGCGCCTCGGCCTCCGCGAGATGTCGATACACCGTCGCCAGCGGGCCGTCGGCTTCCGCCGCTGCCATCGCGCTGTACACCGCGATCCCATCGACCTCGCCCTGGAGATTGGCTCGCCAGCGGCCGATGTCCGCGTTCATCGTCCGATGATGCGCCGCAGCGCGACGCACGGCAGCCGACCTTCGGCCCAGGCGAACGGGACCATCGGCCCTGGCGACGCTGGTGGGTCCATGCAACGCTTCTCCCCGAGGATCGGAGGTCTGGTGACGTTCACCGTCGTTCTCGCTACTGACGGGTCGGCACAGGCGAAGGTCGCCCGCGATCTCGTCATCGGACTCGCGCTCCCCGAGGGCGCGACGCTGCGCGTCGTCTCGGTCCTCGGCACGACTCCGACACTCGCTGGGCTCACCGAATCGATGCGCGAGCAGCTCATTGCGGTCGCGATCGCCGCACTCGAGCGGGAGCTCGCCGAGTTCGCGGCGCCGCTCGAGCGGCCCGGTCTCCGCGTCGAGCGCGCCGTTCTCGAGGGCCGCACGGCAGCCGCGATCGTCGACGACGCCATCTCGGCGCATGCCGATCTCGTCGTTGTCGGGAGCCACGGCCGCGGTGCGCTCGGGTCGCTTCTCCTCGGCTCCGTCAGCGCGGAGCTCGTCGATCGCGCGCCATGTCCGGTCTTCGTGGCTCGGGGGCGCGCGCTCGATCGCGTCATCCTCGCCGAGGACGGCTCCACGAACGCGCGCCGCGCCTGCGACCTCATCGCCCGCTGGGAGATCTTCCGCGGAGTCGCGGTACGCATCGTCAGCGTCGCGCGCGTCGCTCCGTACTTCCACTCCGGCATCGCGCCGTCCGAGCAGGCCGTCGCGCGCGAGGCGCTGGTCGCCGCGGCCGCAGCGACACGGAAGAAGCACGAGCTCCTGGCGAGGCAATCCGCCAGACGGCTCGCCCGGGCCGGTCGTCGGAGCGAGGCTGAGGTCCGCGTCGGCATCCCGACTGCGGAGCTCGTCGCCGCGGCCCGGGAGTGGTCCGCGGACCTCGTCATCGTCGGCAGCCGCGGCCGCACGCGACTGGCACGGCTGCTCCTCGGGAGCGTCGCGCGGGGCGTGTTACTCCACGCGCCCTGCTCTGTGCTCGTCGTGCCACGCGCGGCGGTCCGGGCCGCGAATGGCGCGCCCATCCGGGATCCCCACCACGCCCTCGTCCCGGCGTGATCACCGTTCGTGCTCCAGGGCGGAGAAGAGATCGCACGGAACGTCTGGTACAGCCACTACGCGCCGGTCTGGGTCGGTCCGTCGCATTGATCGACGCGACGGTGGCGCACCCAGGGCTTTCCGAGGCGGAAGCCCTACGCCGACGCGCCCGCGGGCAGGGCAATCACATGCCGCCCGCTACCGGCCGGACCTACGGGCAGATCGTGCGCGAGAACGTCCTCACCTTCATCAACACGGTCATCTTCCTTCTCTGCCTCGCCCTCCTCGCGCTCGGCCAGTGGAGCGACGCGCTCGTGTCCATCGGGGTTATCGGCGTGAACGTGCTCGTCGGACTCGTGCAAGAGGTTCGCGCGAAGCGGGTGCTCGACCGGATCGCCGTGCTCACGCGCCCGAAGGCGACCGTGATCAGGGACGGGGCCGAGCGGGAGATCGACCCGGCCGAGATCGTCATCGGCGATGTGTTGGTCGCGCGTCCGGGTGATCAGGTTTTGGTCGATGGCCCCGTCGTCGGCTCCGGCCGAATCGAAGCCGACGAATCGCTCCTCACCGGCGAGTCCGACGCGGTGTCGAGAGGCCTCGGCGAGGAGTTGCACTCCGGGAGCTTCTGCGTGAGCGGCAGCGCCACCTACGAGGCCCGCGCCGTCGGCGACGATTGCCTGGCAAATCGCCTGACCCTCGGCGCCCGCGCGTTCCGGCGATTGCAGACCCCACTGCAGCGCCAAGTCCTCCTCGTGGTCCGCGTCCTCATCCTCATCGCCGCGTCGTTCGGCGCGCTGCTCGTCACTGCCGCAATGATCGATGGCCTTCCGCCGGTCCAGATCATTCGCATCGCGATCGTCGTTGCCGGGCTCGTGCCCAACGGCCTCTTCCTTGCCATGGCCGCGGCATATGCAATTGGAGCGGTCCGGATCGCCGGACGCGGCGCGCTCGTCCAGCAATCGAACGCGATCGAGTCCTTGAGCAACGTCGATGTGCTCTGCCTCGACAAGACCGGCACGCTCACCTCAGGTCAACTCGAGCTCGTCAACGTTCGCGCCATCGGCGTCGCCGAAGAGGAGGCGAGGATCCTCCTCGGAGACTTCGCCGCAAGCGTGACCGCGCCCAACCGCACCAGCCGGGCGATCGCCGCAGGATGCCCGGGCCGCCGCCTGCCGCTCCAAGACGAGGTGCCGTTCGCTTCGGACCGCCGCTGGAGCGCGCTCGTCTTGGACGACCCGCGCGGGGGATTGCTTGTCCTCGGTGCCCCCGATGCGCTGCGGCCGTATGTCCCGCCGGAAGCACGTGCCGCCATCGATGCGGCCGTCGTCGACGCCGCGAGTGCGGCGCTCCGGGTCGTACTCCTCGCTCGCGCTGTCGCATCAGGCCCGGCCGGGCGGCTGATCAACAGCGCGTTGCCCGACGTACTCACGCCGATCGCCCTCGTTACCCTGCGCGACACCCTACGGACCGACGTGCGCGAATGCCTCGCCGGCTTTGCCAGCGTCGGGATCTCGATCAAGCTCGTCTCCGGCGATCATCCGGCGACCACCCGCGCGGTGGCCATGCAGGCCGGCCTTGCCTCCACGGGCCGGACCGTGCTCGGTGAGGAGCTAGCGGCGGCCGACCCGCGCGACCGTCGCCAGCTCGTGCGCGACTCGACGATCTTCGCGCGTGTCACGCCGCAGCAAAAGGAGCTCCTCGTTCGCGCGCTGCGCGAAGAGGGGCGGTACGTCGCGATGATCGGCGACGGCATCAACGATGTGCCAGCGCTGAAGGCCGCGGATCTCGCGATCGCGTTGCAAAGCGGCGCCCCGGCAGCCCGCGCCGTCGCGGACCTGGTCCTGCTCGAGGACTCGTTCGCCACCTTGCCGACAGCATTCCGAGAGGGTCAGCGGATCATCCGCGGCATGCAGGCCGTCCTGCAGCTGTTCCTCACCCGCATTGCCTACATGGTGTTGCTCATCGCGGGCGCTGCCCTGGTCGACGCAGCGTTCCCCTTCACGCCCAAGCAGAACGCGGTGGTGACGCTGTTCACCGTGGGCGTCCCCGCGATCGCCCTTGCGGCCTGGGCGCGTCCCGCGCACCTCGCCCGCGGTCATCTCGTTGGGTCGCTCCTGCACTTCGTCGCGCCGGCGGGCTGGTCGCTGGCGCTGGTCGGATTGATATTCTATCTCGCGTACCTGGTCGTGGGCGGCTCGGCGGAGCTGGCCCGAAGCGCGCTCACCGCGCTCTCCGTCTTCGGCGGAGTGGGACTCCTTCTATTCGCGGCTCCGCCCAGCCACGGTTGGGTCGACGGCGACGCGGAGCCTGGTGGGGCGCGATCGGTGGTGCTCGCGAGCATCCTGATCGGTGGCTTCATCTGGATCGCGCTGCATCCAGAGGCCAGCAGCTTCTTCGATCTAACGCCGTTGTCCGAGGGCGACCTCGCCCTCGCGGCCGTCGTGTCGGTGGCGTGGGCTAGCACTGTCCGCTGGATCTGGCGCGCGCGACTGATGGAACGGATGCTCGGCCTCGACCTGAAGCAGGCGCCGCGGAGGGCTTGAGGTCGGAACCGGCAGGCGCAAAAGATCTCTTCGCCGGACGACCGGCACTCGGAGGGGCAGGACGCGGCGGCGAGTGTGCCTCGGCCGGTGGCTGCCGCCGGACACTTGCCGAGCCTGCTGGTCCAACGTCTTCCCGAGTTACGTGTTGTCCTCGGGTCGATTCGCGTAGGCCTGCAGCCCGAAATCACCAGCAGCGAGCGACGCCTGCGGGCCGGCGGTTGCGGAGGACGAGCGCACCGGCTATGGCGCCGCCGCCGACCTCGACGATCGGGAGCGGCGGCGCACCGAGATCACCAGGTCAACGCGCGAGCCCGTACCGAACCCAGGCCGCGCTCGGACTCGAGGCAGGTCTGTCGCTCTCCCTTGTGGTCTCCGTCATCGTCGTTTCATCCTGACTGTCGCCTCCATCGCGGGTCTCCAGCCTCCACTGCGCTCCGTACCTCGTCCCGACGCCGAACGTCCCGCAACTGGGTGACGTTGGGCCCTAGTCCAGCGATGGCAGCGGGCCCTACGAATACGTGGGAGGACTTGCGATGCAGAACACCGCCACCACTCGGCCCGCGCGCTTGACCCGCAACTCGAGCAACAAAGTCGTCGTCGGCGTGTGCTCCGGTCTCGCACGCTACTTCGGCGCCGACCCGGTGATCGTTCGTCTCGCGTTCGTGATATTCGCGTTCACTGGCGGGGCATCGATCCCCGTCTACCTCGCCCTGTGGATCTTCATGCCAGCGGACGACGGCAGCGCGGTCGCCACGATCGGCGGCGACCGGGCGCACGAGACCCTCGCGCTCGTACTCGTCGCGATCGGCGGAGTTTGGCTGCTCGCGAACATCGGCGCGTTGCGCTTTATCGACTGGCAGCTCGGCTGGCCGATCGTGCTCATTGGGAGCGGCCTCGCACTACTCGCCCGGAGGATTCGGCCATGACCACCGCACCAGCAACCATCGTCCCGCGGCCGACCCAGCCCAGGCCCAGCCTCGCTGGGCCGCTCGTGCTGATCACACTCGGTGTGGTCTTCCTGCTTGCCAACGGCGGTTACATCACCCGCGACATCTGGGCCCATCTCGGCCAGATCTGGCCGGTGGTGCTCGTCCTCATCGGCGTCGACCTGATCATCCGGCCGCGTTCGCTCGCCGTCGCGCTGATCGCTGAGATCGCGCTCATCGCCGCCGCGGTCGTCTACGCGGTCGCGGCCCGGCGGTCTTCCCCAGCGTCGCGAACATCAACGCGAGCGTCCCGCGGGCCGGCGAGAGTCAGCTTGGGCTCGACTTGAGCTACGGAGCAGGAGACTTGTCACTCACCGGCGGAGCGAACGATCTCGTCACGGTCATCTCGAGCCGCCAGGACGTGCAGCTCTCCAGTGCGGTTGCAGGCGGTCAGGTCGCAAGCGTCACGCTTCGACCGTTAAGCGAGAGCTTTCCCTTCAACAGCGATCGGCGCTGGAACGTCCAGGTCCCGTCGGACCTTCCGACCGCTCTGAGCCTGAGTCTCGGCGCCGGGAACTTCAGCCTCGATCTCGGCAAGGTCCAGCTGACCCGCGCGACGATCTCTACCGGCGCCTCGGACCTCAAGATCACCGCCCCACGGCCAAGGGGCGATGTCACCATCCGCCTCTCGGGCCGCGCCTCGTCGATCACGCTTGAGATCCCGACCGCTGTCGAGTACCGCGTGTCGGTCGATGGCGCACTGAACTCGATCACCGGGCCGATGCAGTCGGCGGCCTACGCCGCCGCCGTGGATCGGGTCTCGATCTCCGTGTCGGCGGGCGCAACATCAATCGACATACGTCAACAGAAGTAGGGAGACAAGCCATGACCATCCTGACCGCGGCACCGATCGCGATCCCCTACCCCGGAGCGTCGGAACTCTCGCTCCAACTCCGGCTCGGCCCATGCCACCTGCGCCTGAGGGCCACCGACGGGCCCGACTGGGTCACCGGCTCGTACGACGATCAAGACAGCCCGCTGCCGATCGCGGTGAACGTCAGCGACGGCGTCGCGATCATCGCCCAGCGGTTCGACCCCACCCTCGCGCCGATCGTCGACCTGCCCCGGCTCGATCTCGCCATCGGCCGCAGCCGGCCCTTCGCCCTGGTGATCGAGACCGGCGCGAGCGAGAACGCCTTCGATCTGGGCGGACTTCCGATCACGAGGTTCGAGCTGAAGGCTGGCTTCGGCAGCTACGACCTGGACTTCGGCGAGCCCAACCCGGTGGAGATGGAGTCGCTCGAGCTCGGCACTGGAGCCGGGGTACTCAGCGTGCGCCACCTGGCCAACGCGAACTTCACCCAGTTGCATCTCGGTGGTGGCATGACCAGATGCACCATCGACTTCGCCGGCGAGCTGCGTCGCGACGCGTTGGTCCGGATCGAAGCTGGTCTTGCCTCCGTGGAGATCAACGTCCCCGCAAGCACGGCGATGCGCGCTCGCTCGAAAGCATTCGCGGCCGACATCAGCGCGCTCGGTGCGATCACCCGCCATGGGGATGAGTTCTCCACGCCGCCGGCGGTAACGGGAAGGAATCCGCTCCTCTCGATCGAACTCAGCATGGCCTTCGGCCAGGTCACGCTCCGCGCGACGTAAGGTGCGCATGCAGGCATGACCACCGTCCCTGATCCGCGTGACGAACCCGCTGCCCCGGAGCCGCCGGGGCTGACCACGGCCGAGGCGCAGCTACGGCTTGCGCGCTACGGACCCAACGATCTGGTGCCCCTGGCTCGCTCGCCGGGCGCGCTGACTTGGCTGCGCCGGGTGGTCACTGATCCGATGGTCGTGCTGTTGCTGGTCGCCGGCGCCGTGTATGTCGGCGTGCGCGACTTCGGCGACGCCGCGGTCAGCCTGATCGCGCTCGTCGCGATCAGTGCGGTGAGCGTGGTACTTGAGCTGCGGACCGAGCGCGCGCTCGCGGCCCTCCAGCGGCTCACGACGCCGATCGCTGCGGTGTGGCGCGATGGCCGACTCCAGACGATCGCAGCGAGCGCGATCGTGCCGGGTGATCGCATCCGGCTCGGCGAAGGTGACGTAATCCCTGCCGATGCGGTGCTCTTTGACGGGCGGCTGATGGTCGACGAGTCGTCGCTAACGGGTGAGTCCCACCCCGTCGACAAGGAGCGCACGAGCACGATCTGGGCGGGGACGACCGTGCTCTCCGGCCGCGCCGATGCGAGCGTCGCCGAGACCGGCGCGCGCACCCGCTACGGCAAGATCGGCGTGCTCGTCGCCGGGATCATCGACCCGCCGACGCCGCTACAGCGTGGGATCCGCCGGTTCGTCACCGCGCTCGGCATCGTCGCTCTGCTCGCGTCGGTGCTGGTCGCCGGGGTCGAGCTCGCTCACGGGGCCAGCTGGGCGACCGCGATCGTGGCCGGCATCTCTCTCGCGATGGCGGCGATCCCCGAAGAGTTCCCGATGGTCTTCGCCCTCTATCTCGCGCTGGGCGCCTGGCGCCTGACCCGGCATCACGCGCTCATCCGCCGCCTGGCGAAGGTCGAGACGCTCGGCTCGACGACGGTGATCGCGACCGACAAGACCGGCACGCTGACCGCGGGCCGGCTCGACCTCCGGGCGCTCGCGTCGGCTGCTGGAGAGATCACCCACGGGGTCGAGCGCGCGGCGTTGCTGGACGCGGCGATCCTGGCGAGCGAGCCGAGTGGGCATGACCCCCTCGACACGGCGATCCTCGCTCATGGGACAGGCGCGCCCGCCGGCGAGCTCGTCGCGAGTTACCCGTTCGACCCACGAGGCAAGCACACGGTCCAGGTGTGGCGCCGTGAAGGCCGTTTGGAGTCGTACGCGAAAGGCGCGCTCGAGCCGATGCTCGACCGGACCGGCATGAGCGGGGCGCAGCGAACGGTGGCCGAAAAGGCGAACGCGCGACTGGCGGATCGCGGCATGCGGATCCTCGCGCTCGCAGCGGGAGCGCCGAGCAGCGCGGCTACCCGGGCGGACGCGGAGGCCGGTCTGCGCTTTCTCGGACTGGTCGCGTTCGCGGACCCGATCCGTGAGGGCGTGCGCGAGGCGCTCGATGAGTGCCGGACCGCGGGCATCCGGGTTGTCATGATCACCGGGGACCATCCGGCGACCGCGCGCGCGGTGGCCCACGATCTTGGCCTCGCCGGCGCCGACCGGGTCCTCACCGGCGAGCAGCTCGAGCTGCTGTCGGATGGCGAGCGCATCCGCGCGGTCGCGGACATCACCGTGTTCGCGCGGATCGAAGCCGGGCAGAAGTACGAACTCGTCCGCGCGTTGCACGCCCGTGGCGCGGTCGTCGCGATGACCGGCGACGGTACGAACGACGCTCCCGCGCTCCGCGAGGCTGACATCGGCATCGCGATGGGCCGTCGAGGCACCGAGGTGGCTCGCGCAGCCGCCACGATGGTCCTCCTCGACGACAACTTCGCGACGATCGTGCGCTCGATCCGCGACGGTCGACGCATCTTTGAGAACCTCCGCCGCGCGTTCGCCTACCTGATCGCCTTTCACATCCCGCTGCTGCTTGCTGCCGTCACCATCCCGTTGTTCGGGGCACCATTGCTGCTCCTGCCCGTGCACCTGGTCTGGCTCGAGATCGTCGTGCACCCCACATCGTCGCTCGTGTTCGAGGCGGATCCAGCGCCGGCTGACATCATGCAGCGACCGCCGCGCGCCTCAGCGGCGGAGCTGGTCAACGTCAGGGACCTCCGGTGGCCGGTCGTCCTCGGCGTCAGCCTGGCGGCAGCGGTGCTCGCGGTGTACCTGGGCGATCTCGGGCGCGGTTCGGTCGTCGAGCACGCACGCGCCCTCGCGCTCGTCGTCCTGCTCGGCGGTCAGCTGCTCCTCGTGCTCGTCACACGCTCGCCGCAACACGCGTTCTGGCGTACCCGAGCGTCGGGCAACCGGGCCTTGCCGCTCGTCGCCGGCGGCGCGGCACTCTCGCTAATCACCGTGCTGCAAGTCCCACTCTTCGCGCGCTTCTTTGAGGTCGCCCCGCTGGGTCCCCTCGAGTGGGCCGCGGCACTCGGCGCCGCCGCCCTGGCGACCCTTTGGTCCGAGCCGCTGAAGCGGTCAGCGTCCGGGGGCGATCAGCCGGGTGCGCTTGTCTTCCAGCAGTCGGCGCCAATCAATGCGGGCGAAGAGCACGAGCGCGCCGAGGGCGAGGATCTCGAGTCCGATGAGCACCCCGTTACGCCACTCGGCGGCGAAGAGGTCGCCCAGGCGGGTTACCGCGAAGTGCGCGGTGCTCACCCAGAACGTGTAGCTGAGCAGCCGGCCAATGAGGAACGCGCCGACGATCTGGACGAGGTTCGCCGTCGTTAGGCCCGCGGCGATGAACAGCTGGTTCGAGGGAATCGGGCCAAAGCTGTAGAGGAGCATCGCGACTGGAGCCGCGACCTTGCCTTTGGTGTCGATCCAGGCGCCAAGCGCAGCCAGGTTCTCGCGCCGGTCGAGGCTGAGGACCCGCCGTCCCAGGCGGCGACTGGCGAGGGCGAGCGCAAGGCGCCCGGCACTGGCGGCGATCGCCCCACCAATCGCTAGCGGTAGCAACGGCAGCTGAAAGGCGAGGGCGAAGAACGCGAGGATCGACCAGGTAGGCGGCATGAACGCCGGCGCCGGGTTGATCGCGAAGACGACCAAATAGACCCACAGGAGCACCGTTGTGGTTTCGAGATTAGGCACGGGATGCGTGCCGTATCGCCGCGGGCATCGCGTTTAGGTCCCGAGCACGCCCAAGCGCGACCGGTACTCCTCGGCGTCGATCTCGCCGCGCGCCAGGCGCTCGTCGAGGATCGCCCGGGCGCTGCCGCCCCGGTCCGGCCGAACGACCCGCGCGAGAACGAAGACGCCGACGGCGAGCAAAGCGGCCCAGAACAGGTACGAGCCGAACATCATCCAGGCCATGTAGTCAGGCATGTAACCGAAACCAGGACCCATCATTTCCTTACGCCTCCGGCTTCCATGGTGGGCGGATCTACCTGAGACGACGAGTGCCGTTCGGCTCAGAATCAAGCGACGAATGACCCGCGGCGTCGACTCGGCCCGCCCGGGATGATTGGGTCGGTCAGCGACCTAGCCTCATCCAATGGTGCCAACGGAGCTGTGATGCACGATCCCTTGTCAGAAGAAGTCGGGCACGAGGCGCCGACGATCGCGAGCGAGGTTCTTAGCGTTCCGCTCGATGCCGTCTTCTGTCCGTGCTGCGAGCGGGACCTCGCTGCCGCGATTCGCAGCCTGCCCCATGTGATCGCCGCTCGCGTCGACCTGGAACGTCGGCTGGTCCAGGTGACTGTGGACGCCGGCACGACGGACACGGCGGGGCTTCGGCGGCAGATCGCGGACTGCAACTTCCGTAACCCCGTGCCGCTCCCCGCCGCGCAGGTCAGCTCGCACCAGGCGATGCACCACGCCGCATCTAAGACCGCTGTCCAGGGTGGCCACGAGGCGATGGGGCACGACATGTCCGATCCACGGATGGCCGCGGCGATGGAAACCGACATGCGCCGCAGATTCTGGATCGCCTTCGCCTTCTCGCTTCCGGTCGTCGCGTATTCCCCGCTCGGTACGCTCCTGCTCGGCGGGCACGAGCTACCCGCGCCCGTGGACCGGAACTGGGTCCTGCTCGCGTTCAGCACCCCGGTGACTCTGTGGGCTTCAAGCGTGTTCCACGTCGGGGCGTTGCGCTCAATCCGCTCGGGCGTGCTCAACATGAGCGTGCTCGTCTCACTCGGGATCTTGGTGAGCTACCTCTTCAGTGTCGTGCTCACCTTCACAGTCGGCGGCGAGACGTTCTACGAGGCAGCGGTAATGCTCGCGACCTTTCTTCTCTTCGGGCACTGGATGGAGATGCGAGCGCGGCGAGGCTCGTCGGACGCGGTGCGCAAGCTACTCGAGCTCACGCCGAGCGAGGCGAACGTCGAACGCCAAGGGCGGATCCTGCGGGTGTCATTGTCCGAGGTGCACGTCGGGGATACCGTCGTGCTCAAGCCGGGCGAACGCGTCCCGGTCGACGGAATCGTGCTCGATGGACGCACGGCGATCGACGAGTCGATGGTCACGGGCGAGTCCATGCCAGTCGAGAAGGAGAGTGCCAGTGCGGTCATCGCTGGTACGGTCAACACGAGCGGGTCCGTCCGCTTCCGCGCAACGAAGGTCGGCGCCGACACGACGCTCGCGCGCATCGCCCGTCTGGTCGAGACCGCGCAGAGCTCGAAACCGCCCGCCCAACGAATCGCGGACCGTGCCGCGCACTACCTCGTCATCGTCGCGGTCGCTTCCGGCGTCCTGACCTTCGGGTATTGGTCGGTCGTTGCGCATGAGTCACTGCTCTTCGCGGTGACCCTGGCGGTGACCGCGATCGTGATCGCTTGCCCTGACGCGCTTGGCCTGGCGACCCCGACGGCGATCATGGTCGCGACCGACCTTGGCGCCAAGCACGGCATCCTCTTCAAGGAGGCCACGAGCCTCGAGCTTGCCTCGCGCATCCGTTCGGTGGTCTTCGACAAGACCGGGACGCTGACCGAAGGCAAGCCACAGGTCACGGATGTTCTCGCGCTCGAGCCCCTCTCGGAAGCGGAGCTCCTGCGTCTCGTCGCCGGCAGTGAAGCGCGCTCGGGCCATCCGCTCTCGAGGGCGCTCCTGGATGAGGCCGAGCGGCGCGGCATCGTGGTCCCGCTCCAGGTCGAGGCCTTTGAGGCTCTAGGCGGGCGCGGCGTCCGGGCGCGCGTAGAAGGTCGCGACGTGCTCGTCGGGACGAGGCGCCTACTCGAAGAGCGAAAGGTGCGCATTGACGCCCTTGCCGACAAGCTCGACGCGCCGCTGCGGGAAGGGAAGACACTCAGCCTCGTCGCGATCGATGGCGTCGTCGCCGGCCTCCTCGCCGTCCGGGACACGCCACGTCCGTCCGCGAAAACTGCCATCACCGGGCTCCGTGAAATAGGCATCGAGGTGACGATGCTCACCGGCGACAACGTACAGACGGCGGAGGCGGTCGCTCGCGAGCTCGGCATCGAGCGCGTCCTCGCAGACGTGCTGCCAGAGCACAAGGCCGACGAGGTGAAGCGGCTCCAGTCGGAGGGCAAGTTCGTCGCGATGGTCGGCGACGGGATCAACGATGCCCCGGCGCTTGCCCAGGCCGACCTCGGGGTCGCAATCGGGGCCGGCACCGACGTGGCCATCGAGACAGGCGACATCGTGCTCATGCGCTCAGACCCTGGTGACGTGCTTGCGGCGATCCGCCTCTCCAAGGCCACGGTCCGGAAGATGAAGCAGAACCTCTTCTGGGCCGCAATTTACAACCTGATCGCGATACCGATCGCCGCGGGCGCTCTCTATCCGGCGTTCGGACTCCTGCTCCGCCCAGAGGTCGGCGCACTCGCGATGAGCGCAAGCTCGATCACGGTGGTGAGCAACGCGCTGCTCTTACGCCGCACCAAGTTCGACGTGTCGTAGAGCAGACGCTCCCCCACCTTGCCAGGCGCGCCCTGGTCATGGTGGAACGGCCGGCAACGGAGACCAGACCCACTGGGTGATCTCCGGCGCGTCCTCGCCGTGCTCGCGCGTGTATTCGCGGCAGGCGAGTCGCTTCTCTACCATCAGCTGGCGCACGTCCGCAGCTCGCTCGCGCAGACCGGGTACGCGATCGATCACATCCATCACCAGATGGAACCGGTCAAGATCGTTGAGCATCACCATGTCGAAGGGCGTCGTGGTCGTGCCCTCTTCCTTGTAGCCGCGCACGTGCAGATTGGGATGATTCGTCCGCCGATACGCCAAGCGATGGATGAGCGTGGGATACCCGTGGTAGGCGAAAATCACCGGCTTGTCCGCCGTGAAGAGAGCGTCGAAGTCAGGATCGGACAAACCGTGAGGGTGTTCGGTGCCCGGCTGCAGCCGCATCAAGTCCACGACGTTCACCACCCGCACCCGGATGTCCGGCACGTGCCGCCGCAGGAGGTCGGCCGCCGCGAGTGTCTCGAGCGTCGGCACGTCGCCACAGCAGGCCAGCACCACGTCAGGTTCCTTGCCATCAGGGTTGCTGGCCCACTCCCAGATGCTGGCGCCGCGCGCGCAGTGCGCGATCGCCTCATCGATCGATAGCCAGTTCTGCTCCATCTGCTTCCCGGCGACGATCACGTTGACGTAGTTGCGGCTGCGCAGGCAGTGATCGGCCACCGAGAGAAGGGTGTTCGCGTCGGGCGGTAGGTAGACCCGAATGACCTCGGCCTTCTTGTTCACCACGTGGTCGATGAACCCGGGGTCCTGGTGCGAGAAGCCGTTGTGATCCTGTCGCCAGACGTGCGACGACAGCAGGTAGTTGAGTGACGCGATCGGCCGGCGCCAGGGCAGCGCCCGGGTCACCTTCAACCATTTCGCGTGCTGATTGAACATGGAGTCGATGATGTGGATGAAGGCCTCGTAGCAGTTGAACAACCCGTGGCGGCCGGTGAGCAGGTAGCCCTCGAGCCAGCCTTCGATCATCTGCTCCGACAACACCTCCATCACCCGCCCGTGCGGGCCGATGTCCTCGTCGGTCGGGAGGATCTCGTCGCCGAAGACGCGTGCGGTGACCTCGAAGACCGCGTTGAGCCGATTCGAAGTGGTCTCGTCAGGCCCCAGCAACCGGAAGCGATCCTGGTTGCGCGCGATCACGTCGCGCACGAAGGTCCCGAGAACCCGCGTGGGTTCGGCCTGGGTTGCCCCCGGCGCCGGGACAGCGACCGCGTAGACCCGAAAATCCGGCAGATCAAGATCCTTCAGGAGGAGTCCGCCGTTCGCACGCGGGTTGGCGCTCATCCGACGCGCGCCCGCCGGTGCCAGCGCCGCGAGCTCCGCCACGAGCGCCCCCTTTTCGTCGAACAGCTCCTCCGGGCGGTACGAGCGCATCCAGCGCTCGAGCTGCGCGCGGTGCGCGTCGTTGGTGCGCGCGGCATCGATCGGCACCTGGTGCGAACGCCAGGTGCCTTCGACCGGCTTCCCATCGACGATCCTCGGCCCGGTCCAGCCCTTCGGGGTCCGCAGCACGATCATCGGCCAAGGTTGCCGACGGGCATGGCCCGCCCTCCGCACCTCCGTCTTGATGCGGCGGATCTCGGTAACCGCCCGGTCAAGCGCGGCGGCCATCTGTTGGTGCATCAGGGCCGGGTCGTCACCTTCGACGAAAAGCGGCTCGTGCCCGTATCCCACCAGCAGCGCCCGAAGCTCCCGCTCGGGCATCCGCGCGAGCACCGTCGGGTTCGCGATCTTGTAGCCGTTGAGGTGGAGGATCGGCAGCACCGCGCCGTCGTGGACGGGATCGAGGAACTTGTTCGAGTGCCATGACGCTGCAAGCGCGCCGGTCTCCGCTTCGCCATCGCCGATCACGCAGCAGACCAGGAGCTCCGGATCGTCGAGCGCGGCACCGTAGGCGTGCGCGAGCGAGTAGCCAAGCTCGCCGCCCTCATGGATCGACCCCGGAATCTCGGCGGACACGTGGCTCGGGACCCCGCCCGGGAATGAGAACTGCCGGAACAGCCTGGTCATACCGGCTGCGTCGCGCGACACCTCGGGGTAGATCTCGCTGTAGGTGCCCTCGAGGTACACGTTGGCGAGGACCGCGGGCCCCCCGTGCCCCGGGCCGGCGATGAACAGCGCCTCGAGGTCCCACTTCTTGATCGCCCGGTTCATGTGCGCGTACACAAAGTTCAGTCCGGGGGTCGTGCCCCAGTGCCCGAGCAGGCGTGGCTTCACGTGCTCCGCCTTCAGTGGCTCCCGCAGCAGCGGATTGTCGAGTAGGTAGATCTGCCCGACGGCGAGATAGTTCGCCGCCCGCCAGTACGCGTCGATGCGCCGGGCCTCGTCAGCTGCTAGCGGTTCCAAGGTTTCCGTCATCGCCGTCGTCGCCATCTCCTGCCTCCCTCGACCGCACGTGTCTCGTCGCGCCGCCTACGCTTCGCCGAATGCGCGACCACATTCTCGTGCTGAATGCCGGCTCATCGACCCTCAAGGCAAGTGTGCTCGCTCAGGGCTCGGAGATTGCGGAAGCGAGTGCCACCGTTCCGATGCACGGCCTCGCCGACGCCGCCTCCGCACTTGGTCGCGCCCTGCAAGCGGTCGCCACCAACGGTATCGATCTCGCTCGGGTCCGCGCGGTCGGGCACCGCGTCGTTCATGGCGGCTCGATCTTCACGCGGACGACGGAGATCGATGAGGCGGTGCTGCAGAGCATCCGGGAGCTGAAGTCGCTCGCTCCCCTGCACAATCCGGTCGCCGCCGAGGTCATTACCGCGGCCAGGGCCGCGCTGCCCGGCGTGCCGCACGCCGCTACGTTCGATTCGGCCTTCCATGCGACGCTGCCGAAGGAGGCGTACGTCTACCCGCTGCCGTACGAGTGGTACTCGGAGTGGGGATACCGTCGTTACGGGTTCCACGGTCTGTCCGTCACCTGGTCGATCGAGCGCGCCGCCGCTTTGCTTGGACGCAACGATCTCGGCGTGGTCGTCGCGCATCTGGGCGCGGGCTGCTCGGTGAGCGCAGTGTGGCGCGGTCGCTCGGTCGGCACCTCGATGGGCATGACCCCGCTCGAAGGATTGGTGATGGCCACGCGCGGGGGATCGGTCGACCCCGGCGTGCTCCTGGCCGCGCAACGCGACCACGGGCTCGACGTGAACCAACTGGAAGACGCGCTCGAACACCACTCCGGTCTGCTTGGGCTCTCCGGTCGGACGGGGGACATGCGCGAGCTGTTGGCGCTTGCGCCGGCAGACGATCGCGCAGCGCTCGCGATCGCCGTTTTCGAGCGCTCGGCAGCCGCAGCCATCGCCGCGGCCGCGACAGCGCTTCCGCGCCTGGACGCGCTCGTGTTCACGGGCGGCATCGGCGAGCACGCGGAGAGCGTCCGCCGGCGCATCGTGCTCCGTCTCGCCGCGAGCGGCGTTCCATCGATCGACGAGACCCTTCAGTCCCTCGAGCCCGCGGGAGACGGCGACCGCGTGCTCGTGGCGAGTCCCGTAGCGGTCCTTGTCGTCGTCGCACGCGAGGATGTCGTGATCGCGCGCGAGGTAAGCGCGCTTATCCCCTGAGTCCCGCGGGGCCGCTCTAGTGGCAACGCGCAGGCTCCCGGCCAAGGCGCTAGGGGATGACCGGAGCCGATTGGATCGTTCTGCGTGACCGCGGTGCCAGGGGAACGGCAGCTCCGCGAACGAACGACGCCATCAACGCGAGGCACAGCGCACCGACAACGATGCCCGGGTAGACGGCAACCGGGTCGATCGGCGCGCCGATCAGGGTCTCTTGGAGCACGCTGATCGCGCTGAGGCCGACGAGGTAGGTGGAGGCTTGGAGCAGCAGGCCGAAGGCGACGACGTAGCCGAGCGACTCGCGCCGCCACAGGAGCACTCCACCGACCAGCAGCGCGGGCAGCTGCACGGTCAGATCAAGGGTCGTCACGACCCGTGGTACGAGGTCCAGCTGCGTGCCGCTCGCTAGAGCAGACAGGCTCATGGCGGTCCACAGAGCGGTGAAGAGGAGCGCCAAACCGACCAGGTAGCCGCCGGTCAGCCGCGGCCGCACGGTCGACAGCAGACGCTGGCGGACCGCGGTGCCATCGATGCTCGCGACGATCGCGATGGTCGCGTACGCGCTTGCCGTCATCAGCACGAGGTACGGAATAAAAAGGGCGTTGAACGGCGCGCCGAGGGCGTAGTAGGCGTAGTCGTATAGCACGTAGAACAACCCACCCGGCCAAAGGAGCAGGCCGATGAGCGAGCCGCGCCGCACCAACCACATCCCACCGACCAGAACGGGAAGCCCGACGACAACATTAAGGAGATCCTGGCCAAGGAAGAGGCTAAGCAGCTTGGGATCGGTGCCCGGATAGATCGAGCGCCAATCGAGCAACGAAATGACGGAGGCGATCGTCATGATGATGGCGACCGCAATCGATGCGAGATACGCGAGCCGAAGATCACGCGTCACCGGCAGCTGGGCGTTCACGAACATTCCTCCAGGCGATTTGAGAACTGACACTGGTGTCACGCGGCAGCCCGCAGGACGAACAGGCGCGTCGCGACGATGCCGGCCAAGATCGCCACATCGAGCAGCGCGCCGATCTTCGCGTCGCTCCACCAAAGCACGCACAGCGCGAGGGAGAGCAGCGAAGCAGCGACCGCGAGGGGAAGCCACAGCCCCGAGCCGAAGAATGCCTCGATGGCCGCCCCAACGTAGCCAACCAGAGCGACGAGCCAGAGCACCCCGAGCCCGCGCACGACCGGCTCGTCCCACGTGACGCCCGGCCACAACGTAGGCGTGCCCGAGATCGCGCCGCTGGCGCCGAGACCCCAGGTGGTGGTGAAGCCCACGCCGTGGATCAGGCCGTGGATCGCCAAGAGCACTCCGAGCAGCGGCATGGGCATGGCATGTCCTCCCTACCGGAGTCGTCCCGCTTCCCCGCACCGAAGCGGGACGCTGAGTCCGCTGCACTGACCGTAGGCGAGCGACTGCAACCAACCCAGTGCCGTTGGTCCTGAACTGATGCGACTACCGGCCGATTCTCCTCGTGGCGAGCAGCGTCCCGTATGTACACGCCTCATCCGATAACGAACTCCCAGATCGAGGCAACGAAGAACAACGGCACAACGACGATGTAGGCAAGCGCGACATCGCGCATCCGATCCTTGGGCAGGCCCAGCCACGTATCCGGACGTGGCCGCCGGACCGCGCGCCACGCGTCCACTCCCAGCTGCATCCCCATCCCGCCAGCGATCGCGTACGGAATCAGTTGGAGGATGAGCGTCAGGGTGTAGTAGCGAGCGTGATCCGGATCGGCGAGGCGGCTTGAGTGGTTCGAGTCGACGGACACGATGCCCCCCACCCAGCCGCGGTAGGCGGCGATCGGATACAAGCCCACGACAGCGACTCCGACGACCGTGCTCGTGACGCCGCCGAGCACTAGATTTGAGGCGAAATCCAGCAGCGCGGCTTGGAGACGCTCACCGGCCCGATATGCGACGAGGATCTGGCTCGACTGGGCGGCGCCGACGATCTGGTCGCGACGCTCGAGCGCGAAGGCGCTTCCGGAGCTGACCATCACGATGCCGAGCGTGACTGAGAGCGCGTAGGTCACGGCAATGATCAGGATCGCCCCTTTCGCCCGAGCGATGGCAGCAAAAGACGCGCGTAGCGGCGCCGGTACGTATTTCCCCCTAGGCAGTCCCAGCGGAACGGTCATCGACTGCTCGTTAGGTGATCATGCGAGCCAACGAACGCGAGGTTGATCACGAACTTGAGCGCGATCAGGCCGGCGATCGCGACGACGGCGAGCTGCTCGGTGGTCGCGGTGACCAGGGTGCCGGCCGGAGCGAGCGCCGCGAGCGGACGGACGAGCGCGTCCCATCCGAAGAGCCCTGCCGCGATCACGGCGAGCGCGGCGACGCCAAGCACCGAGCCGAAGATCATCACGGGATGCGTCCAGCCGAATGTTGTGGTCTGGCTGATCCCGGCGACCGCGCAGCCGGTCATGCCGATGAGCGTGACCGCGATAGCGCGCCACGTCCGGTCCCGACGAGCGGGAGCGCGCGGCCACCAATTGCTAATCCAGCGACGGCAAGCGAGGCTAGGACGAAGAGCAGACCGACAAAGAACGACGCCTCGAAGGGCTTTGCCAGCGATGACATGGCACTGCCTCCACTGTTACCTATTGCGCTATCGAGCCTCGACCAAGGGATCGACTCGGGCTCCTTTGCGATCGCTCCGAACTCTGTCGCGCACGCGGCAATCCGGGGAGAGTCGGTGGTCACCGCGATCTTGGGCCTTTCGTCACCGCCGTCCTCAGCGACCTCCCGAACGGAGCGCGTCAGCAAACTGCCCAAGAACGTCCGACCTATGGCCCTAGCGGGTTCCTCGGCGCCGGGTCATCCTCGATGAAGAGCCCAGGTCGTCTGGCTCCGTCAGGAAGAAGGTCCGCGATGTCGTGGAGGTTCGTGCTCACCGCGTTCTTCATGGCCCACGCTGCGATTCAGTTCAGCTTCGTCTCGCCCGCGCCGACGCCGACCCCGGGGGCACCCGCATGGCCGTTCGATCTCAGTGGCTCCTGGCTGCTTGGACTGCTCGGCGCCGGAGGGTCAGCCACCCGAGGGTTTGGCGTCGGGCTCCTACTGCTGCTCAGCCTCGGCTATGCCGCCGCCGCACTAGTCACCATCGGCGTCTTGCCCGAGCAGCTGTCCGGCGCGAGTGTGATCCTCGGTGCCACAGCGTCGCTCGTCCTGCTGACGCTGTTCTTCCACCCCTGGCTCGCGCTCGGCGTGGTCATCGACCTGGTGTTGTTGGCTCTCGTGCTGGCCACCGGGTGGGCTCCACGCTGGGCGGGATCGTGACGCCCAGGCTGGCCGCCGTGCGCGCGCACATGCGCGCGATCGGCTTCGTCACCCGGGTCCTACCGATGTTTCCGTCAAGGCCGGTCGACTGGGCGACTCGAGCACCGCTGATCGAGAACGTGACCTATCCGACGCCCGACGGAGAGGCCCAAGCCGAGCTCTATCGACCGCCTGGCCGAGGACCGTATCCAGCGGTCCTGGTGTGTCTTGGCGTGGTTCCCTTCGGCGTCGACCACCCGCAGATCCCGCGTCTCAAGGCAGCGCTCGCGCGCTTCGGGTTCGTCGCGCTGATCCACTGGTCGTCCGCGATGCGAGATCGTCGGCTCGTGCCGGAAGATGTCGAGAACGTCGCTGCTGCGTACGACTACCTGGTGCGGCGGCCCAATGTCGATCCCGCACGGAGCGGGTTGTTCGGGACCTGCGTTGGCGGCAGCTTCGCCCTGCTGGCAGCGGCGGATCCGTCCATCCGCGACCGGGTTGCGTTCATCGGCGCCTTCGCCCCGTACTCCTCGATGTGGACCTTCATCCGCGACATCGCGAGTCGCACGCGCGCGAACGATGGCTCGATCGAGCTTTGGCCGGTCGATCCACTGACCCGCGATGTCTTCGTCCGTTCAGTGACCGACACGCTTGACCCACGGGAAGCGGAACGACTGCGCGAGGCGTGTTCGCGCGGCGGCGAGATCGACCCGACGGTCCTGAGCGTGGACGGTCGCGCGGTGCACGCACTGCTGATGGCTGGGGATCGAGATGCGGCGGAGTTGGCCCTGCAACAGCTGCCTCCAACGATGCGTGAGCGCCTTGACGCGATGTCTCCTTTGCGCCACGTTGACGACATCCGGGCCCCGCTGATCCTGGTGGGTCACGACCGCGACGATCTGGTGATTCCCGTTGGCGAGTCGCAACGCCTCGCGGCCGCGCTCTCGGGCCGCGCCGGCGCGACGTACACCGAGTACGGGATGTTTCAACACGCCGATCCGACTAAACGAAAGCTCTCGCCGCTACGTCGCGTCCGCGAGCTACGAAACTTCTACCTCTCGCTGTACCCGATGTTCCGCCAGGCGGTCGTCTAGCTTCGAGCACGTCCGGGCTGGACCTGCGCTCGCCCGCCCGCGGCTGGTGGCACGTGGAAGTGCCGTCCTGTTATCTCCGATGGTTTGATCGCCATCCAGTGCCAGCGGTCGCCCGGAGCGGCCGGATGCACCGGGACCCAACGGAGATGTTCCGCTGCCCGACCTGGATTGGTCGTGATCTCTTCAGCCCGTCCCCTCGCCACCACGCTCCAGCCAATGCCCGCGTCGGGGTCCCAACAGTCCACTTCGAAGGCCACCGATGTCCTGGGCACCGCATTCAGCTTCGCGCCAGGACCAGTCCTGAAGACAATGATGTTGCCTTCCATGCCGTAATTCACCGGGAAGATCTGGACCGTCCCTTCAAGGTCAAACGCGATCCGACCTAGGTCGCGAGCTCGGAGGAAGTCACGGCACTCATCCTCGGTCAAGACCCTCACGGACTCGTCGAAGGTCATGCTGGCTTACCGCTGGAGCGCCAGAGCGCAACTTGCGGCGGGCGAGTGCTAATCGACAAGGCGGTCAGCCACGCGCGGGTCCCGGCCGTCAGGAACCGGATTGGCGGCGGCGCAGCGAAGCGCTGGGGTGCCGGCCGCCCGATCGAGGTCCTGCAGCCAATTGCACTCGAGGCATCGCGTGAGCTCGACCTCCTCGCCGCGGCGTGCGCACTGCACGCGTCCGTTGGCCAGCAGCGGAAGCCAGCCTCGCTCGTTACTCATCGGGATACGGGGTCGGCGTCGCGGGGCCGACTGCGCTCCATTTCACATCGATGGCGGCTCGAATCGCTTTCAAGCCCATGCCACTCGCGAGCATTGCCCGAGTGTCCAGGGCGACACCGACGCAGGTACCACAGGCGAAACCGTGCGGGTCGAGGATGTAGGTGCCCGGCACTGTCTCTGTCTTGACGAAGCAGTCCCAGTTGTCCCGGTGACCCGCGGTCGTCCCGCAGCCGCAAAAGCAGGGGATGTAGCGCAGCTCGGCCCCGTGATCCACCGCGAAGGCGTAGGCGTCCCGAACCATTTGCGGGGCCTCTTGGTAGCGCAGCGGCCACATGCCGTGCAGCGGCATCGCCAGCAACGAGCTCGGAGTCGATGTCGGCGCCTTCGCGACCACCGGCGCGGCGCAGGCGGCCAGCGCTGTGCCGGCGAAGGCAACCAGGAGCTCGCGACGATTCATCGCTACGCCGACACGATCAGGGCGGTGACCATCCCGAACATCCCGGTCTGGCCCTCGGCGTGGCCGAGGATGTGGCAATGAAACGCCCACGCGCCGACGGCATCGGCGACGACGATGGCGTCCCAGCGCTCGCCCGGCGCGACGTTGAGCGTGTCGCATTTGAACGGGGCAGGGAGTGGGTACCCATCGCGGGCGAAGACCTCGAAGGTGAGGCCGTGCAGGTGGATCGGGTGGATCATCTGACCCTCGTTCATGAAGCGGAAGCGGACCTTCTGGCCGAGCTTGGCGGTGTACGGAGCGGTGGCCGGGAAGCCCTTCCCGTTGATCGTGAATCCCCCGAGGGCGTCGTTCAGGATGAACAGCTCGTCCTTGTCAAAGGACGGGTCCAAGCTCCTGTCTTTCGGCACCACGATCAGTGGTCCGAGCATTCCCAGGCCGACCTGCTCCGTCGCGTTGTGGTGTGAGTGGTACATGTGGCTGCCGAACGGACCGGCAGTGAACTCATACACGTAGGTCGCGCCCGGCTTGATCGGCGGTTGGGTGAGGAACGGAACGCCGTCCTGGGAGTTAGGGACCCTCTGCCCGTGCCAGTGCACCCCAGTGCTTTCAGCAAGATCGTTCTTGACCGTCACCCGGATGCGCTCGCCTTCGACCGCCCGGATGATCGGACCGGGGATCTGGCCGTTGAACGCGAGTGCGTTCAGGAAGACGCCCGAGGTCACTTCCCATTTGAGCGCGCCGCAGATGAGTGCGAACTCCCGGACGCCGCCCACGACGGTAGACGGCAGCTCCTGCAATCCGACGCCCTGGGTCTTGGCGGGGAAGGCCTTGACCGCCGCCTCCATCTGCGCGTCGTGGTCGATGGGCGCCCCCGAGGGACCCGGGCTCGCAACGGCATGCAGCGAGTGGTCCACCGTGGGCTGCGGCGTCGCGCTCGCGGCCGCGACGGTCGCCGCTGCGGTGGGCAAATTGCGCGAGGCTCCCAAGATCGCGACGCCGAGCGCCCCGCCGAACGATGCGCCCAGCACGCCGAGCAGCGTGCGCCGCGCGATCGTGCCCTCCGGGTCAGGTCGCTCCGGTGCGGCTTTCCCGGCTTGCAGATCCATGGGCCGAGGTTAGGCATGCGAACTGGTTCAACCTACGGTCGCGAGTCCCGAATCTTGTAGGCCGAACGGCCTGTTCGTGCTGATGACGCAGCCGGCTGATGAGTGGCCGGGTTGCTGGGCGAGGAGCCCGAGTCAGCCGCCAGCATCGACAGGAAGCCGGATACGGGCGGAACCACCATGGACACTGCGTCGATTAACGCAACCGAAAGAATTGCAGTTCCCTGCAATTTGCTCTTGCGGCGCGTGACTACCTGGCCACACGGCCTCAGCCTCAGGCCGAATGGCACCTTTGCACGCGGCACCGCGCCAGTCGACGGGAGATTGGTCGAACGAGTTGCGCCTTCAGTCGGGGACGGCGAGGAAGTTCACGAGGAAGCCAAGGATCATGGTCGCCCACATCAGCGCGATCACGAAGAACGCCCAACCGCGCCTGCGCAGGTCGAAGGCCTCGCGCCAGCCGCGCGGCGCCGCGGGGCTACGGTCAAGGAACGGGACCGAGAGCAGCGCACCGGCGATGATGACCATGCCGACGACGGTGCCCCAGATGTCCGGCTCGATGTGAAGGAACTGCCCGAAGAACACGTTCATCCCGTGGGTCCAGCCGATCGGGAAGGTCGGCTTGGCGCCGTTGCCGCCAGGTCCGACGGCCGAGCCGAAGAGCGGTGAACTCGGGATCAGCTGCGGCGCGATGCCCGCGTCCCGTTGGACGAAGATCGAGAGCAGCAGGACGGCGCCGAGGATCACCGCGCTGTACACGATCCATTCACGGATGTGGCTGCTGAATGCGACCTTCTTGCCGCTCTCCTTGAGCCAGAACGGGATCGAGATGCCCTTCACCTTGATGAGGTAGTAGTGCAGGACGATGAAGAGCAGGAGCAAGATCGGGGCGATCGAGATGTGCAACGCGTAGATCTGACCGAGTCGCTCGGTCGCTCCGGCGATGTCGCGGAGCTGGGCGAAGGTGTAGTTCAGCGCGGTGGCCAGGCCGATCGCTTGGAAGAACTCGGAGATGTGCCACGGCACCGCGAACCCGACCTCGTCCCAGTGGAGGCTTTCACCGGTGATGAACGCGAGGAACACGCAGGCCGCGAGGATGACCCCGCCGAGCCAGAGACCGGTCTTGATCCCGCGGTAGGCGCCGGTGAAGAAGACCCGCATCATGTGGAGCATCACGAGGGCGAAGATCACGTAAGCAGCCCAGAAGTGGAAGTTGATGATCACCGACCAAAAGCCGCCGCTCAGCAAGTCTTTCGTGATGCCGTACGCCCGGCCAGCGTCAGGGGCATAGACCAAGGTGAGGAGGAAGCCGGTGAAGATCTCGAGCCCGAGCGCGATAGCCAGAACGCCACCCAACGTGTACCAAAGGTTGTTCGTCTCCGCTGGAATCAGGTACTCCCGGATCAGCTGTCGCAGGGCGAACTGGTCCTCGAGCACGCCGAGGAACCCCTTGCTGGGCTGGGCCGTCGTCCCTTCGGCGGGCTGAGACGCATCGCTCATCGCGACTCCTCCGCTGACGCAAAAACCTCAGGCATCGTCCTGGGTTGCGTCTTCTGGTGCACGCGGACTTTCTAAGCTGCTTCACTCGGTGTCCAGAAGGGCCGAAAGACCTCTGCCGCGCGCCGTTCGGCCCTTTCGCGATGCCGTCACGGTGCGCACACCCGCTCCAGCTGCGAACCCAGGGTCAAGCGGATCCACGCCGGCCTTCGCTGGATGCCGCGCGGCACTAGCTCACCCGCTGACCCGATGTTCTCAGGAGCTGTGCGGCGCATGGGCCGGACGACCTAGCAAAACCGGTCCAATGGCCCTTGTCACCCCGATCGCGCGGCAACAACATCGGGTTCGCAATGCGGAGTTACTTGCTCGAGTTCGTGGTTACGCACCCGGTTGCGACCAACTGCGCGCTTCGGCAACAACTGCGCAAGACCCTTCCGTGGGCACACGAGCTGCTCGTGGTCGGGGACGAGGACGCGCTCAAGGTGCACGTGCGCACCGGGCGTCCCGATCTCGCACTCGGGATCGGCATGGACTGCGGTGTGGTTGACGACATCGTGCTCAAGGCGGAGAAGGGTTTGGTGCGCGTCGCTTAGGACGAGGATCTAGGCGGTCTCGTCAGTCAGTTGCGCGGTGTCTTGAATCCCTATGGCACGTGATTTAGTGACGATCGGCTCTAGCGCGCGTGTAGGCCCGCAGGACAATCAAGGGCCACAGCTGAGCGACTGGAGGCTGAGATGACGGTAACAACGGGCATGCCAACGAGGGTCGGCACACCGCGACTGGGCCGCACTGCGGCCGCGAAGGTCGTGCTGGCGCTGGGCGCCGCACTCGTGCTCGTCATCGCGAGTGTCGCCCTCTTGAACCAGAGCGCGCCGAGCGAGACTGCCGTCGCATCTGCTCTTCGGTCAACCGCTGCCCAGATCGACGAGCACGCGGGGGCGATGATCGACCACGGGCAGCGACTCGCGGCGGCCGCCCGCGCCGGCAACGGACCGCAGCGCGATCACTGGATCAGCGACGGAGAGCACATGGTGAGCGATGGCATCGGGCTCCAAGCGCTCGCCAAGCAGCTGCGCCAGGATGCCACGTACCTCGGCGAGGCCCCGCTCCAACGCGCGGGAATCGATCTCGACATGATCCGGACCGAGGCGACGGTGTTGAAGGCTGACGGAGAGGCCGCAGTCGGCCATGGACGCGCGATGGTGGAACACGGCGCCCTTATGGCGCAGCTCTCGCGCCAGCCCGGCAGTGGGATCACCGAGGCGGACGCCTCGCTCATGAGTGCCGACGCGGCACGGATCGTGGACGCGGGCGAGTCGACCGTCAGGATGGCATCAATGCTCCAGTCGGCCGTCGACCGGTACAGCCGCTCGCTCGGAGTCTTCCGCTAGCCCGAAAGTGCGTTGGCTCGTCGAACTACGGTCGAAAGCTCATCAGCACCGCATCATGTGGAGCATCACGAGGGCGAAGATCACGTAAGCAGCCCAGAAGTGGAAGGTGATGATCACCGACCAAAAGCCGCCGCTCAGCAAGTCCGAGCGACCTCGGTGATGCGCTTGCCGACGAGTTCATCCCGTTGCTTGTCGGACTTCCAATCACGCACAGTGAAGAAACTGACCAGCTGTCGCTGGAGAAGGTGCTGCCGCCCACCGTCATGCTGAACCGCGGTCCGCTCAGAACGCCGACTGAGACCAAGGTGGTGCTGCTGATCACGACGGCAGCCTCGTCATCAGGCCACGCGCTCACGTCAAGTGCATCGAAAGCACTTGAGGTCGCTCCGGCTACCTCACGAAACCTGGCCGCGCGCGCGCTGCAACCTGAGCGAACTAGAGACGCGGGGTGTGCTTCGCCATGTACGCCGCAGCCTCAGCGCGGCGGGAGAGGCCGAGCTTGTCGAGGATCCGACTGACGTAGTTCTTCACCGTCTTCTCGGAGAGAAACAGCGCTTCGCCTATCTCGCGGTTGGTCTTCCCCTCGGCCAGGCCGGCGACGACCTTGCGCTCCTGCTCGGTGAGCGACGCCAGTTCCGGGTCTTCCGCGCGACTTTCGCGAAGCCGCTGCAAGACCTTGCCGGTGACATCAGGATCCAGGAGCGACTGACCGGCGGCGACCGCGTTGATCGCGTCGACCACCGCCTGACCGCGGGTCTGTTTGAGCAGGTACCCAGAGGCCCCGGCGATGATCGAGGCGAAGAGCGCCTCGTCGTCGGCGTAGGAGGTCAGCATGACGACCTTCGTCTCCGGTCGGGCCTCGCGGATCGCCCGGCACGCTTCGACGCCAGAGCCATCGGCAAGGCGGACATCCATGATCACGACATCGGGTTTCGCGCGCGCGGCCGCCTCGATGGACTCAGCGACGGTGGCCGCTTCACCGACGACGCTCATTCCGCTCTGCCGTCCGATGAGACCGCGCAAACCCTCGCGGACGACCTCGTGGTCATCGCAAATCAGCACGCGTATCGAACTGGTCACGCCACTGCTCCCTTCCGCACGGGCAGCCGCAGCACGAGGCGGGTGCCCGCGCCCGGGCGCGACTCAAGCTCGAGGCGCGCGCCAGCGTCGAACGCGCGCTCGCGCATGTTCCGCAGGCCCAGGCCACTGACCGCGCGGTCGCTTTGGAAGCCTACCCCGTCGTCAGTGATCTCGAGCACGATTGCCGCCCCCTCGCTGCGCAGCGCGAGCACAACGTGGCGCGCCCGTGCATGGCGCGCGACGTTGCCCAGCGCGTCGGCGGCTACGTAGAACACCGCCTCACGTGCGGCGTGATCCAGCCTGGACTCGGCCTGGGGATCGATGCGTACGTCCACGTCCAGCAACGCGTTCGTCGCGATCTGCGCTGCTAGGTTCGGCAGGGACTGGCCAAGTGGACCATCCGAGCCGCGGATCGGCCGCAAGCCCAACACGTAACTGCGCAGGTCGGCGATCGCGGCATTCAGTCGGTCGACGGCGCGCGCGAGCACCGCGCGGGCTTCGTCCGGCTCGCGCTTGACCTGCTCGGAAGCGCCCTCGATGAGCAGCCCGAGTCCGTACAGCGACTGGATCGCACCGTCGTGGAGATCCATCCCGATACGGTGCCGTTCTTCCAGCACGGAGATCTGGCTGGTCTGGGCGTATAACCGTGCATTCTCGATCGCGATCGCCGCCTGCGCGGCGAGCGCGAGCAGCGCCTCCTCATCCTCGAGGGTGAACTCCTTCTCACCCTGCTTCTCGGTGAGATACAGGTTGCCAACCGACTCGCCGCGCCACCGGATCGGTACGCCCAGGAAGCTGTTCATCGGCGGATGGTTCGGGGGGAAACCGACCGAGGCCGGATGATCGCGCAGGTTGGCGAGCCGGATCGGCCGAGCCTCACGCGGCAGCAGGCCCAAGATCCCCTTACCGACCGGCAGCGATCCGATCCTCTCACGGATCTCCTCGCTGATCCCGGCCGTGTAGAAGCGCGTCACCACCCCCTGTTCATCAAAGGTTCCCAGCGCCACGTATTTCGCGTTGCCGACGATCCGAGCCAGCTCAGCGATCTTGTGGAGGAGGGTCTCGGTGTCGAGCTCCGCACTTAGCGCGAGTCCGGCCTCGTTCAGCGCACGTAGCCGGCGCGACTGAGCGGCCTCGCGCTCCTGCAGCTCTCCGAGCCGTTCCAGGATGACGACGGAGAACGCCACGACGCCGGCGGCGCCGATCGCCAGGAGCGCGGCGTGGCCCACGGCTGAGGGCAGCGACGGCTCGAGCACCCAGTAGTCCAGGCCAACGAGTGCCGCGAGCAGGAGCACCGGAAGCACAAGCGCGGCCGCGACCAGTCGCCGGGGGTAGACACGGTGACGGCCAAGAACGCCGAGATTCACGACCTCGATTATCTGGTGTCCGTGGCGAATGCCGGCCCCACGCAGGCGTCTGCACCTTCGGAGGCGAGGGCGGAGATCGTGGGCTCGTGGTGCCCCTGCCGGCCGAGGCGGTCCGTGGCGAAGGCGATCGGCAGATGCCGGCTGGCGCGGACGAGCTTGAGGGTGAGCTCGGGCGTGAGCGTGGCGCGGTCGTAGATCGCCAGGTCGGCCTCCTCGTGTAGCGGACAGTGCCCGCCGTCGAGCAACACGCAGAGGACCTGCGGTCCGACACAGCGTAGAGAGCGCATGCCGAGCGCCTCGAAGTACCGGGCCCAGTCGGCGCGGACCACGGGATCGGCGCTGACCACGAGCACAGTACGCGCACGCGAAGGGTGGCCTGCGTCACCCCTCGTCGTGGTCGCGGTGCGCGCCATGGCTAGTCGACCGTGAAGGTCATGTGCATGCCGGCTGCGTAGTGGCCGACCTCGTTGCACATGAGCACATAGTGACCGGCCGGAAGCGTGACCGTGAAGGTCTTCGACTCGCCGGCACTCACGTCGCCCGTCTCGCCGACGTTCCCGGTCTCGTCCATCTTGCCGGCCTCGTCCATGTCCATCGCGAGCTTGTCTTGGGCCACGTCGGTCCTGAGCACGACGAGCTCGTGCACGACCGCCCCGGTGTTCTTCACCGCGAAGGTGACCGCGCCGGCCGGAATGCTGGTCCGGTCGACCGCGATCTTCATGTCGCTGAGGGTCGCGTTGACCGTTCCGCCCGGCGTCGGGCCCGCCGCAGCGCTCGAGCAGCCGACGGCCAGGGCGGCAGTGATCGCGAGGAGGGTTGCGAGCTTCAGCTTGAACATCTGTGCGTCACACTCCTTTTCGTCTGTCACCTTCGGGCCTTCCCCGGAGCGTCGGAAGGGCCGTTCGGCCCCAATGCGCCGGGACGTTGTGGAGGCCCTGGGGACTTTCGGCCACGCCGGCCCGCTACTACGGGGCGAAGACGGTCCGCTCAGGCCATCGGAGCCAGAGCTGGGTCACCAGCACGGCGACATCGACTGAGACCGCAGCGACCGTGTTGAACGCCGGCCAGGTCCCTGCGAACAGCACGATCCCGACGCTCGAGACGACCGCCGAGACGACTGCGAGGATGCGCCACGCGTCGCCCGGAGCGAGCACCCCCCAGAGCGAGAGGGCGGTGGCGATGAAGCCGATCATCGCGACGATCCAGAAGCCCATCGCGATGGTCATCGCTGCGGACGCGTCGAGCGAAGGGAACAACCAGGAGCGCGCGGCGAGCCAGCCGGACTGATCAACGGGCGCCGTGCCGTCGAACTTCCGCCAGATGAGCGCGCCGATCGCGCCGCCGTGGCCGAGTCCATGGATCGAGAGCACCGCCGTGATCAGGAACTTGAGGTTTTCCGTTGACATCGAGCCGCTCCCGTACGCGAATGAACAAGCGCCCCAAGCGGCCTGCCGGCCAACGACGAGGCGTTCATGAGACACCTCCCATCGCGGCGGAGCCGGTCCTTGATGCCATCGCCGACCGTCTTCGATGCCGCTCCCGAGGCTTGGCCATTGATGGGATCTCTGGCGTTGACCTCTTTTGGCAGGTCCCTTGAGGCT
>Ga0207646_10000889_pt1 | contig 38530 bp, 30 predicted proteins | sample KBSK5502metaG_FD_184343 | JGI IMG/M metagenome (GOLD analysis project Ga0207646, IMG submission 184343) | Corn, switchgrass and miscanthus rhizosphere microbial communities from Kellogg Biological Station, Michigan, USA - KBS K5-50-2 metaG... | ecosystem: Host-associated > Plants > Roots >... | reverse complement strand
CCCCGTGGATGTGCCGAAAAAGTGCGGCGCACCATCCAGGGACAAGCAGAAGCGGAGTCTGCTGCCGAATCCGCCGCTGCAGCTGAAAAGCAGGCTAAAGACACGGCCGCAAGAGCCGCGCGGCAGAGACCTGCAGCACCGGCCGTTGCTGATGCTCCAGTCGCTCCTCCTGTTGCGCCGCCAGCACCTCCGGCTCCAGCACCTGCTGCAGCGAAGCCGGCGTCTCCAGCGGCACCTGTTGCTACCCCGCCTCAAGCGCCTGCTATCCCTGTGCCAACCTCCGTAGCACCTCCGGTTGCTCCTAAGCCCGCTGCGCCATCCATTTCGCCTGCCGCTCCAACTCAGGCCCCCATGCCTCCGGCTGCCGCGAAGCCACCTGCTGCCCCTGCGCAACAAGCGCAAGCACCTTCAGGGCCCAGACCAGTTCCGGCCGCTCCGCACGGCCAGCCCTTGCGACCGGCTACTCAAAATGCTCCTGCTCAGCGTCCACCGGTTCCTGGGCAACAACGGCCCAGCCAGCCAGGCGCTCAAAGGCCAGCAGCTGCTGCTCCGGCGCGCCCCGGCACGCAGCCGCAACGGCCTTTGCCTACTGGCAATCGTGGTCCACTTCCAACAGGGAACCGCGGCCCGATGCCCACCGGCAATCGTGGTCCGCTTCCTTCCGGCGATCGGCCGAGCGGCCCGCGTCCCGGTCAACCTATGCGTCCGCAGCAGGGTGGCCAAGGCCGTCCTTATTCTCCTCGCCCGGGCGGACAAGGTGGCCCCGGCGGTCCGCAAAATCGTCCTTCGTACGGACAGCGTCCAGGTGTAGCTCCTGCGGGCACGCGCCCTGGTCCGCGTCAGCCCGGCCGGCCCGGCATGCTCCCTGCGCCGCCCCCGGACAAAATGCCTTCCAAGGCTGAACCAGGCAAGCCGCTCTACACGCGCCGCCCGACGCAGCGCCAGCGCCCAAGTTCCGACAAACGCGAGATGGAAGGCGAGCGCAAGCTTCATCCAACTCGCCAGCGCCCCGGCGCCGGCGACCGCCGCGCTGCTGCCATCATCGCTCCGCCAGAGCCGCGTGCACCGCGCGACATCAACATCACCGAAGGCATCACCATTCGCGAACTTGCCGAAAAACTCGACGTGCGCGCCAAAGACCTTCTGAAAGTTCTCCTCGACAAGGGAATTTTCGCAAGTATCAACCAGGCGCTTGATTCGCCCACGGCCACGCAACTTGCCGAAAGTTTCAACGGCGTCGTCACCGTCGTCTCCTTCGAAGACGAAATGATGCTCGAAGTCGCCAAGGAAGAAACCAAGGAAAATCTCAAGCCGCGTCCGCCCGTCGTCACTGTCATGGGCCACGTCGATCACGGCAAGACCAGCCTTCTCGACGCCATCCGCGAAGCGGAAGTGGCCGCCGGCGAAGCTGGTGGCATAACGCAACACATTGGCGCGTACAAAGTGCAGGTCAACGACCGCGCCGTCGTCTTCGTCGATACGCCCGGTCACGAAGCCTTTACCCGTATGCGTTCGCGTGGCGCGAAAGTAACGGATATCGTTGTCCTGGTGGTTGCCGCGGACGATGGCGTCATGCCTCAAACGAAAGAAGCCATCGACCACGCGAAAGCCGCCAACGTTCCAATCATTGTTGCCATCAATAAAGTCGACAAGCCCGAAGCGCAGCCAGAGCGCGTCAAGCGCCAGCTCAGCGATCTTGGTTTGATGCCCGCTGAATGGGGCGGCGACACTGAATTCGTCGAAGTCTCCGCGAAGCAGAAAAAGGGCCTTGAACGCCTGCTTGAAATTATTTTGCTGGTCGCCGATTTGCGCGAACTCAAGGCTAACCCGGACGCGCCCGGCAGCGGCACCGTTCTTGAATCGCGCGTGGACAAAGGCCGCGGTCCTGTCGCCACGATTCTTATTCAGAATGGCACTCTCCGCGCCGGCGACTTCTTCATCTGCGGCGCAGTATTTGGCAAAGTCCGCGCACTTTTTGACGATCGCGGCCGTTCCATAAAAGACGCACCGCCCTCCACTCCCGTCGAAGTGCTCGGCCTTCAAGGTGTCCCCGAAGCCGGCGACCACTTCCAGGTTACCGACGAAGCCAAGGCTCGCCACATCGTCGATTACCGTCAGGGCAAGCAGCGCGATGCAGCTCTCCGAGCCAGCGCTGGCGGGCGCATCACTCTCGACCAGTTGCATGAACAATTGAAGTCCGGCGAAGTCAAAGAACTGGGCGTCGTCATCAAGGCTGACGTGCAAGGCTCCGTCGAAGTGCTCAGCGAAATGCTGCCCAAGCTGTCGACCGATCAGGTCAAGCTCAAGATCATCGGCTCCGGCGTAGGCGCCGTCAGCGAGAACGACGTGCTCCTTGCTTCCGCGTCCGGCGCAATCATTATCGCCTTCGGAGTTCGCCCCGAACGCAAAGCCGCCGATCTCGCTCAGCAAGAAGGCGTGGACATCCGCACGCATAACATCATTTACGAAGTTTCCGACGAAATTAAAAAGGCTATGGAAGGCTTGCTTGAACCTGTCTTCCAGGAGTCGTATCTCGGCCGCGCCGAAGTTCGCAACACCTTCCGTGTGAAGGGAGCGGGCACCATCGCAGGCTGTTATGTCGTCGATGGTATTCTCAAGCGCGACGCGCAAATCCGAGTGCTCCGTGATGGCGCCGTCATCTACACCTCGAAGCTAAGTTCGCTCAAACGCTTCAAGGACGATGCCAGTGAAGTCCGCACCGGCTTCGAATGCGGCGTCGGCATAGCCAATTTCAACGACGTGAAGATCGGCGACGTTCTCGAAGCTTTCAGCATTCAGAAGGTCAGCGGCGCCGAAGCCGCCGCGCAAGCCGGCTCCTCCGCCCGCAAATAATTTTTATTGTGACTTTCACTCGCGCTCTTATTGGCGCGGTGAACATGTTGATTGCGAATGCCCGTTGGCCTGCTGACGCTCGAACTGCACATCGCGGATGCTCGCTCCTTGAAGGACAAGCGTCAGATTCTCCGCGGCCTCAAGGATCGTCTTCGCCGCAAGTTCAACATCGCCATCGCTGAGCTCGATTTTCACGACGTCTGGCAAAGCTCCACAGTCGGCATTGTTACGCTTTCCAATGCCGAACAGCACGTCGAGGAATCGCTGCAACACGTGCTCGCCGAAGCGCATCGCATTCTCGGCCCGGTCCTGATCGACCATTCTGTCGATTTCTTGTAGCGGCGCGCGTTTCTTGTGCCTTGGACTTTTGTACTTTTGAACTTTGTGCGCTGCCGCACTCTTGTACTTCGTCTTCCGGTGCGGTAAAAATCAACTGATATTGATCGAATGCTAGCCGCCATGACTACTGCCAATCACCGTCACGAACGCATCGGCGAAGAAATCGCCCACGAAATCAACGCCATGCTCGCCGGCGAACTCAAGGACCCGCGTCTTGAGATTTCCGTCGTAGTCAACGAAGTCCGCATCGCTCCCGACATGCGCCACGCCCGCGTTTTTGTCGGTGCCCGAGGCACCGAAGCGGAGCAGCGTGGCGCCATCAAAGCGCTCGAACACGCGTCGAACTACATTCGCCACGAAATCCTGGAGCGTCTCCAGCTTCGCCGCGTTCCCGATCTTCACTTCACACTCGATAACTCGCAGGAATACACCGAACGCATCGACCAGCTCCTCAAAGAAATGAAAAAGGGCAATCCATCCCCCAAATGATTCGCTCGGGCGCCCGTTCTTACAACGCAAGCCGTTTCACTCTCTGCAACTTTCAACCTTTGACTTTGAACTCTAAACCTCTGCTCGCGGTCGTTCATTGCCCGCGAGTCTCATGTCACGAGCCAAAGATCGCCCGCGACTGGTCGGCGGTCGCTGCTCGCTGACCCCTGGCCATGCCCCGCAAACCACAACCCGCTCCCTTCGACGGCGCGCTCGTCATCGACAAGCCACAGGGAAAAACTTCGCATGACATCGTTGACGCCGTTCGCCATCTCGCCGGATTCCGCCAGGTTGGCCATCTCGGTACGCTCGATCCGCTCGCCACCGGTGTGCTGGTCCTTTTGCTCGGACGTGCCACGCGCCTCGTTCAGTTTTATTCCGGCCGTCGCAAACGCTACACCGCAGGCTTCCGTTTTGGCTTCGCCACCGATACCTATGATTCAGAAGGCCAGGCGCAAGGTCCGGACACCGCCCCGGCGCTCGACAGCGCCACTCTCGAAAAATTTGCCAACGAACGCATCGGACTCTTCGCCCAGATGCCGCCGATCTTTTCCGCAAAAAAAATTCACGGCCGTCCCGCATACGAATTCGCCAGGCAAAACAAGCCCGTCGAGCTAAAAGCAGTCGAAGTTGAAGTTTTCGAATACCGGCTCACTGGTATTGAAGATAGCATCGCTCGTTTCGTGATCGAATGTTCCTCAGGTACCTACATCCGTTCGCTCGCTCACGAAATGGGAGAAAAGTTAGGCTGCGGCGCACACCTCACCGAAATCTCGCGCACCGCTGTCGGCGAATTTTCTCTAGAGCAGGCGCTCAAGCTCGAAGAACTTGCCGAAGCCGCGCGCAACGGAAAATTTCAGGACTGCGTCATCAAGCTCGAACACCTGCTACCGAATTTCCCAAGCACCACTGTTCTTCCGGTCGTCGAAAAGCGCGTGCGCCACGGCTCCAAATTCACCATTATGCTTTCTCAGCTTCAGGCCGGCCGCACAGAACCGCCTCCCGGCGCGACCATGCAGCTCGACTCCGGCGAACCTCGCCCGCCGCGCCTCCGTGTCTTCAGCCAGCAACAAAAACTAATCGCCATCGCCGAAGCCGTCGTCCCCCGCACTTACCAGCCCATCGTCGTCTTCGATCCCCTGCCCTAAGCCACGAAGAGTTCACTCTGACCTCGGCTTTTGCCTTCCCGCTCGCAGTTCCGAGCAGGCGCCCGCCGAGGCGCCTCTATGTTCTCCGGCACCTAAGCGTTATCTTTTCTCTTGACCTTCCGTAGCATGATAAATTCGGTGTGATTTCACAGCGTAGCCTGAGGCAAAATCATGCTCGCCAATCTCTCGAATCGAATTCTGTTTTTCTTCTTCGCAACGCTCGTACTCCTCCTTGCGCAATCCACCCCGCGCGAATCGCTGCTCATCCTCTCCAAGAGCGATCACACACTGGCAATCGTCGATCCCGGCACGCTGAAAGTCCTCACCCGCATTCCCGTCGGCAACGATCCGCACGAAGTTATCGCCTCCTCAGACGGCACAATGGCTTACGTCTCGAATTACGGTGGCGGCGCCTTCAACACACTCGCTGTTGTTGATCTGGTCGCGCAGAAGCCGCTCCCGGCAATCGATCTCGGCGCGTTGCGCGGACCTCACGGCCTCGATTTTGCCGCAGGCAAAGTCTGGTTCACCGCGGAGGCCGCCGCAGCCATCGCCAGTTACGATCCCACTTCGAACAAAGTCGATTGGATCTTCGGCACCGGACAGGGTCGTACGCACATGGTCTATGTCGCCCCGGACCTGACACGCATCGTCACCACCAATACCAGCGCAGGCACCGTAAGCATCATTGAAAAATCCCCCGCCCGCACCTCTGCCAGCCTTCCGCCCCTAGGTCCAAATCCTCCGCAGGGAACTCCCGCCGGCGCACGGCCACCGGGTCCGCCTTCGGGCCCACCAGGCGGAGATTGGAATCAAACTGTGGTCAAGGTCGGCAACGGATCCGAAGGTTTTGACGTCTCGCCCGACGGCAAGGAAATCTGGGTCGCCAACGCTCAGGATGGCACGATCTCCATCATTGATTTCGCCGCCAAAAAAGTGACGCAGACGCTCGCCGCAAACGTCCGCGGCGCCAACCGCCTGAAATTTACGCCGGACGGCAAACTGGCTTTCGTCTCCACGCTCGGCGGTCCTGACGTGGTCGTCTTCAATGCTGCTGTGCGTCGCGAAGCGAAACGCATCCCCGTCGGCCATGGCGCCGCCGGCATTCTCATGCAGCCTGATGGCTCACGCGCCTTCGTCGCCTGCACGCCAGACAACTACGTCGTCGCCATCGACCTGAGATCGCTAGAAGTCACCGCTCACATCGATGCTGGCCAGCAACCGGATGGCCTCGCCTGGGCTCGCCAAATGTAGCAGTTTGGCGCGGCCGACTTTCGGGACGGCATTTTTCTCGTTCCGTGCAGAAAATTTTGGTAACGGAGCGAGTCATCTCAAATAGGAGTTCCAAATCATGCTTACGTCAATTCCCAGTCTCCGTGCGATAAAGATGCTCTTTCCGGCTGCGGGAATATTGCTGACCCTCTTCGCGTCCGCCCCCTCGACACAAGCGGTACCCGAGGAAAAGCTTCTGCGTCATGTCGTCTTGTTTAAGTTCAAGGAGGGAACTACCCCGCAGCAGGTCAGGCAAGTGGAAGACGCTTTCCGCGCCCTCCCGGCAAAAATCAATCTCATTCGGGGATTCGAATGGGGCACCAACGTCAGCCCGGAAAATCTCGCTCAGGGTTACACTCACTGCTTCTTTCTGAGCTTCGTCTCCGACAAGGATCGCGACGCCTACCTCATCCATCCCGCTCACAAGGAATTCGGCAGACTCCTCGGTCCGTACCTGGACAAAGCGCTGGTCGTCGATTTCTGGGCCCAACAGTAATGCATCGCGGGCTCTAGTAGCCGCCGCGGCAGGCGATTTCATCCCCACCAGATGTCGCCTATTGCTTCGTCCCCGTCGGCATTGGCGGCGGGCGCCGCTCGATCTCCGTCGCCACCGCAATCGACCGCGCGCCATTTTTTCCCACCGCGCGCACTGCAAAAAAGTGATTGTCCGTCGATACGCCCTTAAGGACTGTCTCTCCCGCCTTGTCCGTAAAGCCGTACATCTGCCACCGCGGTTCGGTCGTCTCCCGCCACAAAATCTCAAACCCCGCCCGCTCAGGATCTTCGTCTGCCGCCCACGAGATCTTCGCGTCCGGCGTCACCGCACCCGTTAGCCGCGCATTCGTTGGCGCCGCTGGTGCCATTGCCAGTTGCCGCAAAGCTTCCGCATTGTCCCGCGCCACGTTCCCCATGAACACAAAGTTCAAATACTTTTCATGGTCGCCGTACTCCACTCCATTTTCCGTACGCGGCGTCTGATGCTGGTGATCGTAACTCTCTAAAGGTTCGGTGAAGCGCACCGCTGGCAATCCCGCCTTATAAAAAGGATAGTGATCTCCGCCGCGCCCGTAGCGGTCCACGCGGAACACCATCCGGATCGCATCGCGTCCGTCGATCTCCTCGATCGCCCGCGCCAGCTCCCGCGAAGCCGAATCCGCATCGTCGATCTCTCCGTTGCCGGAAAACACTCTTACCCGATGCGGCGCGCCCGGCACCGGGTCCGCGCCTACAATATCGTCATCCAGCATTCCAGCCACCGTGTAACCTTGCTGTTTCACCCACTCATTTAAGTGAGAAGACCCGAGCAATCCTTGCTCTTCTCCCGAAACCGCCGCAAACAGAATCGTCGCGCGCAATCCGCCGTGTACCTGAGCAATCTTGCTCAGCAGCCGCGCACTTTCCACGCTCACCGCCACGCCGGACCCGTCATCGTCTGCTCCCGGCGCATCCGCCTTCGCATTCATCACGTCCGAAGGCCGCGAATCGAAATGCCCTGAAACAATAAAGATCCTCTTCGCGAGTTTTGCATCCGTTCCCGGCAGGATGGCGTACACATTTTCGAGCGGCACCGCTTTTCCGCCCGTCCGCTCGGCGGTCATCTCGAATTTGTCCACCACCACCTGTAACTTCCCGCCAGTCTCTTTGCTGATCGTGGTCATCCGAGCGGCGATATGATCCCGCGCGCACCCAATCCCGCGCTTCGGGTCGCTCCATGAAGAAAGCGTCAACCGCGTCCCGCATCCCACAAGTTCCGAAATCAACGACCGCATCCCTTTTTCATCCACGGTCTGCCGCGCAATCCTTCCCGCCGGTCGTGTCACAATCTTTGCCTGCGGCTTGCCACTCGGCGGCTCCGTGGGATCATGCGCCACCACCTTTTGCGCCAACGACGGTCCCGTCGCGCAGGCCAGCAAAAACCCCGCCACAACCAGTACTTTTCGAGCGAACTTTGCGAAACGGATTTCTACCTTGCAGAACAAAGAATTCATACGGTTCATCATTCTCCCCGCGTCCTCTATGAGCCGAAAAGCGCAGTCGAAATCTTAGCTCGACTCGTCTGCTTCGGCGACCAAATTTGCTCATTTACGCTCGACCGCGTGCGCTGAATCTTTCAAAGCGAACTGCTAGCAAGACCGGCCTAACGCCTAATCATCACTGAGGCTGTGGTTGAAATATTAGATTCTTGTCGGAAGAATCTGGAACGGCTGGATTTGCAAGGAAGAATGAAACGGAGCCGCGCGGTACCGCGCGGAAGTCGCTCGACGGCAAGACTCGACGAAAAAGCTACCTTGTTTGCGCGAAATTACCGCTTCTCCGGTTGCGCCAGCGTGATCTGCTCCGCCACGCACTGCCACCGGCCGTCGCGCAAAATCCAAGTATCGATAAAACGTTCATACCGGTGAGTCGTTCCGCCAGTGTTGCTGCCTTTCAGCGTGATGTCGTCCAGCCCGCTTGCAATTACCGCATTGGGAGCAACGGCATGGGCCACCAGCACCTGCATCTTCAAACTCAATACGCGCGGCGCCTCCGCTTTGTACCCGGCGATCATCGATTCCCGGTTTCCCAGGCTCCCGTCCGAATCCACGATCACAAAATCCTCGGAAATCATTTTGGACAGCTTTGCCCAGTCATTCGCTTGCTGAATCGCAAACCATTCCTGTTCCGCCTTTGTCACTGCTCGCTCTGCCTCGGCGTACCCGGCCGCTTTGCCGGCCTGTCCCGCCTCTGCGCTCTTCATCCATCCGCCGATCGCGATGAGTAAAATCGCAGTGAGCACAGCTCCGGACATCATCGTCCGCGAAATTTCAGCTTTCATTTCTCGATGCTCCGGTCGCTCAATTCCCAAGTTTCAAATGGTTAGAAGTGTTAGGGAATAAACATAATCGCAGACTCTGCATGGAAGGAAGCCTTTTTTGCGCGTCCGCTGCGCAAGATTCAAGGGCAAAATTGCCTCGTTGCTACGGCTCGGACGGTGCCGGCACCGGCGCGGGCGCGCCCGTTGCCGTGGACCCTCCGCGTCCGGCGTATTTGGGTCTCGATTCCCGTATGCGCTCGTTCATCCGGCGCGGCGTCACAATAATCAGCAACTCCGTCTCATTGGATGATGTGCTTCGCTTACCAAAGCCATAACCCGCGACCGGTAGGTTTGCAAGACCCGGAATTCCACTCAGCGATTTCGTCTCTTCCCGGTCGAGCAGACCGGCAATCACGGACGGCTCATTTTCCTTCAACCGCACGGTTTGCGAAACCGTCCGGTTGGTAATGATGGGAATCCCGTTCACGCTGCTCCCCGATAGCGCGCGAATTTCAAATTCCAAATGCAGGGTCACTTCATTGTCATCGTGAACCGAGGGTGTCGCTTTTACTTTCACTCCAAGGTCCACATACTCCGACGCTGGGTAGGGCGTCTGCAAAGACCCCGAACCTGACGCGAAACTCGATGGATCGAGCAGAACCGTCACAAAGTTATTCGAGCCAGAGCTTGCCGTCACAATTGCGTCCGGAAGCCCGCTCGTCGTCAGCGTGGATGTGGTCACCGCCAACGGCCCGGCCGGTACGCTCAATTCGATCCGTGACGAAAATTCGCCGGACCCCAAGCCCGCGTATATGCCCAGTGTACCTGATCCATTGTTCGTTACCGCGATATCCCCAACGCCATCGTTTGTGAAATCCGCAATCGCCACACCAGCCGGTGTGCTCGCAGTTGCCAGGGGCGAACCTGCCGCCGCCGTGAATACGCTCGTCCCGTCATTGAGCAAAATCGTTATCTCGTTCAACGATTGATTTACCACGGCGAAATCCGCGAAGCCGTCCGCATTCAAATCGCCCGCCGCAAAAGCCACCGGGTCGGCTCCCGTTGCTACCGGTGATCCGCTCAACTCGGTAAACGTCCCGTTAAATGCGGCGTCGGCGCTGGCCTGAAAAATTCCGATGTTCTGCGTCGTGGCGTTCAGTACCGCAATCTCGGGCTTGCCGGAATTATCAAAAGTTGACGACACCATCGCAATCGGTCCTTTTTCTGTGGTTGGCAGCGCGAACGGCGACTTCGGGAACGGTGTGAATCCGCCCAGTGCATCGCCCGCGAAAACGGAAATCGTGTTGTCGCCTTCGTTCGCCACCGCAAAGTCCAGATTTCCATCGCCGTTAAAATCCCCGATCACCACGGCGCTCGGATTTGTTCCCACGGTGAACGGGGAGCCCACCGCTTCCGTAAACGTTCCGTCAAAACTCTGGCTTCCCAGCAACACGCTCACCGTATTCGATCCGCTGTTCGCGATAACCAGATCCGCGGGCTGCGCCAGGTGCGTTGCATCCGTCGCACGAAAAATTGCCGATGCGATCGCCGATGGCAATTGTTCGTTCGTGCCAAGTTGGATTGGCGATCCTGTCGGCACGGTGAAATTTCCGTTGTTGTTGTTGAGTAAAATGGAGACGGAGTTGCTTCCCTTGTTCACCACCGCCAGGTCCGGCTTCGCATCGTTATTAAGGTCCTGCGCCACCACCGCGACCGGATTCTGCCCTACGGCAAAATTCGTTTGCGCAAACGTCGTTGACGTCACTGCACCGCCAACCGTCGTGCCTCCCAGGCTTGTTGAAAGCAGCGACAAGGTCACTGGGTATCGCTGCCCCACAAAAAATGTTGCCGGCTTGCCGTCCTGGGCGCGCATCAAAATCTCTCGACCGCTTTTTACCAGCGATAATCCATTCGAAAATGTCGCGGACGCGTTCGGCATCGTGAGCAGGTACGTGCTTTTTCCTCCGCCTACCGGCAGCACGTCCGTGGGACTCGCCGTAATTCCTCGCGCGGTAAAAACCTGCGATATCAGCGTCAGTAGATTGGTCAAATCCGTCGCGGCTTCCAGCTTCGCCACGTCGCTTGAATTCAGCGGAATCGCTTGTACGTTCGAGGGCGGGGTTATTCCCAAGGTTCGCGCTTTGTTCCGGTCCACTTCGAGCAGTTCAATATCCAGCATGATGTCGCGGCGCGCTTGTTCCAATTCCTTAATCAGCTGTCCCGCCAGCTTCACTTTGTCAGCCGTTTCGCGCAGCGTCAGGCTGTGGTTCTTCGTGTCCATGCTGATGTGTGTCGAATTCGTGATTTCGCGAAGCACGCGCAAAAGCTCAGTCATGTCTTCAGGCGCGACAGCACTATCCAGCCTGAATGTTTGCTCCACTTCTTCGGAGTATTCTTTGCGTTTTGCGATCGTGTCCGACGCTACGAAAATCAACGTCGAATTCACCACGCGATAGAAAGTCTGGGTCTCGGAGCCCAACAGTTGCATCGCCGTGTAAAAATCCACATCGTTCACTCGCAGCTTGATATTCCGCGCGCTCAAGTCCGGATCGAACGCCACCGTAATTCCAAACATTTGCGCAACTTGCTCGTATGCGCTCTTTGAGTCCCCGCGTACATTGACGGCTTTCTTGCCCGGCTGCGGCTTCAACACGGCCGGGCCTTTCAGTTCCTGATCCTCTTTGTCTCCCGGTGGCAGATATTCCTTCGGCATCTGTTTCAGTTGCGCCAGCCGCTCCGCCACGATCGTATTGCCCGGATCGATGTGCAGCGCCTCATTCATCAGCTCCGTCGCGCCCACAATGTTTCCGTCCAGCGCGTTCGTTTCAGCCTGGTCAACGAGTGCTTGCACCACTTGCGCTCGCATCGCCGCGGCCCTTCGCGCAATTCCTGTGTCCCCCGGTGCCGCCTTCACTGCCTGCGCATAGTCCGCAAGGGCCTCCCGCAGCTTGCCTGCGGCAGCTGCCTTGTCCCCCTCTCCAGCCAATCGTTCCGCCTGCCGGGAATCGTCCTTCGGCCCTTGTTTTGCCGCTTTGCTCGAGGACTGCGCCGGAGCCAAGGTGGCAGCCAGCAGAAATAGCGCCGCAATTGCAGACGCGAGCGCAAGGAACCGGGCAAGCCTCTGGCGCCACCCGCCCGTCAGCCTCTTTTCCTGTGAACCTGCAATTTTCATAAGGCTCGTGTATTCTATCCTGAAGAAATAGGACTAGATTAGTCCGATTGACCTGCTGCGCTTCTAGCGGTAAACTAACAATTGTAGTTGCAAATCATTTTCAACTGGTGCGTGCTTGCTCTCTGCTTTTCTCATCTCTCTCCGTGAAGGCGTCGAAGCCGCTCTCGTCGTTGGCATCATACTCGTTTATCTCGCGCGAACGGGCCGTTCGCAACTCGCTCGTTTCGTCTGGTCGGGCGTAGCCGTTGCTGGTGCGCTCAGCCTGGCGGTAGCCATTGCCCTGGAACGCTGGCAAATCAACCAGGACGGCTTTGAAGGCCTGCTGCTTCTGCTGGCCGCGGTGTTCGTCATTTCGATGATCGTTTGGATGAACCGCGTTGCGCGGCACCTGCGAAAACATATTGAGCAAAAAATCGAGGATTACGCAGTGCGCGCCGGTTCGGCCGCCGGTTGGGGAATTTTTCTGTTCGTTTTTCTGATGGTGGTCCGCGAAGGCGTGGAGCTGGCGCTGATTCTGCGCGCCGTCGAACTTTCAAGCGAAGGCATTCAAACCTGGATCGGCACGATCGTTGGATTGCTGGCGGCCGTCGCCGTCGGCCTGTTCTTTTTTAAGGGCACGCTCAAGATTCCGCTGCATCGTTTTTTCGCCGCGACAACAATTATCTTGTGGCTCGTCGCCGCGCAACTTGCTCTGACTGGATTGCATGAGCTCAGCGAGGCCCAGTGGCTGCCCTCGAGCAAGCAGGAAATGGCGCTGATCGGGCCGATTGTAAACTTCGAGATTTTCTTCTTTGTATTTATTTTTGGCGCGGCGGTTCTGTTGATTTTCCGCGAATGGCTGACTGCTTCGCACTCAAAAATTGCAGCGGCGGCCACGGAAGCGGAACAGCGTTTGCTCTCCGCGCAGCAGCGCCGCCAGCGCAGCTGGATGATCGCCTCGGCGGTTGCGTGCCTCGCCGTAATCCTCGTGCTTACCGCTGATTTTATTTATGCGCGAGCAAGCTCTGCTCCGCCGTCCGCACGCGCGATCGCTGCGTCTGGCGCTGGGAATGACGAACTACGCGTCCCACTTAGCGAAGTACAGGACGGCAACCTGCACCTTTTTAGTGTGAAGTCGGCTGATCAATCGTTTCGCTTTCTGGTCATCAAGAAGCCGCAGGGCTGGGGCGTGGCGCTCGACGCCTGCCGCATCTGCGGAGCGGAAGGCTACCGGCAGGATGGCCAGAACGTCGTCTGCCGCCACTGCGGCTCCGCCATTTACGTTCCGACAATCGGCGAGGCGGGCGGCTGCAATCCCATTGGCGTTCCATTTCGCGTGGACGGCTCCGATCTCGTCGTCAACGTCAGCGCAATTACAAAATCCTGGACCGAAGTGCCCAAATGAGCCTCGCTCTCCGAAGGTTTTTGGAGGTTTTTCCGGTCTTTTGTAGTGGCCGAACTTCAGGCCGGTTCTTTTGCTCTTTTCCTTGGACTGGGTTGCTGGTCGCTGCTCTCTGATCGCTATGTTTCTCCGCCTCATTGCCGACAACTTCACGCGCCGCCCGCGCCGCAAATTCCTCACGGCTGCTGCGCTTTCGCTCGGCATGGCTGTAGCCACAGCTGCGCTCAGCGTTTCACTCGATGTCGGTGATCGGCTCTCCGAAGAATTCAGATCCCTCGGCGCAAATCTCGTCGTCACTCCCGAAGCGGATTCGCTCCCCCTCGAAATCGGCGGCCTGGACTTCCGCCCCGCCAACTCCGGCGCCTACCTTCCCGAATCCGATCTCCCCAAAATCAAATCCGTCTTCTGGCACAACAACATCACCGCCTTCGCGCCACAGCTAGAGTTCACAGCGGACACGGCGAAATGGAACGACGGCCGGAAAGAACTTGAACATAGATCAGGGGCTACTTTGATAGGGACTTGGGTAGCACATACCCTGGCACTGGGCGACGGCAATCTATTCAGGACCGGAATCGATCGAACCAATCCATGGTGGAAAGTGGATGGCCGCTGGTTTGACGAAAATAAGCGGGAGTGTGTCATCGGCTCTAAAGCCGCAAAGCGCCTGAACTTGGGAATTGGCGATGAGATTAGCGTAAAGGTCCCGGACCCGTCAAAAATGGTGCAGCCGTACCTGGGATTGACAGTAACAGGAATTCTAAACACGGGCGGCAGGGAAGACGACGCGATCGTAACTTCTCTGCAGCAAGCCCAGGACATCTCCAGACAGCCTGGCGTTTACCGCAAGCTCTACGTCTCGGCGCTGACCAAGCCGGAAGATGATTTTGCGCGGCGCGATCCCAGAACCATGAAGCCCGACGAACTCGAGCGCTGGTCCTGCTCGCCTTATGTTTCTTCGATTGCCTATTCGATCAAGCAGGTCTTGCCGGGTTCCGACGTGCGTGTGATTCGCCGCGTCGCCGATGGCGAAGGCAAAATTCTCACGCGCGTACGCACGCTGCTATGGCTGGTAACATTTGCATCGCTGCTCGCGGCAGCGCTAGCCGTCGGCGCATCCTCGGCGGCTTCGGTCATCGAACGTCGCACGGAAATCGGCTTGATGAAAGCGCTCGGAGCGGGCTCCGGCACCGTCGGCTGGTTACTTGCGGCCGAGCAACTTCTCCTCGCCTTCGTCGGCGGTTCGATCGGCTACGCGCTTGGCCTGCTGCTCGCGCGTTTCCTTGGAACAAAGATTTTCGGGGTTCCTCCTGCGCCATCGCTGCTCGTGCTCGGTGTAATTCTCGTTCTCGCTGCGGCCGTGACGCTTCTTGGCAGCGCGTTGCCGCTTCGCCGAGCCGCTCGATTCAATCCCGCGCCCATCCTGCGAGGCGAATGAACATGTCGCTCACTCAAAAGAACGACCGCCGCTCTGTCAATCGCAGAATGTTCTGGCGCGTTCTGAGCCGCTCGGTCTTCGCAAACCGCGGCCGCCTTATAGTCATTTTGCTCGCGCTTGGAGCAGGGGCGGCCATTACCGCGGCGCTGCTGAATCTTCAAGTGGACGCCAAGCGCCGTATCACCACCGAATTTCGCGCCTTCGGTCCCAACGTTCTCGTCACACCGCGCTCGTCGAACACCATGAATGATCCGGCTCTCTCGGAATTGCAATCCGGCTCCGAGAACGCAGGTTACGTGGCAACTCCTTTTCTGTACATCGTCGCTAAAGTTAGTTCTGGCGATACGCGCCTCGCAACGGATGCTGTGATCGCAGGAACACATTTGGATTTATTGGAAAACCGGGAGCCTGGCTGGAAGTTGGAACCCGAACACCCGTCGGAGTATTCGCAGGATGAATGCCTGGCGGGTCTCAAGCTCGCTGATCGGCTTAAACTTCATGCCGGCTCGATTGTGCAACTCAAATATGGAGCGAGAACGGAATCGTGTAAGCTCGTTTCCGTTCTTGCTAGCGGCGGTCCGGAAGATGACCAAGTTTTTGTGCCACTTTCGGTAGCTCAGCGTCTTGCAGATGCCGGCGATCGCGTCAGCGTGATGAAAGTGTTTGTCAGCGGAAGTCCCCAGAAAATAAACGAAAGAATTCACGCTCTTCAACAAAAGTTCCCTGAAGTTGAAGTCCGCCCCGTTCGGCAATTTACGGAGGGCGAAGCGCGGCTCTACAACCGCATCTCTGGAATTTTGACGGCAACCGTGGCAGTGGTTTTGGTTCTCACCGCCTTGTGTGTAATGGCCGCCATGACCAACGTCGCAATGGAGCGCAAAAACGACGTCGGCTTGATGAAGGCGATCGGCGGCTCCGTGCGGCGAGTGTTACGTTTATTTCTTGCGGAAGCTGCGCTGCTCGGCCTTGCCGGTGGCCTGATCGGTGCGGCCGCAGGAATTGTTCTCTCCATGGGACTGGGCAAGGCAGTGTTTGGCGTCGCCGCGCAGCCGCGGCTCATCGTGTATCCTATTTCTGTGGCCCTCACCGTAATCGTCGCCATTCTCGCGGCTTATCCACTGCGCCGGTTGGTGCAGATTCGCCCAGCATCCGTCTTCCGAGGCGAAGAGTGATGCGCCCCATCGCTCCATTCCGAACAGAGCGTCTCGCTCAAGCGATTCGGCGAGGATGGCTTAAGGATTTCAACGTCATCCGCGTCGATCGCTTATCCCTCACACGTCAACCCCGCTCGGTGCGCGGCTGCTTCTACGGTGCAAAATGACCACCCAGCCGCAGGTGACGATCGACACGCTTGTCAAAAAGTACGGCTCACTGCGCGCGCTGAACGGTGTTTCGTTCAATATCGCGTCGGGCGAATGGGTCGCTCTGATGGGCCCTTCGGGCTCGGGCAAAACCACGCTCATCAATATTCTTGGCGGGCTTGACACGCTCACTGAAGGCCGTGTTGCGGTCGATGGTGTGGATCTCGCGAAGCTCAACGAGAACGCCATGGTCCGTTACCGCGCGGAAAAAATCGGCTTCGTCTTCCAGCAATTCCATCTGGTGGCGTACTTGAACGCGCTCGAAAATGTCATGCTCGCTCAATATTTTCATTCGGTCACGGACGAGCGACAGGCCTCTGAAGCGCTCAAACGCGTCGGTCTTGGCGAGCGCCTTACGCATCTGCCCTCGCAACTTTCCGGTGGCGAGCAGCAACGAGTGGCCATCGCGCGGGCGCTCATCAATCAGCCTAAACTTATTTTGGCTGACGAGCCGACCGGCAATCTTGACGAAGCCAACGAACAAATCGTCATTGATCTGTTCCGCGATCTGCATAAATCCGGCCACACGATTTTGATGGTCACGCACGATCCGGACATCGCACGCCAGGCCGATCGCCGCATCGAGCTTGCGCACGGCCATCTTTCCTTTGACACTGCGCAGCACGGCCCGAATCATCCGATGGCCTGTCCGCTCGCGGATACCGCAGACTGCTGCACGCCAGTCTCGGCGGATGACGAAATCCGCGTCGATCATTTGCTCGAACAAATCTGGATTTGCGGCGAGGAAGGGAAGCCGGCGCAAAGTGAACTGCTCCGCGTTGAAGGTCCGGCCGGGCAGCTTCCAATCGTCGGCGCCGAGCCCGCTTCGCGTTTGCTCGCGCGTATGGCGGATTTGCGCCTCATCGAATTCAATGGAAACAGAAACGGCAGCCCCGCAAACGGAGACAAGAGTTCGGCGAACGGCGGTGAAGTCCAGTTGACCGAAGACGGCTCACGCCGCGCGCGTGATGTAGTGCGCCGTCATCGCCTGGCCGAACGGCTCTTCACCGACACATTTGCGATCGAAGACGCCGAAGCCCACGTGCAAGCCTGCCGCTTCGAGCACATCATCACGCCCGAACTCGACCAACGCATCTGTTCTTTCCTCGGACATCCAAAAACCTGTCCCCACGGCAATCCGATTCCGCCAGGTATCTGCTGCGAAACGAAGCCGGAAGCAGCGAAGTAAAGAGGTGCTGACGTAAGGCCGTTAAGTAACTCGCGGAAAACAGCACAAAAGGTGTTGGGCGTACAATATCTTCCGTCGTTCAGAGGTGCCTCGTGCAAAGGCTTTTTCCATTTTTGGCGATCGGCCTTTTCCTGGCAACGCCGTCTCTCGAAAGTCAGAACGTGATCCAATCGGCTGACGAGAAGGAGCTTCGCGGAATAGAAACGGAGACCGCCAAGCTGGAGCAGCAAAACGATTCAGCGCTCGCGAAATTCTTTGCAAAGGACTGGATTTGTGTTGGGCCCACAAGGGTGTTATCCAAAACGCAGTTCGTGGAAAGCATCAGGCACAATTTCGTTACCCACGAGAACGGCGTCAGTCCCTACACAATTGAGAAAAAGAACGTGCAAGTTCGTGTATTTGGAGACACAGCCGTCGTAACGTACATCAAGGAATATCGTCAAAATCCGGATACTACAAAATTTTTCAACGAAGACGACACCGATGTCTTTACTCGTGAAGCCGGTGGCTGGCGCTTGCGATTTACAAAAGTCGCCCCTGTCCAGGCGCAGTCTGCTTCAAACTGACGCATTTTACCCTTCTCGCCTCACTTTCGGCTCTGAACTTTCGACTGTAAACTGATCTTGTCTCTTTATCGTAGAGACTTAGAACGAAGATTTATTTAGGTACAACTTTTTCTCATGCCTCTGCCCATTGACCCGCGACGCAAGCCTGCCAGTGTGAAGATTCACGTGAGCAGCGGCACGGGTGTGGACATCGCTTGGGCCGACGGCCACGCGAGCCATTTCGATTTTGTCTACCTCAGAGACCACTGTCCTTGCGCGACCTGCAATGACGAACGCATCAAGAAAGAATCGCTCGGCGAGGCTTCACCTGCGTTTGCGTCATCACCGGCATTGCCGATGTTCAAGCCGAAAGCTCGCGCGCAATCAGCCACGCCTGTTGGACAGTACGCGATTCAGATTTCGTTTTCCGACGGCCACTCCACCGGCATCTATTCCTACGATCATCTCCGTTCGATCTGCCCGTGTGCGGAATGTTCGGCGCAACGAAAATAATCGTCGCTGCTTTGCGTTCCTCGCTGTCCGCGTAACTTTTGAATTTTCGGCACACTTCCATTTAGAATCGCGGCATGCCTGTCACTCCTTGGAAAACGTGCGAACCTCCGCTTCCCGGCCCCAGCTATTTCGCATTGATTTCCTATTTGCCACTCAAACATTTCCGCGCCGTTCCGAGATTTTTCCGGTTCACCTATGAAATCATGAGCCAGCTGCGAACCTCGCCAGGTCTCATCGGCTATTCCCTGGACGCCCGCCCGTTTGCGCGGAAATTTTGGACACTCTCTGTGTGGCGAGACCAGAAAGCCTTGATGGACTTTGTCGGCGCAATCCCGCACGGCCGCATCATGCAGGCGCTCGCGCCGCACCTGGGCAAAACGCAATTCGCGCAGTGGGCTGTGAAATCCCACGAAGTTCCGCTCGACTGGCGCAGCGCAAAAGCTCGGCTTGCGAGTAGATGACTTTAGGCATCCGTTCGCATGGTGGAATTGTCTGACAACTTCTTGTAACAATCCTTTGTAACAATTTGCTGTGGCGAGGTGGCCCATGTCTTGCGATTCCCAGGAACTCAAACACGTACCGCTCTTTGCGCTGCTCGATGACGAAGAAGCCGCCGTACTTGCGTCGCAGGTCGAGAAAAAAACATTCAGGCCGCGCCAGCGCATCTACAAAATCGGCGATACCGACGGTCATGCTTACGTGATGGTTTCCGGCAAAGTGCGGGTGAGCACGGTCGACGAAGATCAGCAGGAAGTTGTCGTCGATGAACCGAGTCACGGCGAATTTTTCGGATTCGCAAGCATGCTGGAGCAAACGCCACACCAGACCAATGCCACTGCGGTTGAAGAAACAACCTGCATTGAAGTTGACCGGCACGATATTGCGGTACTGCTGGAACGCAAGCCCCTGTCCGGAATGGACATGCTCACCGTGCTTGGCCGGCAATTCCATGCTTCGCAACAGTTGGTTCGGCTGCGCGCCATGCGCAACCCCAACGAGGTAATCGAAAAGGACGCCACGTTCGGTGAACGAATTGCCGATCACGTCGCAGGTTTCGGCGGTTCCTGGACCTTCATCATCACGTTTCTCGTCGCGTTAGTCGGTTATGCTGCCATAAGCCTCATCGCGGGCAAGCGTTCGTGGGATCCTTATCCTTTTATTCTTCTGAATCTTTTTTTATCCATGCTGGCCGCGATTCAAGCGCCGGTCATTATGATGAGCCAGAATCGTCAGGACACGAAAGACCGGCTCCGCGGTGAGCTCGATTACGACGTCAATCGCCGCGCCGAAGCAGAAATTCAGGGGCTTTCGCGGAAGCTCAATATACTTGACGATAAAATCGCCGACATCGCTGATTTGCTCCGCGAAAAGTTGGACGGCCCCGCGCACAAGGGCGCTTCTCTGCCTTCGTGAAGCAGTTCGAGAAATCTCGCGGCCAAACCGGAGAAAACGGATGGCGAGATCGATCACGCCTTCAGAGCGTTTGCCAATCTGTCCCCGCCTTCTGTAGCCAAATAAATTTGCGGTGGGCCGCGCTTTACATTTTCAAGCCCGTTCCGTTTTAAGGATTTGGAGCGCGATCGGCTGCTTTAACTCATAAGTCAAGCTCACGCGTGTTCCCAGCGCGATGCGCTGCTCGAGCGGTACCATCGCTTTGCCCTTCCCCAGATAAGGGACTACCTTTGTCACTTGAAGGCCGCCGTACTCCAAGAATTCCGTTCGTCGCGACCGCCGAAATTATCGACGAAGCAGAGAACACTCGCACGACCTCGCAGCTTTCCGATTTAAGCCTGCACGGTTGTTTCGTCCAGTTGCCGAACCCGTTTCCCGAAGGCACGCCCGTCACGATTGAAATTTACAAAGACGAGGATTTCGTGGAAACGTCCGCCACGGTCGCGTTCCTCATGCCAAAGCGCGGTATGGGACTCAGCTTTGCCGGTATGGAGCCGCAATTTGCTTCCGTACTCAAGAAATGGCTTTCGCGATCGAAAGCTGCCGCCCGCCCGGCTTAAAAAGAGACATACGCGTCAAAGCACAAATCGAGCAGTGGTTATTTTGACTTGTACGTAAAAGAGAGTTTGGTTTCTTCGTTCACCACGAGAGGACGGAGAAACCGGTAAGACGCGCCCGCGCGTGGAACGTCAACCGCGATGGGAAGCACGCCGGCCACTCGCTGCTGCAAATTGAAAACATTGGCAGAGGCGGGAGGTGGCGCAGGCGGCGCTTTATGTTTTTTGTCTTTTGAGCTGAGGGTCGACATTTCCGCGTTCGTTTCGAACGGTATTGCTCGGACCTCCACCGAGTCCGAGATAGCGCCAACATCCAAAGCAAAGCGATAGGCTTTTGGATTAGACGCATCATAGATCAAGGTTTGGCGAAGGGATCTAAAGCCCAGAGCCGAGGCTGTGATCCGGTACGTACCCGAAGTGAGGCCACCAACGGTCCAGTAACCCTCCGAGGTTGTTGACGCATTCCACGTCCCGTGCGTGGCGGTGTTTTGCACTTCGATCCGAGCATTGGGAATCGCCGCTCCCGAGGGATCAAAGACGTAGCCTGCGAGTTGGCCGGCTAGAAGCGCCACACCCGTCGCGAGGCTGGTAAATGAATTACGTCTGTTCATTGGCAGATTCGCGATTTCACCGCCCGCGATTCCAGCGCCAAAACCAGCTCCTTCTTCAGACGACTCGACGGATTTCCCAGCGTAAACTTCATATCTGGCCGGCAGAAGTGAAGCAGACATGGCGTTTCCGGAAAAGTCTTTCACCCTGAATTGTTCCGGTAAGAAGAGTTCCCATTCGAGCACGCCGATTGGCACGTCCATTTTCGGCAATGAAATGTCCGAGTCTCCTTTCTTGGCGAATGGCGTGCCTGAATGGAGAAACACGAAAGAAACGGTATAGGCGCCCGCCGGGCGGAATCCTGCGCGAAGCAGCGGAACACGATTTCCATCCGTGCCCTGGACTGGCTTCACTTTTTCGCCAGAAACTTCGGCGGAGAGAATGCTCGCGCCAGCGGGCAAATCAACCTTCAGAAATGGTTGGGCCTGATTCTTGACGGTGAGTCTGATCTCCGTGAGAGACTTGCCCTCGGAAGTGACGAGCGTAGTGACCGTGGCGCGTTCGGCGATGGCCGCCAGAACGCTGGAATCGGGGAATCGGTTCCACTCAAGCGCAAGCGCGGGAGAATCATTTGTCTGCCGGTGATAGCGAAATGCAGCTTGCAGCGAATAGCGCGAGAGCGCGCGTAGGTACGGATTTATCTCTCGAATGTCCAGGCGCTTGAGGCCGCCCGATTCCTTGGCAGTGAGTTCGAGTGTGCCCTGGCCTTCGACCAGAACTTCGCCCATCTCGCGTTGCGCATCTTTGAAACTGAGAATGGGAGAACTTGCTTTCGTGTCGTTAATGGGACGTTCGAGAGAAACCAGGAACTGGTGCGTGCCGGGCCCGTGACCTGCGACTTTAAGAATCAGAATGCCGTTCTGCACTTCACTGGATTCGAGCGACGGACCGTTGACGGCGGTAACCTCAAAGCCGTCGGGAACGGCGACGGAGAACTGTTCGGCCTCGCCTTGCACGACATTCAGGTTGACGAGAGCCGCAATCTGTAAATCCGATTCCGTGACGGAAACGAGCGAGCTCACGTCGGAGAGGAAACGCACTTCGCGCGGCACCGCGGGAGCAACGACTTCTCTCGTGTTCCACCAAACGCTGGCAGTCTGGCCGGGTACCAGTGTGGCTTCGATTTCTGTATTGCCACTGACCGACGCTCGACGCGTGATGATGCCATGATTGAGCTGAACGTTGGTGCGTTCGCCGGGAACGGTCAGGGAGAGTCGGACACTTCCCGCAGTCGGAACAGGAAGAGTGAAAGACGCGCGACCTGTCTCGATCGCGAGCGGAAGGCCCGCGTCTACGCTTACGGCGAATTCGGATTCTCCGGGAAGAATCGCCGTGTGCGTGCCGCCTTCAAGAAGCAGCGGAAGAGGTTTGGTTCCGTGACGCGCGTCGAGAATCGTCATTCCAGACGTGAGAGGGACTTTCGTGGCGTTAGAGCCAAGTGTTTCCCCTTCGAATTGGATGGAACCAAGAACATCGTCGTTGACTACGCGGAGTTTCAGATCCGCGTGCTTCAAGACATAGAGCGCGGGCGGAGCTTCCGATTTTTTTCCGGGACGATTGGCCAGCGCCAACAGACGATTGTATTCGTCAAGCGAGAGTGTGACGTTCCCCGGAGCGGGCGGAAGCGCGTCCGATCTCAGTTGCGCGAACGAAGGCTGTGCAAGAACGATGCTCATTCCCAGGAGCAAAAGATGACGGTTCACTTGCCACCTGCCTTTTTGTCCTGCTGATAGCTGAACTCAGCAGACGCCGATTGATTTTCACTGGTAAGTTGCGAAACGAGATAGAGAAAAGGTCCGAAGGTTGGGAGATTGACTCGAACTGGCAGGATACCTGAGGCGCGTGAACCTCGTTCCGAGGCATGAAATTTGTCGACCAGAGTTTGCGCGGACTGTTTGGCGGTTTCGCTCTTCTGCTCGCGGGCATTGGCGTCTGTCGTGATTGCCGGAGATTCCAAGGCGCTTAGCTTTAAGCCAGCTGGCGCCGACGCGACGCTGTCCACCGCCGGCTCTTCGACTGCGGCGGTCAGGACAGGCGAAATAGGACCGGCATAATTTTCCGCACGGAAGGAACCGGTTTCGGCCAGAAAGCGGAACTGAGGCGGATAAAAAACCTGCAGGCCAGTGCGAGAAATCGGCAAGTCGAGCGCGGGCAGCGAGACTTTCAGACGGCCTTTATCGGTCCAGTTCGGCCCCGGAGCAAAGTAGACGATCTCAACCGCAAACTCCGGAGCTTCTTCGCCAGACCGCGCTTTGGAGAGTGGCAGAAGGAGACTCGAGTCTGGACCGGACCCGGGGCGAATTGGCTTGCCGGCAAGGGACGCGCTCCACAGGGACGCACCTGGCGGGAGCGTGATTTTGACGAAGCTGCGCTGATTGTTACGCACCGCGTAACGAGCTTCGACCAGTGATTTTCCATCCTTCGTCAGGAGGACGCGATATCGCGCTTCCTCGACATTGGCCAATAGGACGGTCTGTTGAATATAGCGCGAGACCGCGAGGTGAAGCGCACGCGGCGATTTGACGTCGGCGGAGCGTGTGCGCAATGCAATGAGCGCAGGCGACTGGCGGCTGGAGACTGGTTCCCCGAGATCGCTGCCATCGGCACGCTCCAAACCCTGCGTCTTGATGGAATCTTCTTTGATTTCTCCGGCGCCAAGCACGTCCACGCCGACGCCACCGGTTTCTCGTTCGACGCCAGCAAGGCGGAGCAGCGGAATATCAATCTGGCCGTCGCGGGGGAGGCTGGCCTCGCCCGTGATGACGAAGCTGGCGGACTGTTCAACCGGCTCGAGGAAAGTGATGAGCGCTTCGCCAGGCTTCATTTCCCAATCCGCGATCAGTGCGCCCTGCACCTGATTGATCGTCACGTTTTCTGGAAGCTGAATATGAGCTTCCTTGGCGGCACCTTGCGTGACGACCAGGGTGATGTTTGCGCTGAGCGATGTGGAATCTTCGCCGAGGCCGACGAACTGTGTGAGCGTGCCGTGCATACGAAGTGGCAACGTGGAGTGGTGCTCTTCAGTCTTGCGGCGCCAGGCGAACACGATCGGTTCGGCGCCTTTGCCGTAGGCCGTCCATTTGCCGCCAGTCTTGAGTTCATGTGTTTCGGAAAGGAGTCCACCATTAAGCGAAAGATCGACGCCGGAACGAGGGATCTCCAGCGTGACGCGGGTAACACCGGAAAACGTTGAAGGAATTGACACGCGCTCTTCGCTCGCGGTTGCGGCAATGGGAAGCGCGATCTCCAATGTAATCACCGCGCGACCCGTGTGAGAGAGCAGTGCCGAGAGCTGATTAGACTCTTTCGAAGCGGAAAGTGAGGCGAGAGATAGAGGTTTGCCGTCAAGCTTCGCTTCGCGAACGAACAGGCCGGAAGGGATCGGGACGCGCACCCAGCCGTTCTTCAAAACATCGACGGTAAGCGTGGCGTGACCGGAGGCCACGTCGGTGTCCACGCGCAGATCGTAATCCACGCGGCTGAGGGCGGCGTCGACGGGTGGAGGCTCCGGCTCACGCTCGGCGGGGAAAGCTCTCACACGCAAAGCGCGATAATCGGGAACCGAGATGACGACCCAGCCCGGCGAATGGGCTGATTCCTGCGCGAACAGCGGGCCACTGCGCGAGAACAGTCCGTGACCGAGACAGATGAACAGCAGTAACAGAGAGAGACTCTTCGGCGATCGCCGAGGGCATTTTGAATCTGGCATGGCTGTATGCCTCACATGGTAGGGAACGTATCTACAGAGATTTCTTGCACGCTGAAAGGGTTGCTTAAAGCGATAATTCATTGTGAGATATGTGTCGCGAACTGCCGTAAGGCGACCGTCGCATCATTTCGCGCACGGGCGTACTGGGAGTCCTGCTGCAAAGTGCGTTCGGGAAATCGCTCAGGAGGCGGAATCGGAGTTTGGCGAGCGATTCTGAGCATCGTTTGGAGCATTGTCGTCGTCTAAAGTTTTGCACAGGAATGTTCACTACTTTTTGCTTCCGATGGCCTCCGTAACTGGACTTCGCATCCCAAATTTGCGAGCATTTTAACCTGCAGCTCTCAACAGCCCTTACATGAGCACTACCCCCCATAGCACGGCGGCGAGCGGCCGCCGCGGTAACGGTGTTCCGCGCGTCATCGTCGCAACAACGGCGCTGCTTACCTTCATTTCCTTTTGGCGCGCTGCCGCAATCGTTCTGAACGATCTGGCTTCGTCGGCCTATTATGCCGGCGGCGAAGCGGAAGGCTACATTGGCAAGACCGCGCCGTGGTTCATTTTGGCCATCATGCTTTTCTCGTATGCCGTGCGCGCGGTGTACGTCGAAAGCTGCAGCATGTTCGTGCGCGGTGGCGTGTATCGCGCGGTTAAGCAGTCCCTGGGCGGGGCACTCGCAAAATTCAGCGTTTCCGCTCTGATGTTCGATTACATTCTTACCGGCCCCATCAGCGGTGTTTCCGCGGGCCAGTATCTCGGCGGATTGTTGGGCGAAGTTCTGCCTTATGCCCACATGACCGCTGGGCCGCTGTCCCCGCGGTCGATCGACATCATCGCTACCTGCTTCGCAATCATCGTCACCATTTATTTCTGGTGGGAAAACACCAAAGGCATTCCCGAATCCAGCGAAAAAGCGCTGCATATCATGAAGCTCGTGACGGTGATGGTGGTCATCCTCATCGCCTGGTGCATCTACACAGTTACACTTCGCCATTCGCCTCTGCCACCGTTGCCTTATCCGCGCAATCTGCATCTCACCGCGGGTTCGCTCGGCTGGCTGGCACACAGTTCGTTGCCGCACATGTTCGGCATCGTGGCCATCTTTATCGCGCTCGGCCACTCCGTGCTGGCCATGAGCGGAGAAGAATCACTGGCGCAGGTCTATCGTGAAATCGAGCACCCTAAACTTCCGAACCTGAAAAAAGCCGGGCTGGTCATTTTCGTTTACAGCATGGTCTTCACTTCGCTGGTTTCCTTCTTCGCGGTGATGATTATCCCGGACGGCGTGCGCCAGGGTTTTCTTGAGAATCTCATCGGCGGTTTGGCGATGAATCTCGAGGGGCCACTCATCGTACGCCTGATCTTTCATGCCTTCGTCGTCGTGGTGGGCGCCGTAATCCTTGCCGGAGCGGTCAACACGGCCATCGTCGGGTCGAACGGAGTCCTCAACCGCGTCTCAGAAGACGGAGTGCTCAGCGATTGGTTTCGCCAGCCGCACCCGCGTTTCGGCACCAGCTACCGCATCATCAACATCATCGTTTTGCTGCAGATTCTTACGATTCTGATCAGCCGCGGCGATGTGACATTTCTCGCGAACCTCTATGCGTTCGGGGTGATCTGGAGTTTCGCGATGAACGGGCTTGCCGTGCTCGTTCTTCGTTACACGAATCCGGGCCAACGCGAATTCCAGGTTCCTCTGAATTTTACAATTCGCGGCGTGCAGGTTCCGCTCGGCCTGGGACTGATCACCCTCACGCTATTTCTGATCGCTTTCATTAACCTATTCACAAAGCCGGTGGCGACGATGGCAGGCGGCGCATTCTCCGTTTTGCTCTATATCGTTTTCACGATTTCCGAAAGGCGCGGGCGGAACACTGGCGTCGCTCACGTGGAAATGGACCAGTTCAATCTCGAACTGGAGGGCGAACTAACTCCCGAATCCGTAGGAGCGCGTCCAGGAAATATTCTGGTGCCCGTGAGCAACCACTTCAATATGTACCATCTCGGGAACGTACTCGATCGCGTAAAGCCAGGCCGCCGCGATGTAGTTGTCCTTCACGTGCGCATTCTGCGCCGTTCCGCTTCCGGCGAGCAGGAATTCGACGCCGATCAACTTTTTGGCAGTATCGAGCAGCATCTGTTTTCGCAGGCGCTTTCCATGGCGGAAAAGCGCGGAAAATCGATTCGCCTTGCGGTGGTTGCCGCGAACGATCTCTGGGACGGTATTCTACGCGCCGGGCACAGCCTGCAATCCTCCACCATCGTAGTGGGAACCTCGAGTAGATGGCAGAGCGAAGAGCAAGCCCGGCAGATCGGCGAATCCTGGGAAAAACTTCCGGATCCCAAGCCGCAGTTCAATCTTGAAGTGCATTTGCCGAACGGCGACAAGGTCTATAAAGTTCTGGGACCGCACGCGCCGAACCTCACCGCAAACGAAGTGAACTTGCTGCACCGTCTGTGGCTGCGATTCAGCGATTTGGTGGCTCCGGAAGAGCTGCATCATCACGACGTCGTCCATTTTTCGCTGGAAGAAGTGCAGAGAGAACTCGACGAAGGCAGAGAAGTGCAGGTGGTTGAACGCCTCCGCGCGCACCTAATCGCCAACCGCAAAAAGAAAACGCCGGGAATCTAAAATCCTGCCGTCGCGTCAGAAACACTTTCCCAAAACCAATTTCTAAACTACCGAAGTGCAGTGGCCGCACTTTTTCGCTACCACCGGAATCGGCATGGCGCACTGTGGACAATCCCTCGTGCTAGGCACAGCCGCGGGAGCAGGCTTTACGAGCCAGCGATTCACGATGCGCAACAAAAGAAAGATTGCAAACGCAACGATCAAGAAGTTGATCACGGTGTTCAGAAACAGACCGTAATTGAGTGTAGGTTGTCCGGCCGCTTTCGCCACGGCAATGGTCGGGTAGGCTGTGCTGCCCAGATTGATGAACAGGTTGGAAAAATCCACGTGACCGAGCGCGCGGCCGATCGGCGGCATGATGATGTCGTCCACCAGTGACGAAACGATTTTGCCGAACGCGGCGCCGATGATGATACCGACGGCCATGTCCAGCACATTGCCGCGCATTGCAAATTCTTTAAATTCCTTGAGCATCGCACGTTCTCCTTCAGAGGTTGAAATTCGCCAAGGCGCAGGGCCCAACGGTTGGGCCGGCTAGTTTCGCCGAAACACTAACACGGAACCAGCCAGGCCGCGAACCAGGAGAACAACGCCGGCCATAGAGAGGAGAGGCCCCACCCAGGAGAAAGGAACGCGGGAAATGGCGAGCATGACGATACCGAGCAGGAGCAGAGAAAGTCCGCGAATCCAGCTTTCTAAACGCGACCAATATTTCCCCGGCTTGTAGAGCGCGCGAGCTCCCCAGACTATCAGCGCGATGCTTAGCAGAAGCCAACCGATCCGCCGGCGATCGAAGAAGATGTGGTGCGTTGCGCCGAGCCAGATGACGAGACCGCCAAGCAAAACAAAAATGATCTCGATCGAAAGGCGGAGCGATTTGTCGGGAGTGAGCGGAGGCATAGAGACCGGAACGTCATAAGTAAAAAAGGCCAAAGTCAAAAAGCAAAAAAATCGTGCGCGTGCTATGCGACGCGCTCGATTTTTACGTGATTGAGTGTGACAGCGGTGTTGGGACGATCGTTGCGGTCGCGTGGTAACGTGGAAATTTTGTTCGCGACGTCCTGGCCTTCCACCACTTCGCCAAAAATGGTGTGCTTGTTGTCGAGCCACGGTGTTGGAGCAACGGTGATGAAAAACTGGCTGCCGTTGGTATTGGGCCCGGAATTGGCCATGGAAAGCTTGCCGGGTTTGGAATGCTTCAGCGAAGGATGAAATTCGTCGGCGAATTTATAGCCTGGCCCGCCCATGCCGGAACCCTGAGGGCAGCCTCCCTGAATCATGAAATCAGGAATGACGCGGTGGAAGACGAGGCCATCGTAGAAAGGGCGCTTTTCTTTCTTTCCGGTTTTTTCGTTGGTGAATTCCCTGCTGCCTTCAGCGAGACCGACAAAGTTTTCAACGGTTTTGGGGGCTTCTTTTTCCAGCAGTTTGATGACCATGTTGCCTTGCGAGGTTTCGAAAATGGCATAGGTGCCAGCGGGACGAGTCATGCGATCTCCTTGGAGTGGGTACAGAAATTATCGTACACGAGGCTGAGAAGGGATGCCACCGGAGGACAAGAGCAATGAAAAAAGAAGCAGGAACCAACACCGAGGGCGGAGCGGTAAGAGCAGAAGACAGTGAGCGGGATCCGGTCATTTGGATTCCGCGCCGACAAATTGGGCGATGACGCCTTTGGGTCCGGCGGCGAAGATGTGTTGTGCGTCGAGCGCAAAGAGAGCATTGAACGACGGCGACGCGAATGCCTTCCAGCGTACTCCCGCGTCCTGGGACAAATCGGAACCGTTGGTACCGACTGCGAGGAACGTTTGTGCGTCAAGCGCAGCGACGGCCGAACGAAAGCCGGAAGGTTGTTGCGTAGCGGATTGCCAAGTTTTGGTGCGGTCATCGGAAGAAGCGGCAATGCGAAGAGCAACTCCCGGACTCGCATAGTCGCCGCCCACCGCGAGGAAATGATTTTCGGTGGAAAAAGTGATCGCGAAGATTCCGGAAGAGGCGTTATCCGCGACGATTGGGACCGCAGCGGCAGACCAGGACTTGCCGCCATCGGAAGTGTGAAGCACTCGAGCAGCGAAAGCTCCAGTGACAACAAAGAGCTCGCTTCCGGAAGTTACTAGCAGATTGGAATTGCTTGCGGCGAAAGCACCCTCTTTGGGGAGTGCGGTAGGAAGATTTTGCGGGGGCAGGGGATTCCAACGGTGGCCATCACCGGTCTGGAGGATGAGAAATTTTCCATTGATGGGATCACCAAGCGCAAAGCATTTTATTTCCGACACGCAGGCAACGGAATCGAGAAAGAAAGCTTTGTTCACGTCTGTGAACTGAAGTTCCCAAGTCGCGCCGCCATCGGCGGTTTTGTAGATGCGCGATTTATCTCCTTCGCCGCTAGACATGAGGTAGGCAGTGGTGTCGCTGATGGCAACGACGCCGCGGAAATCAAGGTCAGGCTGGCCGGGGACTGCGAGGCGAGTCCACGTCGCGCCATCATCGAGAGAGCGAAGAATGACGCCGTGCGAGCCGGAGGCCCAGATGGCGATGTGGCCGGCGGAGGAGATTTTCGCAGCGCTGATGCCGCGCAAGTTGGTATCGAGACCGGAAGTGAGGACATTCCAGGATTGTGCACGGGCGGCGGGCAGGCCAAGAACGAGAGAAATTAGAAAGAGGATCCCTTGAGAGGTCGGGCGGTGCATGAGGGGATTGTAGCAATCCTTTTGTTTTGAACGGCGCAGATGGTTGTATTTTCCGGGGACGAGCGGGCGGCGCCCAAGAGGAATAGCGGTGGTCTCTGGCGCGAAGCGCGAGAAACGTGATGTCAACTGCCCGACTTCCCGAGAGTTTGGTTGCGAGGAATCGAATTCTCTGTTGGACAGATGACGCCACTAGCCATCCTTTCTAAGCGTTGCTATCGCCCGCACTTTTGGTCTATCCTGCGACCTCGGCATGATTATCGGCGTAGGTTATTTTAGTGCGCTGTCGCGTGTGGCTCCTTGAGCTACGCCCGCCGCTCGCGCCGGAGATTTTGAAAGTGCGGGCCGCATTTCTCCGTCTTGCGTTTGGCCGCTTCCTTTTAGCGTGAGAATACTGAAATGTTTAGCGATTCACGGAAGTGGAGGCTTTATCGCTTTTGCCGCAACCGGAAGCTCCATTCTGCGAGGGGATCTGTGGTTCTGTGTGGCATGCTGCTCGTCACGAGCGTTCCCACAGGTTTCCTGGCCTCCCTTGCGCGCGCACAACAGACTGATTCCGCGACACCTGTTGTGGTGCAGCCGGGTGCGCCGGGTAAGCCGAGCAGGACGCTGCCGCCGTCGACGAGGGCCACGCTACCGCCACGGTCGCACGCGGATGTGGAGTTCATGCAGGGCATGATCATGCATCATTCGCAAGCAGTGGAGATGACGGCGCTGATTGCCTCTCATACGGAGAATAAGGATCTGCGGTCGCTGGGGGCGCGAATCAGCAGCTCGCAGTCGGACGAAATCAAGTTTATGCAGCGGTGGCTGGCAGCTCGGGGAGAGCCAGTGTCCATGCCCATGAAGGAGCCAATGCGGGGGATGGGGGCCATGTCGGGAATGCCGGACAGGAATATGTCGAGCCATACGTCTCGGCAGCCGGGAGCTCTGATGCCCGGAATGCTTACGCCGGAGCAGATGGAGGCACTGCGCAAGACGAAGGGCGCCGAGTTCGACCACTTATTTTTGACAGGGATGATTCAGCATCACAATGGCGCGTTGACAATGGTGAAGGATTTATTCGACACCGCGGGCGCGGGGCAGGATGCCGACGTGTTTAACTTCGCGACGGATGCGGACAATACGCAACGGGCCGAGATCAGGATTATGCAGACTATGTTGCAGAACTTGTTTGAAAAAAGGCCGTCAGAGGAGAAACGATGAACCGAGTGCCGAGTGTTGCTTTTCGTGTGGCGCTAGCCGCGATACTTTTATTTTTCGGTATGAGTCGGATGAAGGCGCAGGAGCCGGCATCGGCTCCAACCAAACAGGGGCCAGCCAAGCAGGAGGCGCCGAAAGAGGAGCCAGCCAAGCCGGATGCAACTAAGGAGGAAAAGGGGGAAGACGAAGAGAATCCGTTTGCGCCGGAGCCGGCTGCGCCGCTGCCGGCTGGAATGACGGGTTCCGATGTGAACGATTCACGCTTCAAGCTGACGCCGGGGATGTACGACGCGGGTGAAGCGTCGATGGGCATCAAGCACCTGCTGCTGCTCAAGAAGCCTGACGCGTTTCAACTCGGGACCGATGAACCTGATGATCCGAAGGTGGAGAAGACGGTTCGCCAGTTGGGCGTGGGTAATATCGCGAAGATGCCGAAGCCGCTGCGGTTGGTGATCGCGCAGCTCGCTTTTGCGAACTCGGACTTTGCGTTCCAGGGCAACCACCTGTTCCAAGGTAACTTTTATGGCGTGAATATCTATGACATCTCCAATCCGGCGAACACCACGTTGCTGACTTCGCTGGTGTGCCCGGGCGGGCAGGGCGACGTTTCGGTATATAAGAACCTGCTGTTCATGTCGGTGGAAATGCCGAATGGACGCCTGGATTGCAGCGCTCAGGGGTTTCCGCCGGAGCCTCCGCCACCTGCAGGGGATGAAAAAGGAAAAAAGCGTCGCTTGCCGGCTGCACAAAAGGAGCGTTTCCGCGGCGTGAGGATCTTCGACATCTCAGACATCAAGAACCCGAAGCAAGTCGCAGCCGTGCAGACGTGCCGCGGATCGCATACGCATACTCTGGTGACGGATCCAAACGACAAGGACAACGTTTATATCTACGTGTCCGGGACATCGTTTGTGCGTCAGCCGGAAGAACTGGCTGGGTGCTCAGGCGAAGCGCCGGACAAAGACCCGAATACGGCGCTGTTTCGTATCGACGTGATCAAGGTTCCGGTGACGGCGCCGCAAGACGCTAAGATAGTGTCCAGCCCCCGGATATTTATCGATCCGCGAACGGGCGCGCTGAACGGCCTGAACAATGGCGGCAGCCATGGCAAGGGCGAGGAGAAGCCGGCGGACACGAACCAGTGCCACGACATCACGGTGTACTCGGCGATTGGGTTGGCGGCGGGAGCGTGCTCCGGAAATGGAATTGTGCTCGACATCAAGGACCCGGTACATCCGAAGCGTCTGGATGCGGTGAACGATCCGAACTACTCGTATTGGCACTCGGCTTCGTTCTCAAACGATGGGAGCAAAGTCGTATTTACCGACGAGTGGGGCGGCGGCCTTGGGGCGCGGTGCCGTCCGAACGACCCGAACAAATGGGGCGCGGATGCGATCTTCCGTCTGAAGGACGACAAGCTGAGCATGGCGAGCTATTACAAGCTGTCTGCTGCGCAGGGCGACACTGAGAACTGTGTGGCGCACAACGGCTCCTTGATTCCGGTCCCCGGCCGCGATATCGAAGTGCAGGCCTGGTACCAGGGCGGCATCTCTGTTATGGATTTCACCGACGCGGCGAAACCATTCGAGATTGCCTACTTCGACCGCGGGCCGATTGATCCGAAGATGCTGGTGCTGGGCGGCGAGTGGTCGGCATATTGGTACAACGGCAGCATCTACGGCTCGGAGATTGCGCGCGGACTGGACGTCTTTGAACTGACGCCGACAAAGTTCCTGACGCAGAACGAAATCGACGCGGCGAAGACGGTTCGGGTGTCTGAGCTAAATGTGCAGAACCAGCAAAAAATCGAGTGGCCTGCGCACTTGGTCGTGGCAAGGGCATACGTGGACCAGCTGTCGCGGTCGCAGGCTTTGCCGGCAGACCGAATCGCGGCTCTGCAGAAGGCGATCCAAAGCGCAGAGAGTTCACATATGAGCCGGGGCAAGCTGGCGAAGTTGAAGAGCATGGCACCGTCGCTCGAAAAGAGCGCGGCCACGGCGAAAAGTCCGGCTGACTCGGCACGGTTGCATGCTTTGGCAGATATTCTGAAGCATCCGTCAGCATAATCACATCGCGAACGCGACAGTATTCGGCTTAGCCTGCAGGGCGAAGGATCCGCAACCGGATCCTCTCGCGCAAGTGTGCCGGAAATTGGCCCATTACCGAAAAGTTTGAGTGATTGACAAAGGGCGAGTTGGGGGCGGAAGATGGCGGGCGTTTGAAGTAAACGATTACTTTGGTGAAACGAATGATGAAGGAGCGCCGATGATTACGCGGAGAAGATTTTTGGCGGATGGGGCGGTGGTGGCGACCGCAGCGGGCGCGAAGCTGCCGGTGTGGGCGAGAGTGCTGAACGTTGCGCGGGCCGCTGCCGATCCGACTGCGGCGAGCCCCGATCTTGTCGAACACGGACTCCTGCTGGGAGTGGATTACTACCCGGACCAGACGCCGGAGAGTTTATGGTCCGAAGACGCGCGAATGATTGCTGAAGCGGGATTGACAAACGTACGTGTGGCGGAGTTTGCGTGGTCGTTGATGGAGTCGTCGGAAGGCAAGTTTGATTTTGCGTGGCTGACGAGGTCCGTGGAGATTCTGCACAAACATGGAATTGAAGTGATTTTGGGGACGCCTTCGGCTGCGCCGCCGCCGTGGCTTTCGGAAAAGTATCCGGAAATTCTTCTGGTGAACAACCAGGGAACGACGGTACAGCCGGGAGGACGGCGGTTTACGTGTCCGACGAACAAGGTGTACAGAAAACTGTCGCTGGCGATCGCGACAGAGATGGCGAAGACGTTTGCGGAGACGCCGGGAGTGATCGGCTGGCAGATTGACAATGAGTTCACGCTGCAACAGTGGGGGCGGTGCTATTGCAAGTATTGCCGCACAGGATTCCAGGATTGGGCGAAGAGAAAATACGGAACGCTGGACGTTGTGAATCAGAAATGGGGCACAGCGTTCTGGAGCCAGGTGTACACGGAGTGGAAGCAGATTCCCGTACCGCTGCCGTCGAATGGCGACCCGAATCCGGGACTGGCATTGGATTACGACCGGTATCAATCGTATGCGAATGCGTCGTTTGCAGAGGAGCAACTGGTGATGCTGCGGAAGATTTGTCCGCGGCATTTTGTGACGACCAACAATGTGGGTGCGCCGCTGGACACGATTGATTTGCGCGAACTTTTCCGGAACCTGGATTTTGTGTGCCATGACAACTATCCGGGATTCGTTCAAATCTTTTTCGAGGGAGGAAAAATGCCGCCGGAGCAGGTGGCGACAGTGGTGGCGCTTGGTCACGACTCAATGCGGAGCGTGAAGGACGGGAAGCCCTTCCTGATCATGGAAGAGCAGTCCGGAAAGGCCGGGCAGAGTTTTTTTGGACCCCAGCCTCATCCCGGACAATTGAGGCTGTGGGCGTTTCAAGCGGTGGCGCACGGCGCGATGGGCGTGAATTATTTCCGCTGGGACACGGCGAAATTCGGCGCCGAAGAGTATTGGCACGGACTGTTGAATCACGACCGATCGAAGAGTCCGGGATTTGACGAAATTGTGCGGACGGTGAAAGAACTTAAGTCGCTGGGAAAAGCGGGGCTCGAATCGAGTTATGTCGCTGAGACGGCGTTCAGCTTCGATCTGGATTCGGACTGGGCGCTGAACATACAACCGGGAAACCGGAAGCTGAGTTATGCGGCGCAGCTGATGGCGTGGTACGGGTCAGTTGCGAGTGCAAATGTGGGAACCGACTTCATCAGGCTAGATGGAGATTTGTCCAAATATAAAGCGGTGTTTGCGCCGGTGCAGTACATAGTGAGCGCGAAGCAGGCGGAGAATGTGCGGAACTATGTGCGGAACGGCGGAGTTTTCGTGACGAGTTTCCGTTTGGGAGTGAAGGACGAGACGAGCCAGATTGTGGATATGCCGCTGCCGGGGTTGCTACGCGACGTCATGGGCGTGACCGTGAAGGACTACGTCCCGATCTATACCGAAAAAATCGGAGTGCAATTTGGCACGGAGCTGGCGGGTCCGGACGCAGAGTGCGCGTTGTGGGCGGATTTGTTGACGCCGCAAACAGCGACGGTGCTGGCGAAATACACGGGAGCAGTATACGAAGGAGCTGCGGCGATCACGGCGAATGCGTTTGGGAGGGGCAAGGCTGTCTACATTGGGGCAGATGTGGACGCGAAGAGTCTTGCGCGGGTGCTTCAAGCGCTGCTGGCCATGAGCGGGAGCAAGTCAGCGTTTGGCGCGCCGACCGGAGTAGAGGTGACGAGACGACAGGCGAGAGCAAAGGAGTGGGTGTTCGTGTTGAACCACGCAGCGGACGCGCAGAAGGTAACGTTGCCGGGGAAGTTCAAGTCGGCGCTGAGCGGAGATGCCTTCGATGGGAGCGTTACGCTCCGCGGGTTTGATGCGATGGTGTTGGAGAGGCAGTGAGCGGTGACTGGTGACTCGCACACAGCGAAACAACGCTTGGGGATCAGTCGTGCCATCGTGTTGAAGAAACTGGGGTGACCTGTCACGGAAGGGCGAATGCAACTACCGAATCGCCTTGCTTGGTTCCGAGCTTGCCGTGGCCGCCTGCGGCGATTACGAGGTACTGCTTGCCCCGGAAGATGTAAGTCATAGGAGTGGCCTGGCCACCAGCGGGTAGCTCATAGTTCCACAGCTCTTTGCCGGTTTCTGAGTCGAAAGCACGAAGGAAGTTGTCCATCGCTGCGCCAGTGAAGACGAGCCCGCCCGCAGTGACCATCGGTCCGCCGAGATTGATGGTGCCGGTCTGCTGACCGGGCGCAACGGAACCGAGCGGAACGTCCCACACGGTCTTTCCTGTGAAGAGATCGACGGCGACGGTTGTTCCCCAAGGAGGAGTGTTGCAAGGCGCTCCACCCGGAGAAAAAAGGAAAGTGCGATAAAGACCGAAGGGTGCGCCTCTTTGGTCTCCGAATTCGCCATAGATGCGGTTGTCCTGCTGCGCGTTTGTTTCTGCTTCATAGTTGGCGCGCGGAATCATTTTCACCCAGGCAATCAGACGGTTGGTATTGGCGAACATGAGATGGCGCTCCGGATCGTAGGCAGCGCTACCCCAGTTGACGCCGCCGACGTTTCCGGGAAACACAACACTGCCTTGAAGGCTCGGAGGAGTAAAAATTCCTTCCCAGCGGGATGCTTTGATCTTTTCCTGGCACCACTTGATGTCCTCAGGCGTTTTTCCCCACATATCGCCGGGCGCAAGTTTCTCTGGCACCAGAGAAATCGTGGAAAAAGGTTGAGTGGGCGAGCTTTGCTCGCCCGGGATGTTGCTTTGCGGTACGGGCCGCTCGGAAACGGAAAGCAGGGGAGCGCCAGTCAACCGGTTGAGAACGAAGACGTGACCCATTTTTGTGTTGATCACGACGGCGGGAGTGCCGTCCTTCCAGGTGAAGAGCGTGGGTTGAGAGGCGACGTCATAGTCCCACAAATCGTGATGGACAGCCTGGAAGCCCCAGACGAATTCACCGGTGGAAGCGCGCAGCGCGACGACGGAATTCGCCCATTTGTTGTCGCCCCTGCGAATTCCGCCAAAATAATCTGGGCTCGCGCTTCCTGTAGGAATGAAAACGAGATTGTTTTTTGAATCGACAGAAAGAGTCGACCAGGCGTTCCCAGCGCCGGTGTGTGGATTGGTTTCGTTAGCCCAGGGAATTGGATCCCAGGTCCAGCGCACTTTGCCCGTGCGTGCATCAAATGCGCGTACAATCCCACGTCCGACATCGACTTTCCAGTTGTCCGCAATGGACGAGCCGACGATCACCAGATCGTCTGCAACGGCTGGCGCGGACGTGACTTGATACCCACCGCGCCACTCCGGTGTGGTGGAGGCATCGGCAGAGAGATCGACGGTCCCGCCTGTGCCGAATTCCGGGCAAGGCTTTCCCGTTTCGGCGTCAAGGGCGATCAAACGCGCATCGAGAGTTCCGTAAAAAATGCGAAGTGCGCAAAGTTCTCCCGGCTTCGCTTTGGAACCGCGCCATACGGAAACACCCCGCGAAGTTACCTCCGAGTAGTTCTGCGTCAGATCGACGTGCGGATCAAATTCCCAAAGCTTTTCGCCAGTGCCGGGATCAAGAGCGAAGACCTTGTCGTAAGGTGTGCTGAGGAAGAGTTTGTTCTCAAAAAGAATCGGAGTGGTTTCAAAGGCCGCTTTGCGGATTAATTTGGTTTCTTGCTGCAAGGCTCCAGTATGAAAAGTCCACACAACCTTAAGTTGGGACACATTCTTGCGCGAGATTTGGGAAGCGCTTGAAAAACGCAGCCCGCCTGGATCACCGCCGTAAGCCCCCCATCCGTCACTCGCGGCGGCTGGTCCTTGTTCCTGTGCGCGTGAGAGCAAGGCGCAGAAGAACAGTAGAAGAAATCCTGTGAAGGCGTGAATTCTAGTGCCGTTCTTTTGGCTAGCGCGCATGTAAATGGATGTCACTTTCGTCGCGGTGCAACAAACGGAGTTTTGCTCAAGGCGCTTTCGGCAAAATGACGGTTCGACCGGAGGAGGCGGAGCGGCGAGCGGCGTCGAGAATTTCGGTGACGATTACGTTGGTTTCGAGAGAAGAGAGTGCGTCGGGTTTCGCTCCGTCGAGGAGAACCGCGCGGAGATATGTGAGCGAGTCGTCGTAGGGAGCGGGAATCGGAGCGGCGGCGCGCATGGCGGGCTGTGATTCGTGCGGGAGGCGGACGCTGATGTCGTTGGCGGCAATCGTGATGATCGAGCCAGTGCGGCCGTAGACTTCCATATCTTTTCGGCTGAAGGGCCAATTCCACGAAGCCTGCAGAATGGCTTGCGCTTTGGGGTAGGTGAGGACGATGGTGGCTTCGTCGTCTACATGAGGGTAAATGTCAGGTTTGATTTGCTGCGTGACTGCTGTGACGGTAAGTGGCCGCAGGCCGTCCATGAGCCAGGTCATCAGATCAGCGCCGTAGCAGCCGAAATCGAAGAGCGCGCCCGCGCCGTTGAGTTTTGGATCGGTGAGCCATTTTAAGAATTCGGGACCGACGTTGATTTCTTTTGGACCTTCGTGGCCGTCGTGGACGACGACCTTGCGGATATCGCCGATTGTGCCGGAATGGACGAGATCGTACGCGGCGTGATTGCTGCGGTACCAGGAAGTTTCGTAATTGACGAGAACTTGAATTTTTGCCGTGCGAGCGGCGCGGGCGAT
>Ga0207646_10000888_pt1 | contig 38623 bp, 43 predicted proteins | sample KBSK5502metaG_FD_184343 | JGI IMG/M metagenome (GOLD analysis project Ga0207646, IMG submission 184343) | Corn, switchgrass and miscanthus rhizosphere microbial communities from Kellogg Biological Station, Michigan, USA - KBS K5-50-2 metaG... | ecosystem: Host-associated > Plants > Roots >... | reverse complement strand
TGACCGCCGGAGGCGCGAAATCGGTGAGCTGCTTGGTGGCTAGAAACATGGCCTGGTCCTGAGCGGTCCAGTCGGTCTCGCGCTTCTGCATGAAGTTCGCGATCGCGGGAAAAGCGTGGTTGTTGACCGTGGTCTCGATGTGAAACACACGCACTGTGTCTTCGATGAGCTGGCCCTGCCGGATGCAGGAGTGGTGCAGCGCGGAGTCGGGCGGGTTCATGTAGGAACGCGAGCCGAGAAGCGTCTTCACGTTGTGATGCGCGCGGATGCCGCGATAGGTCGCCAGGCCTGTGGCCATCGATTTGTGGCCGCCATCCATCGGCACGAGGGTGAGGTTCACGTAGACGACGAGATCCGACTCCGCCGCCCGCTTGTGCAGCGTCACCTCCTCGCCCTGTGCGGTCTTGCCGATGTACACGTTGGCCTCGGGGTCCTCACCATCGTGCTGGTAGAGGCGGTCGGGCCAGAACGTTGTGAAGATTCGATCGCCGACGATGTGGCGGATCTCGTCCGCGGTCATCCGGCGGTGCAAGCCCAGCGCGGCGATCAGATGGATGTCCTCGACGCCGGCCTCGGCGGCCATGTCGATGACCTCCTCCATGACCAGCTGGCGCACGTCAGGCGCGGCCATCGGTGGCAGCGGGAGCGACAGGTCGTCGAAGGCGATGGTGAGCTTCATGCCTCGCCGGAGCAGCGACTTCAGCGGGTCGTCCTCAAGCGGCTTGCCCAGAGCCCGCTTGATCGCACGCTCGGGATGGGCGATCGGCTCGAGCGGGTCAGGCGGGTAAACGATCCGCGAGCCGAGGGGCAGCTTTTCCAGGCGCACACCTTCGCCGAACTGGAACAACACCGGCGGGGTGTTGCGATCGACCTCGATGACTGCTCCGGGACGGGACACTATTTCAATCCTCGCAGGTCAAACGCGACCTTCACGGCGCCCAGGCGCCCCGCGCTCATCGCGTAAGCGATCGCGTCGCGATATTCGCCGAGACCGAACAGCGGCCCGGTGAGCTTCTCCAGGTGCAGCTCGGGCGCCGCTTCCAAGGCGAGCTCGAACGTGCGCTTACCCTTGCGCTTCGGCTCCGCGCCGTACGCGTAAGCGCCCATCACCGTCAGCTCGCGCTGCCAGATCGCGGCCCAGTCGACCTTCTCCTCCCCCGGCATCCCAACCGCCACCACGGTGCCCCCCTCGCGCGTGAAGCGCACGGCGTCGCTGAGGCTGCCGGCGCGGCCGACGCATTCGAACGTGACATCCGCGCCGCCCAGCAGCAGCGATCGGTCGACGCCGTCGAGGCGGCGCGCGCGGGTGGCGAAACGGATCCGCTGGTAGACATCGCCTGGGTCGATCACCTGGTCGGCGCCCAACTTCTGCGCCAGCTCGCGCTGGGTTGGATGCTTGGCGACCGCGATGAGGCGCTTCGGCGGCGTGAACATCCGGATCGCTGCCACCGTCAGCAATCCGATCGTGCCCGCGCCGAGCACGACCACGATGTCGTCCTTGGCGGCGGCGCCGCGGAGCGCGGCGTGGACGCAGCACGCGAACGGCTCGATCAGCACTGCTGCCTCGTCCGTCAGCGACTCCGGCACCGCATGGAGCTGGCTCGGGTGCGCGACCAGCACCTCGCCCCACCCCCCGCCCGTATCGGCGCAGTACCCGGTCTGCAGCCCAACCTCGATCGGCCCCTCGGTCACGTTGTAGCAAAGGCCAGGCCGCCCCTCGGCGCAGCGCGGGCATGGAGGGTCGATCCCTCGCACCTTGCAGCCGAGCGCGGGCTCGATGATGACGCGGCTGCCATCGTCGAGCGTGCCCACCACCTCGTGACCGGGCACGAACGGGTAGCTGGTCAAGGGATCGAGGTAGAGCGAGGCATGGCCGCCGATCGCGGAGAGATCCGAGCCGCAGATGCCCGACAGCGAGGGCGACACGCGCAACCAATCCGGAGCCGGGAGCTCGGGTTCGGCCACGTCGCCGAGGTGCAGCATCGAAAGCGCGCTGGTGGCCACCTCGGGCCTCCCGCCGGCCGCCCTGACGAGGGCGTACGACGGAATGCTTCTCACGTATCGGAGAGCTAGCGTCTGACCGCCTCCCGATACTCCGGTGAACGGGGATCTGGCATCGGCAGCCGCCAGTTGCCAGGCGCCATCTTCCACCGCTCGACCCGCCAGCCTCGCTGCCCCGCCACCTGTGACAGTCGCGCGTCCGGGTTCACCGCAACCGGGGTTCCGACCAGCTCGAGCATCGGTAGGTCGGAAAGCGAGTCCGCGTACGCAAAGCTGTCGGCGAGGACCAATGAGTTGCGAGAGGCGTACTCCTCCAGCAACACCCCGCGTGCCTCACCGGCCGGCGGCGGCGATTCGAGGTCTCCGGTCAAGCGCCCGTCCCTGACCAGCAGGCGGGCGCAGTCGACCTCGACCTCGAGCAGCTCGGCGAGAGGCTCGACGACCACGTCGAGCGCCCCGGTCAGCAGCAGCACCCGGTGGCCGGCACGCTTGTGCTCTCGGATCCTGCGCATCCCCTCTGGATATATGCGCCTCAACGTCACCGAGTTCAGCGCCTCGCGCCCGAGCCGTTTCATGACCTCGTAGTCCAGCCCGTCGTACTCGCGATAGAAGCTGCGCTGAAACTCGGCGCGCGACCGCCGCTCGAGATACAGCCAGCGCGGCGCTTCGCGCGCCATTTGCGCCATGAACGCCGGCCACTCGTCCACCGGCTGGGCGCGCAGGCGCATCCACAGGAAGTACTCGACGACGTTGGTCTCGACCAGCGTGCCGTCGACGTCGAAGACGGCGAGGACGTCTTTGCGGCCGGTGCGCTTGTCGATCGCTGCCCGCACCGAGTTCGCCTCCGGCTTGGGCGCGGTGCTGCCGCTTGGCTGCCGGCCCTTCCGCGCGACCGTCTCCGCGCGGGACATGCGAACCACGGTTGGGAAGTGAACGTCCTGGAAGTAGTGCTCCCATTTATAGAGGGCGGCATCGAATGGAAACGTCTTCCGCTCGGCCGGCGGAACGCGCTCCCAGACCGACATCAGGTTGCGCGTGTCGAAGATGCAGTCGACCTCGGTGTAGACGCCATAGAGCTGGATGAGGTTGAGGCCACGCTCGAGGCGTTCGCGCTCTGCGTTGAGGTCGTCCGACAGGCCGGCGACGCTCGCACCCAGCGGAAGGCGCTCGACCGCCCATTGCGCCGCGCTCACGAACCGCAAGGCCGCCTCACCCTTCGCGGCCAGCTCGCCGCGGGTCGGGTACGTCCATGTGGGCGTACCGATCGCCTGCCCGTAGCGGTCGCGCAGCGGATGCTCGGTGTAATAACTCGTCGCTTCGTCGGCCATCTGGCGGAAGCGCAGCGGGTTGCGGCTCCCCGACGCGGCGTGATAGATACGCGGCTTCGAGTCCGGCGGCGGGCTCGCTGCGACCGCAAGCACGGTGTTGACGACGAAGTCTGCAGGGATGATGTCGAGCAGCGAATCGGGAAGGCCCGAGAAGTCGCGCAAGATGCCGCGGCCGAAGGCGAGAATCAGCGGCTCGGCCATCCGGAAGCCTTCGAGCCAACCGGGGAACGGTTCCTCGAGTGCGCTCTCGATGATCGACGGCCTGACGATCGAGAGCGGAATATCGCCGTGCAACTCGACCACGGCATGCTCGGCCATCGCTTTGGTGAAGGAGTAGATATCGGCGAACCCCATCGAGTTGGCGTGCACGCGACCGCGCTCGATCAACTTGTCTTTGACCCAGCGCTCGCGAAGGCGCTCAGTGGCTCGCGCGACCGCCGGCGTACCGGCTGGGCCCATGCGTGATTGCGCCTCGCGCCGCAGCTTCTTCAAGATCTCCGGCCGCCTCGACTCCTCTTCGACCGGGCCGCGGAGCGTCGTCAACACGGCAGCCTCGTGTCGCCAGTTCAAGCCCGGATCGAGCGGCGCCTCCTCGCGCACCAGGCCACGCAGCATCCCGCCGACGTAGGCGGTCGAGATGTGCACGAGATGCGGGCGCGCGCCCGAAGTCTGCAGCGCTTCGACCAGGCGCGCGGCGCCGAGCAGGTTGGTTTGCGCGGACAGGTCGGCCGGGTTGTCGAACTCGACGGCGGCCGCGGAGTGGATGACGATGTCGCATGAGCGGAGCTGCTCGCGTCCCGCATCGCTGAGGGCGAGCCCATCGCGGCCCAGGTCGATCTCCAACACCGCCAGCTTTTCGTTGGCGAGCTTCGCGAATCGGGCGTCGCCCAGCTCTTCCTTGAGGCGCTTGAAGGCCGGGCTCGACAGCACCTCACGCTCCAGCCGCTCGGACGCGGGACGCCGCGCGCTCGAACGGATGGCGAGGTTGATGCGGCCGACCTCGGGAATCGAGCGCAGGCACTTCTCGACGATCGATTTGCCCAGGAAACCGGTGCTGCCTGTGACCAGAATGGTCTTGCCTTTGAAGGCTTCTGCTATCAAGACCGACTGATTCTAGAGTCGGTGGTGGGGCGCCCTGCTATACAGCCTGTCCATGGTTGAGGCGCGGTGTTTGAACCGACGACGAGCCTCCGGCGTCGGTCCATCCGAGATCCGTGGTGACCGAAGCCCAGAACCAGTAGGACTGGTCGGCGCGCCCGTTGAAGACCGCCGAGCCCGCGCCCACACCACTCAACCACGGCTTCATCCGTCCGTCCTGCAACACCACGTCGACCTGGAAGCGGGTGCCCCCGCCAGGGCTGGACCATGAGACGTCGATCGAGTTGGGATCGCTCGGATCCTGGGTCGCGTTTACGGTGACCGCGGGCAGGGGCACGTCGGCGTATCGCGGCGACCCTGAGAGCCAGAGGTCGCCGAGGTCCCACGTCCACGGGTCCGGATACGAACCCGACCAGCCATAGGGATCGACCGGGGTATGGCTCCGATGGACGTAATAAACGCCGAAGTGCAGGTGCGGGCCGGTCGCTGTCCCGGTCATTCCGGAGATGCCGATCACCTGTCCGCGGCGCACGTACTGGCCCTTGGCGACGTCGATGCGGGAGAGGTGGCCGTAGAACGTCAGAAGGCCATTGCCGTGGTTGATCTCGATCGTCATCCCGCTCAAACATTCGTGGCAGTTGGGGTCGAGCCAGTCGGCCCACATGACGACGCCGGGGGCCGCGGCGGCCACCGGCTCATAGGTCAGCCCGTAGTCGTAGCCGTCATGGCCGTCGTAGTAGAGGTAGTCGTGTCCGCCGGGCGTCTGTGCATAGCCCTCGCTGAAGCTTGGATCGGGGCCGCCAACCTGGCTCGACGCCTGCGCGCCGTCGTAGCGGCACACCCGACCGTCGGTGCCGTAGTCGGGGTAGCAGTGGTCGAACAGCGAGGTGACGATGTGCGGTCCCATGAATGGCAGCGTCAGGAAGGCGGTTGGCGCCGGCTTCGAGCTCGTGTTGCCGGCTCCATCCTCGTACGGGCCATAAGACATCTGGCTGGGATAGAACCACCGCACGTAGCGATCGTGCTTCTGCCCCGGCGGCAGCGCCTGCTCCGCATACGCCGGAGCGCTCTGCAACAGCAGGGACGCCACGGCGGCGATTGGGATCACATGGCGGATGCGCATCAGGTTCAAGACTGGGTGCCGCGCGCCATACAACGGGCGGCGGATTGGTTAAGTTTCGCAAATCGTGGCCCACGAGTCCGTTGATGCGAGAGTCCTGAGTGAGGGGCGGGTGGCCGTTTACGAGGAGCCCACCGGGCCCTCGGGGGTCAGGATCCGCGAACGACCCCGCACGCGACCGAGGCCGGGGTCAGTCGCCGTGGAGATTCGCGCCGCATCGCTCAACCACCTGGATTTGTGGCTGGCCCACGGTGCGCAGCGCATCCCGCCTCCGCGCGTGATCGCCGGGGACGGCGCCGGGGTCGTTCACGAGTCGGCCGACCCCGCATGGAAGCCGGGTGATGAGGTCGTCCTCTTCCCCACGCTCTGCGATTGGGAATGCGAATGGTGCCGCGCGGGAGAGAACGTGCACTGCCCGCATTTCGGCGTGCTCGGCGAGCATTCGGACGGGGCCGCCTGTGAGCTCATCCACATCGACGCGCGCAACGTTTTCCGCAAGCCGGCCGGGCTCACGTGGGAGGAGGCGGCCGCCTTTCCGCTCACCTTCCTCACCGCGTGGCGGATGCTGACCACTCGCGCGCAGCTGCGCGCCGATGAGACTGTGCTCGTGATCGGCGCCGGCGCGGGCGTTGCCGTCGCGGCGATACAGATCGCCAAGCACATCGGCGCGCGCGTGCTGGTGACCAGCCGCTCGGAAGCGAAGAGGAAGCGCGCGCTCGGGCTGGGCGCCGACCTGGCGTTCGACTCCTCAGGTTTCAGCAAGGCGGTTCGCGAGGCGACCGGCGACGGCGTCGACGTCGTGTTCGAGCACGTCGGCCCGGCGACGCTCGACGAGTCGATGCGTTCGCTCGCGATGGGCGGGCGCATCGTCACCTGCGGGTCGACGTCGGGCGTGAAGGCGGAGATCACGATGCCCCGACTGTTCTTCCGTCATGCCGGCCTGCTGGGGTCGACGATGGGAAACGCATCCGAGTTCGAGGCTTTGCTGAAGGCGATCGATCGCGGGCTCCGCCCGGTGGTCGACTCCGTCTATCCGCTGGACGAAGTGCAGACGGCGCTCGCGCGGCTCGACGCCGCCGAGCAATTCGGGAAAGTGGTTTTGTCCGTTTCGTCCGACTAGGCCGGCATCACCCATAGCTTGGCGGCGGTGTCGTGGCTGAGCGTCACCTCTCTCTTCCCGGCGCGAATGCGGATCGTGCGTCCGACCTCGTCGACCTCGACCACATCGACCGCTCGACCTGGGATGAGGCCGCGCTCGTGCAGGTAGGCGAGGAGCAGCGGAGCCTCTCGCTCGGCGACCTCCGACACACGCGAGATCGAGGCACGGGATCCCGCTCCGAGGGTCGCCAGCCGCCGCTCCTTCGGTGACGACTTCGTGTGGCCGGGGATCGGGTTGCCGTGGGGGCAGGTCTTGGGACGCCCCAGGGTTTCATACAGCCGCTTTTCGACCACCTCGGAGATGGCGTGCTCCAGCCGGGCGGCCTCCGCATCGGCCACCACCCAGTCCAGTCCCAGCACGTCGGTGAGCCATCGCTCCATGATGCGGTGGCGCCTGACGATCGACTCGGCCGTCTTGCGGCCGGCGGCTGTGAGCTCGATATCCTTGCGGCCGTTCATCCGCACCATCCCGTCCCGCGTCATCCGCCGCAGCGCCACCGTCACCGTCGGCCTGCTGACCCCCAGCCAATCGGCGAGACGGGCGCTGCGTGGCGCCTCGCCCTCCGACCACATGTAATAGATCGCCTCGAGGTAGCGGGATATGACCTCCGATGGTTCAGCGTTAGACTTATCTAATTGAAACTTTTGCACGTACTAATCCTGTGAACAGACTATGAGCCAGGGCACGGCCGTCGCGCTCGGGGCCGTCGCCGGGATCACCATCTTCCTCGGCCTCCCGGTGGCCCGCATGCGCGGGCTGTCGAAGGGCGTGCAGGGCTTCCTGAACGCGTTCGCCACCGGAATCCTGATCTTCATCCTCTGGGACATCCTGAGCCACGCGAGCGGTCCCGTGGAGACGGCATTGGTTGGTGTTCGCACGAACGCGGGGGTGGGGTCATTCGTCGCGATGGCGCTGATCTTCGCCTTAGGCATAGGCGCCGGGCTGCTGGGCCTCGTCTACTTCAACCGTGCCATCTTCGGCCGGCTCAAGCACGCGGATCACAGTCCCAGCCCGCGCAGTCTTTCGCTCGCGATCGCCACCGGGCTCGGCCTTCACAACCTGTCGGAAGGGCTCGCCATCGGTCAGTCCGCGCGCGCGGGCGCGATCGCGTTCGTCGGCGTCCTGGTGGTCGGCTTTGCGCTGCACAACATCACCGAGGGTTTCGGCATCGCCGCGCCGATGACCATGGAGCCAAAGCCCGCGTCGTGGGGCTTTCTCGCCCTCGCGGGTCTCATCGGCGGCGGTCCGACGTTCATCGGCACGTGGATCGGTTACCTGGCGTCGTCGAACTACTTCTACGTCGCGTTTCTTGCCGTCGCGGCGGGCGCGCTGCTCTTTGTCGTCAACGAGCTCTTCCACGTCGGGCGCAAGCTCGCCACCCCCGTCTCGTTCGCGTGGGGATTGCTGTTCGGCTTCCTTACCGCCTACGCGACCGACCTCGTTCTGACTTTGGCTTCTTAGCTGGCGTAGTCGAAGTCGTCGGGTTCGGTGTCGTCCCAATCGGGGTAGCGCCAGCGGAACAGTCTCTCCTGCACCTCGAAAAGGCTGTCGAGCGTGTCCTGGACGTGACCCGAGTCCTTCAGGGGTTCGCGAATGTGATCGGGCATGAGCTCGACCGCCTCCCGCAGCTCGGTGCGAACCACCGGCGGCACGGTCTTCACGCCGTCGCGGTTCATCTCCTCGAGCTGCCAGAGGACCCTGTCCGTTGCCTCCAGCATGCGTTGAAATGCGTAGCGGCGCCGGTTCTGCCGGCGAAGCGCCGTCTCCTGCTGTTCGATTCGTGTACTTGTGTGATCGATCATTTCCTTACCTTGATTCAGCTACCTTTCCTAGCTTACCGGCTTCCGCCAAGATCACCAAGGGGCGGTTTTGGCTGACTTCCTCAATCGCCTCGAACACCTGTTCCATCCGGTCGACGGCTGGGGCGACTTTCGGCGCGGCGCGCGCAGGGCCGCGGTCGTGTTCGTCCTCTATCGGGCGAACGGCCGGTGGATGGTCCCTTTCGTGCGCCGGCGGGCGGATCTGCGCGACCACCCAGGCCAGGTTGCGCTCCCCGGCGGAGGCGTCCAGGCCGGCGAATCCGCGTGGACCGCGGGCCAGCGGGAGGTGGAGGAAGAGATCGGTGTTCCGGTCGGCCGGCTCGTGCCGCTCGGCGCCGGCGACCCGATCTACGCGGCCGTGTCGAACTTCTCAGTCGTGCCTTTCGTGGCTTACCTCCCCGATCCGGTGCCCACCTTCGTGCACGATGAGCGCGAGCTGGAGGGAGTGCTGGAGATCCCGCTCGATCGCCTCCTCGACGACAGCGCCTGGCTGCAGTCCGGCGATCCCTGGCGGTTCCGCTACCTCGCGCACGAGGAGAGCGTGGTCTGGGGACTGACCGAGCGGATCGTGGCAGGCCTTGCTCCCAACCTCATCGCAGCGCTCTCCGAAGATCAAATCCCGGATCCGCCAGCTGCTGAGCAGTGACGTTGGCCCGCGCCTCGAGCAGATGCCGAGCGCGCGCGACGGTGTGATGGTCGTTGATCCCAGCGACCGCCAACAGCGATCCCTGTCGAAGATAGAAAACGCTGAAGGGCGGCCGGGCGAACGTGCCGCGCGTCACCGTCTCGTCCCACGCCAGGCCAGCCCCCGCGTACTGGAGGTTCAGGTCGTACTGGTCCGACCAGAACCACGGCGCCTCCGCAAACGGCGCCCCGGCGCCGGCCATGGCACGACCGGCCGCGAAGCCCTGGCGCTGTGCGGTCTGGAAGTGCTCGACTCGCACGCGCTCTTCGTAGAGCGGGCTCCAGAACCGCGTCGCGTCGCCCGCCGCATAGACGTCGGGGACGGAGGTGCGTCCGAGCTCATCGACCAGGATGCCCCCGTCGATCGCGATGCCGGCAGCGGCGGCAAGCTCCGTGCGCGGGGATGAACCCACGCCGGCGACCACAGGCCCCTCGAGGTTGGGCGACGGCGTGGTCTGCGTCCGCAGGTCGACGCCATGCTCGCGGTGAACCACGGCCAGATAGGCGCCCAGGTCGGGACCGAGCACCCGCTGCAGGGGCTGGGCGAGCGCCTCGAACATCGTGACCGCACAGCTGCGCCGCCGCGCGGCCGCCGCCACCTCGCAGCCGATGAATCCCGCTCCGACAACGTTGATGTGCTCGCCGCGCTCGAGCGTCGAGAGCAGGCGCTGAGCGTCGGGCAGCTCGCGCAAATAGATCGGGTCGTCGAAACCATCGAGACGGCGCGCGGTGGATCCGGTGGTTATGCAGAGCAGGTCCCAGCCGATGCTTGTCCCGTTCTCGAGCACGATGTTTCGTCGTTCCAGGTCGAGCTCGGCGACCCGCTCACCCAGCACCAGCTCGACGCCAAGCTCCCGGTACTGCTCTCGCGGGCGCAAGCCCAGACTCCCTTTCGGAACCGTCCCCCAAAGGAAGCCCTTGGACAGGTGCGGCCGCTCGTAGGGCAGCTCACGCTCGGCGCCGGCGAGCAGGATTTCGCCTTGAAATCCGGCGTCGCGCACGCCCGCGGCCACGGCGTCACCGGCGGGACCGCCGCCGACGATTACTGCTTTCGGGACAGCTCGCGCACCCGCAGCAGCGACCAGACCAGGTAGCCGCCGAGAACGGCGATCGCGAAACCGTACGCCGTGACCAGGTAGATCATCGGGCGGTCCCGGCCTCGCTCGACGCGACGATCGGCGCCACCATCACCTTCTCCGCGGCCTGGTCCATGAGCACCTCGATGCGATAGCGGATCGCGATCATCACCGCGGCCAGGACCAGTGTGCAGGTCAAGGTGACGAAGAACGCGACCAGCATCTGCGGTGGCAGCGCGTCGTTGATCACGACCGGACCGGGATGCTGCGTTCTCCACCAGGTGACGCTGAAGTGCACCACGGGCACGTCGATGAAACCGAAGATCCCGACGACGGCGGCGAAACGCGCGGCCTGGCGGCCCGGCTCCGCCAGCCGGCGGATCATCAGGTAGCCGGCATAGATGATCCACAGCACCAGCGTCGATGTGAGGCGCGCATCCCAGGTCCAGAAGGTGCCCCAGATCGGCTTCGCCCAGATCATGCCCATCACCAGCGTGACGGTCGTGAAGACGAGGCCCACCAGCGCTCCGGCTCGAGCGAGGCGATCGGCGGTGGCGTTTTCCTTCCACAGGTAGACGATGCCGCCCAGCAGCACGACGGCGAAGCATCCATAAGCGGCGATTGCCGAGCTGACGTGCAGATAGAAGATCCGCTGCACAGGTCCCTGCAGAGCGTCCGTCGGTGCGTACAGGAATATGAATCCGGCGGCCACGAGCATCAGCGCGACCGCAGCCACTGCCGCAGTTTCCAAACGGCGGCTAGTCATCGAGCACGAACCTCGCCGTGAGCGACGTCAGCACGACGAACAGTATGTCCAAGTCGACGAGCAGGCCCGTCGCCTGGCTCGTGCCACCGCCACCACCGCCCATCGCAGCCTGCACCGCCTGCCCGCCGACGACGACGAACGGGATCCACAGTGGGAGGGTCAGCAAGGGCAGGAGCAGCTCGCGAGCTCGCACCCGCGCCACCATCGCCGCGAACAGGCACCCGAGCACGGCCATGCCGACGGTCGCCAGGAGCACCGCCGACACAACTTCGAATGACAGCGGCACGCCGAAGAAAAGCGCGAGGGCAGGCAGCAGCACGGCCTCGCACACGACCAGCAGCATCCCCGCAGCCAGTGCCTTGCCCGCGAAGATCGCGGCATGCGATGCGGGTGTCAGCAGCATCGCGTCGAGGGAGCTCTGCTCACGCTCGGCGGCAAACGCGCGACCGAAAGCCACGAGGCCGGCGAAAACGAGCGCCATCCACAAGACCCCCGGTGCAATTGCGGGGGCGCTGCGGGAGTCGAACTGGAATCCAAAGTTGGCGATCACGAGAGCCAGCACGACGAACTGCGCAAGGGCCGGCACCAGCTCACGCGTGCGCCACTCGGACATCAGATCCTTGCGCGCCACGGCCAGCGCGACCGCTGTGAATCTCATGAGTGTCCTGCGCCCGAGGTCCGCCGCATATTTCGCGGCATCGGCGGCCGGAGCCTAGGAGACGACGAGCACGCGAGGGAGCGCATCGCGTAGATGCGTGACCGAGCGCGCACAGGAGACGACGACGGCTTCAGCGCCTCTCTCGGGGCCCCCGCCGAATCGCCAGATTCCGCGGGGTGAGACGGCGCCCGGTCGCCTAGGCCGCGAAGGTGCAAGGAACTTCGGGCGCGGGACACTCTAGTGCACGACGCGGAGTCGCGTCGGAACGCCCACCACCCGCCCCCGACGCAACTCGACCGTGCGCTGGCACAACCGGTTGGCGAGCGCGTGGTCGTGGGTCGCGATCACGGCGGTGCGTCCGCGCATGATCCGCGTCAGCAGATCCGCCCCACCCGAGTCGAGGCTCGCGTCCGGTTCGTCCAGCACCAGGAGCTTCGGGTCATGGAGCACAGCCCGGCCGATCGCCAGTCGCTGCTGCCCGCCGCGCGAGAGCTTGCCCGCGAGCCGAGCCGCGAGCTCTGCCAGACCGACGAGGTCGAGCACCTCGGCCACCCGCCCGCGGTCGACGCCCTGGAGGGTGCAGAAGAACGCCAGGTTCTCTGCCGCCGACAGCGCTGGGTAGAGGCCCGGAGCGTGAGCGACGAAACCGATTTGCGAGCGCAGGCGGCGCCGCTCAACCATCGCATCCAGCCCGAATATCTCCAGGGTGCCCGAGGTCGGGCGCGCGGCCGTGGCGAGAATGCGTAGCAGTGTCGTCTTGCCGGCGCCATTCTCACCCAGCACGGCCAGGTGCTCGCCGGCGTCGACTGCCACGTCAACGCTGTCCAGCGCCACGTCGGAGCCGAACCGCTGCGACAGCGAGGTGCCGACGACGGCGCTCATGCGGCGCGTTCTTCCGGGCTTTCGTCGGGCGTCCTGATCAGCGGCCAGAGCACAAACGGGCCGGCGGCGAACAGGAGCAGCGTGGCGACGAGCAGGGTCATGACGCGCCCAGGGAGCTGGGCACCCGCGCCGCGAACGGGACAAACGCGGCGCGCCGCGCGCCTGCATTGCCGAGGACCACGCCCAAGATGATGATCGCGCCGCCTGTCCAGATCCAGCTCACGAGCGGGTTGACGAGCACTCGGAATGACGCCGACCCATCGCTGTTCATGCCGGCCAGCACCACATAAACGTCCGCGACAGGGGTGGTGCTTATGGCGACGTGGGTCAGCGACTGGCCGCCGAGCCCGGCGTACGTCGCGCGAGCAGGCTCGAGCGTCTGATCGCCAAATCTCATCGTCGCGACGAGCTCGGAATGGTCGGCGAGCTCTCGGTTCTGGACCCCCGCGTAGGTGAGGGTGTAGCCACCGATTGAAACCTGCTGCCCGGGCTGGAGTGTGACGTCCCTCTCCTGCTGCCAGAAGTGCGACGCCGCCAATCCTACGACGAGGACAGCCAACCCGAGGTGCGCGAGGTACCCGCCATAACGCCGCCGCCGCTTCGCCACAAATGCGAGAGCGCGTGACATGCCGCCGCCGGTGAGACGCGATCTCCCAATCGCGCGCGCGTACTCGTAGAGCACGGTGCTCGCGACCGCGAACGCCGACGGGACCGCGAGCAGCGCCGGCAGCGAGCGGACGCCCGCGACAATCAGCGCCACCAGCAGGATGGCGAACGCCGTCGCCGGCCACCGAAGGGATCGCCAAAATGGCTCGCCGGCGTGGCGCCACGGCACCAATGGGCCGGCCGCCATCAACAGGAGAATGGCCGCAAACAGCGGACCCGCCGCCCGCTCGTAATATGCGGCGCCGACGACACGCTCCTGCCCGGCAAGGCCGGATACCAGCGGGAGGATGGTGCCCCAAAACACCACTGCGATGACACCGATGAGGAGCAGGTTCTGGAGCGCGAACGCGCCCTCTCGCGACACCGCCGGCGCCGGCTCCGCATTCGACTTCAGCCCGCCAGACCGGAACGCCAGCAAGCCGACTGAGAAAAGCAGACACGCGCCGAGGAATCCCAGAAACCACGGCCCGATCGCGCTGACCGCGAACGTGTGCACCGATGGAACGATCCCGCTCCGCACGATGAAGGTGCCGAACACCACCAGCAGGAAGGCGAGGATGACGAGCCCGAAGTTCCATCCCCGCAGACGCCCGCGACGTTCCTGCACCTGGGACGAGTGCAGGTATGCGGTCGTCGCGAGCCATGGCATCAACGCGACGTTCTCGACAGGGTCCCAACCCCAATAGCCGCCCCAGCCCAGGACGTGATAAGCCCACCACATGCCGAGTACCAGGCCGGTGCTCTGCAGCCCCCAGGCCACGAGAGCAAATCGCCGCGTGTGCGCGATCCAGGCCGCATCGGTGCGCCCCGCCAGCAGGGCGGCGGCCGCGAAGCTGAAGGGAACCGCGAAAGACGCGAAGCCGGCGAGCACCACCGGCGGGTGGATGAGCATTCCGCCGTCGCGCAGGACGGGATTGAGGCCCAGGCCGTCGGGTGGCGTGATCTGCAGGACGTCAAACGGACTCGCCACCAGCACGAGGACGAACAGGAAGAACGTGACGATCGCCGCCATGACCCCGGCGGCATACGCGGCGAGCCTCGGCCCGAGGACGGCGCTTGCGAGCAGAGAAGCGCTGCCGAGGATGCCGAGGATCAGCACCCAGTACAGCAGCGACCCCTCCTGGCCGCCGTAGAACGCGGCCGCGACGAGAGCGATCGGGGTCGAGAGGTCGCTGTGCTCGGTGACATAAGCGACCGAGAAATCGTGCGTGAGCAGCGCCGTCTCGAGGATGACAGACGCGATGAAGATCATCGCCGCGGTCGCGTAGAACGCCCGGCGGCCCACCTGGATCATCACACCGCTTTCGGTCCGGCCGGCCCAGAAAGAAAGAAGCGCCGAGAACGCTGCCAGCACGAGGCCGGCGAGCAGGGCACCCGCGCCGAGGTAGGCCAGGATCACTGTGTGTAAGGAGTCGTCGAAAAACGCGATGGGCACTTAGCGAGTACGGCGCGCGCGTGGAAGACTCCGTCCGCGCCGAGCCTGCCGTCGGCAACGACGGTGATCCCCGGCTTGAAGATGTCGGGCAGCGCGCCTGTGTAGTCGACCGGCACCGATGCGGTCCCGTCCTTCTCCGTGAAGCGCACGTGTAGGCCTCCGTCGCTGCGTTGGATGTCGTTCTGCACGACGCCGGCGACGCGCACGTCTGCGGTCGTGGGCTGCTGAGAGCGCAGCTCGGACACCGTCAGGTAGTACTCAGACGCGGCTCCGGAGGCCGAATACACCAGGTAGCCGACGCACGCCGCGACCACTGCGATCACGAGTCCCCAGCGGATCATGCCGCGATCAGCCTGAGGTAGTGATCGAGTGTCGCCGCGTCGAGCGGTCCCGCGAACGATGCGGCAACCACGCCGTCGGAAGTTATGAAGATCGTCACCGGCGGCCCGACCACGCCGTAGGCGTTGTAGCTGCCGGAAACGATCGGCCCGGTTGGGTACGTGTGCGGGTGCTGCTGCTCGAACGAGCGGACTCCGATCGTGGTGTCCTGCATCGCAGCGCCGACAAACGCAACCTGGGGGTGGGTTGCCGCAGCGTCCGTCAGGACTGGCTGCTCCTGGACACACGGGCCACACCACGAGGCCCAGAAGTTGACGACCACGGGTTTGCCGCGCAGATCGCGAACGCCGACCTGGCGCCCGTCGAGCTGCTGGATGGCGAGGTCGGGGGCGGTGTGACCGAGCAAGTGAGGGCTCGTCATGGCCGCGTGCTGCAAGCCCCATGCGAGAGACACCATGAGGGCGGCGCCGAGGACGATCGCGCCGGCCGAGATGAAGCCTGACCTGACGTTCAACGGGCTGAGTCTAGTTCAGGACCGAAGGGCTAGTCGGGGAGGGCGTTTGCGGCCGCGATGCGGCCATACAGGTGGCCGCTGGGCTTGATCCTCCGTTCCAGCGACTTGCGGTCGACCTCGATCAATCCGAAGCGCGTCGCATAGCCGCGCGCCCACTCGAAGTTGTCTGTGTTGGTCCAGTGGAAGTAGCCTCGAACGTCGACGCCATCGCCGATTGCGAGCAGCACGTTGGCCAGGGTCTCCGTGATGTAGCGACCTCGCCATTCATCGTCACCGGTGGCGAGACCGTTCTCTGTGATGTAGACCGGTTTGCCGAGCTCGCGTAGCTCGTTTAGCACAGTCCGCATCCAGCTTGGGTCCGCGCTCAGCCCCATATCGGTCACGGGCCGGCCCGGCACGTTGAAGCGCCGGATGAACTGATCCCGCGGGCGTCGGGGATCGAACGCGCACATCTGGCCCCAGTAGTGGGCGATGCCGACGTAATCGCTCGTCGACTCGACGATGTTGCGCAGCTGCCCCGGAGCCACAGGCCATCGATCGAGAACCATCTGCGAGGTTTGGGCGGCCCAGCGATCGCGTCGCTTGTCAGAGGCGGGCAGGAACAGCAGCTTGTGGTGAGAAAGACCCACCGATGCGTCGGGCCACCTGCGCTTGATCGCGCCGTATGCAAGCTCATGAGCCTTGCGCATGTTGCTCGTTACGCGATAGAGACCGACCACATCGCCCTTACGACCCGGGGGAAATTCTCCGAAGACCCACCCATTGGCTCCGTAGATCGTCGGCTCGTTGATGGTGCACCACAGCCCGACGAGGTCACCCAGCTGGTCGACGACGTGGCGCACGAACGGCAGAAATCCGTGTGCGGCATCGGGTGCCGACCAGCCACCTTTGCTCGAAAACCAGATCGGGCTCGTGAAGTGATGCAGCGTCACCATCGGCTCGATGCCCTGCTCGCGCAAATCGCCGAGCACGTCTCGGTAGTGACGGATCTGCCGGGCGTCGAACTCCCCGCGCGAGGGCTCGATGCGCGACCACTCGATCGACAGCCGGTGCGCGTTCTGGCTCAGCCGGCGCAGGAGCGCGAAGTCTTCGCGATAGCGGTGGTAGTTGTCGTTGGCAATCGCAGAGGTGTCTCCGTTGGCGATCCGGCCAGGCTGCTGCTCGAACTCCCACCAATCGCTGTTGCGGTTGTCGCCCTCGACCTGGTGTGCCGCGCTCGCAGTGCCCCAGAGGAAACCCGCGGGGAACCGCCCCGACGGAACCGCGTTCATCAGGCGAGGGTCGCCTGTTTTTCGACCTTTGGCGGCGGCACGTATTCCCAACGCACCGGCTTCTCGCCGTCCATATCGACAACGAGCATGCCTGCCTTGTCCACCACCTTCCGATACATCTCGCGCTCGTTGTGCGGCCGGCCGTCGAGCATGATCCAGGCCGCCTGCAGCGGGTCCGCGTGGCTGACGACGGCCATCGTTTCCCCAGGATGCTCGCGCGCGATTCGCCACACGACGTCGAGGATGCGGCCGCCCATCCGCTCCACCGACTCATCGCCGGGCACGAGGCCGCGTTTGCCCTTGTGGACGAACCAGAGCGGGCGCCGCAGCGGGATTTGCCAGTAAGGCACGCCTTGGAGATAGCGGCTGAAATCAGCCTCACGCAGCTCGGGATCCGCTTCCAGGATCGCGGGCGGGTCGAGCCTCGCATTGATCAGCTCCGCCGTCTCGACCGCGCGAGCGAGCGGGCTGTGCACGATGCGCTTCACGTTCTCCGAGCGCAGCCTCTCCCCGAGCGCGGCCGCCTGGGCACGGCCGAGCGCGCTCAGCTGGAATCCGTCGAGGTGGCCGTAAAGAAGACGGCGCGGGTTCTCGACGTCGGCATGCCGGATCAGGTAGACGCGCGTGGACGCCAAGTCGACTCCGATGCTACGGGTTGATCAGGAGCGGAAGGCGCCGACCGACGTGCGGTTTGTGCCGGACGAACGCCCTGACTCGAGGGCGTGGTAGGCCTCGCGGAGCAGGTTTCCCGTGTACTCGCGCCGGTTCATCAGGCCCGCCTCGTCGTCTGAGGATCGCACCACGCTGATCGTCGCCGCGCCACAGCTGACCGTGATCCGCCTCCAGTTGCCCGCGGAACCGAAATCGTGTGATGCGATGGCGCGCCGGATCTTGTCGGCGGCAAGGGTGGCTCCCTGCTCGTCGGTTTCCGGCAAGACGATGGCGAAGTGGGGCGGCCCCTCCGCGTCCAGAAACGCGACGGTGTCCGTGTCGCGGATGGCCTGACCCAAGCGCTCTGAGATCTCACGCAGCAGCCCATCAAGCTGGATGTGTCCGAGCTCGTTGTGAACGTGCTCGGCGTGGTCCAGCTCCACCACCAGGACCGAGAGCGGTCTGTGGTACCGGACCGCCCGGTTGGCCTCCTGGCCCACGAGAGCATTGATGAACTGAGAGTTCCAGATGCCGGTCACGGGATCGACGACCCCATACAGCGGACTCGAGGTCTTGTCGGTCTGGCTGTGCCCGCAGTTTGGACAGTACTGGGCTCCTTCCGGCAGCTCCGCGTTGCAGTACCAGCAGGCGCCCACGGGGGGATTCTACAGACAGGGTCCAGAATCTCAGTTATGACCGACCAGGGCGAGCTGTTCCAGGTTCCAGGCGTGCCGGAACCGAACGCGCCCCTTGCTACTCGCCTGCGGCCTCGAAGCTTCGACCAGCTGGTCGGCCAGAAGCGGGTGGTGGAGGTTCTGAGAGGCGTGATCGCCTCGGGCCACCTCCCCAGCATCGTGCTCTGGGGGCCTCCTGGCAGCGGCAAGACCACCCTCGCCGGCCTGCTGGCGGCTGAAACCAAGGCGCGCCTGGTCGCGATGTCGGCCGTGACCGCCGGCGTCGCCGACCTCCGCAAGGTGGTGGCCGAGGCGCGGGTCCACCGGCGGGCCGGCCTCCGGACAGTTCTGTTCATCGACGAGATCCACCGCTTCAACAAGGCCCAGCAGGACGCGATCCTGCCGCACGTCGAGGACGGCACCGTCACCCTGATCGGCGCCACCACAGAGAACCCGTCGTTCGAGGTGATTGCGCCCCTTTTGTCACGGAGCCGCGTGTTCCGGCTGGAGGCCCTCGAGCGCGAGGACCTCGAGAGGATCGTCGAGCGTGGCGCGGTCGAGCTCGACGCCTCGATCAGCGCGGACGGCATGGACGCCCTGCTGGAAGGCGCGCGCGGAGACGCGCGCGTTGCGCTCAACGGCCTCGAGACCGCCGCCGCGCTGGCCGCCGGCGACCAGATCACGCTCGATCACGTCGAGCGAGCGCTCCAGGAAGGCCACCTCCTCTACGACCGAGCCGGCGACCAGCACTACGACATCGTCTCGGCTCTGATCAAGAGCGTTCGGGGCAGCGACCCTGACGCGGCCGTTTACTGGCTCGCGCGCATGCTCGAGGCCGGCGAGGATCCGCTGTTCGTGGCGCGCCGCCTGGTCATCTCCGCCGCCGAGGACATCGGTCTCGCCGACCCCCAGGCGCTGCAGGTGGCGATGGCTGCGCAGCAAGCCGCACATTTCGTGGGCATGCCGGAGGCTGTGCTGCCTCTTACGGAGGCGGCGCTCTATCTCGCGCTCGCTCCCAAGTCCAACTCAACGCTCACGTCATACGGGGCCGCGCGCGAGCTCATCGCCCAGACCGGCAACGAGCCCGTGCCTCTGCACCTCCGGAACGCCATCACCGGCCTGATGCGATCGATGGGTTACGGTCGAGACTACAAGTACGCACACGACTACGAAGGCGGAGTGGCGAACCAGGTCCACATGCCCGAGAAGCTGAAGGGCCGCAAGGTGTACAAGGCCGGTCCGCGTGATCGGAAAACATAGACTTCACAAGCCGTGGCCGACGCGCTCGTCATCCTCAAGCCCGACACCGCCTACCGGCTCGCCGCGCGCGCCGGCCTCTGGGGCTGGCTGACCTCAGAACGGGAATGGAAGGTCGAGTCGCTCACCTGGTTCAAACCGCCCGCCGCCCTGATCGAGAGCCATTACGACTTCCTGCAAGGCAGGCCGTTCTTCGGCTGGCTGGTCGATTTCATGACGGCTCTCCCGATGCCGGTAGGGCGCGTGACCGCATCCGCCGAGGCTCTCGAGCGCATGCGGCACGACCTCGGCGAGACGCGAATCCAGCAATCGCGTCCCGGCTCGCTGCGCGAGAGATACGGCATCTTTGGCGGCGTCAACTGCCTGCACCTTTCTGATGCGCCGGAGACGGGCGCGTCAGAGGTGGCGCGGTGGGCAAAGTTCGTTCAGCTCGACAAGATCGAAGCCGACCTCGAGGTTGAGACCGACAAGCCCGACCACACCTTCCATCTGCGGTCGCTCGCGACGCAGGTGGCTTCGGGCATCCATGTCGACGTCGCGTCCCAAGCGATTCGAGAGCTGGTGACCGAGGAGTCGGACATCGATGGCCCGGACCTCGAGGCCCTCTGGCGGATCATTCTGGGGGCGCTGGCTTAGTCTCGGCGGCTCGCTCGGCCGCCTTCACGTGCACCGTCACGGCTTTGTTGAAGAGCTCGGAGTTGGGCACCACCAGGAGGTCGCCGGCGTCGGTCTTCAACAGCGTCACTCGCAGCCTCACGTCGGTAACCGTGCCCGAGCCGACCCCCTCCAGGGAGATGCGATCGCCGACCCTCATGTGCCGCTCGAGCAAGACGTAATAGCCCGACACATAGTCCTTGAGCAAATCCTGAACGCCGAAGCTGGCGATGATGGTGGCCAGCAGGATGCCCGCGAGCGTCAGGTTCTGGCTCTGGAACGCGAAACCGATCGCGAAGAGAATCCCGATGCCGATCAGGAAGACGGCCACCACCCGGCCGCCGACCTGGACCATGTCCGCGCGCACGTTTCGCCGCCGAAGCGCCGCGACGACGGTCGTCGACACGACCCGTGAACCGATGGCGAAAACGATGAAGACGACGACGGCGACGACGATGTACTCGAGGTTCGTGTCGGAGAGGCCGGGAACCACCGCCAGCGGCGGCGGCGTCACTTCCTTTTCTCGGCTGCTTCCTCTGGGGCGGGAGTCTCGCCCTCGGCGACGGCCTCGCCCTCGGCAGCGGCCTCGCCTTCCGCGGGCACCACGGCCTCAGCGGCCGGGACCTCTTCCTCGACCTTGAGCTCGCGCTTGTGGACGATCTTGACCAGGAGCTCCTCAGGGTCGACGAGCACTGTCACGCCCTTGGGCACGCTGAGGTCGGACACGCGAAGCTCGGAGTCGATCTCCTCGAGCGGGGTGAGGTCGACCTCGAAAGACTCGGGGATGGCGGTGGGCAGACACTCCACGCGCAGTGCGTGTATCGGCTGCAGGATGTCAGCGTCGCCACGCTTGACCGCGGCCGATTCTCCGGTCAGGTGGACGGGAACCTCGACGGTGATCTTCTCTTCGAGGTTGACGGCGTAGAAGTCGACGTGGATCGGTCCCAGCCGGCGCGGGTGGGTCTGGATCTCGCGGACGAGCACCCTCTCGGTGCGATCGCCGTCTACGACCAGGTCCACCAGGTGGGTCCGCCCGGACTTCACGAAAACCTTCTGGAACTCGAGCCGGTCGAGCACGAGCGGCGTCGGCTTGCTGTTGTGGCCGTAGACGACGGCCGCCAGCTTTCCCTGGCGGTGTAGCCGCCGGGTTCGCTTGCCAAGGAGTTCGCGTGTGGATGCGTTCAGCTGCATGGTGGCGCCTCAGGTGGAGAGGCGATGGCTATGATACCGCGCAGAGCAATTCCCACGGACGCCGGCACCACACCACCAGGAGGGAACCAGGTATGCAGAGCCCACCGCCTCCCCCACCGCCCTCTGGCGGCATGATGCCGCCACCGCCCCCGCCCGAGATGGGTGGTTACCAGCCGGCGCCGGGCTATGCGCCCGCGGCCAACTACGGAGGCTTCTGGATCCGAGTCGTCGCTTACATCATCGACGCCATCATCCTGGGCGTGGTAGGCGGCATTATCGCTGTGATCTTCGGTGTCAACCCGTCAAAAGCAGGCAGCGGCTCTTCCAACGCGGCATCGGCTCTCAACCTCGTGATCGGCATCGCTTACTTTTCGTACATGTGGTCCCAACAAGGCGCCACGCTCGGGCAACGCATTTTCGGGCTGCGCGTGGTCGACGCCAACACGAGCCAACGGATCACGATCGGCAAAGCCCTACTGCGATGGGTTGGCCTCTTCGTTTCCTTCCTCGTCTGCTTCATCGGAGTCATCTGGGTGGCGTTCGATGGACGGAAGCAAGGGTGGGCCGACAAGATCGCCGGCACGCTGGTGCTCCGGGGGTAAGCATCAGGGTCCGTTGATTCAGTAATCGATCGTGGAGACTCCACAGCCGCCGCCGGCAGGCTACATGCCGCCGCCGCCCAGCTACGCGCCCATCCAGGCGACCACTGCGCAGACGACCTACGCCGGGTTCTGGATCCGGGTCGTGGCGAGGCTCGTCGACGGGCTCCTGCTCGGCATCCCGTTCGCCATCCTGTTCGGAATTCTCGCCGCAGCCGGCGGTTTGTTCGCTTCAGCCACCAACGCGAACGACCAGAGCCAGAGCTCGCAAGGTGCGGCCGCCGCGCTGTTCGGAGGTGTGTTCGTACTCCTTTATCTCCTGGCCCTCGCCGTCACGTTCGGCTACTGGATCTATTTCTGGGGCTCCTCCGGCGAGACCATCGGCATGCGCCTGCTCCGTCTGCGGGTCATCGACGCCAACACCGGAGCCCCCATCGGTTACGGCCGGGCGACCATCCGCCTGCTCATGACCTTCATCAACACGTGGGCCTGCTACATCGGGTGGATCTGGGTTGCTTTCGACCCACGCAAGCAGGGCTGGCACGACAAAGTCGCCAATTCTGTGGTCGTGCATTACTGAACGATCGACCGATGTCCGGCTAGCGGGCGCCCTCGGGAAACCGCTTCCGGAGCCAGTCGACGATGCCCTGCAGGGGAGTGCCGGGCGTGAAGATCTCGGCCACGCCCTTCTGCTTGAGGGCGGCGATGTCGTCGTCCGGGATGATGCCACCCCCGAAGACGACGATGTCGGTCGCCTTGCGCCGCTTCAGCTCTTGAACCACGGCCGGGAACAGGGTCATGTGCGCGCCTGAATGGATCGACAGGCCGATGACTTGCGCGTCCTCCTGTAAAGCCGCGTCGACGACCATCTCCGGCGTCTGACGTAGGCCGGTGTAGATCACCTCGTAGCCGGCGTCCCGCAGAGCGCGGGCGACGACCTTGACGCCTCGGTCGTGCCCGTCCAGGCCGACCTTGGCGAGGACGATGCGCACGGGTCGCACCGGCGCCTTCGTCGCCAACTAAATCACCGCTTTCTCGGTGTAGAGACCGAACACCTCGACCATCGTGTTCATGATCTCGCCCTCGGTGGCGTATGCCCGGACCGCCTCGAGGATGTATGGCATCAGGTTGTCGGTGCCGGCCGCGGCCTTTCTGAGTCGCGCGATCGCAGTCGACCAACGCGCCGGGTCGCGCTTGGACCGCACCTCGCGGACCCGCGCCACCTGCTCGCTTTCGAGCCTGGGGTCGATGCGAAGTATCTCGATCGGCTCGTCCTCGTCGACAGTGAACTCGTTGACTCCGACGACCACCCTTCGTTTCAGCTCCAGCTCCTGCTGGTATCGAAACGCGGCGTCGGCGATCTCCTTCTGAAAGAATCCCGCCTCGATGGCCGGGATGACGCCACCGATCTCCTCGATGCGCTTGAAGTACGCCTCAGCCTGGCGCTCGATCTCATCGGTGAGCGCCTCGACGAAATAGCTGCCGCCGAGCGGATCGATCGTGTTGGCGACCCCGGTCTCGTACGCGAGCAGCTGCTGGGTGCGCAGCGCGAGGCGCGCGGCCTTGTCGGTGGGAAGCGCGAGGACCTCATCCATCGCGTTGGTGTGCAGCGACTGCGTGCCGCCCAGCACCGCGGCCAGGGCCTCGATCGCAGTCCGGGCGATGTTGAGCTCCGGCTGCTGCGCGGTCAGCGAAACGCCGGCCGTCTGGGTATGGAACCGGAGCTTCCACGAGCGCTCGTCCTGAGCGCCATAGCGTTCTCGCATCCATCGCGCCCAGATTCGTCGCGCCGCGCGGAACTTTGCGATCTCTTCGAAGAAATCGATATGGGCGTCGAAGAAGAACGAGAGGCGGGAGGCGAAGTCATCGATGCGCATGCCGCGTTCGATGCAGGCATCGACGTACGCCATGCCATCCGCGAGCGTGAATGCGAGCTCCTGCGCGGCCGTCGAGCCGGCCTCGCGAATGTGGTAGCCGGAGATGGAGATGGTGTTCCACTTCGGAACCTCTTTCGCGCAGTACTCGATCGAGTCGACAACCAGACGCATCGACGGGGCCGGCGGAAAAATGAACTCCTTCTGGGCGATGAACTCCTTGAGGATGTCGTTCTGAAGCGTGCCGCCAAGCTTGGCCGCGGGCACGCCCTGCTTCTCCGCGACCGCGATGTACATGCACAGAAGAATCGCGGCCGGCGAGTTGATCGTCATCGACGTAGTGATGTCGGCCAGCGGGATGCCGTCGAACAGCGTCTCCATGTCGGCCAGCGAGTCGATCGCGACCCCACAGTGGCCGATCTCGCCGCGGCTGGTCGGGGCATCCGAGTCCTGTCCCATCAGCGTCGGCATGTCGAACGCGACGGACAGTCCCGTCTGGCCGTTGGCGAGCAGGTACTTGTAACGGCGGTTGGTCTCCTCGGCGGTGGCGAAGCCGGAGAACTGACGCATGGTCCACAGGCGGCCGCGGTAGCCGCTGGGGTGGATTCCGCGCGTGTACGGGAACTGGCCGGGAAGCTCTTCCTCGCGCTTGGGAAGGTCGCTGGAGGTGTAAAGAGGCCGAAGCGGAATCCCTGAGATGGTCGAGGTCTCGAGCCCGTCGTCACGCGCGGGGGACGATTCGAAGTCCTCCTGCCACGCCTGCTTGGGGTCGCGCGCTCGTACTTTCATTTACCTTGAATTCCATTATCGCGTTCGGTCCAGGATCTCCTCTGCCGTTGCGAAAGGGGTGCCGTCCGCGACCAGACGGTCGGCCAGGGCCGGGTCCTTCGCCAACGCCTGCCGCACCCGGTCGCGAGCGATTTCGGCGGCCACCTCGACCGTCTCGTCCTCGAGCCGCTTCCGCGCCAGCTCAGCAGCCCGTCCGCTCGATTCGAGATGGCGCCGGTGGGCGAGTACCGCCTCCCAGAGCTGGTCGAGACCTTCCTGCTGCGTGGCGGAGGTCGTGATGATGGGCGGTTTCCAATGCTTCGGCGCGCCGGGCACATTCGACAGGCTCAGCATCGAGCGCAGCTCGGTGACGGCGCGGTGGTGGCCCTCGAGGTCCGCCTTGTTGACGACGAAGATGTCCGCTATCTCCAGGATGCCGGCCTTGATCATCTGGACACCGTCGCCGAGGTTCGGGGTCAGCACCACCACCGTGGTGTCCGCGACAGCCGCGACCTCTAGCTCCGACTGACCGACCCCGACCGTTTCCAGGATCACCGGGTCGAAGCCGAAGGCGCCGAGCAGCCGGATCGTTTCCCGTGCGGCGAGAGAGAGGCCGCCGAGATGCCCGCGCGCTCCCATACTGCGGATGAAGACCTTGGGGTCGAGCGCGTGCCGCTGCATGCGGATGCGGTCGCCAAGAATCGCGCCGCCGGTGAACGGAGAGTTGGGGTCGGTGGCGATCACAGCGACCGAGCGATCGAGCTTCCTCAGCAGCGTGACCAACGCGTCGACCAAAGTCGACTTTCCAGTGCCAGGAGCTCCGGTGAAGCCGACGACATAGGCCTTTGCGCCATCCTTCAGCTCCGCTTCGATCGCCCTGACGGCGGGATCGCGCTTTTCGACGAGGCTGATCGCGCGGGCGAGGGCACGGATGTCCCCCGAGCGAATCCGCTCGACCAGCTGAGGCTCGCTCAGCTCACTGGCCAAGCCAGTGCCGCGCGAAGTCGTGCCCGATCACAACCACAAGACCGTAAGTCTGCTGGCCGCGGGCCGGAGCCGGGTTCGCCGCCGTCGCCGGGACAACAGTGGCGCCGAAGAAGTTCGCGAGCCACTTGGCGGTGAGCGGAAACTGGCCGTTCGAGTAGTCGAGGATCTCGGTTTGCGGAATGGCGGCGTGTCCGACCGGGTCCGCGAGCTGAAGGCCGGTGGGATCGAACATAGTGGTGACGCGGCTAGGGATATCGAGGCCCCGGTAATTGTTGGCACCGTCTGCGATCTGGATCGGCGCCTTCTCGCCGAGCACCGCGGGGTCGATGAGAAGCGAGGCGATGTACCTGTGGATCATGCCGAAGGTCGGGTCGTCGGCGCAGAGCTGCGATACACCGGGACCTAGACCACAGTTGAAAGAGTCGAGCAGGTTGCCGTCCGCCCCACCCGACGGCGCCGTGAGCGCGGCCCGGATGATGGAGGTGTCGGGGAGGTTCTTGCCCCAGTCGTAGATCGCGCGCATGTCGGACAGCGACATGTCGGTGGTGATGTTGTTCTGGAGCGCGCTCAACAGCTGTGGCGCTTTCGAGAATCCGTTCACCGTCGTGGCCTTCCTCTTGATCGCCTGCATGATGTCTTGCTGCCGGCGCGCGCGCCCGAAATCAGACGATTGCTCAGGCTGAACCGCATGGCGCGAGCGTGCGATCTCGAGCGCTTGCTCGCCATTGAAATGGTGGCAGCCGACGGTGAAATGGATTGATATGTAGCCGTTGTGATAGTCGGGGTACTCTGAGTCATCGAGATTTGTCGATAGACAGACATCCACCCCGCCGAGCGCGTTGACCATGTCGCGGAACGCGACGAAGTCGACCGCGATGTAGCGATCGAAGGTGAGGCCCGTCACCTTGCCGACCTCATGCTCCGATGCAAAGCCGCCGCCATCCCTGCCCTGGTATTGCGGAGCGACGCAGCAGATGATGTTGACGTACGGAACCTCGTACGCGGCGTTGATCTTCTGCACCCAGATCCGACCGGGATTGGACTGCAGGTTCATGCCGAGCGTCAGGTCGCGAGGGATGGAGACCATGGCCACTCGGTTGGTCGCGGGATCGATCGTGACGGCCATGATCGAGTCGGTCAGGTAAGGCGCGTCGTTCTCCTCGCCCCCGCGGCCGAGCAACAGGATGTTGACCTGCTGGCCGTGCTTCAGCTTGTAGGCGATCGTGCCCGGCGAGGGCTCGACCGCCTGCACGACCTCGCCGATGGGGTTGATGTGCCGGCCTGTCGTGGCGGAGACGAAGTCATCGAGGCGCTTGTAGGTGAGAGTCGCGGTGACGATCACGACCAGGAGCAACACCGCGCCAACGACCGCCGGCACCGACCGGGTCAGGCGGTAGGAGACGTTGTAGCGGGATCGCCTGGCCCTTGGCCTGGCCCTCTGCATGCGCACGGGGATTTTACCTTGCATGCCCTGCGGAGGAACGCCGGGCGCGGCGGCTGAGTTACGGCGTGCTAGGGCGGTTGGAGGCGAGAATGAAGAACAGGAGCCACGCCACGCTGCCGAAAAAGGCCACCACGCCGAGGATCAAGCCGGCGATCGCGAGGCCTCCACCGCCGAGCGTGCCGCCGCTCGAAGCGATGCGCTGGCGTGAGATGAAACCCATGATCGCCGCCGCGGGCCCGAGCACGACGCCCAGGCAGATGAAGAAGCACACGATGCCGACGATGCCGACGATCAGCGAACCGATTGCGAGCCCGTCGGTGCGGACTCCGGCGTACGCCATCGCGCCTGGGGTGTATCCCATCGGCGCCGGCGGGACGTAGCCGCCGGGAACGTAGCCTCCACCGGGAGGTGGTGGTGGCGGAACGAAGCCACCGCCGGGCGGCGGGGGAGGTGGCGGAGGTGGCGGAGGCGTGAACCCACCGCCCGGGGGTGGAGGTGGTGGCGGCGGCGGAGGAGTTGTGGGAGTGCTGCCACCCGGCGGGGGCGGCGGCGGCAAGTCCGACATCTATACGTCCTCCTATCCGGCTTGCCGGCTGGTAGAGCCGATCTCGAAGCTGCGGATGATCCATGCCTGCATCGCCAGCGCGTAGGAGGCCGTGAAAATCACGCCGATTCCGCACGCGATCAGGCCGATCGAGCTGACGAAGCTTGCGGCGATCAGCATAAGCCCGGCGATCAGGGTGTTGACCGGATTCGCGCGACTTCGCCCGAAGATGTCGCCGATCCGCAATCCGGCGGCGATTCCACCCGCGTCCGTGGCGAGGATCACGGCCGGCAGCAGGAAGGTATAGGCGAGACTGCCGAGTGAAACGAGGCCGAGCGCGGCCAGGTCGAGAAGGACCGCCAGCAAGATGAGGCCGGGGTTGGCGCTGCCGTAGCCCTGGCCGACCGCGATCAATATCCCGGGTATGTAGAAAACCAGTCCAAGCGCCGCCACGACGAGCGCATAGACGAGCTCCACGACGAAGAGCCGCGCTCCTCGTCGGATGTGATCGAAGTTGCCGGCGGCGAGCCGTTCCTCGCCCGATCGCAATTGGTCCAGCGAGCCGAGCATCCAGCCGATGCCGTTCATCCAGCCGATGATCGGGATCAAAGAGATGAGCCCGATGATGATGATCTTCACAGCCCACTCCGGGTCACGGATCGGCCAGACGAAAGCCTCCGTGATTCGCTCCAAAGCTACTGTGCCGGGGTCGAGACGGCGAAGAGGAAGATCACGAGCCAGATCAAGGTGATCACCGCGCCGGCCGCGGTGGCGAGGATGCCGAGGATCCAGGCCGTCATCGCAACGCTGCGGCCACCCAGCGCTCCACCTGATGCGTCGATCCGCCGGTTTGCCGACTTGCCCATGAAATAGGCGATCGGCCCGCATACCAGCCCTGGCACGCCAAGCGGCAGGCCGAGGACCAATCCGAAGATCGCGACCACCAGCGCGACGACCGCGCGGCCATCGGTTGACTGCGCTCTGCCGTAAGCAGGTGGCGGGTATGACGGGGGTGGGTGATACGGGGCCACCGGCGGTGCAGTTGACTGAATCGGGTTCGGAAGACTCACTTCAGCAGCGACCGAGCAATGACGACGCGCTGGATCTGGTTCGTTCCTTCGTAGATCTGCGTGATCTTTGCGTCGCGCATCATGCGTTCGACCGGATAGTCGGAGATGTATCCGTAACCGCCCAGGATCTGCACGCAATCGGTCGTCACCTTCATCGCCATGTCAGATGCGAAGAGCTTCGCCATCGACGCGACTTTGGTGAGATCGGCCGCCTTCGCATCGACTTTGGTCGCGGCGAGGTACACGAGATGCCGCGCCGCCTCGATCTGCGTCGCCATGTCCGCGAACATGAACTGGATCCCCTGGAAGCTCGAGACCGGCTGGCCGAACTGCTTTCGTTCGCGAGCGTAAGCCAGCGCATAGTCGAATGCGCCTTCGGCGATGCCCAGCGCCTGAGCACCGATTCCCGGCCGCGAACGGTCGAGCACTGCAAGCGCGATCTTGAATCCGGCCCCTTCTTCGCCGAGCCGGTTGGCGGCCGGGACCTTGACGTCATCGAAAACCAGCTGAGCGGTGGGAGAACCGCGAATCCCAAGCTTGTGCTCCAGCTTCGGCGCCTGCCAGGGGCTCGTCTCCCGCTCGAGCACGAACGCCGAGATGCCGCGGTGATCAGCGTCGGGATCGGTCTGAGCGAACACGACCAACGTGCCGGCGATGCTGCCGCCGGTGATGAACTGCTTGGTTCCGTTGATCACGTACTCGTTTCCATAACGCTTCGCGCGCGTCTTCATCGCCGCGGCATCGGAACCGCTGCCGGTCTCCGATAGCGCGTAGGCGGCCACGCTCTCGCCTGACGCAAGCGGCGGGCACAGGCGCTTCTTCTGCTCCTCGGAGCCGGCCACCAGGATCGGATACGAACCGAGCGCCTGGACGGCAAGGATCAGGGACGAGGTCGCGCACGCCTTCGCGATCTCCTCGATGCCCATGCAGATGGTGACGCTGGAGCCGGATATCCCACCGTATTCCTCAGGGAACGGGATGCTCAGGATGCCGTTCTCGGCGAAGAGCCTTTCGATGTCCTTCGGGTATTCGGCCTTCTCGTCGATCTCGGCGGCGCGCGGAGCGACACGGTCCTGGACGAGCTCGCGGATCGTGTCCCGGATCGCGACCTGCTCTTGCGAGAGATCGAAGTTCATCGGCGCGCCTATTGGAGCACTTCTCGGGCGATCACGATTCTTTGCACCTGGTTCGAGCCTTCGTAGATCTGAAGTGCCTTGGCGTCCCGGACGTGGCGCTCGAACGGGGTGCCCGAGATCGTGCCCTCTTCCCCGGCCAGCTGAAGGGCGTCAAGCGCCACCTGCATCGTCGTGTCGGTGCAGTGAAGCTTCGCCATCGAGGCCTGGCGCGTGAAAGGGCGACCGGCGGCGCACAGCCAGGCGGCGTTGTAGGCGAGCAAGCGTGCGGATTCGAGCCGGGTCGACATGTCGGCGAGGGTGAAATCGTCGCCCTGGCCTCCCCACCATGTGGGGAGGTCGGCCAGCTCGCGCAGCGAGCCGGCCGGGTGGGGGGATAGGCGCCGCTCTTTTACCAAGGTCGTGGCCTCGTCCACCGCGGCCTGCCCGATCCCCAGAGCCTGGCCGGAGATGCCGATCCTGCCCGAGTCGAGCGCACGCATCGCGACGGTGAAGCCCTGGCCTTCGGGCGCGAGGCGGTTCGCAACCGGCACGACCACGTCCTCGAGCACAAGCTCACCGGTCGGCGAGCCGTTCAAGCCCATCTTCTTGAACACCTGGCCGACCCTCACGCCGGGTGTATCGGCTGGCACCAGGAACGCGCTCACCCCCGCCGCCCGCTCGTCGGGGCCGGTGCGGGCAAACACGATGTAAAGTCCCGCGTGCCCGATGTTCGTGATGAATACCTTGGTGCCGTTGAGGACGTAGCCATCGCCGTTGCGGCGCGCGCTCGTCCTCAGCGACGCCGCGTCGGATCCGGAGGCCGGCTCCGTGAGCGCGAACGCCCCGAGCAGCTCTCCGGACGCAAGTCGCGGCAGCCAGCGGCGTTTCTGCTCTTCGGTGCCGAACAGCAGGATGGGCTCGCTGCCCACGCTGGTGTGGACGTCTACGATGACCGAGGTCGACGCACATGCGCGGGCGAACTCGTCGATGCAGAGGGTGAAAGCCAACGCATCCAGCCCCAACCCTCCGTACTCGCGAGGGATGAGAACCCCGAGCAGACCCGCTTCAGCGGCAGCCGTAACAGCCTCTTTGGGAAACCTGTGGTCGCGATCGACCTCCGCCGCGAGCGGGAGCGCCACGGCTTGCGCCAGCTCGCGCACGCCGTCGCGAAAGGTCGCGAGCTCAGGCGGCAGATCAAGGTCCATTCGGAGCGGCAATTACAATATGCGGTTGCGGTATGGAAGCAGGACCCAGATACCTCGAAGGCACGACAGTCGGCAGTGGTCGCGACATCATCGGGGTGCGCAGGGACCGGATCGCCGACATCATCAGCACGGGTCGCGAGATCATCGCCCGGGCCAAGTCGGAAAAGCTCCTTCCAGACACGATCACCGGGGCCACCGCAGCCCTCCTGGTGACGATTGCCGGCTATGGCGAACCTCTCTCGGAGGGACAATGGCGCGAGCTGGCGGGCGTGGTCGGCGGGATCATGCGCGACAGCACTTATGCGGATCTGGCCAGACTCCGGACGTTGATCACTCAGGAGCAGTTCTTGAACGTCGCCCGCAACCAGGGCTACGGTCGCTTCATCCGCCGTCTCGACGACGGTCGCTGGGTGTGCGAGCTCTCACCCAAGCTTGAAGATCTTCCCGACGAGTAAAGCCCTCTCGTCTCTGGTGCGATCTCGGGCCGTCCGAGTCGCATCAGCGATAGTTTTCGTGCTGGCGATCGTCAGCCCAGCAGCGGTTGTCTTCGCGGTGGTGTGGACGGCTCCGAGCGTGAGCCAGCCGGCCAGGGTCGCGTCAAACCCCGAACCAGCTCGCTTGCTTCCGGCGCCCGATGTCCAGCAAACGGCGCTTCCGGCCGGCCCGCTGAACGTGTACGCGAACACCATGTCGGGGGTGGTCCCCTGCCCGCTCTGCGAGCTGCCGGCTCGCGTTTACGTGCCCAACAGCACAGCGGGCACTGTGGACGTGATCGACCCTCTGACGTTCAAGGTCATCGACCACTATGCGGTGGGATTCATCCCCCATCACATCGCACCGGCGTGGGACATGAGCGCGCTGTACGTCGACAACGAAGGATCGAGCAACCTCACCGTGATCGACATACACACCGGCCGGCCGAACGGCCAGAGGATCGGCATCCCGTTCCCATACAACCTCTACTTCACGCCTGACGGCACGAAGGCGATCGACGTGGTGGAGCGGCTGCAGCGGATCGAGTTCCGAGACCCGCACAACGGATGGAGCCTGCTCGGTTCGGTTGCGATTCCGTGGCCGGGCGCCGATCACCTCGATTTCAGCGCCGACGGGAGCTACCTGATGATCTCGACCGAATACTCGGGCGTCGTCGCCAGGGTCGATACGGTGAACATGCGACTCGACGGCTTCGTCCACGTCGGCGGCCTCCCGATCGACATCAAGCTCTCGCCGGACGGGACGCTGTTCTACGTGACCAACCAGGGCCGCATGGGCGTGTCGGTCGTCGACCCGGTCGCGATGAAGGAGATCCAGTTCATTCCCACGGGCCGGGGCGCTCATGGGCTGCAGGTGTCGCGTGACACCAAATCGCTCTATGTATCCAACCGGCTCGAGGGCTCGATCTCGGTGATCGATTTCGCGACTCGCCAGGTCGTAGCCAAATGGCAGATCCCTGGCGGAGGCAGCCCGGACATGCTGCAGCTGAACCCCGACGGCACCCAGCTGTGGGCATCCGGCCGTTATCACGCGACCGTCTATGTGATCAGTACCGTCACGGGGGAGCTGCTGGCGAGGATCCGGGTCGGATCGGAGGATCACGGCCTCACGTACTTCCCCAACGTCGGCCTGCACAGCCTGGGCCACAACGGTGTCTATAGGTAGAAATCGCGGGGGGACTAGGTGCGAATTCCGCACGTTTGGATCAAGACGCGCATAAAACAGTGGTGGATTCCGCCCGTTTTGAGCAAGACGTGCAATGGGGTTGGTGTTAGACCCGGCCTGACCGATGACGGCTACATGCCGAGGAGGCGCGCGATCAGCATTCGCTGCACCTCTGACGTGCCTTCTCCGATCTCGTTGACCTTGACGTCGCGCCAGTAGCGCGCGACCGGGTAATCCTCCATGAACCCGTAGCCCCCATGGATCTGCACCGCCTGGTCGGCGGCTCGCTTCGACGCCTCGGAGGCGTAGAGCTTGCACATCGCCGCGAGCATGCGCACCTCATCCGAGGTTTTGGCGCGGCCGTGGGTGTAAGCGGTCGCGGCCCGGTACACCATCGTCCGCGCGAGCTCGGTCTCCATCGCCATGTCCGCGATCTTGAACTGGATCGCCTGGTGCTTCGAGATCGGAACCCCGAACGCACGCCGCTCCTTCGCGTAAGCGAGCGACGCATCGAGGCATGCTTGGGCGACGCCAACCGACAGTGCGGCGATCGCGATGCGGCCGCCCATCAGTGTGCCCAGGAACTGCCGGTATCCGCCGCCCCGCTCCCCGAGCATGTTCTCCTCGGGGACCTCGCAGCTCTCGAAGCTCAACGGGTGCGTGTCGGACGAGTGCCACCCGAGCTTTCGATACGACTCCAGCACGTGATAGCCGGGGGTGCCGGTCGGGATCATGATCGCGCTGATCTCGGGTCCCCCCCGCTTCGTCTTGCCCGTGACCGCCGTGACCGTCACACCGGCCGAGATTTCGGTGCCGCAGTTGGTGATGAACTGCTTCGCGCCGTTGACCACCCAGTGGCCGTCGCGCTGCTCCGCGCGCGTCTTCGTCGCGCCGGCGTCGGAGCCAGCCTCGGGCTCTGTCAGGCCGAAAGACCAGAGCTTCTTGCCGGCGACCAGGTCCGGCAGCCATTTCTGCTTCTGCTCGGGCGTCCCGAAGTCATGGATGGGCGATGCCCCGAGACACACCGCGGCCTCGAGGGTGATGCCCACGCCGGCGTCTGCCCGCGAGATCTCCTCGATGGCCAGGCAAAGCGACAGGAAATCCGCGCCCGCGCCGCCGTACTCCTCTGAAAAGGGCAGGCCGAAGAGCCCCAGCTCACCCATCCGGCGGACGATGTCGTAGCCGAACTTGTGATTGCGGTCGAGGTCTTCAGCGGCCGGGGCCACCACCTCTTTCGCGAAATCGCGGCACAGCTCGCGCACCGCGCGCTGCTCCGCGGTCAGCTCGAAATCCACACCGCGGCTTAGTATCCCGTAACGGGAATGACCGGCGACCCGTACAAAGCTGGGATTGAGATCGCCGCCGGCTTCCAGGCGCTCGACGGGCCCAACGTCAATCCGGTTTGCCGCACGCGTGTGTACGTCCACGGGCGCCGGACCGAGCGCTCGCTGGTCTTGCTGCATGGGTTCACGAACTGCCCCGAGCAGTTCGACGACCTGGGCAAGAGCTTCTATGAGCTGGGCTGGAACGTTGTCATCCCGCGGTATCCGCGCCATGGCTACTCGGACCGGCTGACGACATCGATCGCCGAGCTGCGGGCCGACATGCTGATCGCGCTCGCCAACCGCTCCGCCGACTCCGGCGCCGGGCTGGGGGAGCGCCTGACGGTCGCCGGCCTTTCGCTGGGCGGGATCCTGACCGGCTATCTGGCGCAGACGCGGGAAGACGTAGAGGCGGCGGTTCTGATCGCGCCGATGTTCGGGTTGAGGCCAATACCCGCATGGGGCCTGGCCGGCATCACGCGTCTCGCGCGGACGCTGCCCAACTTCTATATCTGGTGGAACAGCAAGCTCAAGGACCGGATCGGTCCCGCGCAGGGATATCCGCGCTTCTCGACCAAGGCGTACGCCGCACTCTTTGAGGTTGGGTCAATGGTCAATAGGGCGGCTCGGAAGAGCGCGCCGAAAGCGCGCAGGATCGAAGTGATCACCAACGCCGCCGAGCCGCGACTCGACAATCGATTCACGTATCAGCTGGTCGATGCCTGGCGCCGGCATGGTGCCAACGTCCACTCCTACGAGTTCCCCGAATCCGATCATCTCCCCCACGACCTCATCGATCCCGCGAACCCGGATCAGAACACCAAGCTCGTCTACCCGGTCGTGGCGAAGACGATCTCCGGAGGCTAGAGCTTCCTCGACATTTCGTATTCGAGGTGATTGTCGCCTGGGCGGACGAGCTGAATCGCGCCCGTGCGCTGGAACCCATGGCGCTCGTAGAGCCTTTGCGCGTGGTGATTGGTTTCGACAACCCAAAGGAGAAGCTCGTCATAGCCCGCCGCAAGTGAAGCTTCGACGGTCGCGAGCAGCAAGGCGTCCCCAATGCCCTTGCCCCTCGCGCGCGGATGCACCCAGAAGGAGGTCACCGACCCAGCACGGCTGGAGCCGGCATCGCCCACAGACGCCATGCCGACGGCCAGGCCATCGGATTCGGCAACGAATCGTTGGCGCGAGGTCACGGCCCTCCGCCACTGCTCCTCTGTGCGGTCCTTCTCGTGCTCCCAGGTGGACCCAAAGGCGAAGGGCGCTTCTTTCAGTGCCGCGAGCCGGACGTCTCGGAAGATTTGCCACTCGTCCGGCCCGAGGTGCCGGATTTCAGTTTCCGAGGACGAACACCTTCAAAGCCCAGCTGATCAACAAGGTGCTCACGCCTCCGATCGTGAGCAGCCGCCATTGGCGCGAGGTGAGGCGCGGCGACCACGTCCGCCCGGTGACGAGGCCGGCCGCGAGCCCGCCCATTCCGAGCACCGTGCCGGCGAAGAGCGCCGGTCCCAGTGGGTACAAGCGTACGGCGTCGGTGATGTCTCCCTCCCACATGTAGGCGAAAGAGCGCGTGCCGCCGCAGAAAGGGCAGGGATGTCCGGTCAGGTAGTAGAACGGACAAGGCGGCATGGACAGGTGTGCCGCATGCATCGCCCAGTAAACCCGCGTGTACACCATCCACAAGGCCAGGGCGCCGAACAGTCCGAGGTCCCGAAGCCGCCGATCGGGGAGCGCCTTGGTGAGCGCGATCGGAAACGTCATGCCGAGCGCAGCAGGCCGACGATGTCGTCAGTTGTTTCCGCCACCGCGACCCCCGCCGCCTTGAACGCCTCCTCCTTGCTCTTTGCCGTGCCGCGATTGCCGGAGATGATCGCGCCCGCGTGGCCCATACGTTTGCCCTCTGGAGCGGTGCGCCCCGAGATGAAGGCCACCGTCTTCAACCGGCTGCCCTTGGCGAGCATCTCCGCCGCGCGCTCCTCATCACTGCCACCGATCTCGCCGATGACGACGAGGTGGGTCGTCTCAGGATCATGCTCGAACATCTCGACGACATCACGGAACGTCAAGCCGAGCACCGGATCGCCGCCGATGCCGACGATCGTGGACTGGCCCATCCCCGCGGCGGTGAGCGCCGAGCCGACCTCGTACGTGAGCGTTCCGCTGCGAGACACGAGCCCAACATGGCCGGGGCTCGTGATTCGTTGCGGGATGATTCCGATCTTCGCCACGCCCGGGGTTATGAGGCCGGGGCAGTTGGCGCCGAGGAGCCTGGCTTTCGGATAACCACGGAGGAAGTCCTTGACCCGGATCATGTCCTGGATCGGGATCCCTTCGGTGATGCACACGATCAGCGGGATCCCGTTGGCGGCGGCCTCCATGATCGCGTCGGGCGCAAACGGCGGCGGCACGAATATGCCTGACGCGTTGGCGTCGGTGGCGCGGACCGCCTCGGCCACGGTGTTGAAGACCGGCACGCCAACGTGCGTCGTCCCGCCTTTGCCAGGGCTGGTCCCGCCGACGACGTTCGTGCCCGTCTCGCGCATCTGCTCGGTGTGGAAGGTACCCTCACGCCCGGTGATGCCCTGGACGATGACGCGGGTGCCGGCGTCGATGAGAATGCTCATCTCGCGGCCGGTGCTCTTGTCAACTCGACGATCTTCTGCGCCGCTTCCCACGCGCTAACGCCCGGCTCGATGCCGGCCTGCCGTAGGATCGCGCGGCCCTCCTCCTCGCGGGTGCCGCTGAGACGCACGACCAGCGGAAGCTTCATCTGCAATCGGTCGCGGGCCGTGACAATCCCCTTCGCCACCTCGTCGCCTCGGGTGATACCTCCGAAAACGTTGATCAGCACTCCCTTGACCCGCGGGTTCATGAGGATCACAAAGAGCGCGTTCTCGACCGTCTCTGCTTTCGCGCCTCCACCGATGTCGCAGAAGTTCGCCGCCTCTCCACCGGCACGCTGGACGAGGTCGAGCGTGCTCATGCACAGCCCAGCACCGTTGCCGATGATGCCGATATCGCCGTCGAGCGAGACGTAGGTGAGGCCGCGCTTCTTCGCCTCAACCTCGTACGGATCCCCCTCGATGACCGCGCCATAGCGCTGCTCGAGCTCCTTGTGCCGCCAGGCGGCGTTCTCGTCGATCTCGAGCTTGGCGTCGCCGGCCACGACCTCGCCTTGCTTCGTGATCACGAGGGGATTGATCTCGGCGGTCACCGCGTCCAGCTCGGGGATGGCACGGTAGAGCTTCTTGATGACAGACGAAATCGGCCGCGCCAGCTCGCCGAGACCGGCCTCGTAGACGAGCTGGTTCAGCTCGAAATCGAGCGGGCCGCGCCAGGGGTTCGGGTAGAGGCGGGCGATCGATTTCGGCGACTCCTCGGCGACCTGCTCGATCTCCATGCCCCCCTGGCTCGACAGCATGAGGATGTTGGCGCGCGCGTCACGGTCGACGGTGAAGCCGAGGTAGATCTCTCGCTCGATCTCCAGGGCGGTCTCGCAATACACGAGCGGGACCTTGAAGCCCTTGATGTCCATGCCGATGATCTGCTGGGCGGCAGCCCGCGCCTCGTGCGGGGTCTTGGCGAGCTTGATGCCTCCCGCCTTGCCGCGCCCGCCCACCGGCACCTGGGCTTTGATCGCGACCGGCCCCAGCTCAGCGCAGGCGGCGGCGGCCTCGTCCGGCGTGTGGGCGACGCGGCCGGGCGGGATGGCGATTCCAAGCGACGCCAGCACCTCTTTCGCCTGGTACTCGAGCAGCTTCACTTGCGGATCTTGACGTTAGCTGAAGCCGCGGTCACAGAGGGATGTTGCCGTGCCACCGCGGATTGCGCCGGCGCTCCTTCCTCAGCGCGATCCTCAGCGCGCGGATCAGCTCGCCTCGCGTGCGGCCCGGCTCGATGACGTCATCGATGTAGCCGCGCTCGGCCGCGATGTACGGGTTGGCGAACCGCTCTGTGTACTCGCTCACCAGCTCTCGCCGGCGGGTCGCAGGGTCCGCCGCGGCGTCCAGCTCGCGATGGAAGACGATGTTCACCGCTCCCTCCGGGCCCATGACCGCGATCTCCGCGGTCGGCCACGCCACATTGAAGTCGGCCCGGATGTGCTTGGAGCACATGACGCAGTAAGCGCCGCCGTATGCCTTTCGCGTGATGACGGTCAGCTTGGGCACGGTCGCCTCGCTGAACGCATAGAGAAGCTTGGCTCCATGCCGGATGATGCCTCCGTACTCCTGCGCCGTGCCCGGCAGGAATCCCGGCACGTCGACGAACGTGATGAGCGGGATGTTGAACGCGTCGCAGAAGCGAACAAAGCGCGCTGCCTTCACCGACGCGTTGATGTCGAGCGCTCCTGCCATCACCTTCGGCTGGTTCGCCACGACCCCGACGGAATGGCCGTCGAGGTGCGCGAAACCGACCACGATGTTCATCGCGAAGAAGGGCTGCACCTCGAAGAAGTAGGCGTCGTCGACGACCATGCCGATGACGTCCTTGATGTCGTAGGGCTCTTTCGGGTTGTCCGGGATCACCGTGGCGAGCCCAGGCGCCTGCCGCTCTGGATCGTCCGTGGCTGAGACCGTGGGCGGCTGCTGGTCGAAGCTCTGTGGGATGAAGCTGAACAGGCGGCGCACCTGGCTGAAGCACTCGTCTTCCGATTCCGCAAGGAAATGCGCGACGCCCGACTTGACGTTGTGAACCTCGGCGCCGCCGAGTGAGTCGAAGGTCACTTCCTCGCCGGTGGTGACGCGGATCACCTCCGGCCCGGTGATGAACATATAGCCGAGCTCGTGCACCA
>Ga0207646_10000887_pt1 | contig 38630 bp, 34 predicted proteins | sample KBSK5502metaG_FD_184343 | JGI IMG/M metagenome (GOLD analysis project Ga0207646, IMG submission 184343) | Corn, switchgrass and miscanthus rhizosphere microbial communities from Kellogg Biological Station, Michigan, USA - KBS K5-50-2 metaG... | ecosystem: Host-associated > Plants > Roots >... | reverse complement strand
AAGTGGTTCTGGCGCATGATCGCCTCAAGATGAATCCTGAATTGATGGAGCTGATTAAGGCTGATCTGCTCACTGCGATCTCGCGCCGCCTTGAGGTGGATGAACAGCAACTACAGCTACACATGGCCCGCGAGGATCGCTGGGACATGCTGCATGCCGATGTGCCTATTAAACGCCAGAAGATTTCGTTCGAGTGGGACCCCCCCGCGTACACTCCTGCTGCTAATGCGCTTCAAGGCAACAAACTAAAAGTCGAAGTGGAACGGATCGAAGAAGAGTAGGGGCGGGAGTGGTGCGGAGTGGGGTGGGGACCCTTGGGTCGCCCTTGTGCCTATATGACCTTCGGGTGGTTTCGTTGACCCTCCCGCTACGTGTGTGTATGATACCCGTTAAAGCATGTGAATGTAGAGTATGATAGACACACACTGTGCAACGGGAGGCATCTATGAGCGAGCAGCAGGTTCAGAAGGTTCGTGTGAAACGATTGGCCCATGTCGGATTATGGGCAACGGATGTAGCAAGCCAGACGCGATTTTATCGACAAGTACTGGGGTTTAATCTGCGAGCCACCGAGATCAAGCCATCCGGTGAGGATGTTGAATTTGAGGATGCCAATACCTTCCTCTCCCTGGGCGATGAGCACCATTGCTTAGGGGTGTTTAACGATACGCGCTCTACCACCAGCAACGGGCGTGGCCCTGTGCAGCACACACACCTTCATCATATCGCCTTCGAAGTTGACACAGACGCTGAACTCGCCGCTCTCGCCGCGCGCCTCAACCAGTCTGGCGTCGAACTGGCGCTGCAACCTCGTGACGGCAATCCAGAGGTAGGTGACACGCTCTGGTTTGATGATCCTGACGGGAACCGCATTGAGATTTCGGTTACCTCTGATGATTCCTTGATTCTCCCTCCTGCAAGCAGCGAAGGACGGAGGACGCGCCTGCATCCACATGCCCTGCAACACCTGGCGCTCCGCACCACGCATTTGGAGGCTATGGTCAATTTTTATACCGAGGCCCTGGGTTTTGATATCTCTGACTGGCTGCTGCGTGAGTGCGTCTGGCTGCGCTGCAATAGCGATCATCATACGATTGTGATTCTACAGGGGAAACAGGACGTCGATCACGTCGGTTATAGTATTCCTGCTGGCGCGGAATTACTGGCATGGGCCGATTATCTGAGCCGCCAGCAGACGCCAATCCTGTGGGGGCCAGGCCGTCATGGAGCGGGCAGTGACCTGTTCCTGCGCTTTGCCGATGCTGAGGGCGTGCATATCGAGCTATCGGCAGAGCTGCAACAATACTATGATCACGATGTGACGACGCCTCCGCGCCTCTGGCATTCGCGGCCCACAGCGCTGAATTTGTGGGGAGTTATGCCGGGCTGGGTGCGCGAGGAGGTTCGGGTGTAGCCTGATGGGTATATTCGGCGGGTGCAAAGATCACCAGAAGTTTCAAGTCCTCGGTGATCGAGTGAAAGCGATGTTCGACGTTTGCTTTTACATATACCAGTGTGCCTGCCTCAACCGGGCGATTCTCTGAGTCTACCTGGATTAGGCCACGGCCGCTGATGACGTAGTACACCTCGTCTTCCGTATGCGGCTCCTGTGTATCGATTGCACCCGCTGGCAGCATATACAGGCCAGCGCTGAGCGCAGGCACGCGCAGAAATTCAAGATATGATTGCTCCTGCTGGTCGCCAAGGTGGGTGAGTTCGAAGGCGTCCATGATATTCTCCTTTTCGGACCCGGGCGGGACACGATACTGCTTCCCTACATCATGATGCGTTCACCACGAGATTTCTCAGCGTACCGATGCCTTCAATCTCGGTTTCCATTACATCTCCGGCTTTGAGAAATTCGGGCGGCTTGCGTGCAAAACCCACGCCGCTGGGAGTACCCGTCGCAATGATATCGCCAGGCTCTAAAGTCATGCCCTGGGAGAGTACAGCAATGATGGTGCGCACGGGAAAAATCATCATACGCGTATTGCCATCTTGCTTGGTGACGCCATTGACGCGCAATCTCACTGTCAGTTCTTGTGGATCAGCTATTTCATTGGCAGTAACAATCCAGGGTCCCATGGGGCAATAGCCGTCGATACTCTTGCCTTTGAAGTACTGCTTATGACGCCACTGAAGATCGCGGGCTGAGACATCGTTCAGTACAGTATAGCCAAAGACATGGGACAATGCCTCTTCCTCGCGGATATTCTTGCCACCCTTCCCAATAATCACCGCCAGTTCTGCCTCCCAGTCGATCTCTACAGAGACCGATGGGTCGATGACGATCTTGCCATACGGGCTATTGACAGTGGTGGGTGCCTTTGTGAAGAATATGGGGGCTTCCAGCTCTGCAGCCTCGTGCCCGCGTGCCTCTGCCGATTCTTTTGCATGTTCTGCATAATTCTGGCCGAGGCATACGATATTCTTGCGCGGGCGCGGAATGGGGGCGGCGAGCTGCACATCAGAGAGGCTATGTACCGCGCCGATCTCGGTGAATGTCCTGACTTCGCTGAAGCGACGATTAGCTGCTTTGCCCAGGATTGCGTTCAGCTCTTGCATGCCTTGCTCGTAATGGTCAAGTAAATCGAGCGCCTGGTCATACGGCATGACGCTAAGCGCCCGGGCCGCCAGGTCAACATCAACGATCTCGTCGTCCCGGACAATGCCGAGACGCGGCTTTGGAACGTTAGTAGTGGAAAAGCTGGCAAGTTTCATTGCAGGTCTCCCTCGTATATAGTTTAATGCGCGTGCTGGTATCTGTATGGTAGTATACAATAGCGAATTGCTTGTTGCGTAGTAAGAATGGAGATAAACTTTATGGCAGTTGAGCCTCGCGTGGCTTCAGCAGTAATGTTACTGCGAGATACCGCTTCAGGGCAAGGAATGGAAGTGTTTATGGTGCGGCGTGTGATCCAGAGTGATTTTATGCCCGATGTGTACGTCTTCCCGGGCGGTTCTGTCACGAAAGATGACCGTGCCGCTGAGATGACCGCGGGTATCTGTACACCTGTTGCATCAACTACAGCGGACCCTGAAGGGCAAACTGCGCTTGGGAGTGGAACAAGGGCCGCCGCTATTCGCGAGCTTTTTGAGGAAGCCGGCATCTTGCTGGCTTATCGTGGAGCGCAATTGCTGGCTTTCGATGAACAGAGCGTTGCCCGTTTTACTACATATCGCGAGGCTTTCCATCAACGACAAGGCTCACTGGTAGAGATGGCGCGTGCCGAGCAACTTACCCTGGCGACCGACCTCCTGGGCTACTTCGCGCACTGGATCACGCCGGAGGGTATGCCCAAACGTTTCGATACCCACTTTTTTCTGACAACTGCCCCATCTGAGCAACAGGCAGCGCATGATCGCCTGGAGACCAGCGAAGGCATCTGGATTTCACCCGCTGAAGCGCTGGCACGCTTTGAACGCAGCGAATTTCCCCTCGTTTTTGCTACCATTTACCAGTTGCGCGAACTGGCAGTGTTTGGCAGTGTGAAAGAGGCCCTGGAAACCGCGGCTGTGCAGCATGTACCGGCACGCATGCCGGTGTTGATCCAGGAAAATGGCAAGACGCGAGTCTTTCTGCAAGAGGATGCCGCCAACACCTGGGAAGTGCCTGAGCATATGACCAGGTTGCAGGGGTGAGGACGTTTATCGCGAAAGCCTTTGCGCGATCACCGGCGCATCTCCAACCAGGTTTGTAACATTTGTAACACTTGTAACCGTTTATTTGGAGATTACTCATGCCACAACCATATACAATCATCCTGGCCCCTAACCCTTCGATTATGACGGGGCCGGGCACGAATACGATAATTATTGGCGGCGGTGCCCAGGGTGCGCTGGTCATTGATCCTGCCGTTGACGATAGCGCCTACCTGGATGCCGTTGTGCAGGCGGGAGCAGAGCGCGGCGGCATCGGGCGCATCCTCATCACGCACGGGCATCCTGATCATATGGGAGGAGCTGTTGCGCTGCGCGATCGCCTGGGTGTATATATATACGCTTTCAGCCGGCAGGGGGTGCCGGTGGCTGACGAGGAGATCGCCAACGGTACAATTTTTCCTGCAGGAGAGGATACGCTGCAAGCCATATACACGCCTGGCCATCGCTTTGACCACCTCTGTTTTCTACTGCAAAAGCGGCGCACGCTCTTTGCCGGGGATCTCATTTCGGGCATCACCACCAATGTGATTGCGCCGCCGGATGGGGATATGCTTGACTACATCAACTCGCTCACGCGTTTGCAAGAGATAGAGATAGCCGAGATCGTTCCCGCGCACGGCCCAATCATTGCTGATGCGCAGGCGAAAATCGCGGAGTACATTGACCATCGTATGCTGCGCGAGCAACAGGTCTTGCAGGCCTTAGAAGAGTTGCCTCCTGGTGCCACCATCCCTGAGCTGGTTCCCTTGATCTACCAGGATGTAGACCCGAAACTGCATCCTATAGCCGCGTGGACCGTGGAGGCGCACCTGTTGAAGTTGGAACGCGAGGGATTGGTGGAGCGACAAGCTGGAGGGTGGGTATTGGTAGAGCCGACGGCATAGGTGCGCTCTTAACCGCATTTTACATAGGGGTTCAGGGCGACCGCAAGGGTCACCCAAAATGAAGTAGACTAAGCTCTGAATCCCTCATCTGCCAGAAGCAGACGATGGATCGCTCTGAGTGGTTCCCACACCCCTTCTTTGCTATTTGCCAGCAGGACCACATTGAGATCGTGATCGGGATAGTGACGAATCACCGCGCTCACACCCGCATTGATGCCCTCTTTCTCCGCGAACAGGACTTTGCTGCTCCCGTCAACAGCGAACCACACCCCATAGCCGTACATCTGCCTCCACTCCTCCCTTATATGGTGAAGCACCTGAGGAGTAAAAAATGCACGCACGGATGGGGTAGAAAGCAAAGCGCCTGCGTATCATTCCCCTACGTATTAATGCCCTTTGCCCCACGGGCCTACACCGTGGATGGATTCGACGGTGATGTGAGTGATGTAGCCGGGAGGTGACGTGTCGGGCAGGAATTGTGTGCCTGGGCCGATGTAGATCTGGGCGAGCTGGTTGAGCATTGCGGGCGCTCCGCCCTCGGTGATGCGGGCGCGTCCGTTGATCACCAGGTAGTTGTCCAGCCCGCCGGTTTTGCCTCCAGTTTCTAGGGAGAGCGCCACACGGGGATCGCGACGAATATTCTTGAGTTTTTGATGGTTGGGGAGATGAGCGCAGACGATCTCGTCACCTTCCAGGCCGATCCAGACGATAGTGACCTGCGGGCTGCCATCCTGGTTGAGGGTGACGAGATGCGCGAGATGGCCGGAGGTGAGGGCTTGCCGAACTGAATCAAGTAGAACCATTGCGTACGTCCTTTCGTTTTCTCTATCACTCATCGGGTACATCTTCAATCAGTTCAGAGGATGGGACACCTAACGCCTTTGCCAGTTTATCCAGCGTTTCTGTGGTGATGATAGCATAGGGGTCGCGATAGATACGCTTGAGCGTGTTCTCATCAATGTTCGCAACCCTCGATAACCGCCCCTGGCTAAACCCCTTCTCTTGTGCAACTTCTTTCACTCGTAAGCGTATCATGCCTTCTCACCGCTTTTAGCCCGATTGTATCAAGAATGGTATGTTGACAGTAGGGGGCATGTAATGATATCTTTATAGTGATATCATTACATTCATACCATCGGCAGGACAAAGAAGGTGCAACCATGACCTTGTGGATACTCTTTTGCAGGATGAGCAAGAATGTAGATACACTGTTCACATTCTATGCGCGTGATCGTGAGGATGCTGAACGGGAGGCAGAGAAGATACTAGCAGAGCACCCCTATGAGCGGCTAGACCTCAAGGAGTATCCTGGTGGGTTCAGAATGGTGTTTACACATATTCCAGGGATAATTGAAGGGGAGGCAATCTAATTGTTCCACTCAAAAGCCTGGTCGAGAAACACATTTCGGTTGAGAAAAGCTGCAATGTGTGACGTTTTTCTCTCTACAGCGATATACACAGTGAGATCTCAACATGTGACAAGATGAGAGGAAGCGGCATGTACCGGCCACCATCCGTACCCGCGTCAGACAACTCACCGATAGCGGTTCTCTACCAGGCGTATGCTCACCGGCTCCTAGCCTATGCGCACCGGCATACGGCCACACGAGAAGACGCGGAAGATATCGTGCTGGAGGTATTTGTAGCTGCCCTTGAATCGAATGTGTTGCTATTACGGAGCGAAGGAGAGCAGTCGGCGTGGCTGTGGCGCGTGATATACAACAAGGTCGCGGACTACTCGCGCCAGCGTATGCGCCGGACAGCCGCACCTCTGGAGGAAGTGGCGCAGACGGTCTCTATAGACGATGAGCAAGCACCTGACCAGGTCGCCTTGCGCACTGAGGAATACGCCGAACTGCGAGCATGCCTGAAGCTCAGCAAGAGATACTCTGGCTGCGCTTCGCACTCGGCCTGCGCTGCACCGAAATTGCGCAGCGCCTTCATAAACGCGATGGGACAGTTCGCATGCTCCTCTCACGCTCTCTCAACTTTTTGCGCGCAATGTACGACCGGCAGCAAAGAGGAGATGTACAGGATGAATAACCAGCATAACAGCGATAACGACGACGAGCAGTTCACTCCTGACGCTGTCGATCAACAAATAGACGCGCTTCTTCTGCCAAATGCTCCCCTGCAGCAACAGCATGCAGATGCGCGCGTCCTTCACGATCTCGCTGCGCTCTACATGCAGGACGCGGCAAGTCTGGAGCGGATCTCGGAACGCCTATCAGAACACAGCGCATTCGCAGATGCCAATTCACAGGGAGAAGAAGCGCAACGATTCCACATCGACGGACGAACGAGCGAGAAGACACTGGATCACGAGAACACGCTCCAAGGCCAGCGGGACGGAAGCGGCTCCATGCAGCGTAATGCGGAACAGCGGAAGAGATCGACCGTCGTGCGCATCCTGAGTTCGTTGGCCGCCGTTATCATCGTCGGGGCGCTCGTTGGAAGTTGGGCCCTGGTGACCCACCTGGCCGTGCACCAGACGACCCAGACGAAGCCGGCAGTAGTAACAAAGAAGCCAGTAGAACCGCTTGGCACCATCCAGATGCTCAACACGACCACCGGCTGGGCCGTCGCAGCTGCCAATAATCGTGTTCTGCGCACCACAGATGGAGGAACCTCCTGGAAGGATGTCACGCCGAAATACCCCGCAAATGCTGCTCTCACACCCGTAGGAATCGGCACAGATTTTCTTTCCGGTGATCTTGCGTGGGTGGCGGTTTCGCAAATAGCGAAGGGGAATACTACCTATCCATCAACCGTTTTCCGTACTGTCGATGGTGGCCAAACATGGCAGAGCTCAATGCTCCCAAACAATGAGTTAGGGGTCAGCCAGGTTAGCTTTGTTGACGCTCAGAACGGTTGGGTCATTTCCAGCCTGGGTGGAGGGGCAGCCGGATCAGAAGCAGTGGACATTTTCCATACGACCGATGGTGGAAAGACCTGGGTCCGGGTAACACATGTACAGCCCACGAGTGGCAGCAATGCAGGTGCTCTTCCTTTGGGTGGGGATAAATCTGGCTTCAGTTTTGTCAATGCATCCACCGGGTGGGCCGCTGGCTTTACGCCAGTAGATAACTTTGTATGGCTCTATGTGACACATGACAGCGGCATTACCTGGCAGCATCAAACCCTGCCGTTTCCAGCAAACAGAGCAACGGCCCAGGTTGAAACCATGCCACCGGTCTTTTTCACCGCCAACGATGGAATCCTGCTCGCCACCTTTGAGACGCCAAATGGTAAGACGCCAAGTGGTTCAAGCTCCTACTACTATGTGACACATGATGGAGGATTAACCTGGGGTAGCCCAAGACAGCCACCCGTTTTCGTAAGCACGAGCCCGTCTTTTATAGATACGCAGCATGGATGGGTCATAGGTGGAGACTCAACGACGCTCTACACAACGCATGACGGGGGGCAACACTGGACAAAAATTATCCCTGGCTCGAATTTCAAAAACGTCTACCTGCTTGACTTTGTCTCGACCGAAACGGGCTGGGCAATCGGGGGTACAGACCCCAACACTACGTTCCTACTGAAAACCGAAAACGGTGGGCACACCTGGACACAAATCAATTACCAGATCACGCGGTGAGACCGAGCCTTCGCGCAGGCACACAGAAGCATGGCAGGAGCAGTAATCGATCCACTTGCAAGAAGAACTCCTGAAGATGAGACGGAGACAGCGGATTGAGCAAGAGGAGTCGCGATGTGCTCCCGTTGGGAAACCGACGAAGCGCCAAGAGGAAGACGGACGCCGGATAACGGCGGAGCATCCTGGAAAGAGGAGAGCAAATTGTCGCGTAGATCATCCATCTTCCGACAGTGCGGACAGGCACCATATGGTGCGCTTGAACGGTTGGCCACTTTGCCGGAACAGAAGCAGCCAGTTCTTCAAGCAACCATGTTATGGGTACTGGGGGCGTTGCTGCTCCTTATGGGTTGCACTTCGCCTACGTCACCCAGTACTTCCCATGTTGGGGCTACACCTCCAACGAGTGCAGTGACTGTCATCCCGACACCAAGTCCAACTGAACCGAAGCTGGGTGCAGTTCCACAGCACTGCCCGGTAAGTAATCCGACCCCACATATGAGCTTGCCAGGTCTTGGACCGGTAATTGGTGCTTCACCAGTCTGGGCTGATTGGCCTCATGGTGGTCCAGTCATCGCTCACCTCTCACACGCTCCTCCAGGCGTCTATGAAGCACCCTATGGATGGGCCATCCTGAAAACGATCTGGGAGGTTGAGCCAAGCTACACGCATCCTGTCACGGTCCGGGGGCATGACCTCTTCGATCATCATACCCCTCTCTTGATTCAATTTACCGACAGTCCACCAACGGCATATGCCATATTAGACCCGCAGCATCCAGATCACCCGGTCTCCGTTGTCGGAGAGGGGTGGGCTGAATGGGGAACCCTTTTCGTCGTGCCGAAAGCAGGATGTTATGTCGTGGAAGTGTCATGGTCGACAGGCCATTGGTCGGTCACGTTTGCGGCTGGGGCGTGAAAACTATCTCAGTTGAGGGGACCAATCTCCGTGAAGAAGGTGAAGAGATATTCTGGAGAAATCACCCAGTGCTCTGCAAGGCCGCAGAGACACGAGCCAGCGCCTCTGATGGCGCTGGCTCTGGTCGTTCAACTTCGCATATCGCCAGCCAGAAGGCTCCATCAGGATCAACAATAATAGTCTGGAATGATGTGGTCTAAAAGCGAGCTCGACTAGCTAGCCCTGCTGTCGGCGTTCCTGATTTTGGCGTATGGTGTCGCTCATCAGAGTAACAAACGCCTCATTGCTTAAGCCCGAACGTCCCTCCTCAAGCAGTTCAGTCCAGGCTCGCTCAAGGTCAATGTGGTATATGTTACTGAGCCTGATCAGTTGGATCAGTGCATCCGCGATGTTCCGCGCGAGACGCACATTCTCCACAGGCATCGCGAGTTTTCCTTCGATGGTCATCACATCGTCTGCCAGTCTTCCAACAACCCCGGCCAGATGCGTCACCAGCAGGTTGCCATCCCACGGCCCGATCACTGCATGCAAACGGTGTGACAGATCCTGGGTATCGTTGATCATCTTCTCAAGTTCCATTCTGTTGTTGCCTTTCTCCTCAAAAGTGTGAAACATCAACTCTCTGGTTCATACGAGGCCATCACCCCGCACAAACGACTTCCCAACCGACGGTCAAACACCATTAACGTGTCGCGACCTCAGCCTGGCTGATCCGAGCATGCTCTGCTTCCGTCAAACGCCAGCCGATAGCTCCGGCATTCTCAGTCGCCTGCCGGGCTTTCTTGGCATCCGGAATGGGGATAATGCACTCGTCTTTGGTCAAGAGCCAGTTGAGCGCCACTTGCGCAATCGGTTTCTCATGCGTGCGGGCTATTTCCTCCTCTAGGGCTATTGCCTTATTCATGCGCAGAGTGTAAACTATAGAGCAGTCTCTACAGTCAAGTACTTTTTGAGGAGGCATCCTATGTTCATCAGTGAACTGGAGGAAAAGACCGGTTTAACGCGTCACACCATTCGCTTTTATGAGAAAGAAGGCTTCCTTGAGAAACGCTATATACGACGCGGGGTAAATAACTATCGAAACTATTCCGAAGATGCGGTTGCACTTCTCCTGAACATCAAAGCGGGTCAGGCGGCAGGTTTTACCTTGGCGGAGCTCAAAGAGATTAGAGAAGCGGATGAGACGAATGAGCTGACCATCCAAAGGAAAGTTGTTCTTATTCGCCAAAAGATCGATGATATCGACAGGAAAAAAGCAGAATTGGACCGGATTCAAACATATCTCGCAAGTATATTGGCAAGTAAATTGACGTTGATTCCTGCTGAAGAAAATGGATCTGCTCCTTGCGATACCTGCACCATTCCTGGGCATTGACAGGCTACCTTTACCCGATATGAAGCCGCTTGAGCCCTTAAGCTTCGGTCCGCTCAGCATAGTTCGCCAGCGTGAGTGCATAGTGGCGTAAGACGGTCCGTAATTCAGGGGGGTGATGGATGATCAATGGAAGACCGAGACCAGCGAGGAAGCGCGCCATCCATGGCAGGTCTTCGACATCGACGCGCAAGATGACTCCATTGTCCGCCTCTTCAAACAGCGCTTTTGGAAAGCGCGTCTGGCGCAGCACCTCCTCCAGTGTGGTCTCTAGCCACACTTCGATCTGCCATACTCGCGGGACAGAGGCGAGCGCGCGTTGCACTGCTTCGAGCGCGTCAAAGTTGACCGGAGGGGAAAACGTTTCGCTCGTCACTTCGATCTGCCGGATACGGTCCAGGCGAAAGAGGCGCTGTCCCTGTCGCAAGTGACAGTAGCCGATGGTGTACCAGATCCCCGCGTGATACACAATGCCGTAGGGATCAAAAACGCGCTCCGTCACATCCGAGCGTGCAGAGCGATACTGGAGACGCACACACTGTCCGGTCTGGACCGCAGAACTCAGCACTGTCACTGCCGCAGCGGAAGGTGCAGCGGGCAAAGCACTCCTCTCGAAGATCACCGTCTGTTCTACCGCCTGGATACGGGTGCGCGTAGCCTGGGGCAGGACGCGCTCGACCTTTGCAAGCACACTCTCCACGGCGGGCGAAGTCTGTGCAAGACCGTTCTCTCGCGCCAGCAACAGCGAGAGCGTTAGTGCAAGGGACTCGTCCTCTGTAAAGATCAACGGGGGGAGTTTGTAGCCTGGTCGCAGGCGATAGGCCCCATAGCGGCCACGCTCAGCTTCTACGGGTATTCCCAGATCGGCAAGGGTCTGGACGTAATTGCGCACCGTTCGGATATCCACCTCCAGCCGCCGGGCAAGCTCTGCGCCGGTCAGGCGTCCATGTGATTGCAGCAGTTCTAAGACGGTCAGCACACGGGCAGTCGGGCGATAGACCACTTTCTTTCTCCTGCTTGAAAGCATCCTCAATTAGGAACGATTCTATCACCTTTTCAGGGTACACTCAAGAACGTAGACAATACATCGAAGCTGGCAGAAAGGACATACATCATGAAAAGCTATCATATAAACTTAGGCGCGGGCCTTGCTGGGCTGATGGTGAAGGAACACGACATCCCAGTGCCCGGTCCGCACGAAGTGCTGGTGCGGGTGCGGGCCTGTTCGCTCAGCTTTCGGGAACTGATGATCCTGATCCTGGGCTATTATCCCCTGCCTGTCCGACCCGATGTGGTTCCGGTATCGGATGGGGCCGGTGAGGTTATGGCAGTTGGCGCAGGCGTCACTCGCGCCAAGGTGGGTGACCGGGTGGCAGGGGTTGTCTTTCCTCACTGGCTGGACGGCCCCTTCGCGTGGGATTACGCTATGCAGCTCGGCGGCTCACTGGACGGCTTGTTGACAGAAGTTGCCGTTTTGAGCGAAGAAGGAATAGTCCACATCCCCGATCACCTGTCCTTCGAGGAGGCCGCGACCCTGCCGATTGCCGCCGTCACTGCCTGGAATGCGCTGACCGGCAGTCGACCACTGCAGGCCGGTGACACCGTGCTCACCCTGGGATCAGGAGGAGTTTCGCTCTTCGCCCTTCAGTTCGCCAAGCTCTTTGGCGCGCGCGTCATCGCGACCACGTCGAGCGAGGAGAAGGCGCAGCGGCTCAAGGCTCTGGGGGCCGACGAGGTGATCAACTACCGCACGACGCCCGATTGGCATCTCGCGGTGCGCGAATTGACCGGTGGGCGAGGCGTCGATCAGGTAATTGAGGTTGGCGGTCCCGGCACAATCGAGCAGTCGATCAAGTCGACCAACGTTTCGGGAGAGATTGCCTTAATCGGATCGCTCGCCAGAGCTGATTCGATGAGCGGGACAACAGTCCTCGGTGTTCTGCGCAGTGCCATCGCGGGGGTCGTCACGTTGCGGAGCATCGCCGCTGGCAACCGCGCCCACTTTCTCGCGATGAACCGCGCCATCGCCCTGCACCGGCTCAAGCCGGTCATCGATCGCGTGTTTCCTTTCGAGGACGCCCAGGCTGCCTACCAATACTTCGCGGAGCAGTCACATTTTGGCAAAGTGGTTATCAGTCAGAGCTGACATTCGAAATCTCACAATTTTTTCCACTAAATCATATGGAATAGGTTTGTCAAATGGGAAGTGTACTGAGCCTTTTGTGCCTTTATATTGCGATAATTCTTTTTTGAATGCTTCAGTGCCTGAGGGTATCGGATACAGTGCGATATGATTTTTCCAGGCGGCGAAATATACTAAATATTTGCCATTCAGGTTGAATGTGGGAATTCCGTAGCTAATTGTCTCTACGGCTTCAGGCGCCGCGTTTCGTATTGTCTGCCTTATTGTTTCAAGGATGCTTTGCACATCCTCCGGGCATGTTTTGATGTATTCATCAATAGTCGTGAATTGTTTTTTATTTGTCATGTGTTTATTTTAGTAAGACCTCAATTGAACGTCAAGCGCTTTGGCGACTGGTTCCAAATTAGTGTTCTCAGCTCCTTATTTTTCGATCACAGACCCTAGCGTTTCACCGCCCACAAATATGCCGCGGCAAAGCGCCTCACATATTGCCTGGCCTCGACCAGGGGGCGGAGATATGCCGTAAATTGCTTGGCCTCGGCGGGTGTAAGCGCTTCGTGCATGGTTTCTTCGAGCGTCGGAGCCAGGGGATTACCGGATGAGCGCACGAATGCTTCCCAGTTTGGCTTCTGAGCTTCTGGATCTCCATCGAACCTTCCGGGTACGACCTCGGCCTGCAATGCTAAATGCACCTCTGCAAAACCCGCCTTCTCTGCGAAGGTAAACAAATTGCGCTCGTCAAAGTCCATCATCGCGCCAGTGTCGGGTTGCGCAAATGCGTAGACGGCAACTATTTTGCCGACGAGATGCATAATCGGTGTGACATCGTATCCGCTGAAGCGGTTCAGCGGCTCCGGGTATGCGAAGCGGTTGATCGGTTCAAAGATCGAAAGCCGCCCATTGGGTTTGAGGACGCGATAGAACTCGTCAAAAGCTTTCTGCTTGGCTGCCACGTAAATCAATACGGAACGGGTTGTCACCACATCAACCGAGTTTGCCTCGATCATACTCAAATCGTCAGCAGAGGCGCGGGCAAACTGGCACCTCTCAAGCACCCCCACCTGGCGTGCAAGGGACTGGCAATGGTCGAGCAAGTCCTGGGAAATATCGCTAAAAATCACTTTTCCACGCTCTCCAACTATGGGAAGAGCGCCAAAGGCAATCAAGCCATCGCCACAACCCACGTCGAGCAGTGTGTCGCCCTGGGTCGGCCTGGCGTTATGCAGCACTTTGTCCCGCACCAGGTACAAGGATTGCAACATTGCTTTTTGCTTTTTAGCGTCACCGCCATGACGCCGTTCTAAGAGCCACTGTGCCCATTGATCTTGAGTCGACTTTGTCATAATTGTCTTGCCCTCCACTTATCTCCGTAATATTAAGCGCAATCCTATTATTGCAGCTAGAATCAGGCAAAACCAGATCAGAACTGGATAGTGAGTGTATGTGAACAGGTAGCTTCCGGCCAGAGATGCTATGAACATCAAAGTCAGGGAGAAGACGTGGGCGGAACCAGCGCTATCTGAACGGCGTAGCCGGCCGTGTGATTCGCCAAGGCCAATACGAATCTCGAGCTGACCTACCTCCAGTTTAGTGAGGATGCGCTCCAGCGAACGCGGCAATTTCAACAGGATAGTAGCAGTTTCTAACAACTGGCTCAATAGTTGCTGAAACGTCTGCCCAATGTTTTCCGTATCGATGCCTATGAATTTGCGGGCATAGGGAGTAGCGACATCAACGAAGTTGAAATCGGGTGCGAGTCCGGTCGCGACACCGACCAGCGTGCCAACAGCCCGTCCTGTGTATGCGAATTGCGCGGGAATCTGGAAGGGTTGACCATAGAGTAATTTCCCCACGTCCTCCGTCACTTCGGGTATTTCCAGCTCGCGTGCCTCCCCTAACGTCATACCGTAAAACTGCTGCAGCATGAGATTCAAACCACGCTCAATGAGTTCGATATTTGCTCCTTCGCCGATAAAGCCCAGGCTGGTCAGAGCTTCTACCATTGTATGTGAATCGCGCATCACAAAGCTCAAAAACAGGTCTTTCATCGCTTGCTTCATGGTTTTGGTAAGACGGCCAACCATACCAAAATCAACGAATTCGATGATCGGCCCGGCCCCTGGCTGTCCCTTTTTCACAAAAATGTTCCCCGGGTGTGGGTCAGCATGGAAGAAGCCCTCATCAAAAAACTGGTGAAAGTAAGTCTGGACGGTGCGTTTCGCCACTTCCATGCGGTCAATTCCTTCGGCCTCGAGCGCGGCATAGTCGTTGATTTTGATCCCGTCGATCCACTCCAACACCAGGACACGGCGCGAAACATACTCGTCATACACCCCTGGGATGTAGATGGTTGGATCGTCCTTGAACATCTCCTTGAAGCGTTTGGCATTGGCTGCTTCAGTGACGAAGTTAATCTCTTCATATACGGTGCGTTCAAATTCGCGATAAACAGCCATCAGATCAATAAACTTACTTGTGTCAAAAAAGCGCGTAATCAGGCGGATCACGAACTTGAGTGTGCTCAAATCCGTGCGTACAAGCTGATCAATATTGGGCCGTTGAACTTTGACTGCTACCGCTTCACCCGTAGAGGCGAGTATAGCCTTATGTACCTGGCCGAGCGAGGCGGCGGCGGTGGCTTTGCGTTCTAACACGCTGAAAATCTGCTCAACCGGCTTGCCCAATTCTGTTTCGATCACGGAAACAACATGACTGAAAGGTGCAGGCGGTACTTCGTCCTGGAGCGCGTTGAGCGTCGCGAGCGCCCGTTCCGGCAACAGGTCGGCACGCGAACTGAGGAACTGCCCGAGCTTGATCATCAACACGCCGAGTTTAATGGCTGTCTGGCGAAAGGCCGTCAGTACCTTGATTAAGACTTCGATGTTTGGCTGGACATTGTAATCACCTCGTTCGCGTGCGCGTATGACGCGGCGGCGTTCGCGGTAAATGACCCAGATTGTCCAGATGAGCAAACGAAATACAGACCATGCCCTCCACCATTGCTGCCACCAGGGTAATTTACGTCTTTGTTTTCTTGTCTTGCTTTCCAGCATAAACCATACTTCTCCATTGTTGCGTTAACTGCCAGCGAGAGGTCTTCCGCAATGTCTGGCTTGCCGCTGTCCTCTACTATCTTTTTGAGGCGCAGCGTGATGCAGGCGGTAAGTTTGCGCTGATAGGTCTGTCAGGGAATATACGCATAGGTTCTTTTCTTGTTGCTGCCGGGCAATGCTTCCTTAATAGCTTATCACTTTTGGGTGTCCACAAGGTAGGTGAGTTCCCAATAGGTATCAACGTAAGACGTGGCCCCAGGCTTCTGTAGGGGCGAGGGAGGTTGATGCCTAAGTTAGAACACAAAATAAAAAGCGCGCAGAGCTTACCCTGCGCCTGACATGTTAGTAGGAGTTCGATCTTCGAACTCCTACTAACGGTCCACCCCCTCCCACCTGTCGAACCTGCTTGCCTGAGCCTCCATCATCGTCAGCTCGTAGCAGGTTGAGTGGCTTTGGCTTTCCTCCTGTCCTGTGCGGCCAGTGAGCCTGTCCACGGGGTGCCCAGCAGCGGCAGCAGCCAGCGATCAACACCGTAGTAGCCTGCGACACGCCAGGCAAGTACCAGGAAGATCGCAAGACCACCGATGATGGGGTTAATACTCACTGCGCCCGCCAGCAGGAAGTTCATGTTCATGAACACGCCGAAGAACGCCGCGATCCCTGTCAAGACCCCTAAAATCAAGCCAATGCCGACGAGTAGCTCGCCAAAGGTGACGAGATAGGCGAAGAACCCGGAACCGGGCATCACTACATTCTGCAGAAACCAGGCATACCAGCCCTGGACGCCTGGATGAGCCCCGGTCGCCTGCGCAATCCCGCTCTGGGCAAAGCCCTGGATCGGTGCGCCAAGATGCGAAGTGAAGATCCAGGAATTACCGACTTTGGTCCCAAAAGTGTCTCCAACGGTTATCGAGTAGCCCGTCAGTTTATCAAATCCTGCTGTGAGCCACTGGTACCCTACATACACACGTACAATCAACCACAGCCAGGCCATGCGCGTGTCAGCAAACAAGAATCGTGCTATGGCCGGTTCAGGAATCTGTGTTGCTTCCCTTGGCTGGACGTACTTACCAATACTCATGATGTCATTCTCCTCTTCGAACGGAATACTTTGATACTCACTCCACGTGAGACTTCATACTAAGTTGTTCCATTCCGTTCGTTCACTAAGAGCATAATCTCTTCATCTCACAGCCTAATCACGACAATGAATACTTTTCTCACGAAAAAATCACAAGCTCTGGCTGGAAAAGTACCGTTTGTTTGTTGCAATACTTGTGTTTTTTATGTATCCTATCCTCAGTACAGTTTTCTCCGAGCTGTTTGCCGTTTTCAGGTTACCTCGCGTCGAATGTATCATTGAGCACACCCAGGCACGGGTGCAAGTGCGTAGCACCTGGGAAAAGGAGATCTGTACTAAGTATTGACAAAGTGTGCGAAAGTGAACTAAAATTATTATATGTACTCAGTCGCACAGTTTGCCAAGCAGATGGGTGTCAGCGTGAAAACCTTACAGCGCTGGGATCGGGAAGGCCGTCTCAAAGCGAAACGAACCCTTTCTGGGCGTCGCTACTATGATGAGGCCGATCTGGCTACTGCGCTGAACCTTCCTCAGCGGCCAGCCATACGCCGAACGGTGGCCTATTGCCGAGTGTCGAGCCCTGCTCAAAGACCGGATTTACAGAACCAACGGGCCGCCTTAGAGAGCTACGCCGTCTCCAAGCAACTGGTGGTGGATGAGTGGATCATGGAAATCGGGGGCGGCCTCAATTTTGAGCGCAAACGGTTTCTCAGGCTCGTAGACGCCATTGTCGAGGGAGAGGTTTCACGCCTGCTCATCGCCCATCAGGATCGGCTGGCTCGCTTTGGCTTTGCTCTTCTCAAGCATCTGTGCGAGACTCACCACACGGAATTGGTCGTGATGAACACCGAGACGCTCTCTCCCGAACAAGAGTTAGTGCAGGACTTGATGAGGATTGTCCACTGTTTTAGTTCACGATTGTACGGCCTCAGGAACTACCGCAAAGCCTTAGAGAAAGCGCTAAAGGATGAAAACCGCGCACAAGATCAGGATGAATCCCACGCCTGAACAGGTGGAGTATCTCAAACGAGCCTGTGGAACAAGGCGCTTTAGCTACAACTGGGGGCGGGAACAGTGGGAAAAGCAGTATCAGGCGTACAAGCTGGAACAAGAAACGGTCCCCGAAGAGCAGCGCGTGCTCACGCCTCCCAATGCGTTCGCGCTCAAAAAACAGTTCCACCAGATTCGGGAACAAGACTATCCTTGGACATACCAGGTCACCAAATGTGTCGTAGAAGGAGCCTTCGATGACCTCAAAAGCGCCTACGACAACTTCTTTGCGGGGCGAGCTGATTACCCCAAGTACAAGAAGAAAAGGAAGTCCCATGAATCGTTTTATCTGTCCAATGATAAATTCACCTTGGGAAGCCATTGGATTGCCATTCCTGGCTTAGGGCGGTTCATCGTCGACCAGCGGCAGACCACAAAGGATCGCGGCAAGCTCAAACGCACACTGGGGACAGTCAACCTGGCAGAAAAGCTGCGCTTTGTCGAAGAGGGGAAAGCGACCGTTCCCACGAACAAGCGGAACAAGCGCAAGCAAGTGCTCTGTGAGTCCGTCAAGATTCTGGGAGCCACGGTCTCTTGTGAAGCGGGCCACTGGTACGTTTCCATCCAGGTTGAGATCAAGAAACAGCGCCCTCCCACTCCTGCCCTTGTGGTCGGGGTGGATGTGGGCTTGAAGCAGGCTGCCGTGGCGTCTGATGGACGACGGCTTGAGAACCAAAGGCCATTAACGCTCCATCTCAAGAAACTCGGCAAGCTGCAACGCAAGCTCAGTAAGAAACAGAAAACCAAAGACCCCGAAACGAAGCGCACCCTGTTCAGCAACAATTATGAGAAACAACGGCTCAAGGTCGCACGCAAGCATCAGCAGATAGCCAACATGCGTCGAGATGTGCAGCATAAATTCACGACCGAGCTGGCACGCACCTGTGGGGTCATTGGCATCGAAGATCTCAATATCCTGGGGATGATGGCCAATCGGAAGCTGGCACGTGCGGTGGCCGATGCCGCGATGGGGCAACTCTTGCAGTTTTTGAAGACGAAAGTAGCCAATGCTGGCGGGGATCTCTTTATGGCCTCGCGCTGGTTTCCTTCGACCAAACGCTGCTCCTGCTGTGGGCATGTCAAAAAGCGCATGCCCCTCAAGCACCGCACCTATCAGTGTCTGGCTTGTGGGTTGGTGATCGACCGGGATCTGAACGCCGCTTTGAATCTGCTGTGGTTCGCAACAGAACAGCTTCGCCAACTTCACGCGTAAAGTTGGCCGTCCTGGAGAGTGGCTACCGCCGGACGCAAAATGCCTGGGGAGTTGATGTGAGACCGAAACGGGAGGGCCGATCCAAAGGTTCCTGTGCTATGGCTATCGACGATGAAGCAGGAAGAACTGACCGCTCGGGAGTGTTCGCGCACGTTCGAGTATGAGAATGGTAGCAGTACATCCCATGTCAACAGAAGAGAATAAGGCTCTCGCCCGGCGTATTATTGAAGAGGCCTGGAACCAGGGGAACCTGGTTGTAGTGGACGAGTTGATGGCCCCTGACTATGCCGGTCACCACGCGCTGGTTGGCAACCAGCCGCCGAGCCGCGATCTCTACAAGCAGTTCATCATCAGGACCCGCACGGCCTTCCCCGATATGCGCGCCACAATTGAGGACCAGGTCGCCGAAGGAGACTTGGTCGTGACGCGCTGGTCGGTCCAGGGCACCCACCACGGGATGTTTCGGGGCCACAGCCCAACCGGCAAGCAGATGAGCGTCACGGGGATCATCATCGAGCGCATCGTCAACGGCAAGGCGGTGGAGGGATGGATGGAGATGGATACTATGAATCAGATGCAACAGCTCGGCATGATACCTCAGCCGGGACAGCCCAGCTAGCGCTGGACAGATTGGCCTGGTATCCTCCGGCTATCCTGGCATACTAGATGTCGCCACGTTTCGTACTGCCGAGATATGGACGCTGTAAACGCAATCGACCTCCAGCCAGGCGAAGAGTGGGGCGTCCTGCTTGCCTCACGGTGCAGGTGAGACTTCGGGCTGAACAGCCAGGAAGTAGCCCACGCCGACTTTGGTGTGAATGTAGCGCGGGTGAGCAGGATCCGCTTCCAGCTTGCGACGCAGGCGGTTGATGTTCACCTGCAACATGTGGCTCTCGCCCAGGTACTCGCTGCCCCAGACGTGCTCCAGCAACAGATCTTGCGTCAGCACTCGCCCGGCATTCTGCGCCAAGTGAGCAAGCATGCGATACTCTGTCGGCGTCAGCTCTATCTCCTGGCCCCCCAGCGTCACCTGGTGCTGCGCGTAGTCAATGGCCAACTCGCCAATGCTTGTGGCGGCTTGCAGTCCCTGGGCGCTTTCTTGCGCGGTAAAGTGCGCACGGCGCAGCACCGCACGCACCCGCGCCAGCAGCTCGTCCACGCTGAACGGTTTCGTCAGATAGTCATCCGCCCCCAGGTCCAGTCCACGCACTTTGTCTTGATCCTGGCCGCGCGCGGTGACCATGATGATCGGGACGGAGGAGAACTCGCGCACGCGGTGGCAGACGGTAAAGCCGTCCATTCTGGGCATCATCACGTCGAGCAAGACCAGGTCGGGCACCTGCTGCTCGATCAGCTCCAGCGCCTGCTGGCCATCGCTGGCTGCGCGCACCTCGTAGCCCTCCAGTTGCAGGTTGCGTGTCACCAGCCGCAGCAACTGCGGGTCGTCATCGGCAGCGAGAATCGTCGTTTTCTTCGCGGGCATGCTGTTTCATCCTTCCGTCTGTATTATACATGGTCCATCTCTCCTATGGGGAGCAAGACATGGAGTGTGCTGCCGTGCTGCAGCGCGCTTTCGGCCCAGATCGTGCCCTCGTGCAGTTCGATAAGACGCTTGCAAATTGCCAGTCCTAACCCCAGGCCACTCACCTCTCGCGTCAGCCGCAGATCCACGCGATAGAACTGCTCGAAGATGCGCTCCAGGTGCCCGGCAGGAATCCCCATCCCGGTATCACTCACGCAGATCTCTAGCATGCGTGGATGGGGGTCCCCCGCCTGCATGGTGGGACGCACCAGTACGGTCACCGTCCCGCCGCCCGGCGAGTACTTGATGGCATTCTCCAGCAGATTGTCCAGCACCTCCCGCAGGCGGCGCGGATCGGCCATGATCAGCGGCACGGAGGTCGCCGGGGTGCCATCGGCATGCTCCAGGTGGAGCTTGAAGCTAAAGTGCCCTGCTGCCTGCGCTGCAAGGCCCTGCTCGGCAGCGGTGATCGCTTCCTGCGCCAGAAGAGCCACATCCACCGGGGACCGCTCGAGAGTGATCGCGCCCGTCTCTAATTGGGACATTTCCAGCAGGCGCTCAATACTCTGTTCCAGCCGGTCACTCGCCTCGCTTATCGCTAGCAGGAACTGGTGCCGCTCTGCGCGCGCGAGCCGGCGTTCATGCCGCAAGAGCGTGGCGGCATAGCCCTTAATTGACGCCAGCGGGCTGCGCAGCTCATGACTCACCGTTGCCAGCAGTTCGGCTTTGAGCAGCTCCATATGCTGCAAGGCCTCGCGCGCGGCAGTGAGCTCGACTTCCTGCATGCGTTCGGCCAGCAGGAGATGGATGATGACCGCACCGGCGGCATCTGAGATGAAAGGCAGCAGCGTGCGGCCGCGTTCCACCGCCGAGGAGCAGGTGCCATCTGCCAGCACATCCCACCCCAGCACCAGCAATGCCTGCAGGGGGTGGCTGGCCTGGGTTGGTGAACTCCCCTCTCTGTTGAGAGCAGGGCTAGACGCCGGCAGGTACGCATGAGCGAGCTCTGGCTCTACTGCGAACTCCCCGAGAGCCAGCCTATCAACGAGCCAGCACGACACCTCAGATCCCTGCGTGCCAGGCGAGGCAAAAGCCGGCAGGAGCGTATAAGCTTCCTCCTCGCGTAGCTCGTGCAGCGCCAGAGGACGTATGGCCTGTGCCTGCAAGGGAGCAAGAAAGTTATGCTGCTCGGGGCCATCCTCCTGCACAGCGAGGAGGATGGCCCCACGCTGCGCTGCAAAAAGCGCAAGCAGATGCTCGAGCATGGTGGCAGCTACCGTGTTTCCAAATCGTGTGTCCACCTCAGGTGCTCCGGCACGTTGCGAGAGCCTGGCAAGCTCTCGTAAGACGGCTGCTATCTCAGACGCAAGGGGTTCTTCCAACGATAGATCCTCTGTTCCCATTTCAATCCTACGATTCCGGCACCGGCAATGCGCATCTGCTTGCCAAGTGAGTTGCTTGTGTCTTATTATAAATGAGAACTGTTCACATTTAAATCACAGAAGAAGTAGTAGTATCACAAAGGCATCACAAAAGTAAGTGAGACCGGCATGACATGCTCTCCTCCCAGACATGGGCTGGTGCGGCGTACACACACAGTGTGGCGATCCCCACGGGTGGTGCACTGGCGTGCACAGGTGGCAACGTGGCAGCAGCAGCCGTACTCAGGAAGCGTCGTGCTGCTGGTCGGCACCCTGCTGGCGACGTTGCTCGTCATAGGGTTGAATCACCTGTTGATTTTCATCCCCAATTCAGGGCTGGTCTACCTGCCACTTGTCGCCCTGTTGGCGTATCACTGGAACTGGCGCTACGCTGCGACTGCGACGCTGCTGCAACTCGCCTGCGTCTACTTCTTTTTTCTGCCACCGGTCAACACCCTCAAGCCGTTGACGCTCCAGAGTGCAAGCGAACTGGTCACGCTGGCTGCGGTGACCGGGTTTCTGCTGGCCATTGTCCAGCTTGCCCGCCGCCGGCGTGCGCTGGCGGAACAGGCAGCCGGGCGTTTTGCGGCCCTGGGCCGCGTCGGGACCGCGCTCGCCGGCGAATTAGAGGAGGAACGCCTGTTGCAGCAGATCGCAGCCACGGCGCGTGAGCTGACGGGCGCCGGCTTTGCCGCTTTCACGCTGCGGCCTCTCAATGAGTTGGGGCGGCCGTTGGTGCCATCGGAGGGCCACCTGTTTCACCTGGCAGCCGTGGTGGGAGTGACCAAAGGGCAGGAGGCGCTGTTTCGCCGCATGCCGCCGGGTGGAGAGGGCCTGCTCGCGCCGATCTTTCGCCACGGGGTAGCGGTACGCGTCACCGATGCCCTGGCGCACACCCCTGGGCCTGAGCAGGCAGCAGGAGGACAGAGCACTGCACCCCGGGATGCAGCCCGGCAGGCCGCGTTCGACTATGCGCACGGGCAGCTCGCAACGGCAGGTTTGCGTTCCATGGGCGTGCCGCGCGGGCATCCCGTCGTACGCAGTTTCCTGGGCGTGCCCTTGCTTGACCGCACCGGAGAGGTACGCGGGGGGTTGCTGCTGGGCCATAGCGAGCCGGAGCAGTTCACCCAGGCCGATGAGGACGTGCTCGTTGGCCTGGCCGCGCAGGCCGCGGTGGCACTGGAGAACGCGCGCTTGTACCACGCCGCCCAGGTGCAGGCCCAGGAACTCGATGCCATCTTTGAAAGCATTGCTGATGGGGTGACCCTGGTAGACGATCAGGGCGGGATCCTGCGTGAAAATAGCGCCGCCCGTCGCATGCGCGAAGCCGTCCAAGAGAGCCCCGCAGCCGGCGATGTGTCGGAGGCGCTGCTGCACAGGCCGGCGGAACGCGCGCTGCAGGGCGCAGTGGAGCCGAGTCTCCCGGTGACCCTGGTTGACGCTCAGCAAGAACTGCGGGAATTCATCGTGAGCGCCTCACCGCTGCGCCAGCCGTCAAGGACAAGCGGGCCGCTGCGCAAGCACGAGCAGCCAGCGGACGGCGCTGCGCGGCGCGTGGCGGGTGCGGTGGTGGTCTGGCATGATGCCACGGAAGCGCGCCGACTGCTGCTGGAACGGCGGGCGCATGCCGAGACGGAAGCGCGGCGGGCGCTGCTGCAAACGGTGATCGACGAGTTGCCCAGCGGGGTCTACCTGGTGCGCGGGCCAGACGCGCGACTAGTGCTGGCCAATCGCGCCACGGCAGCAGTGTGGGGCGCTCCCTGGCCGCAGGGTCAGCCCATGAGCGTGTTCCTGGCGGCGAACGGCATTCGGGTCTTCCACGTGGACGGGCGCCCCCTTGCACCTGAGGAGTTCGCAACCCTGCGCGCGGTGCGCAGCGGCGAGGCGGTGCGGCACCACCAGGAGATCATCCGCCACCCCGATGGCACCAGCTTGCCGGTGCTGGTGAACGCGGTCGCCCTCGACCTGCGTGCCTTGAGCGGTTCACCGGCAGACGAGGGACACGAGGCCGCGGCAGAACCGGGAGCTATCGTCGTGCACCAGGATGTCACGGCGCTGAAAGAGGCCGAGCGGCTGAAAGACGAGTTCATCGGCATCGCCGCGCACGAGCTACGCAGCCCGCTTGCCGTCATCAAGGGCTTTGCGCAAATGCTGATCCTCCAGACGGCACGAGGCAAGGGACCATCCCTGGCCGAGTGGCAGATGGAGGCGATCCAGGACATCGACCAGGCGACGACCAGGCTGGTCGAACTCACCGAAGACCTGCTGGATGTGACGCGCCTGCAGGCAGGGCGGCTGGCATTGCACCCCGAGCCGACCGACCTGGTCGCCCTGACCCGGCGGGTGGTGACACGACTGCAGGTCACCACCGAGCGCCATACGCTCTCCATCCACGCGGACCAGGAGTACCTGGTGGCCGAAGTGGACCCGCGCCGCATCGAGCAGGTGCTGGGCAACCTGGTCAACAACGCCATCAAATACAGCCCCGAGGGAGGCTGCATCGATATCATGCTGCGTGAAGACCGGCAGGCGCAGAGCGCCGTGCTGTGCGTAGCAGATCAGGGCATCGGCATCCCTACGCACCAGCAAGCGCGCATCTTCAGCCGGTTTGTGCGGGCAGACAATGCGCGCGAACGCGAAATCGGCGGGACAGGCCTGGGCCTGTACCTCTGCCGGGAACTGGTCGAGCGGCACCACGGGCGCATCTGGTTCGCATCGACCGAGGGACAGGGGTCGACCTTCTTCGTTTCCTTGCCACTCATCAGCACCCCACCAGCCGCCGCCTCCCCTGGACAAGCCGATGAGCAGAAAGGAGGTGGTCGGCTTCAGTAACATTTTCATTTGAGTTGACACGGCAAAAGACCAGGTTGTGATGCTGCTGTGATATTTCCTGACGGCCATGTGATTGAGATGTGATTTCTCGTGCTTATGCTTGCACCATGCAATTTTAAGTAGCAGGAGACAGCGCACATTCGTCAGCGAGCAGCACAAAAGCCGGGTGTGTCGCTGGGACACTCCTGAGAGGAGATCAGTATGGCCTATCGTTTTCAGGTCAATCAACAAACGTGTATCAATTGTGGTATTTGTATGGACCTGTGCCCTGTGCGTTGTCTGGATATGACGCGTCCCTCGGGAGAAGGCGAACGGGCACAGGCCGAAGAACTGCTCACACCCATTCCTGGTGACACCGCAGCTCAGTCATGGATGATGCTGTCACCGGTGCAAGTGGCGCAGTGTATTGGCTGCCAGATCTGTGCGCAAGAATGTCCCACCAATGCCATCACCATCGCGAGCAGCGAGAAGGAACTGACCTACGCCAGGCGCGGTCCGGTGGCATATCTCCCACCGGAGCATGGCTGGCAACCACTGGATGCCTACACCCGCGCTTTCCCTGAAGAGCCAGGTGAGACGCCCTGGGGTGACGGACACGCCTGGCATGTCGCCGAACGCCAGGCCACCTGGCAAAGCTGGCGGACGTGGCTGGGTGAGCGGAAGGAAGACCTGCGAGCCCCCTGCCAGGCAGCATGCCCCGTTGGTACCAATGCAGGGTTATATGTCAGCCTGATCGCCGAGGGGCGCTACGACGAAGCTTTGCAGGTGGCATCCGAACCCAACCCTTTCCCCTGCATCTGCGGCCGGGTGTGCACCGCTCCCTGTGAAGATGTTTGTCGCCGGGGCGAGTTTGACTTGCCTATAGCCATCCGCGATTTAAAGCGCTTCGCGATGGATCATGGTGCGCCAAGGACACGCAAGGTGATCCCGCCCAGGCAATGGTATGAAGAGCGCGTGGCGATTGTAGGCGCTGGCCCTACCGGCCTCTCTGCTGCCTACTACCTCGCCCGGCGAGGCTACCGGGTCGCGGTCTACGACGCAATGCCCGTCGCGGGAGGCATGATGTCGATCGGCATTCCTGACTACCGCCTGCCACGAGCGGAGTTACATCGGGATATTGACGCCATGCGTGAACTGGGCGTTGAGATTATTCTCAATACGGCGGTTGGACGCGACATCACCCTCTATGAACTGCAAGAGCAGTTCGACGCGGTGTTGCTGGCCGTTGGCGCCCAGCGCAGCCAGCGCCTGGGCATCCCTGGTGAAACGGAGTTGCACGGGGTCATCCCGGCAACGACATTCCTCAAGGACTTCAACCTGGACCCGGAGACGAAACTCGAGGGAGATGTGGCAGTCGTCGGCGGTGGCAGCACGGCAATGGATGCAGCACGCTCGGCTTTGCGTGCTGGCGCTCGCACCGTGCACATCCTCTATCGCCGTACGCGCACCGAAATGCCCGCCCAGGCCGACGAGGTACGCGCCGCACTGGCCGAGGGCATCCAATTACACGAACTTGTTATTCCCGTACAGGTCCTTTCATCGGCGGGCAATGTACGAGGTGTGCGCTGCCAGCGCATGGCGCTCAGCGAGCCTGACGAGAAGGGACGACGCAAGCCAGTGCCGATTCTTGGCACGGAGTTCGATCTGCCGGTTGATATCGTGCTCGTCGCCATCGGCGAGGCTCCTGATCCATCCTTCTTGCCGGAGGGGACGAGCGTTGGCGTTGCCCCCTGGGGCGGCCTGTTGATTAACCCGCAGACGCTGGCAACGGCTGCGCCAGGCGTCTTTGCCGCTGGCGACATCACCTACGGGCCGAAGTCGATCATCCACGCTGCTGCACACGGCAGGCTGGCCGCCAGGTCAATCCATGCCTACCTGTCCAGGCGCCCTCCGAGTGAGGTCAGCGAGATGCCGGACGACGAGTTCCAGACGGCTTCCACGCTGCCGCCCGGTGAGAGTATCACGCTGGACCTGCGACCCACCAAACGCGAAGTGATGCCACTGCGCGGGATTGAGGCTTCGCGGGATCGGTCGATTGAATTTGTCACCGGCTTTACCGAGGAACAGGCGCGACGCGAGGCCAGCCGCTGCCTGCGCTGTGACCTGGCCTACCTGTGCCCCACAGTCCATGTGATTAGTGCTGACAGCGTCGTGTCAGCAAAAGCCAGTCGTTGAACGTAAGGGCGCGATAAATCGCGCCCACCAAGGCTAACACTAGTGAGGAGATACTACCATGTCAGTCGATCAACTTACCCAGGCCATTGTCTCCGGCATCAATTCAGGGGCCGAACAGTTTCTCGAGGGAACGCTCGCTGCCATCCTGCCCGTGATCTGGCTCGCCATCTTAGGGCTGGAACTGGGGCGTCCTTATATCCTGCAGATGATCGAGCGCTTCACCCTGCGCCTGGGCGCGGACCTGCTCTGGCTCATTTATGTCGGGCTGCGTGACTTCCTGGTCATCTCAGGTGTTGTCATGAGCTTCATGTTCTTATTCCCGGATGTGGTGACGACCGACCAGTTGCCCCTCACCGGCGGACTGGCGGCTAGCGCGTTGTTTGGCGTGCTGCTGGTCAAATTGATGGGAGACCCCGACCACAACCTGACGCATTATCGCATCGCGATCGCGCTGCTGGTCGTGGGCGGCCTGTTGTACTTCATCCCGTATGTGCTGGGGGTGCAGTTCAATTCAGTGGCACCAGCAGGAGCATTCGCAACTATCAGCAGTTTCCTGGTGACCAGCAGCAACCCTAACTGGGCGGTCGGCATAGGCTATGTTTCCACGGCGCTGTTCGCGCTTATGGGGGCCGTCGCTGCCGGCTATACTCTGATCACCGGTGGGCGTGCAGAAGTGCCAGAGTCAACCTCTGGCCAATAGTCAACGCATGTACCCATGAGCGAAGTAGTCACTCTGCTCTGCAATGAAAGAAGATAACCTGGCGCTTTCCGCCACCAGCATGGCGGAGGCGTCAAGAGAAAGAATCAAGGAGTAAAACTATGAAACCCGATGATGTCGCAACCGCGATCATGAATTCGTTTGTTCAAGGCGGTTCGCAGTGGTTGATCAGCACCATTGTGGCTTTCCTGCCCGTCCTGTGGACGATGGCCCTGATGTTCCATCTCGGGCGTCCCTATGTGTTGCGCACCTTGCGCCGCATCGGACTGCGGCTGGGCGCAGATGTGTGGTGGATGTCCTACCTGCTCATACGCGACGCGCTATTACTGATTACTTTTGCGCTGGGCTGGATTTTCTTTGCGCCGAACCTTATAGTGAACCAGGCGCTGCCGATCACCGCCCCCATCGCAGAGCTATGCTTGCTGCTGGCGCTGGCGGTGAAGCTCTCGCGGCGCGTAGACGACGATGTCAATGCCTACCGGCTCAGCACGGTGTTCCTGGTGCTGGGGGCCACGCTGTACTATGGCCCGCTGGTCTTCGCGGTCGAGGCCGCCAGCCAGACCTATCTGGCCGGGTTCGGCGCCGCGTTCACCAGCAACTCGAATCCCATAGCTGCGCTGTGGATCATGTGGTTGTCGCTGTTGGGCGTAGCACTGGTCACAGGCTGGTTGTTTGTGCAGGCTATGAGGAGCGCCAGTCGCAGCATGGCACGGCGGTTGGCACAAAGGGAAACCAAACCAGCATCTGCTGGGCGCTAAGGTAGCCATCAGCCTTAAAAGAAAACCTCTTGCTTAGAGCAGGGTGCTGATTACTTCCCCGCTCTGAACAAGAGGTTTCTGTCGAGCAACCTACCTGCAACGAATCAGGCTGTACAAACGTCCTTATTAAGGAAGATTAAATTTTTTCTCGTTATGCAAGAGTTTTCTTCGGGAAGGCTGGCTTCTGCCAGGTACTTGACGTAGTCCTATAGGGCAATGCCCGTATATCAAAATTCCAGCAAGTGATGTAGTTCACTTGACTTTATACCGCAAGATGGGATACAACCAAGTAAGGGATGTTATTGGCGATAGGGGTGCATCAATACTGCGTTCCGTATGCATAGATGACAGTGAGGACGTATCGACAGTGATGAGGTATTCTAAATACTTTGAATGCTTGATTACATATGTAACTACGACGGAGGTGTATCTTGTCCAATGTACGCGTGGACATTTCTCCGGCAATCACTACCCGAAAGCGCGATATCTCCTCGTGGATTGAAGCAGATGTTGGCGGACTAAGCACGAGGGGGAAAAGGCGCTATCAAAAACGAAAATCTGCGATCGCAGACTATTTCACAACTGAAGACTCCATAGAGGAAATAACGCTCCGGCATCACCTTTCGCAAGAAATCCTGCTGAGGTTGGCTGAAAGGTGTTTAATGCAGCACGAGGATGGTATGCCCTGGGGTTATCGCGCCCTTGTGCCAGGTGTGACTGTCGTTGATTACGCGCCCCCCTCTACTGCCTCGGAAGAAGCAGAAGAGACTCCCGGAGAGAAAGTATCGGAGAATTCTTCAAAGGAAGAGGCTCCTGGAGAAGAGCCGTCGGATACTTCCTCGGAAGAGGCAGAAGCGGCTGCTGAAGAAGAGGTAGTGGAAACTCCCGCAGCATCGATCGCTGAAGAGGCAGTTACTACCGATCTGGGCAACGCATTGTTAGCTGACGAGACTGTCGAAGACGATGCGGACACGGGTGAGCGCCCGGCTGTAAATATACCTCCTGTTGAGGCTGTATCTCCAGCTTCTTTAAACAGTGCGGCATTCGTTGTCGAGGAAACCAGCGTAGTTGCTCCCGCCGTAGAAGCGTCTCCGGCTGTAGCAGCGCCGGGTAAATCCAATACGCAGCTTGTAGTACGCCAGAACCTGGTGCCCACAGTTTTGCCACTGTATGGCAAGGGGAAAAAGCGTATAGATGTTAAAAAAATGGCGCAGACGCGGCGTTCGATGCGTAAACGGTGGGTACGCAATGTACAGGATGGGCGCAGGCGCAGGCGCTTCCTGACTATAGTGAGCACTGCTGTCGTGGCGGCTTTGCTTGTTATAGTACTGGTGCCCGTTGGTACCGGGCTGGCCGCGTACAATGCCTACACCTCTATTCGGGGTGTGGCCCTGGATGGTGTCAACCACCTCCTGGCCGTGAAGAACCTCGTTCCTATCTCTAAAAGCGATCCTCTGGCGGCGCTTGACACGCAGAAGTTACAAAAGGCACAGAGTGAGCTTAGCAAAGCGGAAAGTGACTTCTTGCAGTTACAGCAACTGGTGGCCCGCCCCGATATCCAATCGGCCATTAACCAATTTGTACCCCAGTATAGCGGTGATCTCGATATGGCTCAACGGCTGGTGCAGGTTGGTTTAGATGTATCGCGCATGGGCACAGAAGTGATTGGTGTTGCGCTGCTTGGTGCCGGTATTATTCATGGTTCGCCTCTTGCCAGCGGGTCTAAGCAGCCGCTTATCACCGCGGCAGATGTTGCCAATGCCGAGGGAGTAATGGTGCATGGACTGTATTACCTTGATGACATTCGCGCGCAGATGAGTCAGATATCGCTCAAGCAGCTACCGATTAGCAATGCGCAGAAAACGCAACTCGTCTCGCTGCTGGCATTGTTGCCCAGAGTGCAAAGTATGATCCTGCAGGGCCAGGGATTGATCGGCATCGTTTCGTGGTTGCTTGGAGTGGGACAGCCGCGCCACTTCCTGGTGCAGACGATGGATAATGGTGAACTACGGCCCGGCGGAGGTTTTACGGGAATATATGGCGTTCTCACCGTTCAAGATGGGCGTATGGCACCTTTTTCTCTACAAGACGTAACAGTGCTTGATTATGCTAGCAACGGGACAGAACTAAATCGCCAGGCGCCACCAGCATATCGTAGCTGGATGAATTTTGGGTACTTTGGATTACGAGATTCTAACGTCTCTGCGGACTATCCTACAACTGCCAAACTGAATTTGCAGATTTTCCAGGAAGAAGGTGGTGGACCTGTTGATGGTGATATCGCATTCACACCCAAATTTATTAGCCATATCCTTAATGTGATTGGGCCGATAAAAGTGCCGCAATATAACGAAGTTGTTACTGCACAGAACCTGGAGGATAAGCTGCACTACTACCAGCAGGATTTCGGTGCCATTGCGCGAGAAAAGCAGATAAGCGGTAACTTTTCTCATGCCGGTCGTAAAGCGTTTACCTCTACTCTTGGTAAATTGCTCCTCGATCGTGTGAAGCATCTGCCGGTGAAGCAATTGATGAGCATAATGCAGGGTGCCGTTAAGGATATTCAATCGCGTGACCTGGAGATCTACTTCACTAATCCTCTGGCCGAAGGCTGGCTTGTACAGCATGGCTACAGCGGTGCAATGGATACTTTCAGCAGCTACGATGGCTTTATGGTGGTGCAATCGAATATCAGCATCAGCAAGGCCAGCCAGTATGTACATACCACGTACCAGGATAACGTTGTACTGGATGCGCAGGGGGGAGCAACGCATAACCTGACTATCACGCTCGATTACCAGCAGACCGGCCCGGTCTACGGATATGATACGTATGCGGACTATATCCGTGTATACGCTCCCGCGGATGCTCAATTCCTCGGTGGTAACGGCTTCGATAGCGGAAAATGCCTGACTCCACCAAATGCGACGGGTGGCATGGGTACTACTACTACTGCTACCGGTAGTACTGGCAGTAAGTGTTGTACGACAGGTGTGAAGTCTACCGGTAACCCTCAACAAACAGGAACGGGTACAGGAACGGGTAATAGTGGAAGCAGTAAACTATGCGCTCAGTTTAATACCTCTTTTCCAGATAGCAGCCGTTATTGCCCCGGCGGCAATTATTCCCTTGGGCTCGGCTATGTGCCGGGCAAAGGTGTTATGAACTGGCCGGTTGATGGCGTGGGTCCTCCTACCGAGCTTAGCAGCGACCTGCCTGGACGCGCCATGTGGGGTGGGTTGACGGTGACGCCCAAGAACTGCATCTCGACGATCGGCCTGCAATGGTACGTGCCGAATGTAGTGAAAAACGTTCATGGCCAGTCGCCTTACGCGATACTGGTGCAAAAGCAAGGAGGATACGTTCCCACGGTGCAGATCACCATCGATACCAGTGCTATTAATGGCCTGCAGCCGTTCAGCTTTCAAGGCGACTTGATCGCTGACAGAATATTCTCGCTGTCTTCCCGGAAGTAGATTTGAGATTTGTATTTACAGAAAATCAGAAAATTTACAATCCAAACCATACTTGACATCCTGTCGTATACCCGATAGACTATAATCAGCAAAACTGTATAGCATCATCGACGATGAGCAGGAGGAGTAGGCACATACTCCGCGAGAGAGGGAAGACCAATCAGGCTGCAAGTCTTCCCCGGAGCAGATGTGCCGAAGGTCGCCTGGGAGTTTGGAAACCGGAAATTCCACGGGAGCGCCCGTTATTGCGCCTCACGAGGATCAACGTTCCGGTTGGTCGAAACAAGGTGGTACCACGAGTACGTCATGCCCTCTCTCGTCCTTGACGGGAAGGGCTTTTTATATGTGTCATCTGGCGCGAAACCAGTAGTGGAGGGGATATGATCGAGCAGGAGAAGCAACTAATTTCATCTTTACCTAAAACCTATGAGCCGCAGGCCGTCGAGGGCAAATGGTACCGTTTCTGGGAAGAAGGCGGCTACTTCAAGCCGAGTGGCGATACAACTCGTCCGACGTTTGTCATCAGCATGCCTCCACCCAACGTGACCGGCGCGCTGCACCTGGGTCACGCCATTACCGCCACCGTCGAGGATATACTTATTCGCTACCACCGCATGAAAGGTGACGATACCCTGTGGGTGCCAGGTGAAGATCACGCCGGGATTGCTACGCAGACGGTGGTCGAGCGACTGCTTGCTCAGGAGGGAACCGACCGTCACGCGATTGGCCGCGCGGCCTTCCTCGAGCGTGTCTGGCAGTGGGTGAACCAGTACAAGAGCCGTATTCAAGACCAGCATCGCCGCCTGGGAGCCTCCTGCGACTGGTCGCGCGAACGCTTCACCCTGGACGAGGGACTATCGAAAGCTGTGCGCGAAGTATTCGTGCGCCTCTACGAAGAAGGGCTGGTCTACCGTGGGGAGCGCATCATCAACTGGTGTCCTCGTTGTATGAGCGCCCTCTCCGACCTGGAGGTCAATCACATCGATACGCCGGGAACCCTCACCTACGTGCGCTATCCCTTGAAACCAGAAATTGGTAATGAGAATAAGCCAACCGAGTATATCAGCGTTGCTACCACGCGCCCGGAGACCATCCTGGGTGATACCGCCGTGGCCGTTAGTCCTAAAGACCCGCGCTACAAAGACCTGGTTGGGCGCATGGCTATCCTGCCCATAATTGGCCGCGAGATCCCCATAATTGCAGATGAAGCGGTAGACCCCAGCTTTGGCACGGGAGCAGTCAAGGTGACACCTGCGCATGATCCCACGGACTTCGAGATTGGTATACGCCATAATCTCCCAAGAGTGCAGGTCATCGGCTTCGATGCGAAGATGACCGGGGAAGCCGGCCCTTTTGCCGGGCAGGATCGCTATGAAGCGCGTAAGAACCTGGTAGAGGAACTGAACCGGCTCGGCCTGGTTGTGAAGACCGAGGACTACGTGGTGCCGCTGGGTTATTGCCAGCGCTGCGATACCGTGGTCGAGCCATTGATTTCAAAGCAGTGGTTCGTCAAGATGCTGCCGCTGGCAACACCGGCTATGGGCGCGGTCAGGTATGACCAGATGAAGATCGTGCCGGAACGCTTCAACAAGGTCTACATGGACTGGCTGGAGAATATTCATGACTGGTGCATCTCGCGCCAGCTCTGGTGGGGGCACCGCATCCCTGTCTGGTACTGTGACAATTGCGGCCAGATGACGGTCAGCCGTGAAGATATAACCACCTGCCCGAACTGCGACAGCTCCGAGATACACCAGGATGAGGACGTGTTGGATACCTGGTTCAGTTCGTGGCTGTGGCCGTTCAGTACGCTCGGCTGGCCGGAGGTAACCCCCGACCTGCTGCGCTACTATCCAACCTCTGTAATGGAGACCGGCTACGACATCATCTTCTTCTGGGTCGCGCGTATGGTGATGGCTGGTATTCACTTCCTGGGCATCATCCCATTCCATACCATCTACCTGCATGGCCTTGTGCGCGATGCTAAGGGCGAGAAGATGAGCAAGTCTAAGAATAATGTCATCGATCCCATAGACGTGATGGATCAGTACGGCACTGACGCGCTGCGCTTCACGCTTGCCACGAGCAGCTCCCCTGGTAACGATATGAAACTCGTACCCGAGCGCATCGTGGGCAACCGCAACTTCGCCAACAAGATCTGGAATGCCTCGCGCTTCGTGCTGATGACCACTGCTGAGATTGGCGGCGGTGTTCCTGCCATCGAGGAGGTGCAGCCGTCTACGCTGGCAGACCGCTGGATTCTCAGCCGCCTGGCCAGATTAACGGCTGAAGTCACACGCTTGATCGACGACTTCCAGCTTGGTGAAGCCGGTCGCCAGGTCAACGAATTCTTCTGGTCGGATTACTGCGACTGGTATGTCGAAATCGCCAAGGTGCAGATGCAGCGAGACGAGCCAACCAGGCGCTCTACGGCAGCTATCCTGCGCGCGGTGCTCGACCAGAGTATGCGCCTGCTGCACCCGTTCATGCCCTTTGTGACGGAAGAAGTCTGGCAGTACTTGTATCGCACCAGCGAACCAGATCACGATCAATGGCCTGCCTCAGCATTGATCGTGGTGCCCTGGCCTCAGGCCAATACGCAGGCGATTGACGACGAAGCTGAACAGGAGTTTGGTCTGCTGCAAGAGGTGATTATACGCATCCGCGATGCCCGCAACCAGATGAGCGTTGAGCCTGCCCACCGCGTGCCGGTGATTATGGCTGCTGGAAGCCTGGTTCCAATGCTGGAGGCACAGGCTCCTCTCATAGAGTTCCTGGCTCGTACTGAGAAACCCCAATTGCACGCACAGCTTCTGCAAAAACCGGAGCAGTCGATGAGCCCCCTGGCTGGCCCGGTAGAGATTTACCTGCCGCTGGCGGGTCTACTCGATATTAGTAAGGAGCTGGAACGACTCGACAAGGAGATTGCGCAGGCGCAGCAAGAGATTGTCCGTCTCCAGGGCAAACTGGCGAACGAGGCGTTTGTGGCGAAGGCCAGGCCTGGTGTCGTCGAGAAGGAGCGCGAGAAACTGGTAGCCCAGGAGGAGCGTATTGGTAAGCTCAAAGACAGAAGAGCTGAATTAGGAGGCTAGCATCTTGGCTGTATACACTATCGAGCCGGAGCGGCGAACACTGCACGGCTCTTTCTCCCGCGAGTTTTCGCCTGTGCTGACGATCGATTCGGGTGATACAGTACGTTATCGTACACTTGACGCCGGCTGGGGACTGGAGCCCCTTGTGGCGCTAGAAATGCCGCGCCAGACCTTCCTGCCTCGCGACGATGGGCGGGATGGCGGTCACGCTCTCTGCGGGCCAGTAGCTATTCGAGGCGCTCAAGCGGGTATGACGCTCGAAGTACAGATCAACGATATCCGGCCTGGTACATTCGGCTTGACGATCGCTGGCCCTAAAGAGCAAGATAGCGAGGACAATCGACGGCTCGGCATTGAGCATGCTACTTTACTAAGATGGACTCTTGATGCAGATAGCATGGTTGGGCGAGATCAGCGTGGGCATACGCTCGCTTTGCGCCCGTTCATGGGCGTGATGGGGATGCCACCGGACGAAGCTGGCATACATCCCACTTTTCCCCCACGCTTTTGTGGCGGAAACATGGACTGTAAAGAACTGGTGGCAGGTAGTACGCTCTATCTGCCCATACCTGTTCCGGGTGCGCTCTTTTCCGTTGGCGATGGACATGCGGCGCAGGGTGATGGTGAGGTATGTGGTGTAGCCATCGAGTGCCCGATGGAGCTGGTTGACCTTACCTTTCGCCTGCGCGACGATGTACGTCTGACCACGCCTCGTGCCAACACCCCGGCAGGATGGGTCGCACTCGGATTTGACGAAGACCTGAACGAAGCCACTGTGCTCGCTCTTATAGCCATGCTAGATTTAATGACAGAGCTGTATGGCCTCTCGCGTCCAGATGCGCTCGCCCTGGCGAGCCTGGTTGTGGATTTCCGCATCACCCAGGTTGTGAACGGTGTGCGGGGCGTGCACGCGCTGTTGCCTCATGGAGCGATTAGATAACTAACATCTGCCGATGGGCAACCAGTGCGGTTGCCCATCCCTTGATTACTACGCCGGAATCTCTTCCCACACGCCCTTAGAGAACTGCTCGTTGTACAACTTAGCGTACAGCCCACCGAGTTCCATCAGTTCATCGTGCGTTCCGCGCTCGACAATCTCGCCTTTATCTACCACCAGAATGATATCCGCGGCCAGGATGGTTGAGAGGCGGTGAGCAATCGCCAGCGTCGTGCGGTCCTTCATCAACGGCTCCAACGCTGCCTGGATCAGGCGCTCGGAGTGCGTGTCAAGCGCGCTGGTCGCCTCGTCCAGGATCAAGATGCGCGGGTTCTTGAGGATAACACGAGCAATCGCTATGCGCTGTTTCTCGCCGCCGGAAAGCTTAAAACCGCGCTCGCCAACGGTGGTGTTGTAGCCATCATCGAGTTCCATGATACGATCGTGAATAGCTGCCGCCTTGGCCGCTGCGATCATCTCTTCTTCTGTAGCACCGGTGCGTGCGTACAGCAGGTTCTCTCTGATCGACGCATTGAAGAGGTACGTTTCCTGCGTGACTACGCCGATGATCTCGCCCAACGAGGCCAGCAAGATATCCTTGACATTGTGCCCGTCAATCTCTACAGCGCCGCTGTCCACGTCATAGAGTCGCGGGACAAGGTAGGTAATCGTCGTCTTGCCAGCGCCGCTCGGTCCCACGAGCGCCGCTAATTGACCCGGCTTGATATCGAGGGAAACGTGGCTGAGCGTGGGACGTGGTCCAGACTCATCCGAGAGCGCTACAGGCTGTGGTGAGACGGCACGTTTCTCTTTCCCATTCTCATTTTTGCCGTTATCTTGATCTGGTCCGGTCGATCCACTCATTATGCTGGTTTCATCGGGCTTATACGTAAATGAGACATCATCAAATGTGATCTCACCACGCGTTTCGCCGGCTTTGAGGTGTAGCGCGTCGGGCGCATCCTGGATTTCAATCGGCAGATCCAGGTACTCAAAGATGCGGTCAAACAGCGCCAGCGCTCCTTGAATATCTACCTGGATACTGAGCAACTGGCCGATTGGGAAGAAAAGCCTGCTTTGCAATGTCGTGAATGCGACGATGCCACCAAGAGTGATGCCTGGGTGCAGCGGGTTATGGATAATCTGCCAGCCTGCTACGAGATAGACGATAGCGGGCGTGATGGAGAAAAAGATGCCAATAAACATGAAGAACCAGCGGCCTATCATCTGCTGGCGTACTTCCAGGTTGGTCAGGTTCTGATTCTCCTTTTCAAAACGCTCCTGGGCATATTGCTGGCGCCCAAAGGTCTTTGTCAGCAGAATGCCGCTGACCGAGAGCGTTTCCTGCATCATGGCAGTGAGTGAGGCCAGGCTCTGTTGCGTTTCCTTGCTCGTCATACGGCGCACATTGCCTATCTTGTAGGTGATCCACAAGAAAATTGGTAACAGGCCGAGCGATATGAGCGTGAGCGGGGGACTAATGAATAGCATCGCAATGATCGTGCTCAGGGCCGTTGAGATATTAGAGACGATGCTTGTAGCAGTATTTGTAACCACAGCCTGTACGCCGCCTACATCATTGGAGAGGCGCGACTGGATTTCACCTGTACGTGTCGAGGTGAAGAAACGCAGCGACAAGCTTTGCAGGTGCTCATAGAGTTTGTTGCGAAAGTCGCGCATTACCTGCTGGCCGATAAGGTTATTCAGATAGGTTTGTCCGACGCCAATCAAACCGGTAACAATAGGCATAACAATCATAATAGATACCAGAATGATCAGCAGGGTACTGTTGCCTTTGCCGATAGCGTCATCGAAGATGAACTGGATCATAAAGGGGTTGACCAGCCCTAGAACAGTCGTAAGGATAATGGCGGTCAACACCAGAACGATCTGCGCTTTATATGGGCTAAAGGCTTGCGCTACGCGCCTGAGCGTGCGCCCATCGGTCTTACGCCCGCGTCTCTTTTGTTCTTCAAGATAGTCGGTCATTCCGCCGCCCATTCCATGAAATGCCATTGAGTATATACTCCTGATTTCTGAGTGACCTGGCAGCCGCTATAATTACCACTACTTTTTCTACGCTCCGGGCTCTTACTATGAGCCAGGTCACCCTTATAAACTCTTAATTGTCTTTTCTACAGTATAAAAAATTGTCTCGCTAATTTCACTGGCCATGTGGATGGTTTTACCCTGTAGATTCTGACAGGCACAATCTGTGTATCAGCCCGGCAAGCAATGCTCCGCGCACCGGAAGAGAATCCACGCGCAGAAATTCCCTCTGTAGATCGTGCATAAAACCACCCACGGGACCAAGGCTATCCAGAATAGGAACACCGGCTTCCACCAGCAGGTTGCCGTCTGAGACGCCGCCCTTGCTTTCAGCTATAATATTCAGGCCAAGCCCTATGCCCTCCGCCTGGACTATTTCTACCAGGTGCATGATCTGAGGAGTCGCTTCATAGGGTTTGCGTCCTCGCGTACGTGCCAGCCGTGTGTGTGTGTCAGGTACGCTGCATCCCGCAGCAAGCTGTTCGAGTGCTGCTGCCGCCAAGTTGAGCCCATGTTCGTTGTAAGCCCGTACGGAGATATGGCAACGTGCGTAATCCGGCACGACGTTTAGTTGCTCATTGCTACTGATGCGCGTGACATTAAAAGTGACGCCGGGGAAAACTGAGTTCAGGTTATGTACGGCAATCATCTTGTGGGCTAGCTCGATCACGG
>Ga0207646_10000886_pt1 | contig 38660 bp, 33 predicted proteins | sample KBSK5502metaG_FD_184343 | JGI IMG/M metagenome (GOLD analysis project Ga0207646, IMG submission 184343) | Corn, switchgrass and miscanthus rhizosphere microbial communities from Kellogg Biological Station, Michigan, USA - KBS K5-50-2 metaG... | ecosystem: Host-associated > Plants > Roots >... | reverse complement strand
GAGGGTAACTTTTCCCCGAATGGACGCTTCCACCACTTTTCCCGCAGCCGCGGGACATCACGATCCACACGCACACGCCGGCGAACACGAACATCACGAGCTCGGTTGGTGGCGAAAATACATTTTCTCGACCGACCACAAAGTCATCGGCATCCAGTACGGCCTTTGCGGTCTCGTTTTTCTCTTCTTCGGGTTTTCTCTGATGATGATCATGCGCTGGCAGCTGGCGTATCCTGGCCAGGCGTTGCCGGTAATTGGAAAGTGGCTGCCGTATTTCTTCGGGCCCAACACCATGCCGGACGGCAAGATGACGCCGGAGTTTTACAACTCACTGGGCGCAATGCACGGCACGATCATGATCTTCCTGGGCGTAGTGCCGGTCGCGTTCGCCGCGTTTGGGAATTTTGTCGTGCCGCTGCAAATCGGCGCGCCGGACATGACCTTTCCAAAAGTGAACGCCGCTAGTTTCTGGGCATTCGCCGTCGGCGGAGTGATCATGTTGACCAGCTTTTTTGTTCCTGGCGGCGCGGCCAAGAGCGGTTGGACATCGTACACGCCGCTGGCGGCGATTGCCGACAAGGGACCGGGTCTAAATCCAATTTTCAACGGTCAATCGCTATGGCTGATCGGCTTTATCTTTTTGATTTCCTCGTCGTTGCTCGGCGCGGTCAATTTCATCACCACCATCATTCAACTGCGAGCCAAAGGCCTCACCTGGATGCGGCTCCCATTTTTCGTCTGGGCGCAGTTTGTCACCGCATTCTTATTGTTGCTTGCGTTTCCGCCGCTTGAGGCGGCGATCGTCATGCAACTGATGGACCGCACGGCTGCGACCAGCTTTTTCCTACCGGCCGGCATGATCGTCAACGGCGCTCCACTGCATATCAGCGGCGGCGGCAGCCCGCTACTATGGCAACATTTGTTTTGGTTCCTCGGGCATCCGGAAGTTTACGTGTTGATCCTGCCCGCGTTCGGAATCGTCGCCGAAATTCTCGCCAACAATTCGCGCAAACCGCTCTGGGGTTACAAATCGCTCGTGTTCTCGGTGCTCGTGATCGGCTTTTTGTCGTTCATCGTTTGGGCGCACCACATGTGGCTCACCGGAATGGGCTCGACTGTGAGCGCGTTTTTCCAAACGACCACGCTGCTCATTTCGATTCCGTCCGTCATCATCCTGAGCGCATTTTTCATTTCACTCTGGGGCGGATCGATCCGGTTCACGGTACCGATGTTATGGGCAACCGCGTTCCTGCCCATGTTCGGAATTGGCGGACTGACGGGCATACCGCTGGCGTTTAATTCAGCCGATCTCTACCTGCACGATACCTATTACATCATTGCGCATTTCCACTACATCGTGGCACCGGGCACGATCTTCGGACTCTTCGCCGGCATCTATTATTGGTTCCCGAAGGCAACTGGCCGCACCATGAACGAATTCTGGGGCAAAGTGCATTTTTGGCCGTCGCTCATCTGCATGAACGTGATTTTTCTGCCAATGTTTTTGCAGGGAATGCTCGGCATGCACCGTCGCTGGTACGATGGCGGCCAGGGCTGGACGTTGTCGGGCGAACACGTTTGGGGTCTGACCGGTTTCCAATGGAACATGCCGATCTCGTGGGCGGCGTGGATCATGGGTCTGGCGCAAATTCCGTTCATCATCAATTTCTTTTGGAGCATTAAGCACGGCAAAAAAGTGAACGACAATCCGTGGGAAGCGACCACGTTGGAGTGGACCGCCCCTTCACCGCCGCCGCACGGAAACTTCGTCACCACGCCAATCGCTTACCGCGGGCCGTATGAATACAGCCTGCCCGGTCGCGAAAAAGATTTCACCATGCAAAACGAACCGGTCGAACCGGCCGAGCGATCTCGGCGAGCGGCTGCGCCGGTGCTGGTGCATTAACGAATGGAAATTCCGTACACCATATCTACTCGACCGGACACCGGTCTGTGGAACGCGAAGATCGGCATCTGGTTGTTTCTCGCGTCGGAAGTGATGCTCTTCGGCGGACTTTTTTCCGCCTACGTTTTCCTTCGCCTCGATGCTCAACCAGGCGAGTGGCCGCATGGCCTTCTTAACGTTCCGGTCGGGACGATGAATACCGCGATCCTGATCATGTCCTCGGTCACGGTGGTTCTGGCCTGGGCCGCGCTAAAAATGCGGCGGTACAATGCCTACTGGTGGTACATGCTTGCCACCATTATGTGCGGCATCATCTTTCTCTTCGTAAAACTTTACTACGAATGGCCGCAAAAGTTTGAGCATTACGGCGTTTTCCTCAAACCGAGCGCGCTCGAAAAATACGAGCAGTATCTTGGCAACAATCGCCGGACGGAAAAAGGGATGGAGCCGCGGATCGAGATCAGTGGTCACTTGCACAACCCTGAAGCCATCAAGGACGCGAACATCAAGGAGTACGAAATCGGGCTCGATCCGGTTTACGTCGATCCCAACAATCCAACGAATGATCGTCCGCACTTTCTTTACGTACCGCCCACCGACAACATCGCCAAAATCGATAAAGAAGATGTCGAGCGAATCGATTCATTCGGCCCGTGGCACAGCGCCTACTTCGCCAGTTACTTCACCATCACCGGTTTGCACGGGGCGCATGTGCTCGCCGGCGTGCTCGTTTTCATTTACATGTGGCTGCCCGTCAGCAAACGGCTTTACCAGCATAATCCCGAACATCTGGCGAATCGCGTCGAGGTTTCCGGCCTCTTCTGGCACTTTGTCGATCTTGTCTGGATTTTTGTCTTCCCGCTTTTTTATTTGCTCTGAGCCATGAACAACCCGCCTGACATTGCCCAAGACCCGGCCGAGCACGAGGAGTACGCGCATAACGTGCAAAAACACGTGAGAGGCTACCTCACCGTCGGCGCGCTTTTGCTCGCGTTTACTGGTATCACGGTCGCGCTTTCCTACGTCGATTTCGGTACCCGCAAAGCCAACATCGGCGTCGCCATGCTTGTGGCCACACTCAAAGCCGGATTGGTCGCCGCTATCTTCATGCACCTGGCCGCGGAAAAACGGCTGATCTATCGCGTGCTCATTTTCACCGGCTTTTTTGTGCTCGGACTTTTCTGGCTTATATTTTTGGCCTGGTACAACCCCGTCGTCCGTTAAATGTCACTCAAAGCGTTCCATATCGTCTTCGTGATTTTTTCAACGCTGCTCGCGTTGGGCGTCGGTGCCTGGTGTATTTGGGTCAATCTCGTCGAAGACGCGCCGGTCTATCTCGCGGGCGCAATCGCATCGTTTGCCTGCGCGCTTGCGCTCGTCGTTTACGGTGTCTGGTTTTACCGGAAAATGAAACGGCTCCGCATCATCACATGAAAAAGTTAATGCCCGTCCGGCTCGGACTGTCGATCTTATTGATGTCGACCCTGCTTGTCGCCCAACAAGCGAGCGCGTGTCCGTTTTGTTACGGCGCGAAAGACGGCAAATCGAGCCAGCACATGGCCGTCGCGATTTGGTTCCTTTTTGGCGCAGTAATGTCGGTCATCGGCGGAATCGGTGCATTTAGTTTCAAGATTTGGCGACACGGCCGAATGCCGCTCGAACCACATCAGGAGTTGGACGAAGAAGATTTGAACAAGTATGAGTAGCCTTGCGCTCATTAACGAATTTCTCGGCCAACCTCCCAACGCGTCGGAGCACGGCTATCAGATCGATCACATTTTGGAGTTCGCGCACTGGTTTATGGGCGCGCTGTTTTTCGGATGGTCGGCCTTTTTCATTTTTGTCCTGATCCGCTTTCGCCGAAGTCGCCATCCGAAAGCCGATCATGCCGGTGTTCGCAGCGGTATCTCCACGCACCTCGAGTTCTCCGTTGTTTTGATCGAAGCCGTGCTGCTCCTGGGCTTCGCCATTCCGCTGTGGGCGAAACGCGTGAACGAATTTCCACCAGCTGGAGACGCTGTTGTTGTCCACATGGTGGCCCAGCAATTCAATTTTAATTTTCATTTGCCTGGACCCGACGGCCAATTTGGCCGTCGCGAGGTTGGTTTGGTCACAAACTCCAATCCGCTCGGGCTCGACCCAAACGATCCCGCCGGCAAAGACGACATCGTGACCAGCGGCGAACTGCATGTGCCAGTCAATCGCCCAGTCATCATCGAACTTTCCTCGAAGGATGTGATTCACAATTTTTTCCTGCCGCACATGCGCATCGCCGCGGACGCGATTCCCGGTTCGCTCATTCCGATGTGGTTCAAGCCGATCAAGGCTGGCACTTACGAAGTCGTTTGCGGTCAGCTCTGCGGGCTTGGTCATTATGGAATGAAGGGAACGCTCGTTGTGGACACACCGGAAGATTATCAAGCGTGGTTGAAAGAGCGTGCTGAACTTCTCGGCACGCAAACCGCGCCGCCACCGACTGCGCAACCTCCAGGTGAACCACCGGGCGGTCCAACTCCGGGCACGGTTCCACCGCCGGGGGCGCCGAAAACAGAAAATCCCGCGGCAAAACCGGAACAGAAGACGGCCCAACCCGCGCCAACTCCGAGCGGATAACGCCGCGACTCTTCTCTGGGGAGCGGTCGCCGCGGCGACCTGGTTGCTGCGCCCTCGCAGCAACGAACTTCTCTTTTTCACTTATGATTCCGCAAACAGGTGCCGATCGCGAGGGCGCGATCGGCGGCACGCGTGGGCCCGTGCGCTCCCCAAACGAAAAATCGGCGCGCTGGCTCAATCGTTTCGTTTGGTTCACAGCCTTTGCGACGCTTCTTCTGATTTGCAGCGGCGGAATGGTCACGAGCAAAGGCGTCGGCCTCGCTGTGCCCGATTGGCCGACCACTTTTGGCTACAACATGTTTCTCTTTCCGGTCTCGAAGTGGATCGGCGGCGTTCTCTTTGAGCACACTCACCGTCTCATCGCCTCAACGGTCGGATTTCTCACCATCATTCTCGCGGTCTGGCTTTGGCAAACTGAAGATCGACCTGCGGTCAAAACACTCGGTCTAATCGCAGTTGCCGGCGTGATTCTGCAGGGAATTCTTGGAGGTCTTCGCGTCACGATGCTGAAAGACCAAATCGGAATCTTTCACGCCTGTCTCGCCCAAGCCTTTCTCGGTTTGATCGTCTTGATTGCAGTTGTGACGACGAACTTCTGGCGGTCGCTTGCGCCGGTAGACGTCGATCCTAAGAAATTTGTGCGAATTAAAACGATTGCGATCGCGACGACGATCGCGATTTATGTGCAGCTCGCGCTTGGTGCGACGATGCGTCACCAACACAAGGATTTGGCAATTCTCGATTTCCCAACGGCGAACGGCGCCTGGATTCCAGACACGAGCGCGACGGCATTGGCAAAAATCAGTGCGTGGCGCGACGCTCGCGCACTTTCCGACGTGGATGCGTTTCAAATCTGGCTGCAAATGGCACACCGTTTTGTCGCAATGTTGATCGGCATCGCCGTAATTGGGTTTTGCGTTCGGATTTGGAAAGACGCGCACGCCAGCGCCGCGCTTCGCAGATTGTCGATCTGGTGGGTCGTGTTGTTTTTGCTTCAGCTCACGCTCGGTGCTTCGACGGTCTGGAGTAATAAAGCGGCCGATGTCGCGACAGCGCATGTCGCAGTTGGTGCGATCATGTTATCGTTTGGCGTGGGCGCCTGGGCTATTTGCTGGCGAGTTTTGCAGACGAGGAATTTATGAAAGCGGCGACAATCGAGTCGACTCAGACCGGAGCTCGAAGCCCGTGGTCCGGATTCATTCGCGATTTAGTCGAGCTGGTCAAAGCGCGGCTCACGCTGCTGGTTCTACTCACGACAGCGGTCGGTTTTTATCTCGGCGCCGAGAATCCGATTAATTATACCGCCCTTTTGCACACCGTTTTTGGAACAGCGGCGGCCGCGGCCGGCGCAGCCGCACTCAATCAATGGTGGGAGCACAAACTTGATGCCTTGATGCAGCGAACCCGGGCGCGTCCGGTTCCGGCCGGGCGGATGCGACCGCGCGACGCGGTCGTTCTTGGCAGCGCATTGTCGATCTTCGGCGTCGCCTATCTCGCCTTCGTTTGCAACGCACTGAGCGCGGCCCTCGCCGCGATCACAATCATCATCTACATCTTCGCTTACACGCCCTTGAAACGGGTCAGCACTTTCAACACCGCCCTCGGCGCAGTGCCCGGCGCATTGCCGCCGATGATTGGTTGGGCGGCGGCGCGCGGAACGCTCAACGCAGGGGCGTGGATGCTTTTCGCGATTTTGTTTTTTTGGCAACTGCCCCACTTTTTCGCGATCGCGTGGATTTATCGCGACGATTACGCCCGCGCCGGTTTCCAAATGATTTCGAGCGACGACCGCAGTGGTGAACGCAGCGCCAGCCAGAGTGTCTTTTTCTGCATGCTCCTTTTTGTGGTGGCCGGTTTGCCCGCATTTCTCGGAATCGCTACGGTCTTTTATCTTTTGGCAGAGCTGATTCTTGGCGGCGTGTTTGTCGCTGTCGCAATGCGGTTTTTGAAAACGCGGACGCTGTCAGATGCGCGACGGTTATTCATCACATCAATTATCTACCTGCCCCTGCTCCTCGGCGCGCTGGTGTTGAGTAAGGTATGAATGCAACCGCGACTACTCTAGATCGCCCGTCATCGAGAACGACGACGGTTTGGAAAGCCATCTTGATCGCAATCCCGCTGATTACGCTGGCGCTCTTGCTTTGGCTGCGACAGCTCGAAGTGAACGCGCTTCGCCAGCGCACCGTTTCATCTTACGGAACTGTTCCCGAATTCCAGTTGGTGAATCAGGACGGAAAAGCATTCGGCTCGGCCGAATTGCGCGGCAAAATCTGGATCGCGGATTTCATTTACACAACCTGTCCGGGACCGTGCCCGATGATCAGCAGCCGAATGAGCGAATTGCAGAAGCCTCTCGAAAGAACGGACGTGCATCTCGTTTCGTTCACTGTCGATCCTGCGAAAGACACGCCGCAGGTTTTGCGCGGTTATGCTGAGAAACTGCAGGCCGAGCCCGGTCGCTGGGATTTCCTAACCGGTCCGCAATCGACGATTTACAATTTATCCCGCAATGGATTCAAACTCGCGGTGTCGGATGGCAGCGATGAGAAGGGAATTCCGGTCCACAGCACACGGATAATCTTGGTGGATCGACATGGCGCGATTCGCGGTTATTACGATGCCGCCGAAGTCGACGCGGTCACTAAATTGGTCGCCGATACGACCCATCTTTTGCGCGAGCAGCCGAAGCAAAATTAGCCGACTGGTTCCGGACCAGACGTCGGGCCTTCGTCGCAAACCATTCGCAAGTAATCGCGGTAATCGCCGCTTGGCAGCTGATCGCTGATTTTCGCGAGATTCGACTGGGTGATGAATTTCATCCGCAAGGCGACTTCTTCGAGACAGGCGACCTTGAGTCCCTGTCGATGTTCGATGGTCGCGATGTAATTGCCGGCTTCGAGTAAACTGGTTTGCGTTCCGGTGTCGAGCCAAGCCATCCCGCGACTGAGCAACTTCACGTGCAGCTCATTCCTTTTGAGATAGAGCAAATTTAAATCGGTGATCTCGAGCTCGCCGCGTGCGGATGGACGCAACGTTTTGCAAAGATCGACAACCTGGTCGTCGTAAACGTAGAGGCCGGGCACGGCAAAATGGCTTTTGGGTTTCTTGGGCTTTTCTTCGAGACTAATTGCCTTGCCGCTCTTGTCGAATTCCACGACGCCGTAGCGTTGAGGATCGCGGACTTGGTAACCAAAAATGCACGCGCCGCTTTTGATGGCGAGCGCTTCGCGGAAGAAATCGAGTTTTCCGTAGAAGATGTTGTCCCCCAAAATCAGACACGCGCCCGCGCTGCCGATGAATTTCCCGCCAATCAAGAATGCTTCGGCGATGCCGCTCGGTTTCGGTTGCTCGGCATATCGGATTTGAATTCCAAGCTGCGCGCCGTCGCCCAAAAAATCTCGCAGCATGGGCAAATCCTTCGGCGTGGAAATGATCAGCACATGGCGCAAGCCGCCGAGCATGAGCGTGGCCAGCGGGTAACAGATCATCGGTTTGTCGTAAACCGGAAGCAGTTGCTTGCAGACGATCTTGGTGATCGGAAAGAGCCGGCTGCCGGCGCCGCCCGCAAGAATGATGGCCTTCTTTGTCATGTTTCTGTCATGTCGAGTCCCGCAGGCGCGGGAAGACATCTCTAATCATTTCAGAAATAGTGACAGATTCCTCGACTACGCTCGGAATGACAAAGAAAAACTAGGAAAACCGCACGTCTTTGCCCGGATCCATTTCGAAGTCCAAGTTGAGCGAATCCGCCGTGTTCGGTTTGATGATTTCCTCCATGAACTTCACGAAAATGGGGTCCTCCCGAAAAATGGCGAACTTATCCATCGATTCGAAATCGATCGCGATGAAAAACGGCCATTGCAGCTCAGGGTCGACGCGCTTGCCGCACTTGATGTTGAGGACCTCCGGAATTTTCAGCAGCTGCATGCGGGTGTTCATCATCATCTCCTCGACGCGAGCGGGAGTGACCTCGGGTTTGAGTTTGTAAAGGACGATGTGGTGAATCATGGAAGGCTAAAGCTATTAGGCGCTCTCGGCAGGCCGCGCAAGTGGGAATCGGGCGACCGCGGAAGCAGTTGATTGATGAAAGTAAAATCAACAATATCGATGGACGATTCGGGCTCAACTGACACTAGAATGGCGACGGTGAACGTCACGGCGAAAGATCGAGATGTTTGGGTGGCAAGCGCGCTCGCGCTGGTCGCGTTGCTTGCTTTTTATTTTTCGATCAAGGCGACGCAGCAACACTTCGATTACACTTCACGAATCGCTTCCGCCCTTTTGCAGGGGGATCTCGGCCTTCGAAAGCCGGCGCCGTCATGGCTCAACGAAATGGTCCCGGCCAACGGCAGGTTTTACTCGGTTTTTCCCTTGGGCGCGGTCGTGAGCATGATGCCGGTCGCCGTCCTACAAAAAATAAAGCTGATCAACTATTTTCCGGGACGAGCTTTGGCCGCGCTGATCGCGGCGTTGTCGGTTTGGTTCCTGTTTCGTTTGTCGATCGTCGGCACCAAATCCATGCCGAAACGAATTCTCCTTTCATTGGTCCCGATCTTTGGAACATGGACTTGGTGCAATCTCGGCTTCGGCGGCGCGTGGCAAATCGCGCTCGGTCTTGCGGTTCTCGGCCAGGTCGTGGCGTTGTATTTTGTGCTCGTTAAATTTCGCCCGCTCGTGGCTGGAGCATTTTTCGCCCTCGCGATTGGCAATCGCACCGAGATCGTTCTTTGCCTGGCGATTTTCGTTTACTTTTTGGTCAGGCACAACGCGCCTGATGTTCATGGGTTGAAGGCCATTGCCCAAAAATGTCGGGAGCGGATTCCGGTGATTGGCTACTTTCTGTTAATCCCGATGGTGCTCGGCCTTCTCACCGCCATCTTTAATTACGCTCGCTTTGGTTCCATTTTCGATTTTGGTTACGCCCAAATCCCGCGCTTGTTGCAAGAACCCTGGTATCAGCACGGGCTTTTCTCGCTCCATGCCATTCCTTGGAACGGTTACAAAATGTTGTTCGAAGGTTTTCGAGATGTGCCAACTTTTCCATTCATTACCTTTTATCCATTTGGCTGTTCGATTTTCCTCGCCAGCCCGTTTCTTTTTCTAATCTTTCGCGAGGGCGGACCGCACAAAAGGGTCGCTTGGATCGCCATCGGTTTGCTGACGTTCGCGCTCTGGGCGCACGGTAATCCTGGCGGGTGGCAGTTCTCTTACCGCTACGCGATGGTCCTTCTGCCTTGGATGTTTCTATTGTTGCTTGGCAACGGTCCCACGAAACTTTCACTGATCGAAATGTCACTTTTCGTCGTTTCAGTATCGATTAACGCGCTCGCCACTTACCAATTTCTTTGGACGAACCAAATTCATCCCTGATTAGATGAGCGAAGAGACAACAGCGGCATCGGCTTGCCCCGGCGAGTCTCGCCGCGGCGACTGGACAAGATCGATCCGCCGCGGGACGGATTCGCCGTGGCGAACAATCAGAGAGACGTGGGGACGTGTAACTCGTTTGTTGCCGCACGATGATTGGCTCGTCGTCGGCTGGGCCCTGGCTACAAAAGCGTTGCTGCTGGTTTTCGGCGTTGCCAGCTATCAAGCGCTGGAAGATGAGAAAGTCCCATTTGGCTGGCCATGGCTGGAAATCTGGCACCAGTGGGACGCGGTCCATTTTCTCCGACTTGCCGAGTTCGGATACAGCGCTGCGGATAAGTTCAAAGCTTGGTTTTATCCGCTTTATCCGTGGTCCGTGCGCTTCGTTTCTTATCTCTGCAAAGATTTTCTGGGCGCGTCATTCCTTGTCTCGGGTGTCGCGCTTTTGTTCGCGGTGGTTATTTTGCGGCGCATCGCCGCCTTCGAGTGGTCTGGAGAAATCGCTCGGCGCAGCGTTTTTTTCTTTCTGATTTTTCCGACAGCGTTTTATCTTCATATCGGCTACACTGAGAGTCTCTTTCTCGCTTTAATGCTTGGCTCAGTCTTCGCCGCGCGCAAAGAGCGATGGTGGTTGGCCGGTGTGCTCGGCGCGTTTTCCTGGATGACTCGCGCGAATGGGATTGTTCTGCTGCCGGCATTGGCGGTCGAAGCTGGACACCAATGGTTCACGGGCAAGCGTTGGCGTTGGCAATGGCTCTGGATCGCGCTCGTGCCGGCCGGGTTCGCAGTTTATTTGTTTCTGAACTGGCGCGTCTCAGGCGACCCACTCGCCTTTCTAAAAATGCGCAAGGAACTTTTTCACATGTCCTCCTCGTGGCCGTGGAATGGAATCACCGACGCATTCCGCAATCTTCGACGTAATCCCAATCAAGCCGAAATCGTTGGCACCCAGGAACTGATTTTTACGGGCCTCGGCCTTGTCTGCTCCATCGTGAGCTGGTTCAAGCTGCGACCGGTCTACGCGACCTGGATAACCGGAAACTGGCTGCTGTTGGTCTGCGTCACTTTCATTGAAAGCATGCCGCGATATGCGTTGACCATGTTTCCGATTTTTTTCTTGTTTGCTTTGGTAAGTGAAAATCGGTTCTGGAGCGCGGTCATTATCATTTGGTCGCTCCTTTTCTTCGCGCTCTTTAGCAGTCTTTTCGTGCGCGGCTGGTGGGTATTTTGACCTGATGGAATTCAGCAAAACGAGGCTTGCCTGGGCCGGCGTGCTCGTGATCTCTCTCACTTTATCTTTTTTTGGTGCCCTTCGCGGTGGTTATATCGGTCCAGACTACAACACGCATTTCGCGCGTCTGACCGAGTGGTCAAAAGTCGTCGATTTCTCCGCCAGCAATCCTCCGGCCTATTATCTCGTTGGTTATGGCCTTTTTCGAGTCATCGGACCTAGGAACGCCTTTCCAATTACGCTCTCCCTTATTCAAGCGGGCGTAAACGCGCTAGCACTGTGGTGTTTCTTTATCTACTCGGAGCGTCGCTTCAGGGCGCGTCTCGTTCATCTCGCGCTCGTTTTTTTTCTGACGTTCTTGCCAGTGCGCGTCATTCACGCGGCAACCATCGGCACGGACTGCACCACAATTCCGTTGTTCGTGCTCGTGCTCTTTCTGTTCGATAAATTTTTGTCCGACTCGATTTCGACGCCGCAAAATGCCGCCCTTCTTGGCTTGGGCTTGGGAATTGCAAACCTTACCAAGTACAGTTTCATGTCGCTGCTTCCGGCGGTTCTGCTTCTCTTCATTTGCATTGCGTGGAAACGGCAGTGGAAGCCGCAGCGATTCATGAGCATCTGCGCTCTGACTTTGCTACTCCCATCTGCGGTCGCTGGCTTCAGTTTCTGGGCGAGCTCGCGTGTTCACGGATACAACACGGAAAAGCATTGGCTGCCCAAAGGGATGCCGGCGGACATGAGTTCCAAAGATCTATTCAGCCTGAAACGAGACGACAGGCAATTGTTTCAGGCGCCGGAATATTTCAAACGACAAATACTGGCGCCACACAAACATAGCTATCTAGCTTTGTCGCACATGGGGATCTTCACCGACCCGATGAATCTGTTTCAGGATTTGAGCGTGCCTCAAACCTTCGGGAGCGTTCTTATTCCCGATCAAAAAACGCGCCGGCCCTGGAAAACTCTTGTCATGCAAATATCGATGTCGATGGGAACACTGTGGACAATCACAGCTTTGATCGGAACGGCCTTGACTCTTTGGCTCGCAATGAGACACCTCGTTCAAGATAAACTTGAACGTGAAGACCTGGCTGCAATTCTCGGGACTGCCTTTTTCCTGCTCATGTTCCTGCCAATCCCATTTGTCCATGGAGGGACGCTGTTCGGCTATTGGACCCCGCGACTGATTTTGCCCTCTCTGCTCTATTTTTTCTGGGCCGGTTTTCTTTTGATCGACAGGAAAATTGCACGCCAACGACAAATTGTAATCATCACTGTTTTTGTGCTGGCCCTTATTCAATGCACCGTCGAAGCCGCGATGCTCATCTGATCGGTGCCGCTGTTCTTCCAGCAATTGCGCTCCAAAAGTTACGCGTCTCCACCGGCAGATTAAGATCTCCGGCCAGCCACGAATCAGTGGCCAGCGAATTGATAATTACGGAGACCAGAAGCAGGGCCATCAACAGATAGCGCGTGCGAACAAGAAATTTCCCGCCCGCACTGAAATATACGACAAAACAGAAAATCAGGAACGGATAAAGCTCCGTGGAGTAGCGTTGGGCCAGCGTGTAGTAGCACAAAATGAACATACATTGCGTTGCCAGCATGGCCGCAGCTCCGCGCTCAAATAGATCGGCTCCGGTTTTTCGCAGTAAAGAAATCACCCCGAAAATGGCGCCAACCACAAGCCAGCTCGATGCCCAAGTCACTGGCAAATAGGTTTCGCTGAAGGGGAGCGAGTAAGAAGGTGGGTAGTTGCCGAAATGGCGGTCAGCTTTGAAAAACGGCGGTTGCGGCTGAATCGTCGGCAAACGGAAACCAAAGTAGTCCGCGACCCCGTAGGGGAAACGTTGCACATTGAACATTCCATACTTGTGCGCGACCTCGCGGTGAATGGGATTGATGTAATGACCGAAACTTATTCCGCTGAAGCTGCCGAAGCGCGCGTAGCTCAGAAAGAGATGGAACGCGACGCCGATGATGAGTGGAAGGAAAAGCGCCGGAAGTAAGTGCAATCGTTTGTCCCTGACCAGTCGAATAGCTAGGAGCGGAGCAATTAGGACGAGCGGCGCGCCGAATGTCACTCTTGAAAGCAAAGCGCACGCCGCGGAGATCGAAAAGCCGATCAGTGAAATCGTAAGCGCTCTTCCTTCTGCTCTTCGACACCGCCAGGCGAAGAACAGCGCGGCAACCGACCACGCCAGGCCCCAGATGATCGCTTCGCTATAAATCGAAAGATTTCCGAGAAGAAAAAGGAGCGGCGTAGCGAAAACGAAGCCGATTAGACACGCGCCGCCGAGCGAGAGCCGCCACCGCGCCGAGAGCGAAGATGCGGTTAAAGCATTGGAAACCAGGCCAGCGAACGCAATCAATGCAATTTCGCCGGCCAAAAAACCGGAAATGCGTGACCATGTTCCGCGTCCGGCCGGGTAAATTAAATTTAACGGAATTCGCAGCAGCGCTGGAAAGGGCCCGAAGTACATGCGGGTCTTTCCATTGACGATCATCGCTTCCCAACGAATCGCTTCGCCGTCGACGTCAACGTTGCCGTGCAAAAAATGCTCGGCTTGCGAATCGAACGCATCGCCGAGCACTTCCTTAACGAAAACTTGCCGGCCGCCGGTAGTGGCGATCACCCAAATCAACGCGCTCAGGGCTAGCGCTATCGGCAGAAGCTGCGGTCCTTTGGCGATGTCGATCTTTGTGGTGATGGACGTTTACTTCCTGAAATCGAGCGCGCCTTTTTTAAGCGCGTAAACGTAGCCCACCATCAGAATCGTGATGAAGCTGAGCATGCTCCAAAAGATCACGCTGCTGTGCGTGATCGCTTCTTTGTAAACGACCGCCCACGGATACATGAACACGATCTCGAGGTCGAACAGGATGAAGAGCATGGCCACGAGATAAAACTTCACGCTAAAGCGCGGTTGTCCCTCGCCTTGTGGAATCATGCCGCACTCATAGGCGGTATCTTTCGCCGGCGTGCGTCGCCCGGTTTTCCCGAGCAACACGCTGACCAAGAGCGCGGACGCGGCGAATCCGATCGCGACAATGATCTGCAGGAGAACCGGCAGATATTCTTGAATCATTCGCGGCCCCGGAGGCTACGGCCGAGTTTTCGTCGTTATTTTACCGTCGCCAGTCTCGGGCTCGGAATATGTCCGTTCTGGGGCGCAATCGCCTTGGCCAACGATGAAGGCAAGCCTTTGTATTTCTTGCCATTCTTTTTCACCGCGCCGCGTGCGACCAGGTTCTGGAGTTTTTCGTAGGCACGCAACCGGAGCATTTCCTCGCCTCCGCTCGCGGCGTTTCGCGCGCGAAGATTCTCGTGCACAATATCAAAAAGTTCTTTGAACTCGTAGGACGCGCGACGAGACAGCACTGCCACCAGTTCCTCAGTCACCAAATCGGGAACTCGACGAGAAAATGCGTTTTTCTTGAGAATAGCCATAGTCCGCAAACAGTAACACGTTTTGGCCAAACGAACAGACAATTCTGACACCCGTCGCTAACTTAGACTATGCTAGGTAAATAGCGCCGAAATGGCGCAGCCCGCCCCGCGATTTCGCCTCGATTACTCGCCGTGTTGGCGGCTAATCGCCCATGCTACCGCCGGCAAACCCAGTCCTATCTCTAACGTCACCGGGCCCGTTGATTCCGTCACGTACCCGTCGCCGTCATATCGTTGGGATGAAGTCATCGGGCTGAGGTGTTTTGTCACGATTTCCGGCGGCGGCAGTTTGCCAACATCGACATAATCGGAGATCGCCGGCATGAAAGCCGCGCTCATCAACAACATCGGGCGCAGTGCCGCATCCAGCCGCGAATAGAGCAATGCGCTGTCGATATAAACGAACGCATCCGTCGGCGCCGGCACCACGCGCGCGGCCGATTTATAAGCAGGCAAGTTCGCCAGACCAGCGGACGACTTCGTGCTTCGGCTCATCGCTGTTTCGACCGACACCGAATCGAGTCCTACAATCAAAACTTGGTTCGACAAAGCGATCGTCGGCGTGATCGCGAAGAGCGCGGCCGGCGACTGCATGTAAAAATAAAGCACACCGTTCTTTTGTGTTTTCGTCCACGGTGCGTCTTCATCAATCGCATGGCTCAGCGCGTTCACGATCTTGTTTGCGCGGACCGGATCCTTTACCCGCAGCGCGGTGATGATCGACGGCCAGCGGCCACTCTGTGGCCAATCGGCCAACGACCCCAATTCCAAGTCGAACGCCGCTTTCCAATCGTTCACGGTCACGCCCGCGCGTGCGGCGGCGTCGAAAACTTTTTGCAACCAACTTCCGAGCGGCAAGCCGCCTTGATTGATTCCCGCAAGCCTGTCGGGGTTGAGCAAGGTCGCGAGATACAAAAATGTGTCGGCAGTGCCCAGCGCCAGAGATGATCGCGTCAGTTTTTGTTCCGATTGCGTCCTCGGCATCCCGACGAACAAAACGTCGCGGATTTTGCCTCTGTCGAATCGTGTAGCTGCGCAAATGCTGTGGATTTGATCGACAGCCGTATTCTTATCGCCCGCAACACCGATGGCATTGCGCAACGAGGTTAATTTTTCCGATAAGGCTTTTGGTTGGAGATAGAACAGCAGCGCGTAACTTGCCGGCATGTGTTTCATCGCCGCGCGAAATGCGTCGTCGCGCTCCAAAGTCGATTGTTGATCTTTTCCGCCACCGGACGGACCCGCCGTGGTGGGCGCCCGCCCGTCCGCACGATCGAGCACTGCTTTTAGCTCAGCAAGATCGTTTGAGGCGAAGAACCGTTGCCCGTTGTAAACGGTCGCGATTTGATTCGGCGCTGCGCCCACGATGTCGATCCTATGTTGCTCGTACTGCACGCTCTCGGTGACCGAGGCGTCGCGAACAATCTTCGATCGCCATTTGCCGACGATCTTTTCGGCGTCGGATTGGCTCCCGCGAAACCGGAATCCGCCCGCGAGATGCGGATTGTTGTTTTCGATCGAAATGAGGGCGACGAACGCATCCTTTAAATCGAGCCGCTCGATTTCGCTCACGCTGTCCGCGGCCGTGTCGCGCTGTGGTACTTTCGAAAGCGGCTTGCTCAGAAAACCCTGCACCGCCGGCTCCCGATAGAGCTTGTAAATGTCGCTACCGTGCCAGTCATCGCGCGTTCGGTTGAAGTCCGGAACATGCGCCAGCGCGATTGTTCCGCGCGGGAGAAGCGCCGTCACGGCCGCATGCGGTGTGGTCTGTGCCCGGCGTAATCCGTACAAAATCCCGACGGCTGCGAGTGCGGCGATCAATACGAGCAAAATAAAGCGGCGCATCAGTTGGAAACTGTAAAGGCCGCTGTCCTCAGCGGCAAATTACTGTGGCGGCAGGCGTGTCGCCTGCGAACTTTTAGAGTAATGCAGCCGAGACGGCTGCCTCTACAGAAGAAGAATTAAATCACGCCCGCGGATGAAATTGTCGATGCACCGCTTTCAAGCGCTGCTGATCGACGTGCGTATAAACCTGTGTCGTGGAAATGTCGGCGTGGCCGAGCATTTCCTGAATGATGCGCAGGTCGGCACCGTTGCTCAGCAAATGCGTCGCGAAGCTGTGCCGGAGCAAATGCGGATAAATATTTTTTTCCAATCCAGCGTGCCGGGCTTTTTCCTTAACGATCTGCCAGATCCGCGCGGTCGTTAATTTCGTTCCGCGTTCGGACAGAAAAATCTCGTTGCTGCTGCGGCGCTTGATCAGCTTCGGCCGTTCGGTCGCCAAATAACAGGCGAGCGCTTCGCATGCTTTGCGCCCGACCGGAACGATCCGTGTTTTGTTTCCTTTCCCGAGCACACGAATCGTTCCCTCCTCCGGATAAAAATTCTCCAGCCGCGCATTCGCCAGTTCGGAAATGCGCAGCCCGCTGGCGTAAAGCAGCTCGATCATTGCCCGGTCGCGCAAGCCGAGTGGCAGCTTCGTGTCAATGCCGTTCAGCAACTGTTCGACCTGTATTTCGTTTAACGTTTCAGGCAAATAACGCTCGATTCGCGGCAGGCTCAGCGCCTCGGTTGGATCGCGCTTGATCTCGCCTTTGCCCGCGAGAAACCGAAAGAAAATCTTGAGGGCTACCACGATCAGCTTGATCGACGCCGCCGAAAGTCCCGATTTCTTTTTCTCCGCCAGATATTTGCTGATCAGCGGCAAAGTGACCGCCCGCGTGTTGTCGATCTTTGGTTGTTTCGCGCACCAGCTCGCAAAATCGGTCAGCGATCGCTGGGTGGAGAGCTGGTAATTGTCAGAAAGGCCGCGCTCGACCGCCAGATAGCGGATGAACAACTCGATCGCGCTTTCCACGCGCGAAACATCAACGAAAAGTTCCGCGACGCAATGTTTATGGATTCTAATGGATAAAATTAGTGTTCGTGTTTCCTTGCAGCGGGATCTACAACGTGAGCCGCGTTCAATTTGAAATCGAGCAAGACGAGGATGCGAACATTTTTGTTGCTTCGTGGGATGGATCCTGCCGGTGGCGGCATCACGACTCAGGCAAGGAGCTTGCCTGAGCTTTACAGCGGGATTCAGGAGTCGGTGCATTTGCACTTTACTGGCCGCCCAACGCCGCGGGAAGTCACCCTTCACTTCAAGAACGATCCGACGTTCCAGCTCGCATGAAACTTCCCCTGCGACCTTTCTGGTCGCGAAGTCATTCGTGTGTTGAAGCGGTTGGGCTTTGTTGAAGAACATCAAGTTGGATTCGCCTCTCAAAATCAGGCCTGCGCGTAACTGTTCCAAATCACGCTTCAATTGCGCCGAAAACATTGCAGAGCGTCCTCCGGCAGGCGCAAACCACGATTGAGGATTTGCGGAAGGTTCTTTGATCCATCCTCCACCCTCCATCCTCCGTCCTCCACCCTCCGTCCTCCACCCTCCGTCCTCCACCTTCCGTCCTCCGTCCTCCACCCTGTGCCCTGCGCCCTGTGCCCTGTGCCCTGTGCCCTGTGCCCTGCCTGTGCCCTGTGTGCCCTGCGCCCTCTGTCTTCCCTGCTCTTCGGCCAACGGACCAAGTCGCCGTGGCGACTGTTATCCAGGCGTCCCTGGCATCCACGCGCCACGATTGACAATTGAAGACCAAATGTCCGATCATCTATTCAGGATGAGCTTGGATTTAAACACCATTCTGAAGGATTGGCCGCATGAGAACCGCGCCATCAAAGTGCGCAAAGTCCTTGGATTGGACGGGCGGCAAAAATTGCAGCTCCGGATCGACCTCGGAGTGCTGCAAATGGAATTGACCGGCCGGCCCGACGGCATTCGGCCGCACGGTTGCGAATCGCTTCTCACTTATCATCAACTTCGCGCTGCCCGTGCCGGAGCGCGTAACGAGGATTACCAGCTCGCTCCCGAACAATGCGCCGAGCTTCAACAGGAAGGCATCCAGTATTACCACCGTTATCTTAGCCTTTTTCAGATCAACGATTTCCACGGCGTTGTCCGCGACACCCAGCGTAATCTCGAGCTCTTCGATTTTGTCGATGCTCACACTGAGCGCGACGAACTTTCCTGGACGCTCCAACAATTTCGGCCCTACGTCCTGATGATGAACACTCGGGCCAAGGCTTCCATTTTCCTGGGGCAGGGAAGATTTCCGGACGCGATCGCCGAGATCCGGCGCGGGCGCGACGCCATTGTCGAGTTCTTTCAGAAATCGAACTTCCCCGAGCTGGCCGCGAAAAGTTCCGAGATCCATTTCCTCGAGGAGTGGCTCAACGAAATCAGTGCCAAACGTCCGCGCTCCAGGCTCGAGATCATGGAGAGCGAAATGGAAACTGCGGTCGCGAAGGAACTTTACGAACGCGCCGCAGAACTGCGCGACGCCATCAACCAGCTGAAAGCGGCTGAAGCGCGCGCTGATGCGCGCCACTCAGCGGTTAACGGCTAGTAGCTAATCGTAATTAGTGTAGTGGCGGCCGTGTCGGCGGCGGACTGCAATAACCAATAACGGATAACCGATAACCAGCATCAGCTCTCGCTGCCGCTCACTCAAACACCGCTTCGAGCTGCTGATCAATCACTTGCCCGGTGAAACGATCGATCGCGATGTGGAGCCAGTAGCGTTTTTCTCCTTCGACGATAAAATCTGCCAGACTTCCGGCATTCGCTGGGTACCGGCCGGATTGGGCAATTACGTCAATCATGAGATTCCACGTCCTTGTTTGCGACAACTCGGCCAGAGCGCGCGCAACAGTTTGTTTTGCTTCGTCACTGCTTCCGAGCGCCGTACCAGCTGCGCCAACTAGCCGCGTGATATCAGCTCTTCCAATAGCGTTCTGCCGATTGACTTCGTTGACAATATTCTGCGCAGCCTGATACGCGTTTGTGCGGCTGGCGTACGTCGCTGCGGTCTCATTTGTGGTCGCTCCCATCATAATAGCGGTAATGACTGCAATGTTGCCAGTGTTCAGGCTAACTACTCCGGCGCGAAGCGGCGCGGTGTTGAATGTAAAGAGATCGAGAAGCCGAGCGTCCACACTGCCCACCGTCCGAAAATCCAATGTTGTCGCGCCATTTCGATACGCATATCCCAGCTCACCTACATTTCGGAATGCTCGATTTAGGACCGTTGTGCCCCCGGCAGGCGGTGGCGGCGCACCGGGTTCGGACGAAGGAGTCCGGTCCGCACCGTACGCGCGCAGCGGCGCGGCCGCAGGATCACTATTGGCGTATTCGATCCAAGTCGTGTCGCCATTGGTGTCGCGTTGATCGATCAAAGACGCCATAATTGAGAGAATCTCACTGTCGGGACTACTCGCAGGGTAGGCGTATCTTAGCAGCACAGATAAGTCGGGATCTTGTCCGTTGCCGATAAGCGAATGAATCGAAGGTTGTATTCCAGTACCTTCGGCACCAAAGTATTGCCAATGTTCAGGTGTGCTCCCAGAAGCGGCTACATAGACGAGTCCGAAGTATCGCTTGATCGCAGTTGCATTCGTAGTCGGGTCAGTGAACAGATCAAACCGACTCAGCGGAAACCGTCCCGACAAGCGTGTTTCGGAATCGCTCCACGTTGAATGATTCGATTCGCGCGAGAAAGTGCCCAGATACTGCAAAACGTTCTGGCTGAAATTTAGGGAGCTCCTCAGTTCTAGAAGTTCTCCACGGCTGACTACGACCTGATCTGTTCGCCCGCCGGGGGTGGTAGTCATCGAAGCAGTCAAGAACCCGTTGGTTGTACTCAGAAACACACCGAGAAAGCGCGAACCAGTTCCTGGCGAAACTGTCGCTGGATCGAAACTGAAATTGTTAAAAGCGCCCGTCGGCTGCACGGTGGCGTAATTTTTCCAACCTACGCAGTCGCTGATGCTATCTGCGCTGTGCCAACTGCCTGGGGTGGACGTTGTTGCCGTGATGACGGTGGGTGAAGTCGGAAGACCAGTGAGATCTGCGAGCGCGACAATTCCTTTCCTGCCGACGTCGGTAGTGGGCACGCCAGGAGCCGCGGCGCTCGCGGGAGACTTTGGCGAATAAGGAAAACCCGCGACGTTCATATCCAGCAACCCACCTTCATCGTAGATTGCGAACGCGTATCTCCCGACCACGCCAGTGGCCGGAGGTGTGAGGACCTGTGGTCCGTCCGCTGTAACGAGCACCCAATCGGGCGCGTTGAAAGTCGCGATCGGAGTAGAATCTAAGGTTGTCGACGTGGTCGCGCGTGGAATTAAGTAATGACTATTCCAGCGGGCAGCGCTGATCGATCGGCCATTTAATGAGGGCGCGGTGGAGTTTACTCGAGATGCCCGACTCGAAACGGCCGGCGGCGGCATGGGAGCAATGCCCGTGGCCTCGCCCTGAAAGCTTATTCGGACTAAATTAGGAATTGGTAGGGAGCCCGGTGCGGGCGTGCCACTGCGCTGTGGTAAGATATTGGCGCTGCTGATAGGCGAGCCCGCGGAAATTTCCTGTTTGAGATTGCCGACGACGATGTCCAGCGCACCTCGAGCAAGCTGATCAGCTTTTGTTTCGTTAGTTGCTGAGTTGGCGACGAGACGATGATTTGTGGTCCGACTCAAAAACGCGACGACCAGTGCGGCTAGAAGTACGACAAAAGCGAGTGTGATGAGCAACGCTATTCCGCTCTTGGCGTGCGCCGAATTACAGGTCATCGGCGAGAGCATCTTAAAAGCTCGGCGCGATTGGAAAATATCGTTCCGACAGACGGATCTCGGAAATAGCAGCGCGCGGCATATCAGTAGTGCCATTTAGAACGGTTTGCCATTGAGATAGCATGTCTCCGGGTTGGGGGTTTGCAGTGAAGTCGGGTAGTCTGCCTGCCAGCGTCGATAGTTGCGTATCTGAAAGAAGAATCTTGCTTTTCGTGTCAATTGTAGCCACAGCCGCATACAGGGCCGCGACATCTTGCATGCCACTGATTGTAGTATGCCCCACACTCGTGTCCCATGGAGTCGTTGTCATCGAGCCATTCCGCAGAACATAACAGTATTCGAACCGGAAGATGTTTGGCGCGATAACTTCGTAATCCGTATCTGCCGTCAAATCGGTTGCTGCGGGCCAATTCGAGGAAATTGTGATCGGCAGAAACACCATCGGCAAAACGGTTGTTGTGTCGCCGTTCCAAGCCAGCGCTTTTCCCATCCGCTCGAGTCGGTTTTTCGAATTGATTCGATACGCGACGAGCGAGATGGGACTTAAGGAACTCGCCCCGTAACCGGGGACTTGGCTGAAAAAAGCGATGCGGTCGTTCCCGGTCAGAGGCAACGATGGCGACTTGGTAAAGTAATCGACGTCTGCCCGCTTAATCATTTGAGCCAAGTCAATGGCCAGACGGTCAAGTACCGGTCGCGACTGAGATTCAATGTTTATTCGCTTGATCGTGCTTTCAGTTATGTTTGCTGCACTCCAGAAAAGCTTAGCCACGAGCACCACGAGAATGGCCAGCACCGCGACGCTTAGTAACATCTCGGCCAGCGTGAATGCTGCGTTCGCAATTGGACGTCGGACTGTGAAATTCAATTTCGATCTAAAGCAGTGAAGGTTTCGAGAGCACCGGTGGCATTAGTTGGAGAAGCGCCGGCTGGCCATGTTATCTTCAGGCTGACCCATGTTGCAACGCGTCCACCCGTGCTATTCGCAGGAAACGTAATGCTTACTCGATAACGTGACTGGCTGGTCAAAGATGTTGATGATTGCCCCTCGCCATTGAAATAGAGTGGGGCAGCCGATACCGATGCAGCTGACAGCACCGGTATCGAAATTCCGAACAGAGGGGAAGTTCCCGATCCCGAACCAGGCGTCGCCCGCAAATCGGCAATGACGACCGATAAAATCCCTAACGCACGACTTTGTTCGGTAGCATTGTGGTCAGTTTGCAGGCCAATCGGCAACAAGCCGACGATTCCGATCAAACAAATTGCCGCGACACCTAACGCAATCGTTACCTCCAACAGTGAGAAACCGGTGTGGCGACATTGTAATTTCATCGTCGATAAATCTTTAGATCTCCGCCGAGCGCCCCGAATTGAATCGCGATTACATTGCGGCTGTTCACGTCTACGGCAGTGCCGTGTGTTGGTTGTAATCCGATTTCCGCGACTGCCTTCAGAGTGTAATTGCGGTTGTTGATGCGCGCCTCGCCTCGCGGACTAAATTCGACTGCTTTCACGAACGTGTATTGTGCGGCCGGGGCTGGATTACCCACCGGGTACTGGAATGGAGTCAGAGAGGGATTGGGCGGAGTTGCGTCTCCGATCTTTGCGGTCTCGTAGATAGCCGCAGGGCGCGAATCGAATGTATCACCAGTTCCACTGCCCTCGGGAAAAGTTGCTAAATGAGTTCCCTCCACTTTTACCAACTTGTTAAACTGAGTGACGCGGGTTGGATCAATCGCAGCAAGACTCCTTGGATTGTAAACCGTCGTTCCGTCAGCCGAGGCGATCGTCGAGATTACAATTCGGCCAGTCCCTGGTGTAGCTGGATTGGTCGATGGTTGACCGGCAGGTTCCTCATAAAAGCCGATCCAGACATACGTATTATGGGCCATCGCATAGGTCCGTGCCTGTTCGAGCGCGTCCTTGATTGTGTAAGCAGCACCGGTGACATCACCAGCGCTCTTGATGCCGATGAACGCAGGCGCCACGAGCACCATCAGCGTGGAAATGAGTGCGATGACAACGATTAACTCAACCAACGTAAATCCGCACGGCTCGCGGACGCGAAACGCGCTATTCGCCACTGCGGATTCGTCCTTTGGCGAACAAGTTATCGGCGATCTTATCGGGCGAGGGATATGCATCGATAAATTGCTCGTTCCAACAAGCTCTACGGCACTTCCCGGACGAAGTTTCCAAAAAAATGCCAAAAAATCTTCCTTGCGAAGAAGTTCTCGATTCAGCCGCCGGACTGAGGGATGCTCAGCTTGTTGATGAAGGATGAAACAGCGGATCAAATCCACATCGAGCAGCGCCCTGCTCCTGCCCCTAACAAATAACCGATCCGCCAAAGGACGGATTGATTCGAGCGCATCCCCGTATTCGCGGTTACCTGTTAGCGGTTAATTGTTAATGGCTGCCTGCCACGCCGAAGCTTCGGGCGAATGGAGCGAGGTGGGGCGAGCGACATGGCCGGCAACGCCGCGAGGGTAGCGGTCGAGCGCAGCGGGAGCTGCGAGATACAAGGCGGGTCCGTTTTGTCGGCAGTCAGTTTCCTTCCAAGCCTTCGAGATCTGCTATGCCCTGGGGGCGCCCAACGGCCCGCTTATTTCGAATCAGCGCTTCCTTGCTCAGCACAAAAACGGGCAAACCTTCCAGCTCAGTCGACATCCGTGTGCTAAACGCCTCCGTGACCGTTACGCCCGAAATACTCGTCAGCAGATCGATCCGGTTCGGCGCGCGACCGAGCTGAATCATCTGTTCAGGAACAGTGAAATCGGATTCTGCCAAATCTCCTTTGGCAAAGCCGAAATCGCGCAAAAGAGAAACGAGTTTGGCTGCATTTTCAGGCGAGGGCCGGACCAGAATGTCGAGGTCGCCGGTGTAACGCGGCCGAGCATGAAACGCGAGACTGTGCGCGCCGACGATTACGTACTCAATGCCGCGGGAGTTTAATAACTCGATAAACTCTCTCAAGTCGGCGTTCAGGCTCATGTTCGCTTAATTTCAAAAGAATATTGAGCCGCTCTTGCGGCGAAAGCTTTTTGTAAAAATCGCGATCACTTTTCTCGCCTTCGGCAAAGCTTTTGAACTTTCGAACCGTCTTTTCCACAAAGCTAAGCATACCATTGCTGCTCACGCCTAACAATTTTAACCGCAGCCAATTCGGCGCGCATCATAAGCCGCTTATGATGCCGAAGCCCAAATACCAATAACGAATAACCCGCGAAGCGTCCAGATAACCGATCTAATTTCAGAATTTCAGTGTTTCAGTTTTTACATTACAGCTACTCGTTTACGACCTCGATCTGCTTGGCGATCACTTGGCCGGTAAAACGGTCAATCGCGACATGCATCCAATAACGTTGCTCGCCTTCGACGATGAAATCATTCGGCTTCCCGCCGAGCGGATATGAAATATCCGGGCTAAGAGCTACATGGAACCCTCGTACTTAATTACCACCTGCTGCGATTGGATCGTCCCTGTTGTTGGGTCTCTGTTTGGTTTGATGAACACCTGATACACCTTGGTCACCGTCGACAGAACCTTTCCGTTTTTATCCAGTGCCTGGCCGGTAACAAAGACCCGGAAATTACGGCTTCGCGTCGTAGCCAGGTTATAGATTTTCGCAAAGAGTTCCTCGCGCCCGGGATCATTCCATTCGGTCGGCGGTGTCTGGCTGGTACCGTTATATTGGTTCCAGTTCCCGAAAAATGGGCCATTCGAATTGCTGATCGCTGATAACGCGGCGGTGGAAAGTAACGGGCGCGAGTTGATCACCGCTTGCGCGAACAGATCGGCCTGTCCCCCGGAGCTTCTCGATGGATCCTCCGACGAAGTAGGTGTACTTGCTGTCGGCGGATACAGCGGTACGATCGCGGGATCGGCATTTTGCAGGATCCCAGCCGCGAGCGAGCGCAAAACATCAAACGAGGCTGTGTTTAGGTTAACCAGCCCGGCCGTGTTGGTAAAATTGGTGTTACTGGTCTTGCCGGAAAAGACATCGAGTAGCTGCCACGCTCGCATCCCATTTTGATCGAACATGGAGAACTCGGGCCGGCCAATGGCAAGCGTATGGCCTCCTGCTCCTCTGGAGCTTAGGGTCGCTGAGGTCGGAATATCTGGAAGAGCGCCTCCGGGATTTACGACCGTGTAGCTTAACTGCGCAGGGTCCCAAACATTCCCCAATTCGGTTATGGAGGTGAGATTGCCGCTAGTCGAGGTCGAGAGCAACGAAATCGTTTTTGTTGGATCCGGCGGTGGCGTCGGGCTCGCCATAATGTCAGTAGGATATTGCCCCTTACCGCCGGTTGGCTGTAATCCGGTATAGCTGAAGGCATGTCCGGAGTCTGGCCAATTTAACGGGATCATGTTAGGGTTCGGGCCTGCCCAGTAAGAACGCGTCACATAATCGGCGGTTGGCCAGGGATCAGTAATATACCACGAAGCTCTCGGATCTCCGAATTGCCCAGCCGTATTGTCGTTAGGCGGGATTGGATTCCCGCGCCAAACGTTCGGGGACGGAGAAGGCCGCGCCGGGGGAGTATATCCATTATAGTACATGCCGGCGGGATCCGCGTTGCGTTGTAGTCCGCCATTTGCGGAGTCAGCAATAGCCTGGTTGGTATTGCTTCCAGGCGCGTTCCAGTACAACACAAAATAATTATTCTTCGATGCGTTTGGAAACGGGATGTGATCGTTGGGACCTGGTGGACTTGTGCCCCAGTTAAAAACATTAACCTGTCCCGGAAAAGGCGGAATCAAAACTCCGCCCGGCAAAGAGACCGTCAGTGTCAGAGTGTCGGTCGCCGCGCTGCTGCCGCAAGGTCCTGTATTAGCACTGGTTGCACTGATGGTGACAGGAAACACTCCAAGGGCTGTCGGCGTGCCAGAGATCAGCCCCGGGGCACAGCCTTCCGAGCTGTCATGGCAAACGGTTAAGCCTCCGGGGAGATCATTTGCGTTGTAACTGATCGGGCTATTATCGGCTGTGATTTGATAGGAGAACGGCGTTCCCAAAGTCGCGCTAGCTGTAAGCGAGCTGGTGATGGAAGGCGCATCTGGGCAAATCGTTATGACCAGCGTTGCGCTCCCAGTGTTGCAGGGACCTGCGCCCTTGCTTGCAGTGATCGTGACGTTATAAGTGCCAGCCGTTGTCGGTGTGCCGGAAATGACGTTTCGGTTCGACCCGTTACCCTGCGATAAGCCCGGAGCTGGGGGGTTTGGAGACACCCCGTAACTCGTTGGGTTACCCGTTGCAGTTATCGTATAGGAGAAGGCAACCCCGACCGTACCGGTGGCCGTGAGCGGGCTGGTGATCACTGGTGTATTGGCAATCGTAAACGTCTGCGCATTCGAACTCCCGCCTCCCGGACTGGGGTTCACAACAGTGATGGAGGCTGTTCCAGCAGTGGCAATAAGGGAGGCTGACACCGTGGCTGTAAGTTGCGTCGAAAAGACAAAGGTCGTGACAAGAGACGTTCCATTCCACTTCACTGTTGAAGAAGAAACGAAGTTGGTGCCGTTCACGGTCAGGGTGAAGTCAGCGCCCCCTGCGGGGGCGCAAGTAGGGCCAAGCGAGGTCGTCGTTGGCACCGGATTATTGATGGTAATGACCAGCGTTGCCGTTCCCGTCCCGCCTGAATTGGTTGCGCTAATAGTGACGTTGTAGGTTCCACTGGTCGTCGGGGTGCCAGAAATCACTCCCGTGCTCGTATTCACACTCAGACCCGAAGGTAATCCTGTCGCGTTGTAGCTGGTCGGACAATTGCTCGCTGTGATGGTGTAGGAGAAGGCGACTCCCACTGTTCCCGTCGCCGTGAGAGGACTCGTTATGGCGGGAGGCGGCGGATTGCCGACGGTCAATGTAACAGTTTTAGTACCAGTTCCACCACCGTTCGTTGCGCTAACAGTAAACGGATATGTTCCCGTTGCAGTGGGCGTACCGGAGATAAGACCGGTGCTGGTGTTTACACTTAGAAATGCTGGCAATCCGGTTGCGCCGTAACTGGTCGGATTATTCGTTGCTGTAATCTGGTATGAAAATGCGACGCACACGTTACCGGCCGCAGTGGTAGGGCTTGTAATGACGGGGGCTGCGGGATTGATCGTGATGACCAGCGTTGCGCTCCCAGTCCCAGTAACGTTGGTTGCGCTGATGGTGACACTGTATGTTCCAGCAGTCGTCGGTGTGCCAGAGATCACCCCTGTACTTGTATTTACAGATAGACCAGCTGGTAGCCCGGTCGCGCCATAACTGGTCGGGCTATTGGTCGCGGTAATTGTGTAGGAGAACGCGACTCCCACGGTTCCAGTTGCGGTGAGAGAGCTTGTAATGACGGGCTTTGCAGGATTGATCGTTATGACGAGCGTCGCACTCCCCGTTCCGCCGGCATTGGTTGCGCTAATGGGGACGCTGTAGGTCCCGGCCGTGGTGGGCGTGCCGGAGATCACGCCCGTGGAGGTGTTGACGGATAGCCCGGGCGGCAGACCTGTGGCGTTGTAGCTGGTTGCGCAGTTCGAAGCGATAATCTGGTATGTAAAAGCTACTCCGACCGTACCACTAGTGGTGCCAGCGCTGGTGATAACCGGTGGCGCGGGAGGACTGATGGTGATGGTTAGTGTGGCAGTGCCGGTACCACCTGCATTCGTTGCGCTGATAGTTACCGTAAATGTGCCCGCGGCGGTGGGAGTGCCGGAGATTACTCCGGTTGAGGTATTCACGGTTAAACCGGCCGGCAACCCAGTTGCGCCGTAGCTGGTAGGATTGTTGGTTGCCGTGATGGTGTAAGAAAACGCGCTGCAAACTGCGGCGCTCGCGGTGGTAGCGCTTGTAATGACGGGCGGCGGGGGTTTGATCGTCAAGGTCAGGGTTGCGCTCCCACCTCCAGTGCCATTGACTGCTATGATGGTGACACTGTATGTCCCGGCTGTAGTCGGCGTGCCAGAGATCACCCCGGTTGTTGTATTTACCGCTAAACCAGCAGGCAACGGGGTTGCGTTATAACTGGTCGGGCTATTGGTTGCGGTAATCGTGTAGGAGAAGGGAACTCCTACTTGTCCAGTTGCGGTGGTAGGGCTTGTAATGCTGGGCTTCCCCGCCGCGAGCACAGTACTCGCCGTCACCGCCGACAGTACGAGAACGAGTGGCAAGATCCGTTTCATTGATGGATCCTGATGGTCAACGTCGCGCTTGCCGTCCCGCAAGATGTCCTTGCGCTAATTGGAACGCTGTAGTCCTCATAGCCGTTGGCGTATGTCCTACCCGGACTCGTATCCAGGGTTGGTGTCCCATCGATCAGTCCCGCCTTGCTTCCGCCTCCGTGGAGATTTAGCCCCGGGGGCAGTCCAGTTCCGCCGTAGTTGGTCCTTCCCGATGCTATACAGGCAGGTGTTGGTCCGGGCAGTGCGACGACTCTGTATTCGTTGGGTTTGATCTTTCCCTTGGGATCCTGGTAGCCGTTAGCCGCTTTGATTCTATAGTTGAACGGCAGGTTGAGGCTCCCGGTTTCGAAAAGAGGGCTTACAATAACTGGGTTGGTTCTATCATTGGGATCAGGGTTGTCTTTAAATATTATTGTTCCATCCGGTGGAGAACTGAGAGTTTGAGGTGTCCCGTTGACATTTACCTTGTCAGAGTTTTGATAGTGCACAATCAGCGCTCCAGCCAAACCGGCTGGCGGATAATTATGCGGGTTCCAAAGCTGCACGTAGGTGGTGGTCTCGATCACGACCTGGAAAGTCGTGCCCACCTGTAATGTCTGAACCCAGTTATTCAGATCGTAAAGCGAGACCACGAAAGGGTAGGCGCCAATCCCGCGGTATGCGGGTGGCCCATTAGGATTTCCCGAGGGCCCAAATTCTGTCGGAGCATCCAACGGATACGCATAGTTGAAGAGATTAACCGTGAGATTGTTAAAGTAATTGTGCGTCTGCCCCGAATTGCCGTTGCCTCCCGGCTGGGTGGTAAGAGTGCGGTTCGCAAAGTTTGGCATCGCGGTAGTTACGATCGTCGCAAACTGACCGATTTGATTGCCACTCGGACGGAACTGGGAAACAGGGTTGATAGGCATCTTGGAATAGCCCTCGCCTAATGGGGGAGTACAGCTCGGGCAACTGCCATAACCGTATCCGAGCGGAACCAGGTTTTGCTCACCCCCAGGGTTGTTACCCCATTTGTTATCTACTCCCAAACGAACCGCTAGATTTGGGCCGGCGACATCCGGTGTGGTTGCTGCGATCTGCCGAACGGTTGGAACGGTAAGGAGAAGAGAACGATCGTTGATCAAGGTGGTTGCCGCAGTGTTCCCAGGGTCAGTCTGCGCCGTCGGAGCGAAAATGGTAAACATGGCAATCTCCTGCGGGCTGGTGCCGCTGGTTCGCGCTTGTCCACCCACTTGAGAGGCATCGAGATAGCCATCCAGGTCTTCAACCCAATAAGCATATTGGGTATAAGGAAGGCTATGTGGTGCGGGGCTCGGTGCATCCTGCGGGTCGCGCATCTCGACCCATTTCACGCTCGGCCCAGACGGGCTATTCGGTTGCTGCCACGGGTAGAGACCCGGCAATCGCTGGGTTCCGGCGGCGTTCCACGCCGCACCTGGATCACCGGGGCTCGAATTCGACGGAGGGGCAGGAGGTGGTACCGCGGGCGCTGCAGGCGCAGCAAGATTAATCGTCTGTGTCTGAATAACGCCCGGGTCGCCGGGGTTGGTGGAAGCAGAGAAAAGTGGGTAATAAGTTATGTTCGAGCTTGGAGACGGGGCAGGCTGGGCAAGGTAATAGTAGGCTGCTCTGTTACCATTTGCGTCAGGTGGTCCGTCGGCTCGCACAATCAGGAATGTGTCCTTGCCGGTAACAGGGCTTGCGCCGTTAGGGGTTGCGGCCAATGTCTTTGACGCAGCTTGCAAGCCATTCTGAGCTGCCAAATCTGCCTGATAGCGACTGGTGTACGATGTGGCCGTGCCCCGCTCGAGCGAGACGGTGGTCATAACACCCACCGTAATGACCGCCATTAGCGCGACCATCACCAGCGCGATTACGAGGGAGAATCCGGAGGATTTGTTGATAGCTAATGGTTGATGGCTGATAGTCGGCAAGCGCTTGCAGCCGGCACGGCTGCCTCTACAGGAAAGTATCTGTGTGACCTTCATGGCAAATTTATCCGACTGCGGAATTGGTAAGTGTGTGGCTTGACGAGATTCGCATCCATATTCATCCAATAAGCCGCTGCAGCAGAGTCGGTCATACCAGCCGTGACGCTCATAACAGTGCGTGCCGCTTGTGGGCTCATCGCGTTAAAGGAAATTTCAACTGCGGCCGGCAGCATGATAGGAGTGCTAGCGGCGGAGTCACAAACACAACTGGGAGGCGTGTAGCGGTTCCCGGCGGCATCATACAGGGTTATCTGAAAGTTCCATACGTAAGCGGCCAACACGGGATCGCTTGAACCCGGGGTGTATAGAACCGACTCTCCGGCATAAGTCCCAAAACCCTGCAGGTCCGAAACCGTGAGGGCCCGAAAAAAACGCCGGAGACTGTAGGCATGAAGTTGGGTATCCCACGCGCAGTAATAACCAACTGCGCAGAGATCGCCCGACGAGGCCGCTGTCTGTTCTGCGACCAAAGCGTAGAGCTGCTGATTGCCAGCCGCAGGATCCGGATAAAGATTATCCAAAGCAAAATAAGCAGCTGGCAGCGTCACACGGGTCGTCGATATCGCCGAAGTCGCACAAGGCGGTGGTGCCGGGCTCGTAAAGGGGTCAGGGTTCCACTGAGTGCGAACAAGATTCTGCAAATCGCGCTCCATCACCTGCAAGGCCGCACGCGCGTCGCGAAAAGCATCGACGCGCTGCGTGGCATGGGACGCAGTGCTCATGAGCGAGCTCAGCATCAGCCCCAGCATCAGGACGATTGCAACTGTAATGCCTGTCGCGATCAGAAGCTCAACTAGCGTGAATCCGCCTCCGCGCAGGGCTACGGCGCGACGAGATGCAGCGCGGGAGCGCCGATCTCGTGATCGGTTATTTGGGTCCATTCGTGCTTAAGATGCGGGTTAGTATCTTGAAATGATCCGGACGTAATCGCGGAAGGTTTGATTGGCGGGAGGCGCGTTTGCCGGCCACGCTACGCGCACCGTTACCAGGTTCGCACTGGCCGGATCGGTGAAACCAGGCACGGCATTGTTTGTATAAATGAAAATTGCGTAGGCCGAGTTAGTGGAGTTTGGAATAAGGTTGCCATAGTTGTCGGCGTAGAGTGTTGGCGGAGCCGGACTTGGCGAAGGGGCCGCTGTCAGATTGATGGTCAAAGACGTCGGAGGAAGCGGCACGGCATTAAATTGCGACGTTGCGCCCGCGACGAGACTACCGAAGACGGACTGGGCGATGTGCGCGGCGCGCGTTTCGTCCTGGGCCGAGTGGCCGGTTTGCAAGGCGGTGGGGAATACGGCCAGGACGCCCACAATCCCGACGGCTATTACGCCCAAGGCAATCACAACTTCGAGCAAACTGAAGCTGTGCGTTCTCGCCCTTCGCCTTGATGGAGTCGCACGCTTCATGGGGTGGCGGTTGGGCTGGCGGTTGGTTCTGCGCGTCCCGTGAATTGCGACACCATGAGGTATTCGACCGCAGAAGGATTACCGCTTCCGTCTTTTGTCGTCGCAACCTCGCCGCCGTTGGCCACGTATCCTTCAAAAACACCGAGAAGAACGTTCGCAGCCGGCGCTTGGATTTCGCCATTCGAGTTGAATTTAAAGCACTTCAATGGAGCCGCGCTGGCGTCAGGTGCAAAGCTAAAGGCCGCCGGCGGAGTCAGTGCACCGGGATCAGCAAGATTGGATAAAGCAGCGGTCCCAGCCGCTCGAAGCGCTACTCCAGTTGGAAACGATTTCCACCCGGACAATTGCTTTACATTTCCAGGACTTGCTGCGTCGTCTTCAAATATTGCGTAAGACCTATAATTGTAGCGGTCCAATGTGGACTGCGCGCCACTGGCAAAGGTCGGAAAAACGACATAGGTGGCCTGCCCGCTCTTGATGGCTTCAGCCCGTGCCTGCTCAATCCCGCCGAGCAAGCTGGCGATCGCCGCCTTTCGCCCATTTGATTTTGAGAGGGAAGTTACTGCCGGCACGAGCCCCGCCAGCAAGAGCACGATTATTCCCATAACGACCAGCAATTCGAGCAGCGTAAAAGCGCGTGCGCGCTTACGTTGTTTCACTGTGAAGCCGCGAAAGCGGCCACGCTTTTCAGAGGTTCCGCCGCGGTCGCCACGGCGACCAGGACGGATAAACTCCGGTCGGCGGTTCGTCACTCCGAAAAGCATTCGCGAGCAGGCGGCGAATCCGTCCTTTGGCGGATCAGAGGTCGGCAACGTAAATTCGCCTTTGTCCCGCGATGGCGGGACTGCGGCGTGACGAGAAGACGTGCCGGCGGGAAACACGAACTTAAGCGTACAACAAAGCCTCGAAATTGTGAACCTTGAAGCGTACAACATCGCCTGGAAATTGTGAACCTTGAGAGTACAACATCGCCTGGAAATTGTGAACCTTATTGTGAACCTTGAAAGTGTGACCAGGGCAACTTTGTCCAAGGTGAACTGCGGATGCGATTTACAAAAGGAAATCAAGAACACGGCGTGCTGGGGAGCCGCCGGGTAGATGGTCCAACCGCCGCGGGTCCGAGCCGGACTGGCGTTGCGGTGAGTGACCGGGAAGTGAACGAATCAAAGCGAAGGTGACATTTTGGTTTGGTCGGACAAAGCTTCATTTCCTTTGTTGTCTTTTGTTACGAGAATTTCCTGATTTAGCGTTCATCAGCAGAATCCGGTTAATCCTGTCTGGATCTGGAGAGTCCGCGGGATCCGCGTAATCCGCGGTTGATTGTTGCCTCGCTAAGTAGTCAGAATGCAGCGGGTTAACAGGATTGAGAAATTCGCAGATTTAAGAGCGAATTTGGGCGTCTCAGAAGGGTAGGGGCATGCTTCTAGCTTTTAGAGTCCGGCGTGCTGGAACACGCCTTGTCTGCCGAGGAGCATAGCCAAATCCTCCAAACGATCGAGATGTTTGAGGCAATCACTCAAACACAACCCGAGGATTATCAATCGCTCGAGATTTTAAGGGAGGCCTACACCAAAATCGGGCGTCACGACGACGCTCTGCGCACTTCGCGGAAACTGGCGGAAGCGTATTTCAACGCGGGCTCCTACACGCCTGCGCTGCAACAGTGCGAAATGATTCTGACCCGCGAACCGAACGCGCCCGAAATTTTGGCGATGCTGGGCGAGATCGAATCGCGTTTGCAGGCCTCGGGGAAGGCGATTGTCGATAAAGATAAATCGAAACAGACGAGTGGTCTGGTCAGCAGTCCGTTCACGCGCAACGATGGCTCGTTGATTTCGCCGAACGTCGAAGGCGCGTTGATCGATATCGATCCTTCGCGGGGCAAAGGTCTCGGCCGGATCACAAATTTGCACGAACGCGGCGATGATCATCTCGCGAAATTCTTGATCGTGCAGCAGCTCTTCAGCGAGGAGGAAGTGAACGCCGCGCTCGAGACGGCAAAAACCGCGAACAAAGATTTAACCGAGCACGCGATGGCGGTCTCGATGTTGGAGGAGCTTTGCAAAGATAATCTAGGGCAGCTCGACGCCGTGCTTTCGGCGCTGATCGACCGGACAAAATTCGCCTTCGTCCCGCTCGAATATTACGACACCGATCGGCAGATCGCGCCGATGTTGCCGGAATATTTGACGGTCGGCCGTTTGTTTGTCCCGTTCGATCTGGTCAGCCGGACGATAATGGTGGCGTGCTGCAATCCGTTTGATTCCGCCGGCCGCGACGCAGTGCAGCAATCAGTCGATTACACAGTGTCGTGGTACCTGGCGCGGCCGTCGGCCATTGTAAAAAGTTTGCAGTCCATTTACCGGCTCGAATCCGGGGCGTAACCGTTCATGAGAAGTAAATCTTTTGGCGAACGGATCGCGGACGTGTTGATCGAGGAGGGGCTGCTTCTGCCCAATCAACTCGAGGAAGCAATTGGCATTCAAAAAAGCGAAGGCGGCCGGTTGCTGAAAATTCTGACCGAGCGGCAGTTCGTGACCGAGCAGGACATGGTCTTCAGCATGGGGCGTTGCCTGAACACGCCGCCGGTGAATCTCGCGCGGCTGCGCGTGCCGGAAGAAGTGATGTCGCTGGTGCCGCGGGAGATGGCGAAGGCGAACCGGTTGGTGCCGGTTGCGCGTTTGGATGGAAAACTTTTCGTGGCCATGGCCGACCCGACCAACGTGCTCGCGGTCGACGACCTGAAACGACGCGTCCAACTCGAGATCGTTCCGATGATCGCGACCGAGCGCGCGGTCGCGGACGCGCTCAGCGGCGTGCACGGGGCCGGCAACATGGGCCAGGTGATGAAGAAGGTCGCGGAAGAAGCCGCGCAGACCGCCGAGGGAGTCGAAGTGCAGGCGCATAAGCGCGAAGAGATCGACCTCGACCGTCTGGCGCACGACAGCGAAGACGCGCCCGTCATCAAGATCGTTAATTTGATTCTGGCCCAAGCGGTGAGGGAGAAGGCGTCAGACATTCACATCGAGCCGTTTCATAACACGCTCAAGCTTCGGTACCGCATCGACGGCGAATTAATTCCAGCGGAGTCGCCGCCGAAAGCGTTGCAGCTCGCGATCACGTCGCGCATCAAAATTCTAGCCGGACTGAACATTGCGGAGCGGCGCATTCCGCAGGATGGCCGGTTCCGGATTCGTGTTCTTGGGAAAGAAATCGATCTGCGTATCTCGATCCTGCCGACGGCGCACGGCGAGAAAATCGTCATTCGTATCCTCGATAAATCGTCCCTGACCGCGAGCATCGACCAGATGGGCATGGATCAGGACACGCTGTCCAAGTTCAAGAAGGCGATCGACGCGCCGCATGGAATGATTCTCGTCACCGGCCCGACTGGTTCCGGTAAAACCACCACGCTGTATTCGGTGCTGCACGAACTGAACAGCCCGCAATACAACATCGTCACGGTCGAAGATCCGATCGAGTACGAGATGGCGGGAATCAATCAGGTCGCGGTGCGCAGCGACATCGGACTCGATTTCGCTTCCGCGTTGCGTTCGATCTTGCGTCAGGACCCTGACATCGTAATGGTGGGCGAAATTCGCGACAACGAAACCGCGGACATCGCGGTGAAAGCGGCGCTGACCGGTCACCAGGTGTTGAGCACACTCCACACCAACGACGCCGCCGGCGCCATCACGCGTCTGGACGACATGGGCATCGAGCCGTTTTTAATTTCCAGCTCCATCTTGATGACGTGCGCGCAACGACTCGTTAGGCGCGTCTGCACGAATTGTAAGGAAGAATTCGTGCCCGAACCGGAATTGACTGAGAAGCTCGCGCTCGCCGAAAGTAAAGGCACGGTTTTTTACCACGGAACCGGGTGCGACCGCTGCAAGGGGCGCGGTTATCTCGGTCGTGCGGCGTTGATTGAAGCGCTGCCAGTGAGCGAGGCGATCCGGCGTTTGATCATCAAACGCGCTTCGGCCGCGGTGATCAAGAACCAGGCGGTCACCGAGGGAATGAAAACTTTGCGGATGGTGGGAGTTGAGAAGGCGCTCGAGGGCGTGACCACGCTCGAAGAAATCTGGCGAGTAACGGCGGAGGACCGTTGATCACAATGACGATCCCGTTCCTCGATCTTTTCAAGAAACTTACCGGGCGCGCCACACCCGTGACCACGGAGAGGGCCGCGCCTGCCGCACCGGCGCGAGTGGTCAAAAAACCTGCAGGCGAACGGTTGAGCAAAACCGTATTGCCGCACGCGACGCGCTCTTTTTCGCCGCCGGATCCGTTTCGGAGCGCGGCCGGCGCAACTTCTGCGCGAACGAGCACGCCGCCGCTTGAACTCGGCGCCCGCAAAATCACCGCTTCACCAAGAAAAGCTCAATCGGGTCGTCTGCCGCCGGCGCTCGCGCGCGCACTTGAACCGAAACTGGAGCGCGCCATCTCGTTGCGGATAGCAGATTTCATCGATGGCGTCCCGGCTGGTTATATTAAACCGGTCGAGATTCTCGACGCGGCCGCGCGCGTTTCGTTAAAAGCTTCTGAGATTGAGAAAGGAATGGCGGAGAAGAATCCGACTATTTCGCTTCCCAGTCTTTACCAGCAAGTGCCGGAAATTTTCCTGCGCGGCGTCCGACCGGATGACGACACGCGTGTTGCGCTCCCGTATGAGAAAGTGCTCGAGCAATTCCAGAGTGCGCACGTCCGCGAAGATCAGATGCGCGATCCGGCCGTTCCCCAACTCGACACGCCGATTTTGAAAGCGACGATCCAGGATTCGGCGCGTTTCGGAACCAAAATCGAGCCGCTCGAAACTTCAGCACTTCCGGCCGTGCCGATGACACCGGCAACCGCGGAATCGCTTGCGGCTGCCGAACCGGAAGCGACCGCGCAACAGGCGACAAGATCGCAATCATCTGGTCGCCCGGTCATTTCACTTAATTCGCCCGGGCTCAAACCGAAGAGCGAGCCGCCGCGTCCGAGCCGGACTGGCTTTAAAGTCCCTTTTGATACTTCGCCGAATGGAACGGGTGCGTCCGCATCCGAGAGAGTTCCAGCCTCTAGCGGGCCGCCCGTTCCAACTCCTTTACCGTTTACGCCCGAGCTGCCGAAAATCGCATTTCACCCGCCGGCCGAAAAGCCCGTGGCGCCACCGACGAAAACACCGGCGAAGCCGCTTGTCTCGAAGGCCGATGCAATTTCTGCGCCAGGGAAAGAGGAGACGCCGATCACTCTCTCGTTGAAAGTGGTGCTACAAAATCTGCCCGCCTTCCAATTGAATGGAGATGTCGCCGCCGTTTCAGATGAAGAGCGGCTGACGTTACCGCTCGCGCTGATCGAGACGCAGCTGGCCAGCGGCCGGATATCGATTCCACCCGATGTTTTCCAGGCGGCGTTGCCGGAAAAACATCGCAACTTGTTTGAGATCGATGAAGCCGAGACGGCGGTGGCGTTGCCACTCGAAGAAGTGCTGAAGAATCTGCCGGCCACGATATTAAAACTTCGCGACGATCAAGAAGGCTTCGCGTTCGATACGGATTTCGAGACGCCGTTCTCGATCAAAGCAAAAGAGGACGCGCAACGCTTCGGAGCCGGCAAGGCGCCCGGGGAAAAAATTTCCGATAAAGAGCGAGTGGCTGTCGAACCCAAGGTCGAGATCGCGTCTGTCGCCGAGAAAAAGATTGATCCGAAAGAAGTGGTTGCTCAAACGACCGCGTTGGCGGGCGTGAAAGGATGCGCGATTACTTTTTCCGACGGTTTGAGTTTGGCCGGAGAATTGCCGAAGGAAATTGCAGCCGAAGGTTTGTGCGCGATGGCGCCCGCGATTCTGGAACGGATCTCTCAGCATGTGCGCGAGACGAAGCTCGGTTCGCTGGTGGCGGTCACGCTCTACACGAGCGGCTCGGCGATGAGTTTTTTTGCGCAAGGGAACATTTGCCTCACGGCGTTGCACGCTGAGGGCTCACTGCCGCCACGGACCCGAACACAAATTGCCGAACTGGTGGAGAAACTTTCGCGCACTTACGCGCAGCCGGAGACCCTGCATGTCGATCATTAATTACGCGAGCCGCGAGATTCAGTTCAAAATTGTTTATTACGGTCCGGCGTTGTGCGGCAAGACAACGAACCTGAATTATATTCATCAGCGGATTAATCCGCTGAATCGCGGCGATCTGGTCTCGCTCGCCACCGCCACAGAGCGCACGCTTTTCTTCGATTTCCTTCCGCTGAACGCGGTCGTAATTAAAGGGTTCGTGACCAAGTTTCAGCTCTACACCGTCCCCGGTCAGGTGATTTACAACGCCACCCGGCAACTGGTTTTGCGCAGCGTGGATGGAATTGTTTTCGTGGCCGATTCGCAGTGGGAAAAAATGGAGGAGAACGTTGAGAGCTTCAAAAATCTCAGCGACAACCTCGCGCTTCAGAACATGGTGCTCGAAGAACTCCCGTGTGTGCTCGAATACAACAAGCGCGACCTTCCGAACATCGCGCCGGTCAATTACATGGAATACGTTTTGAACAACCGGAAGAAGCGACTGCAAAGTTTTGAAGTCATTTCCAGCACCGGGCAGAACGTATTCGCCGCATTAAACGCGGTCTCGCAGGTTCTGCTGCACAAATTCAGCAAGCAGAGCGAAGCGGCACAAAGCGCGCTATTGCCGGTGGCGATTCCGGTTGAGCCAACCGCAGGGCAAACGCAAAAGCTTTCCGCATGAACGCGATTCCGGTTCTAACAATCGAGGATGTCGCGACGCTCGATGGCGTGCTCGGTGATTTTCTGAAAAAAACCGAGTCCGATCTCACGGTCGTTATTGACCGCGGTGGAAACGTGATTTCGCAGTGCGGAGACATGGACGCAAT
>Ga0207646_10000885_pt1 | contig 38680 bp, 51 predicted proteins | sample KBSK5502metaG_FD_184343 | JGI IMG/M metagenome (GOLD analysis project Ga0207646, IMG submission 184343) | Corn, switchgrass and miscanthus rhizosphere microbial communities from Kellogg Biological Station, Michigan, USA - KBS K5-50-2 metaG... | ecosystem: Host-associated > Plants > Roots >... | reverse complement strand
CGCGGCCGGAAAACCCGTCGCCGGATCTTCGGCGCCCAATGCGGCCCATCTGCGGGTTCAGCTCCTCCGCTGCTCGCTCATGCAGTCGTTCAGATGCACTCGCTCCGCTGCTCGTCGCTTCACCCGCATCTGGGCCACCTGGATCGCCGAATCTCTCGGCGCCGGTTTTCGGCCGCGCCTCTAGGGCGTCGCGGGTGAGGTGGCGAGAACCGGCTCTTCGGCCAGCGTTGGTTTGCGGGCGGGGACCGCGACCAGGGCGATGACCGCCGCCCCGGCGACCACGAACGTTGACGCCAGGAACATGGCGCGCGGGCCGAGCGAGCCGTAGACGACCCCTCCGCCGAAGGCGCCGATGATCGGCGCCGCGCCGAACAGCACCGACTTCACGAGCGCCTGGCCGGTGGCGCGCAGCCGGGCGGGCACGAGGTCGTTGGCGATCATCACCGCTGCGACGAACGTCAGCGCGAAGGCGACGCCGACCGCGAGCTTGAGCAGCGCCGCGAGGAACGCGCTGGTGACGAACGCCCACGCGATGAAGATGACGAGGTAGATCGCGCAGCCGGCGGCGAACAGCACGCGGTGGCTGAAGCGCTTCGTCAGCACGTGCGTGTACCCCATGGTCGGGATCTCGGTCAGCGCCTGGAATGCTGCCGCCGCGCCGACGATCAGCGCACCGCCGCCCAGGACGCTGATCTGCACCGTGAGGAAGTTCTGCGTCGCCGCCAGCGCGACACCGAGCAGGAGGCAACCGACGAGGAATCCGAGCAGCGCGACCGGTACGCGACGCACCTTCAAGGCGGGAACGGGTGCCGTGGTGCCCTCGCGCGGCTCGGACTTGACCTGTCTCCAGATCCACAGCCCGAGCAGCACCGACAGGGGCGCGTAGAGGAACGGGATCAACCGCATGCCGGCCGCCTGGTAGGCGGCGCCCGCGACTACGACCGACACCGCCCACCCGGCGCTCATGCGGAGGCGGATGCGCGCGTAGTCGGTGCGGCTGGTGCTGCGAAGGCGGCGCAGCGTGATCGGGTCGACGAGTGCGAGCGGTGACCTCGCGACGGTGAGAACGACGATCACCACGCCGAGCACGTCGCTGCTGCCGGGGACGACCATCAGGAGCGCGACCGCCGCGGCCACGAACGTCGCCGTCAGCACCAGGCGCTCGGGGTTGAGGCGCCGGTCAGCGAGGTACGCCCAACCGAGGCCGCCGGCAAGGGCCGCGAGCGCCGACGCGGCGAGGACGAGACCGATCGCGGCCGGGCTCATGCCGCGCTGCAAGAGGTACAGGGGAATGAAGGGCAGCAGCGTCCCGTCGGCCACGCCCATCAGCACGTAGGCGCGGCGCAATCCTCGAATCTGGTCGTCCGGCATCGGTCGGATTAGGGTGCCTGATCGGCGACGTGGAAGGGCACCGTTAACGGACTAGAGTCACAGCCGTGCCCGACGTAGCGATCTGGGAGGCGGAGTTTCGCGAGCACCGCGTGCCACCTGTCTGCATGAAGAGCGGCGCTCCCGCGGACGGCACGTGGACGGCACCCTACGTCTTTTCTTCGGCCGGCGTCAAGCGCGTGCAGCTGCCGCTTGCGGGAATGTGGCTGGGACGGTTCACAGCGCTGTTGGTTGGGAGGGTCGTCTGCCTCGCGATAGGCTTTCCGCTTTTCGGCGTGTTCTACCTCGTGCCGAACGTGCCGGAGCAGGTGCGCCTGCTCGCTCTCGTCGCTCTGGTGCTTGGGGCCATCGCCGGGATCATGCTCCGGCTCCTGCTGCCCCAATGGAGCGCGCATCGTCTCCCGTCGGGCCAGGCGTGGCTGAACTTCGTCGGGGTCCATCCGATGTTCATCAACGCGATGAATCGCTCGCGACTCGCCGGTCCGAGCGTGTTCAGCCCGGACATGGTCTGGTACTGGGACGGCGCTCGGTGGACATCGAACAAGCTCCCGGCGCAGTGGTGGCGCCGCCATGCGGTCGGAATCGAACGGATGCGCAGGTGGCAGGTCACCCTTCTCGTCCTATTTTTCTGGGTCGTCATCGGCGTCGTGGCCTGGGTCCGCTTCCACTCCTGACGCATAAGCCGTGGCCACCGAGCGCGGCACGACCATGCGCCAGGCATCTTCGACCAGCTCGCGCATCTCCTGGCCGTCCAGCGCCGACAGCCGCGCCAGCACCCAGTGGTACCGCATGTCCGACCGGCCTGGGTGCATGAACTTATCCGGTGATCCGCCGATCAGGAACTCGCGTTGTTCCTTGGGGAACGCGAAGCCCATCACCGACTGATCCCTGGAGAAAGAGAGGTACACGATCCGGCCGACCCGAAATTTGATGCGCCCGCCGACAAGCGCCTCGTAGCTGCGCGGCAGCCGGCTTGCGATCGTGCGAACGTCGTCGACCGTCACCACTATGGTCGTCGACCAGCCTATTCGAGCTTCGCCGCTACGCGTGGACCATCTTCAGGTCGTACTCGATGGTGAGGGTCGGCTCGGCGCGAGTGAACGAAATGTCCGGAGGATCGATCCCGAAATCTCGCATGTCGACGCTTACCGACCCCGCGACCTCGGCCTGCCCGCCGCCGGCCTGTGCCTGGACGTGCGCCGTGACGTCCTTCGTGCTGCCGTGCACCGTCAGCTTGCCGTTGACGTCGAGACTGACCGGACCACTTGCCGGCAGGGGGACGCTCACCAAGTCGGCGGTGAAAGTCGCCGTGGGAAAACTATCTGTCTGGAGGTAGACGGACCGAACGAAGAAGTCCCGCTGGTAGACCTGGTAGCTGGCGTACTTGTCCTGGCTGGTAAGCGAGGCGAGGTCGACTGTGAACTTCATCTGGGAGATCTTCACGGTGCCGCCCTCGACCGAGACGACGAGGCTCCCAGTGATCTTCGACGTCCGGGCCACGGCCTCGGTCTCGCCGGGCTGATTGATGAACTTCTCCCTGGCGCGATAACCCACCTGCGAACCGGGGCCGACCGTCCACCTGCCCGCCATGGCGGAGGCCGACCCCGATGGCCGAGTGGAGCTCAGCGCGAGCTGCGGCGGTGCGTTGTGCACTCGGATCAGCAGCGAAGCCCCAACCGCAGCGAGAGCCACCACGACCAGAACCGCCGCGGCGCCGAGGAGAATGGCGCGAAGCGAGCGCGTCACGGCGGCCCCAAGGCTATTTGCGACGCGTTTGGATGTCAACGCGCGGGACGACTTTTGCCATCGGTTTATCCCGATGGGTCGGCTGACGATAATGGCAACCGTGGCGCGAGCAACGACCGTCAGCCTGGAGGGCGCGTCACCGGCGGCTGCCGCTGAGCTCGCCTGGCTGTTGGACCTGCTGGTCCAGACCGCTCCCTATGCGGACCCCGCCGTCGACGAGCTCGACCGCTCTCTGCTGCAGGGAGCATCCGACCTTCGTGGGCCGATCAAGGACCGGTTCACGTCGCTGTGGAGGGACCGTGTGGCCGGTTGCCCGGAACTCCTCCTCTCGGCCGCGGAGGGTGGCTGCCTCTCCGACCAGGAACCCCGCCGGCTGTTCGCCTGGCTCAGCAGGCTGCCGGCGAGCAAGCCACGCCATCACGCGCTTCGGCGTCTGGCGCGCCTCGACACCGACATCCGCCTGCGTCGCGCGTACCGGGACATCCTGTCGGAGGTCTGGAAGCTCGCGGAACCTGTATGGCAGAAGCGCGGCCGTTCCCTGGCCGCCGCGGCGTCGCGCGACTGGACGAGACGGCTTTCAGCCCCAGCGACGATCGCGACGATTCTCGAGCTGATGCCACCCCGGCATCCGCTGACCCGGATGACGCGGGCGACGGCCGCCGCGCTCTTGCGCCGGCGGCAGCGGTTCACCGTGGTTCCCATCTACTTCTGCATGTCCGGCGGCCAGCTCGCAGACCTCGGCGACCGGATTCACATCGGCGTGCCGGCCAGCGCCCTCGAGCCGGTCCGCCGCACCCGCGACGCCGCGTTCGTGGCCGACCGATTGCGCGTGCTCGCGGAACCAACGCGCGTCCACATCCTCATCCACCTGATGTCCGTGCCATCGGGTGTGATGGAGACCACGCGCGCGCTGGGAATGAGCCAGCCGACGGTCAGCGAGCACGTCCGCATGCTCGCGGCGGCGGGGCTGGTTCGGCGCGTGCGCAGGCGAGGCCGCAGCGTCTACGCGGTGTCGCGACGAAGCCTCGAGCGCCTCATCGAGGACGCCAGGGCAACCCTGGCGAGGTGGACCTAGCCTGTCATCAATGAAGCTCTATGACGAGCTGGCCGACTGGTGGCCGGTCTTCTCGGACCCCAGGGAGTACCGCAAGGAAGCCGCTTACATCTCCCGGATCCTCCAAAAGGCGATCAATCCCGCGCCCCGGACGGTCCTCGAGCTGGGCTCAGGTGGAGGGAACAGCGCCGTCCACCTGAAAAAGCATTTCGCGATGACCCTGGTGGACCGGTCGCCGCGGATGCTCAAAGTGAGTCGCAAGCTCAATCCGGAGTGCGAGCACATCAAGGGCGACATTCGTGAGGTACGCCTGGGCCGAACCTTCGACGCGGTCTTCGTTCACGACGCGATCTGCCACATGACCACCGAGGGTGAGCTGCGGGCGGTTCTGCAGACCGCGTACGAGCACTGCAGGCCAGGTGGCGTCGGGCTGTTCGTCCCGGACTTCGTGCGCGAGACGTTTGTCGAGGGAACTGATCAGGGAGGAAGCGATTCCCCCGCTCGGAGACTGCGCTTTCTGCAATGGGTGTTCGATCCCGACCCGAAGGACACCACGTACCTCGTGGACTTCGCGATCCTCCTGCGCAACCAAGAAGGTGAGGCGCACGCGGTGCACGAGCGACACACGCTTGGCCTGTTTCCCCGGGCGACGTGGCTGCGTCTGCTGCGTGATGTGGGACTGAGCCCGGTCGTGGTTCGTGACGACAGAGTTCGAGAGTTGTTCCTCGGACGTCGCAAAAAACAACCACCGAATCGCGCGATGCGTAAGACTGCGAGGCGATCCGTCACGTGAAATGTCAGCTGCGCTCAGTGTCACTGAAAGACAAAATCATCCGCATCCCATTGACAGGAGTCGACCTGATCGGGTATCTATTCGAGATGTAGAGGCGATGCTGCTCACAGTTGCCAGCACAGAGGCGACTCCATCGAGCCGGCAGACGTTTTCACAGCAATGCATCCGGGACCCGCCAAAAACTTTCATCGGGTCCGGAATAACGTGAAGGAGGTAAATCATCATGGCCGCAAAGAAGAAGGCTGCTAAGAAGCCAGCCAAGAAGAAGGCCGCCAAGAAGAAGTAACAACTTCTTCTCGCGTCTTCTGATTCGTTCGATCAGCGCCGGGGTTCTGTGGCCCCGGCGTTTTCATGTCTGCGCTTATGAGCTCGCTTCACACCTTCTTGGCGTTGCGCAGCTCACCAGAGAGGGTCCCTGATCCACCGCGGGCAAGGAAGTGGCTAGGCGGTCGACCGAACGTAGCCCCTCAAGGCCCAGGTGCGGTACACAAGCGAGCCTGCCGCCCCCACGATCGCGAGCGCGACGAGCCCATGCAGGCCGCCGATGACCGCGGCCAGAACGCTACCCGACGAACCGATCACACCGAGCAGGAACTGGATGACCATCAGCCCGAACAGGCCGACCGTCTGGGCCTTGTCGCGGCGCGAAAGCCCGGCGGCGAACGCCAGCGCGATCATCACCAGGATCGTGATGGGGATCACAAAGGTGCCGACGAAGCCGTGCAGCGAGGCGAACTTGTCCCCGGTCTTGAATGCGGCGTAGACGGAGCCGGCGTTGTCCTGTGCCGCCCAGACGCTCAAAGCTCCGGCCGCGATCAGGTAGAACTGCAGCCCCAGCTCCACCAGCAAGATGACTCCGAAGATCGAGTAGACCCTTCGTGCCAGCGACACGGCTTACCTCCCTGTTCGGGTGAACGGTGGGATCAAGCTTCACTATCGCAGGGTCCAAGCGTTCGGCGTCGGAAAACCCGAGTCAGGCGTGACCCGAGCCCTCGGGGGACATCAGCTGGTGATCCGCGCCGCGTCAGCGATTGCCTCTCCGCCCGCCGAGGAGATAAAGGAGATCCAGAAAGAGGTTGTAGATGTCGAGGTAGACGGAGATCGCCATCACGATCGCGTCGCCCTCGGAGACGTTCCCAGCCCGCGCCACCCGGTTGATGTCGAAAACGATGAAGGCGGTGAAGAGGAGTGCCGAAACAGCTGAGATCACCGTCCACAGGACGCCCGACTGGATGAACAACCCCACAACAGAGGCCACCACGACCACGATCAGGGCGATGAACAGGTAGCCGCCAAGGCGGCTCAGGTCGCGGTGTGTGATGTACCCGACGGCTCCCGCCGCGAGCGCGGCGACGGCCGTCGCCGCCGCGGCCTGGAAGACGATCAGGCTGGCGCCGTGGGCTATGTAGATCTCCAGCACGTCGCCGAGGACTACTCCCTCGAGAGCGCTAAAAACGACGAACAGGACCAGATTGATCGGCGAGGCATTGCGCGCGAAGCGCAGAACAACGAGGACCACAAAACCACCGATGAGCGATATCCAGAAGCCGGCGAGGCCGAGGAGCGGTCCGACGAAGGCGCCGCCGGCTGTAATCGCGGCCGCCAGGCCGAGCAGCTGCAGCACCCTGCTCAACGCGCTCGTATCCCAGCCGGTGCCACTCCAGGCGCGTTGGGACGAGGGCCCGTAGTCGAATGACATGGCTTATCTCAGGAGTCGAAGTCTGGCGCCGATTCGGCAGTCAGACCGGGCCCGTCTGTCGACGAGCTTATCCCAGCTGCGTTGAGGCTTCCGCCTCGGTCTCCACCGCCTCACCTTCCGTATAGCCGGTCGTGATGCCGCTCATCAAGGCAGCGAGTACCCTAACGGTCAGGTGTGAAAGCACGAATACAACTACGACAGCGACGCCGATGCCCAAGACCTCGATGCCGAGCTGCTTGATGGACGCTCCGCCTCCCCCGAAGAGCAGGCCGTTGGGCAGGCTGGGAAAGCCGGAGCCGGTCGCGAACTGGTTTTGAGCGAAGAACGCGATCATCAGCACACCGAAGATGCCGCCTACGAGATGGCCCGGAAACAAGCCGACCGGATCTGACATCCACTTAGCGCGCCCGATGAACTTTTCTGCGTAGACGAAGATCGGTCCGCAAAGCAGCCCGAGGATAAGCGCGCTGCCCGGGCTCACGAAGCCGGCGAGCGGGGTGATCACGATCAGGCCCATCAGGATGCCATTTACGACATAGAGCGGATCGAAGAGCTCGCTGGTCAGCATGTAGGCGGTCATGGACGTGGAGATCATCGCCGCCGCGGCGGCCACGAATGTCGTCTCCACCACGACGATGGCCTCGTCATTGAACGCCAGCACGCTGCCCGGGTTGAAGCCGAACCACCCGACCCAAAGGAGGAGGATGGCGATGGTCAACCAGCCGGAGTTGACTCGGTAAGGGATCGCTGGACTTACTTTGCGGCCCCTGGCTCTTTCCTCCCGCCAGATCTGCCACACGATCCCGAGGCCGGCCGCGCCAGCCGCGCCGTGCACGACCAGCCCACCCGCGAAGTCGACCATGCCCAGCTTGGCCAGCCATCCGCTCGGGTTCCAGATCCAGGCCGCCGGCACGGCCCAAATGAGGGCGAGATAGACGACTGAATAGATGGCAAAAGCGGACATCTTCATCTTGTGAAGCGCCACCACGCTGACCAACGCCAGAGTCACTGAGGCGAAGGCGGTCTCGAAGAGAAAGTAGGTCCCGGTGCGAAGCCCGGCACCGCTCACAGACCACCAGCTGTCGGCGATACCCGGCGAGAAGCCTCCCAGGAAGAGTCCGGGGCCGTACAGGGGATTGCCGATGATTCCGCCGATGGTGGGCGCGAACGCTGTGTTGAAGCCGACGATGGCCATGACGAGCACAGCCAGGCCGGTGATGAGGATCGTCTTGACCAGGCTCCGGACTACACGCTCGCCGAGCTCGCCGACCTCCAGGAGCCCGACGGCGATGGTCATCATGAAAACGAAAAGGCCGCAGAGAAGGACCCAAAGGTTGTTGGCAAGGACGGCGGCGGTCATGTTGCCAGCATGTCGGTCGTTAGCTTACTTGCCGATCTGCCAAAACCAGCTACTCAGAGCCCCCTGTACACGACCACGCCGATCCCGATCAAGACTATGGCGGTGATCGTATTGGCGTTCTTTTCGAGCCACTCTCCCCGCATCTGATAGCCGACGGCCGTCGCTCCGACGGTGAGTCCGACAAACGTAATCATCGTCACGACGGCGAACACGCCCAAGACCGCACCGACGGCACCGACGCCGAACGCGGTTGCGCCAATTGCGAGCGGTAGGAAAGTCAGGTCAGGTGACGCCGCTGCGCCGAATGGCACTGCGATTGCGGCCAGATGTCCGAGTAGCGTGCCCCGGCTCGAATGCGCCGCTATGAGCTCCGCTCGCGCCTGAACGAAGGCCTCGTGACTGTGGCGATGCGTATGGCGCACAGACCCGTGAGCGTGTTCGTGGATGTGCGATCCGGCCTCAGAGATGGCAAGGCCTGGCTCGTGCCGGTGCCGATGCTTCTGATCGTCGAGTTGCTCACGGGTCGCAGTACCTCCACCTGGTTGTGACGCCTCCTTGTTGTGAGCTGAAAGCGCGAGGACGGGCGTCGGATGTTCAGATCCGTGATCGTGCGGGTGGCCGTGGCCTGTGACACCCCAAACAAGGAAACCCAGGCCAGTGATGACGAGGACTCCGCCGACGATATGCCCCTGCTGGGTCTCAATCTGATTGCGAAACTGGAGACCGATGAGCGCAACCACTGCGCCCATCGCAAGCGAAGTGACAACGTGGCCTGCCGCAGCCAGCGCACTGACGCGGGCTAGCCGCAACAGGGTCCAGTTCTGGGCGCGGGCGACGACAGCTAGCGGCACCCAGTGGTCTGGAAGTACCGAGTGAATCGCACCGACTGTGCCGGCTCCGACGACGAGCAAAATGACCGAGTTCAACTGCACAGGACGGCAACATATCGGATGGCTACGACTTTGGATCGCGCCAATTACCGTTGACTCGGCGTAGTCGCGGTCAGGCGTTCAGGCGCAGCGCGTCAGGCAGCCTACCCAATTCACCAGGGCGTCAAGTCGTTCGGCGCAGCCAGCGAGTTCTGGTGTATACCTGCGCTGACGCCGCCACTTGCTCGGCGGCCAGTAGGAGGTGGGAACATGGGGCGAATTCGTCCGTTGGCGCTAATCGTCGCGCTCTCGGCGTTTGGGCTCGGCGGTGCTGTGCAGGCCAGCGCCGCGGGCGCAAACAACTTCACGTGTTCGGGCAATTTCGCGTTCATTCCAGCGGGCAGCTACGGATCGCTGACGGTTCAAGGGTTCTGCCTGGTTGCTCCAACGGGGACCGTCACTATTGCCCACGACGTCGTCGTCGCGCCGGGCGCGGTGCTTCTGGCCAATTACCCAGGCAACCCGAATACTGGCGCCCCAGCGGGCCGCGCAAACGTAACCGTCGGCGGCAATGTGATCGTCGAGTCAGGAGCCGTGCTGGTCATTGGCTGTTTTGGGCCGGGATGTAAGGAAGTCATTTCAGGCAACCTCGTCGGGGACGGGGCGCTCGGGATCATCACCCACGCCACCTCGATCGAGGGCAGCGTCCTTGAGAGCGCCGGCGGCAACGGCGGGACCTGCGCTCCACCGACAAGCGGATTCTTCGGGTTCATCCACCATCCGGGCTTCAGCGTGTACGACGGCGACAACATCGGGGGGAACGTCGTGGTCGACGGCTACCAGTCCTGCTGGCTCGGGGTCAATCACGATCAGGTCGGCGGCAACGTGGTCGTCGTCAACAACAATCTCGCCGACCTTGATGCGGTCGAGATCCTAAATAACACGATCATGGGAAACCTGGTCTGCCAGCAGAACAGCATGGTCTGGGACAGTGCGGAGCTCAGTGAGACGGGCAGCCTTTTCCCACGCGTTCCCGAACCGAACACTGTGAACGGCAACCGCATCGGTCAGTGCGTCACTGCCAGCCCTCCGGGATCTGGGCCGTTCTGATTTCGCAGCGGAGACCCGGGGCCCGTGTGGCCCCGGGCCTTCCCAATTGGCGCGAAATCACAGAGAACTTCGACCGGGAGCGCGTACGCCAAGATTTCGGTACCGCCAACAACCTGCTTGCAGACGCATGTTCAAGGTCGTCATTTATCTCTAAATGGCGGGATGGATGGGAATCGAACCCACCCAGGACGCCTCAGCAGCGCCCCGCAGACGGTTTTGAAGACCGCGTTTCTGGCGTCAGCCACTGTCCAGCGACGTGTGCGCACGATGAAAAGTCACTGGCCGAGACCCGCTGACGTTCGCTAACGGTTGCCAGCGTCCGACAGAATGGCCGTCAGCTTGGCTGTCAATTACGCGGCTGGGAGAGTCCGCGCGCCATTCAGCGGGCTCTTGGCGACGACACGCACACATTCGGTGAATTTACCCGCGTCAAATGGCTTGGCCACAATTGCGTCCACCAACCCTGTAGCACGGAGATCACGTAGGGCATTTGTGTCGCTGGAAACGACGATGATCGGAATCGCCGCAGTACTCGGCTCCGAGCGGAGTCGGCGTATCAGCTCCATCCCACCCAGTACCGGCATCCTCAAGTCGGTCGTGACGATGTCGGGCAGGCGGTCCGGTTGAATCAGTTCGAGCGCCTTCTCGCCGTGATCGGCTTCGACGATCTCGTGACCATCCCTCTCGAGGATCATCCTCATGACAAAGCGTGTAGTTGGGTCGTCGTCGACGATCAGGACGGTGCTCAATATCGACCATTGCCTCTTTTGAAACCGGTCTTTCAGGTGTAGACATCACCATCGGTGAAGCGGCGAAACAAAGTCAGTAACGCTCTTGGGAGCTGCTGCGGCTAGGTTTGGCGCCGGACCTCCGACTCGTCGAGCTCTTGCCCGCAGCCTTCCAATAACCGAGGCGTCGCGAAATCGGCGCGCGCTGAGGCCTACCCAGGTGTTGCTCATCAAGGGGCAACAAATCCAGTAACGCCTGCGTGCGCAACCTGGGATCGGCGCGCTCCTCGTGACAAGGACTGCGCGACTCCGCTGAAGAAAGGCTGCGCAATATTTGTAATGCAGGAAAGCTCCTTCTCTTGCTGACAGCGGCCCCCACCGCGTGCCACATTCCTCGAAGTGAGTGACGCCGAAGGGTGGTCTGCAAACGTTCGATCAGCGCACAGGTGCCGAGGGCTCGAGCAAGGGCCCGACAACATTCGTATCACCTGTGGCAGATGAGCCATCACCGCCCCTCGAGGGTGAGAACCTTGAAACGACGCACTGGGAAGACGCGCACCATTGGATCAGCATCTATTCCGATCTCCTCGAGTTCAAGCGCGGAATCCTCGATCAAATCAGACGCGACTTAGCCAAGCTGCCGCCCGATGCGCAGAAGGCGGCGGAGTCGGATCTCAGGATCGTCGAGGGTCAGATGATGGGCTACCAGCAACGGCTTGATCTTTGGTCCCAACGCGTCAGGGACCTTCACGGTCTCTGGTTGGATCCAGACCGACGACTGATTCGCTACAAACATCGGGAGGCCACGCTAACGGTCCGCGAGTTTCAGCTCCTTCAATTCCTGCTGAATCATCCCCACAGGTACTTCACGGTGACTGAAATCCTCAGCCAGGCCTGGGGCGGGCCGGCCCTGTTTCCGGAGGAGGTCCGCACCTATGTCCGACGTATACGCAAGATCCTGGCGGCGATGGAGATACCGTGCGACGTCGTCAACCGGCCCGGCCGAGGCTACTCACTGACTTTTCGCGACGACTTGTAGCATCCCCGCGAGGCAAAATAACTAGCGCCGGTCGCAGTTCCGCAGAGAGGAGTGTCATGGGAGAGAGCCCGACCCGGTCTCGGATTCGGCCGCGAGCCAAGGGGCCGCGAGTCCTCGTCGTCGAAGCTAACGCCGGTTACCGCTCTGTCATTTCGCACGTGGTCGAGATGGCAGGAGGCGAATTTGAGAGTGTGGCTGAGTTCGACTCAGCGAAGCGTCAGCTCGAAAAGTCAACCAGGTTCGACCTGGTCATCCTTGGCATGAGCGCCGACTCCCGCGTAGACCCCAAGGTTTTGGGGGAACTGCGGGCAACGGCCCGGGCTCCTTTCATCCTGCTTGACGAATCGTCTGACGAGGCCGGCACCACACTCGAATCCTTTGAGGCGGGCGCTAGCCAGGTTCTGCCAAAACCTTTCGTTCCGGACGCGCTGATCGGGGCGATCAGGTCGGAGCTTCGCGGGCCTGACGTGGATTCCGTGGTTTCGATTGCGACCAGAATCGAGATGGGCGGCCTCATGTTCGACGCCAAGCAGCGCACCATCCGGGGTCCAGAAGCCACTGTTTCCCTGACCAAACGCGAGTGGCAGCTCTTGTCATTCTTTCTGACCAACCCGAATCAGTTCTTCGCCGCCGAGGACGTGGCTTTGCCCGCCTGGGGCCCTGACGCGTCGATCGAGCAGTTCCGGACATATGTGACGCGGCTTCGACAGAAGCTCTTGCCTTTCAAGGGTGTGTGCGAAGTGGTCAACGAGAAAGGCAAGGGATACCGCTTGTTGCTCCAGCAGCCAAAGGTTCTCCTACCCTAGCTCACTTTTGACGTTCCGGACCACCCGGGCAAGCCACGAGAGGAGCCCGGAAGTCAGCCTCTCTGTCGCCGTGCCCGGCCGGCCACCATCCGAAGCTGGAGAAGTCGAGCCGCCCCGAACGCGAACACGATCAGAGCGCCCAAGATCATGGCGAACAACAGAGCGACGGCGAGCGGGAGGTGACCTGAGAACGTTAGAAAGGACACCTCGACGCGCTGCTGATTCTGCAAGATGAAGACGAGGATCACGACCAGGGCGACGAGGCCGACGACCACTGCCGTCCACGCACCGCTGAGACGGGTGCGCCTCTCGCCTGGCAGCGCCTCCGGTCCAACATCGACGTCGCGAGGGGGTGTGCTGTCCATCATCAATCCTTCGCTCTACGTGGGCGGTTCCGGTTCAACGTGGCTAACGACCGCTCACCAGGTTGACGGCAACAACGATCGCAAGAGCGCTCAAGCCGGCGGCCCAAAGAGCTGCCGTGGCGGCACGCGAAAGTCGCGATCCGAAGCGCTTGTTGCGAACCGTCCGCAGCCGCTGCTCTAGCGTTGCTGAATCAGCCGGGTCGCGGCTACTCGAGTTCACTCACTCTCGCCGCCCAGAATCCGAGGCGCTGACGGAACCTCTCAGCTTGAGCTGCGACCACAGGGACGTTGGTCAGCTCGACCTCTCGCCGAACCTGAGCGGATTGTTTGGCCATCAGGTCCTGGATGCGCTCCATGACCTTCTCTTCCATCGCCAGGATCTCCCGGTAGATCTGTCTCCAGTAGAGCGCTTGCTCCATCGACGCACTCTTGGGATCGGCCTCGCCATCCATGGCCCGGCTCGCGTCGCGTCCCCGGGCGGCGGCAACCATGTCGGGCCGGATTCGGTCTTCATCCGAAAGGTTCATGACACTATTTCGCGCCGGCTGCCATAAGAAGGTCAGTAACTTTTCCACGATTTCGCCGGCTGCTCAGCCTTTGACGTCGCCCAGGGTCACTCGTCAGGGCGGAAAACGAGCGAGTAGCCGCGAGCTGGGCGGTTCACGAGCTCGCATGGGATCTCGAGATCGGCCAGGATCTTGCGGATTCGGCGTACGTAGTTGCGCACCTCCTCCGGAAAAAGCGCCGGGTCGGCCCAGGCTCTGGCCAGCAGCTGGTTGACGGTGAAGAATCGATGCGGGTGGTCGAGCAAGAACTGCAGCAGCTGAAACTCCCGCTTCGTCAGGTGGCCCTCCCGTCCGCGATGGCGGATCAGTTGACCTTCTGGATCTAGCTGCAATCCTTGAAGGTCCCACAGGCGTTGATACCAGAGGTCGAGCCGGCCCTGATAGCCACGCATCTGCCCTTCGATGATGCCGAGGTCAGTCGCGGCCGCATGCTGCGCTACGGGTTGAAGCTTCGGCAACTCCCGGCGCACCCGATCCAACAGGCCCACCTTGAACCGAATCAGGTCAGCGTAGACGCCGATCCAGTGCCTGGCGTCCTTCCAGTGTGTCGTTCGGAGGTCCTCGCCTTCCAATCCTCGTGAGATCTCCGAGGGCGGCAAAGCGGTCACGAATACCCAATTTTAACTTCGCGCGGGCGGGTGGCAACCGGGCGCCTGAGCCTCGGATTTTACTGACATTGTTATGTCCGGCTCCTCACCTTGACAGCCCCCGCCTCGATTCATACCGTATTGCCGAGGCGGATCGAATCGCGAGGAGGATCGCTCTGTGAACAAGCTGCGTCGGCTGCTGCTTCCTCTGTTTGTTGTGACCCTCGTGGGTGCAATCGGTCCCCTGACAGCCCTTGCTGCGACTGACCCCGGGTTGGCTTCAGCCGGAAATTTCGCGGTGCTGGCCGGAACCACCGTCACGAACACCGGACCTAGCTGGATCACGGGCCTGCTCGGAGTGGCACCAGGCAGCGCAGTGACCGGGTTCCCTCCCGGGACGTCCGGCGTGCAGCACAAGGGTGACTCTGTCGCCACCACGGCCCAGACCAATCTGACTGCCGCATACACCAACGCCGCCGCCCAACCATGCCCCGGCGCCAACAATTTCACGGGAGTGAACCTCGGCGGCAAGAACCTGGTCCCGGGCGTGTACTGCCAGACCACCGCGCCGACGCTCACCGGCACGCTGACCCTGAACGGCTCCGGCGTCTACATCTTCCAGATAGGCAGCACGCTCGTCACCGCGTCCGGTGCGAGGGTTGTGCTCATAGGCGGCGCTCAGCCATGTGACATCTTCTGGCAGGTCGGCAGCTCGGCAACGATCGCCACGTCGACCACCTTCATCGGCAACATCATGGCCTTGACCTCGATCGCGATGCAGACCGGCGCGACTCTCAACGGCAGAGCACTCGCGCGCAACGGCGCGGTGACGCTGGACACCAACCGCATCATCCAGCCAAGCGGCTGCGGTTACGGCGTACCCACCTATGTCGCCCCGCCCACCGGAAATGTTTTGCCGGCTACGCTGGGAGTTCCTTCCGAGCTGATCGGAGAGGTTCCCTGGCTGCTCTTGATCGCGATCGGCAGCGGCATCGCGGCGCTGGCATTGGGCATCAGCAGCCGGAGGCACCGCCGCCGCAACGCGTAACGGCCGACTGATGGCCAGGACCTGGCCGGCGCTGAGCCGGCGAGCGCACATGCCCGCGCGACTGTTTGGCGAGGTTGCGCTGGCCGGTGTGTTGGGCGCGGCGCTGGTTTTCACGGCGAGCGATGGGACGCCCGCCAACGACAGCTCCGATTTCGTCCCGCCTGCTCCAACGTTCGCCGCCTCGGTCGCAGGTGATGCCGACCCGCCGCACGTCCCCGGGCCTATTGCGGCCCCCGCACCGCCTCCCGAGCCACCGGTACCGAGCTCACAACCGGTCATGATCCTCATTCCGTCCATTAACGTCCACCGTCCGGTCGAGCCCGTCGGGGTCGACCGCTCAGGTCGGATGTACACCCCGCAGAACCTCTGGAACGCCGGTTGGTACAAGGGCGGCCCGGTGCCCGGGGCTCCTGGGGACGCTGTGATCGAGGGTCACGCCGGTTACCCCCATGCACCGCTGCTCTTCGGCCGGCTTCGACAGCTCCACGCGGGCGACAAGATCGTGGTCGTGCTCGCCGACGGGAGCCGAAGTCTTTTCCTGGTCGATTCGCTGACGATCTGGGCCGCAGGTTCAGGTCCGTCGGGTATGGGCGAACCGTACGGGCCGCCACGGTTAACGCTCATCACCTGCACCGGGCCATTCGACGATCACTACAAGACGTACGCCGACCGCCTGGCAGTCGAAGCAAGCTACGCCGGTCCGGCTTGAGGGTCTGAAGCCTCACCACCTCCCGAACGCGCCTTTCAGCACACGGTTACTGCCTTTGTTACGGGCCTCGAGGGATCGTTACCGCAAAGAGGTGACTATGTAAATGGCAGTTCAACAATCGGCTCCCGTATCAGCACCGGCTTCAGCACCTGCGCCCGTTTCAATGACTGAGGAGGGGCGCTACAACTTTCGCGCGGCGTCCGTGGTCGGATTCCTTGTCGGAGTGGTCGACATCCTTATCGCCGCTCGTTTCCTTGGGAAACTGTTGGGTGCGTCCACGCAGACAGCTTTCGTCAGCTTCATCAACGCGGTGACTGGACCGCTGGTGGCCCCATTCCAAGGCATCTTTGGCAACGGCGGATCGAAGGCGAACAGCTTTGAGACCGCGGACCTGGTGGCAATCGCTGTCTACGCCGTCATTGGCTGGGGTCTCGTGATGCTCATCAGAATCGTCACCGCGCCGCGTGGCACCAAGCCGGCGACATCGTGACCAACGTGCGCTCACGCGCGAAGAAGGTCACGAAACCGGTTTCGGTCACGTCACATAATTCAAATCATCGCCGCAAAGCGGCAGTGGAGGTTACCTAACCATGGGCGGTTTTATCGTCTGGATCATCGTCGGCGGCATCGCCGGGTTCCTGGCAAGCAAGGTGCTCACAGGCAAGGGCATGGGCCTGATCTGGGACATTGTGGTCGGTATCTTGGGCGGCTTTCTTGGTGGCTGGCTCGCCGGCCTTGCCGGCATCGCGGCGACCAACATCGTCGTGGAGATCGTGGTCGCGTTTGTCGGCGCGGCAATCCTGTTGGTCGTCTTCCGAGCACTGACCCACCGCGGCCTTCTTCACGCTTAGAGATTCCCTCCCCTTCGTCACGGCCTCGCGGACTACCCCTCCGCGTGGCCGCCTTTCTTTAGGCGCAATACGCAGTCGTTTGGGCCCGGCTGTACTGAAACTGTCTCGGGCCGGCGAGAGAACGACCCAAAAGAGGAATGACCGGCTGGCACATCCGAGCCGACTGCTACGGAGTAGCTCGCGGTTCAAAAAACCGCCGGCGGTCTTGGCTGTCATCTTGGCTGTCACGTCGGCGAAACTGGCGGGGATGGATGGGAATCGAACCCACCCAGGACGCCTCAGCAGCGCCCCGCAGACGGTTTTGAAGACCGCGGGGAGCACCAGCTCCCGAACATCCCCGATCCCGAGCTAGATTACCCATCGGCTGGCGGTCTCTACTGGGTCGTGCCGGCCCTGCTCGCGATGATCGTCGTCTCGATCATCGGTGCGTGGGTGATGCTGGCCGAGATCCTGCGCTGACCGTCAACCCAGGTTTTCCTGCGCCGCTCGGATCGCCGCCACCACCCAGCCCGTCTGCGCCTGGGGCGGCGGCAGGAGGGTCCTGCAGTAGTGGCAGATGCGCCCGGTGTCGACGTCGATTGGCGCTCCACAGTTCGGGCATTCATAGCGACGAGCCGCCGACGTGGTCGCTTCGGGCGGCCGCGTGAAAGTCCAGTACTCGGTGAACGTGCCCGGCGCGCCAGGCGCGAACCCGCCCTCGGCCGCCGGGCCCAGGTACTGCATCGCCACCGCCTGGATCCGCAGCGTGATCGCGTCCCCCTGCGGCCCGCGATCCGCGGCCGCAACAATCACCTGCGTCGGGGCCAGGCCGTCAAAGTGCTGCACCGCGTCGCGCGCCTCAAGGCCCATCACCTCGAGCCTCAGGTCGTCGTAAACGGGGTCCGACAGCGACTCGACGACGCGCGTCAGGTCCTGGGACTCGACCGCTTGCTTGACCGCGAGAAACGTCTCCACCGCGTGGCCCTTGAACAGCTCGAGGTTGAAGGCCGGGTCGGCCGCCTGGATCTGCCCGAGCCCGACGGCGGGATCCGCGGGCAGAGCCGCGCTCAACTCAGGGCGTGGCCGCAGTTGCTGCAGAACTTCGACGCGGCGGCGTTCATGGCGCCGCAGGTCGGGCACGCGCGCTGCGCCGCGACCGGCGCCACCATGCCGGCGCCAAGTCCGAGCCCGGCTCCGATCACAGCAGCGGCGCCGGAGCCACCGCCCTTCGCCGCGCCTTCACCGATGCCCTCGACCGCCTCGCCGGCCGCCGCCGCCTGGAACGACCCCGCGAGCTTGGTGTACTGCACGTCCCGCCGGTACTTCTTGAGCGCCTCCTCGTCGTCCGGCTTGATCGAGATGACGAAGTTGCCCATGCGCCCGACCTTAAGGCCGTACGTCCCGAGCACCGAGCTCGCGCCCTCGATCACCTCTTGCTCGATCTCAGCGTTGCGGGCCGCGATGCCCAGGATCGGCCACGACCGAGCGCCGATGTGGCTCACGACCGCCTGCCGAAAGACCTTCAGCAGCTGGTCGCGCATCCAGTCCGTGATCTGGTCGTTGCTCAGCAGGTCGCGGGTTCCGACCAGGTTCACGATCAGCATGTCCGGCGCCGCGACCTTCAACGAGTAGTCGCCGTAGACGCGCAGTCCCACCGCGAGCTGGGTCTCCGGGTCGATGACGTTGTCGACCATGCCGCCGAAAGGCAGGTTGGGAAACTCGCGCGTGGAGACGAAGTAGAGCTCGGTCTTGAAGTAGTTGCCGCCCGTCACCGAGTCGACCAGGTCGCCGAGAAACGGGATCTCCGAGGAGTCGAGCGTGCTGACGCCGGGCTGCAGCGTGCCCCGAACGGTGCCGTCGCGGAAGAACACCGCCACCTCGTCCTGCTCCACCGTCACCTGGCTGCGGCGCCGGATGTTCGTGTCCGGCCACTTGAAGACGATCTCCGACTTGTAGGCGTCCGGGCGGGCGATGAACTCGCGGCGCAGGTCGCTCAGGAACCCCATGACGGCGCAAGTATGGCCGCCGGTTCTGGCGCTGAATCCCGGTTAGCGCAAATTCAGAACTGAGTGGGCGTTTTGCGCAAAGTGGCTGCTGGGCGGCGTCCCTGATGGCTCGGTTTTGCGCAAAACGGAGGTATTGAGGGCGTGCTGGCCCGTCGAGCGGGGGCGCCTGATCCCGATGACGATCCCGGACGCGACCCACAAAACGGCGACCGCCTGGTAGAGGATCACCGCGGGCGGACGAATTCCTTACGCAGGCGCGTGACCTCGGCGCCCGCCGCGCACCCGCGGACGTGGTCGTTGACGAGACCCATCGCCTGCATGAAGGACTGGACCGTGGTCGGGCCGACGAACCCCCACCCGCGCTTGCGCAGGTCCTTGCTCATGGCCACCGCCTCCGGCGGGACGCCGGCCGACGGTCGCTTCGGCTCGTAGCTCCAGGCGTAGGCGGCGAAGCTGCCGAACTCCGCAACCAGGGCGGCGTAGCGGCGCGCGTTGTTGATGGTCGCGTCGATCTTCGCCCGGTTGCGGACGATGCCGGCGTCACCCATCAGGCGGGACACGTCGCGGGCGCCGAACCGCGCCACCGCCGCGGGCTCGAAGTTCCGAAACGCCGCGCGAAAGTTGTCGCGCTTGTTCAGGATGGTCAGCCAGCTCAGCCCCGACATGAACCCCTCGAGGGTGAGCTTCTCGAACAGCACCCGGTCGTCGGCCACGGGCCGGCCCCACTCGAGGTCGTGGTAGCGGCGGTAGACGTCAGACGAGCCCGCCCACCAGCATCGGGCGACGCCATCGTCGCCGACGCTGAGGCGGGACTTGTCGCTGATCGCTTACGAGATCAGCGCTTCGAGCTTTGCCTTGAGGTCGCCCTTCATGTTCGGGCGATAGCCGACGGTCCGCTCCGCGGGCTTCCCGTCCTTGAAGATGATCACCGTCGGGATCGACATGATCCCGAGCTGCATCGGCACCGACGGGTTCTCGTCGATGTCCATCTTCATCACCTTGACCTTGTCGCCTAGCTCGCCGTGGATCTGCTCCACGATCGGGGCGATCATGCGGCACGGACCGCACCAGGTCGCCCAGAAGTCGACCAGCACCGGCTTGTCGGCCTTGAGGACCGCGGTCTCGAACTCGCTGTCGGTTACTTCCTGGATGTTTGACACGTGCACTTCCCTCTCTCTGACGTTAATCGCCGGAGTCCGATTTTGATTCCGGCTTTGACTCAACCTTTGACTCGGATTTGCCCTCGGATTTGCCCTCGGCGGCCGAGCTCGATCCGTTGGCGGACGAGGAGGACGAGCCGGACGCCTTGTAGTCCGTCTTGTAGAACCCGCTGCCCTTGAAGATGACGCCCGCCGGGTAGAACACCTTGGTCAGCTTGCCCTGGCACTGCGGGCAGACCTTGAGAGACTCGTCCGACATCCGTTGCTGGATTTCGAACTGGTGGCCGCAGTTGGTGCATCGATATCCGTATGTGGGCAATTTTTGGGTTCCTGAACTATAAACGCCGGTCTATTTCAAGCCGGTCGAAAACCATCCCCGAGGGTGGTTTCGGGTCGAAATAGGTTGCTTTCTGAGGAAGAGTCTTCCCTTCTTGGGCCAGCCTCAAAACCTGACCCAGGTCCGGCGGGGCCAGGAAGAAGGCGGCCGTCCCGACGCCTTCGTCCACCCACCTGACCGCCTGCGCGGGGTCGCGGGTGTACAGGAGTTGGTCCTCCGGCTTGCGCTTGCCGAGCAGGTTGTCGATGACCTGCTCGTGCAGCTCGACCACCGCCACCTCCCCTTCCAGGGGCAGGACCTGGAATTCATGGTCGCGGTAGGCGCCGGCGGCCACCCGCCCGGGCAGCGAGGCCAGCGTCTCCTCCAGCGACTCCCGCGGCTCTCCGCCGGTGACCGCGATCCCGGTCTTCATCACCCGGTGGGTCGGGAGGACGGCCAGGCCGGGGTCGGCCAGGTCGGTCAGGAGCGCCAGGGTGAACCCGGCGGCCGAGTCGGGTGGCGCGCCGATCTCCTCGGCGTAGGTGAGGGCGGTCTCATAGCGGTGATGGCCGTCGGCGATCAGGACCGGCAGGCTCTCGAGCGCCGCGTGCACGGAGGCGTGGATGGCGGCGTCGGAGATGACCCAGAGCCGGTGGTGGGTGCCTTCGGGCCCGGTGAAGCTGACGGCGGCGGCTCGCGCGGCCACCGTCTCCAGCAGCGCCGGCACGTCCGTCTTCGCCCCCTCGTAGAGGAACCAGAGCGGCTCGAGCGCGACCCTGGTCGCGCGCAGCAGCGCCAGCCGGTCCTCCTTCGGCCCCGGGTGGGTGCGCTCGTGCGGCAGGACGACGCGGTCGGAGTAGGGCTGCAGCCGCAGCGCCGCGATCAGGTCGCGCCGGATGTGGCTGTCGAAGGTGACCTCGTGGACGTACATCGAGGGCGGGTCGGGCTCCAGGATCCGTTCGTCCAGCCAGCGCTCGAAGGTCTGTGCCGCCCCTTCGTAGTCGCTCCCCGGCCGGGTCAGGCGGACCACGTTGTACGGCGACAGCGCGCGATAGTGGGCGAGGTCCTGCTCTGGGATCACGTCGTAGGGCGGAGCGACCAGGTTGCTTAGGTCACCCGCGCGCGCCATGTAATACCGGACGCCGTGCAGGGCGCGGACGTCAGCTATCGGAGTGATTTCCCAGTTCGACGTAGCGAAGGTCGGACATCCCTGCGACCTCCCTCAGCCTGTCCAGCAGCTCGGGCTCGACCCGGTCGTCGACGGCGAGGATCATCATCGCGTTCCCCCGCGGCGCGTCCCGCCCCACCTGCATGCTGGCGATGTTGACGTCGTGCTCGCCAAGGAGGCTGCCGACCTTGCCGACCACGCCCGGACGGTCATCGTGCCGGCTGACGAGAAAGCGACCCTCGGGCACGAGGTCGACGCGGAACGAGTCGATGCGCACAGCGCGCAGCTCGCTCATCAACACAGTGCCCGCGATCTCGTGCTCCTGCATCCGGACCGTGACCAGGCTTGCGTAGCTCGAGTGCGCGCGGGTGCGGCGCTCGACCAGCTTGATGCCGCGGTTGCCGGCGATCAGCCGCGCGTTGACTGCGTTGATCCGCTCCTCGGTGTATGGCTGCACGACGCCCTTGATCGCCGCCGCCACCAGCAGGTTGGTGTCGTGCTCCGCAACTTCGCCCTCGAAGTCGAGCTCGATGGCCGAGACCCGTGCCCCGAACAGCTGCGCGTGCAGCGCGGCGAGGCGCTCGGTCAATGCGACGAAGGGGCGCAGGTAAGCAAGCTCCTCCGGTGGGAGCGCGGGCGCGTTGACCGCAAATCGCGGCAGGTCGCCCGCGAGCACCGCCGCCACCTCTTCGGCAACGTCAAACGCCACCGAGACCTGCGCCTCGACGGTCGACGCGGCGATGTGTGGCGTGGCGATGAAGTTCGGCAGCGCGAGCAGCGGACTCTCGCCCGGTGGTTCCGTTTCGAAGACGTCAGCGGCCGCCCCGGCAAGACGGCCTGACGACAGCGCCGTGTGCAGTGCCGCCTCGTCGACGATGCCGCCGCGCGCGGTGTTGATGAGGCGCGCGGAGGGTTTCATGCGCGCGAGCTCGGGCGCGCCGATCAGGTTGCGGTTGGAGTCGACCAGCGGCACGTGGATGGTGACGAAGTCGGCCTGCTCCAGGAGCTCATGCAGGCTGACAAGCGCGACGTTGAAGAGCTCCGCCCGCTCGACCGAGACGACGGGGTCAAAGGCGATGACGTCCATCTCCAGGCCATGCGCTCGCTTGGCGACCTCCGAGCCGACGTTGCCGAGGCCGACCACGCCTAGCGTCTTGCCGCGGATCTCTGTGCCGGTGAATTTCGGCCGCGTCCACTCACCGCGTTTCACCGACGCGTCCGCCTGCGGCACCCAGCGCGCGAGCGCGAAGAGGAGTGCCATCGTGTGCTCGGCCGCGGCGACGATGTTGCCACGGGGCGCGTTGACGACCAGGATGCCGCGGCGCGTCGCCGCCTGGACGTCGATGTTGTCGACGCCCACGCCCGCGCGGCCGACGACGCGCAGCTTGCTGCCGGCCTCGATGACCGGCGCGGTGACCTGCGTCTCGCTGCGGACGACCAGCGCGTCGAAGTCCGGGATCCTGCGGATCAGCTCCGCCTCGGGAAGCTTGCTCACGATGGTCACCTCGCCCGCCCGGCGAAGGCGTTCGAGGCCGTCCTCGGCGAGAGGATCGGCGACCAGGATTTTGGGCACTATCTGGCGGCGGCGGGCACGCCCTGCACCGACGCGGTGACCGCGGCGACGCCGCGTCCATCGGCCGGCGCAATGTCGAGCTCCTCGAGCGCCTGCTCCACGGCCCAGACCACCTGCACGATGTCGCCCGCGGCCACCGCGCCAAGGTGACCGACGCGGACCATCTTGCCCGTCATCTTGCCCTGGCCTCCCGCGATCACAACGCCGTACTTCGTGTCGAGCAGCTTACGCAGCGCGGCCACGTCGAGGCCCTGCGGCGGTAGGGCGGACGTCACCGTGTTGGAGCGATAGCCCTCCTGGGCGAAGAGCTGGAAGCCCAGAGCCTGGAGCCCGGCCTGCGTCGCGCGGGCAAGCCGCGCGTGTCGTTCGTAGACCGCGCCCAACCCTTCTTCGTCCAGCATGTGGAGGCCTTCCTGCAGGGCGAAGGCGACCGGGACCGCGGGCGTGAACGGGGTCATGCCCTTCTCCGCCCAGGTCTTCGCCTCCTTCCAGTCGAAGTAGAAGCGAGGCGAGCGTGCCTTCGCCTGCTGCTCCCAGGCGCGCTCGCTCACGCTTACCAGCGCAAGTCCCGGCGGAGCCATCCAGCCCTTCTGTGAGCCGCTGACCGCGACGTCGATACCCCACGCGTCGGTCTCGATGTCGATCGAGCTGATGGAGCTGACGCCGTCGACAACCACGATCCGGCCCGCCTTGCCCGCAACTGCGGCCAGCTCGCGCAGGGGGTTGGTCAACCCGGTCGAGGTTTCGTTGTGGGTCAGGAGCACGACCCGCGCTTTGGGGTGGCGTTCGAGGGCGACCGCGAAGTCGTTGGGATCGACCGGCCGCCCCCACTCGAACTCCAGGCGAGCGACCTCGGCGCCGTAGGCCGCGGCGAGAGCGGCGAACCGTTCGCCGAAGTTTCCGCATAGAGCGACCACGACCTCGTCGCCGGGCGAGACCAGGTTCGCGACCGCCGACTCGAGACCCCCTGTGCCCGAGCTGGTCAGCAGCAAGAGGTCGTTTTTGGTCTTGAAGACGCGTTTGGCCCCTGCCGTGATCTCGGCCAGGATGGCCGCGAACTCCGATCCGCGGTGGTCGATCATGGGCCGGTTCATGCTCCGCACGACCCGGTCCGGCAGTGGCGTCGGGCCCGGGATGCGGAGCTGGGTCTGGAACGTCATCGGCCTAGTGAAGCTCGGTCGTGTACGGAAGCAGGGCGATGGCGCGGGCGCGCTCGAGCGCCGTGGTCAGCGGTCGCTGGTGCCGCGCGCAGGTGCCGGTAACACGCCGGGGAAGGATCTTGCCCCGGTCGCTGATGAAGCGGCGCAGGCGCGAGATCTCCTTGTAATCGATGTGGTCGATCTTGTCGGCGCAGAAGGCGCAGACCTTGCGGTGCTGGCGCTTAGGGCCCCTGGGCCCACCGCCCGAACCGGACGATCGCTCCTCGCGGACCGGTGGTCGTGAAACTGCCATGTGTCTCTCCTAAAAAGGGATGTCGTCCGGGTCGACGTCGCGCGGCGCGTCGTCCGGAGCTGGAATGTCTTCTTGCGCGCGCGGCACGCGGGCCACGCCGTCGCCGGCGCCGGCGCCGGAGCCGGAGCTCGCTCCCCCACCGCCCCCGCCGCTGCGGGAGTCGAGGAACTGGACGTCGTTGGCGATGATCTCGGTCGTCTTCCGCTTCTGCCCGTCCTGGCCTTCCCACGAGCGGGTCTGGATGCGGCCTTCGACGTAGACCAGCGCGCCCTTGCGCGTGTACTGGGCGACGATCTCGGCCAGGTTTCGCTTGCCGGCGTTGTAGGCGACGATGTTGTGGTAGTCGGTGAACTCCTTGCGCTCACCTTCGGGTCCGCTCGACCATCGGTTGGTGGCGATGCTGAAGTTCGTCACTGCCGTCCCGCTGGGCGTGTAGCGCATCTCCGGGTCCTTGGTCAGACGGCCGATGAGCAGCGCCTTGTTGAGGTTCGACATCTATGACTCCTCCCGATCCTCACGGTCCGCTCGGCGCACTCGCCGCGCCGCCTCATCCTGTTCCTCTTTGGCGAGGGGCTCCAGCACGACCTCCGCCGGAGGCGGCGCCACGGCGGTCGCTGGTGCCTTGTCGGGCTTGCGCACGATCAGGTGGCGCAAGACCTCTTCGGTGATCTTCAGCCCGGCCTCGAGCTCGGGCACGCGGTTGGGGTCGAGCGTGAAATCCTGGAGCACGTACGCCCCCTCTTTCTGGTGCTTGACCTCGTAGGCCAGCTTGCGCTTGCCCCAGAGGTTGGTATGGTCGGCAGTGCCGCCCGAACGCTCGATCAGCGTGTTGACCCGCTTGACCGCGTCCTGAACTTTGTCGTCGTCAAAGTCCGCACGCACGATGTAAAGAACCTCGTAATCCCGCAATGGGGAACCTCCTTCCTATGGGTTTCAGGCCCCGGTCGAAGGCGGCGGAACCAACCCGCCGAGGCCAGAAAGGTCAGGTCGGTATTCTACCAATCCTGACCATGGCCTCCCGAGCTCGAGCAAAGTCGTCCAAAGGCGCCCGCAGGCAGCTCGCGCGCCCGCGGCGAGATGCGGGCGTGCCGCTGCTTCCCATCGTGGTCGGCAGCATCCTGGCCGTGCTCGCAATCGCGATGGTCGGGTTCATCATCGCCCTCAACCGCCCGGCCGGCCCTGTCGCGCCCACCGTGTCCGGAATCCCCTGCGACCAGCTCGAGCACACGCAGGTCCACTACCACGCGGCGCTCCAGATCGTCTTCCACGGGGTCACTACCAACATCCGCGACCAGACCGGGATCCAGAGCGACTCCGCGGGCAACGTGAGCTGCTACTACTGGCTCCACGTCCACGCCGGCGAGAAGAACGTCATCCACATCGAGTCGCCGGCCAGCCAGACCTTCACCCTTGGCCAGTTCTTCGACGTGGCCAACGCGTGGAGTAGGGCCAACGGCTATGAGGCGATGAAGCTGGACTCGACGCACGTCGCCACCTTCACCCTGGGCCCCGAGGACAAGATCGTCGTCTACATCGACCTCGGCGACGGCAAGGGTGCGACCGTCTACACCGGCGACCCGCGCGCGATCGTGCTCAAGCAGCACGAGGTCATCACGATCGAGATCACGCCGCCCGACGTGAAGCCGCCTCCGACCTTTACGTTTCCTTCGGGGACGTAGCGCCGGCCTCCAGCAGCACCCGCGCCGCGCGGTAGTGCTCGAGCTCGTCGTAGTTGTTCCCGGCACGCTGGGCGCGGTCGGCCATCCGCAGGTGGACGTCGACCGGGTCGCCCGTGAAGTGGAAGCGCTCGCCGCGCTCGATCGTGCGCATGCGCTCGCGACGGTGGTGGTCGTTGTGGAGCTCGATCAGGTTGCGCTCGCGGTCCAGGATCGCCTTCGCCTCGTCCTTGCGCCCAAGCGCGAGGTAGGCCTCCGCCTGGGCAAGGCGCGCGTCGGTGCCGAGCGGCCAGTCGTAGGAAGCGACCGCGGGCCGGAGCGCGAGCAATGCGCGCTTGGGCTCGCCCCGGGCGAGCAGCACGCGCCCCTTCTCGAGCGACAGCTCGCGCTCGATCCCCGCGACCTGGCCCTGCAGGAGGTACTCGACCTCCGTGCCGAGCCGCTCGGCGAGGATGCGAAGGACGCGGATCGACGGCCGCGCCTTGCCCATCTCGACCTGGTTCAGAAAGGCCCGGCTGACGTCGTCGCCGACGACCTTGGCCAGGCTCAGGCCCTGCTGGATGCGGATGCGCCGGATCCGCTGGCCGAGGCTCTCCTTCGTTTCCACGGTGGCTAGGGTAAGACCTGCCCTAGAGGTAGTCCCGTGGGTTAAGACTGCGGGTCAGAGTCGTGAAGTTCTTGAAGCCGGTCTTCGTGACGATGCCGGTGTCCTCGACCCTGACTCCGCCGAAGCCGAGCAGGTACAGGCCGGGCTCGACCGTGACCACGTCGCCCTCGTCCAACGGCGTCGTGATCGTGTCCTTGAGCTGCGGCGGCTCGTGGATCTCGAGGCCCACGCCGTGACCGGTGTTGTGGGTCATCCTGGCGACGCCCTCGGGCCCCTCGAATCCCTTCGTGGTGGTGCCGTAGCCGCGGTCGATAAGCACCTGGCAGACCGTGTGGTGGGGATCCTGGCCGGGCACGCCCGCAGCGATCGATTCGACGCCCGCGTCAAGCGCCTGGACGACCGCGGCGTGCATCTTCCGGACCTCTTCGCTGACCTCGCCGACGACCACCGTGCGCGTGAGGTCGCCGCTGAGATGCGTGGTGCGGCTGGTTGGAAAGATGTCGATGATCACAGGCGCGTTGGCCTTGATGGGGCCGGAGCCGCGCTCGTGAGGGATGGCGCTGGCCGGTGCGCCGGCGATGATCATGTCGGGGCACGTGAAGCCCAGCTCGCCGAGCGTCATCTGAGCGCGGGCGTAGAGCCGCTCGGTCGTGAGGGGGTTCCCGTCGGACCACAGCATTCCGTCGCGGATCTCCGCCTGGGCGAGAGAGCGCACCACTTCCACGACGGCTGACTCCGCCGCCGACTGAGCCTCCTGGATGGCCGCCGCCTCCTCGGTCGACTTACGCCGTCGCTCGGCGACGAACAGGTTGCGGTCGACCTCGACGTCGAGGCCCTGCGCGCGCAGGTCTTCGAGATAGGCCGCGGGGAGGTTGGGAGCCACCCGCGCCGAGGTGATTCCTTTCTCGGCCAGCGTGCGGGCCGCCAGCTGCGGCCACGTGTCGTGGACGTAGGCTTCGCGTTCTTCGACGACCCGCGACGCCTTCGACTGCGCGCGGGCGCGATCGACCTCCAGCGGGCTCGCGAAAAGGACATCGTCGCCTTCCTTGAAACGGACGTAGACACCTCGCTCGACGCCAAAGCCGGTGCCGTAAAGGAAGTTCGGGTCTTCCGGACCGGCGGGAAGCAGGACCAGCGCGCTCGTGGTCGAGCGGCGTGGTTTGCCCCGGCGCGCCGCCGTGGCCTCGACTGCGTCGGTGTCGCGCCACAGCCCCGCCGTCTCCACCGCCTGCGCGACCGCTTGCAGGAGGGCGTCGTCGCCGCGGCCGCGCGGCTTGCGGCGGCCGCGGCCCTCGAGGTTCAGCCTCTCCTGGACCTCGTAGCCGCTCGTGAAAGCTACGTCGTAGCCGAGGTCGCGCAGCTGCGCGAGGTCGCGGCGCAGAGTGCGCTCCGAGACGCCGGCGCGGTCGGCCAGCTCGATTGGAGTGAGGCCGGGCTCGGCGATGATGGCAGCGAGCACCCGGAGCAGCCGAGCGAGGCGCTCAGCGCGATTCATTACGTCAGCCGGCCGAGGTGGAGTGCTAGGCCGGATTCACTCCGGCCGTCCCCCAGACGTTGCATTCCAGACGCCGCGCATCGTCGCATGTGGGAGGTGGGGGTTCCGCGGGGGAGCAATCAATAAGCTCCTTCCTTGCCGCGCTTGCGCGCGACAGCCGTCCTCACCCGCGCCTTACGAGATCTCTTCCCAGGAGGTCGCGTGGCCCTCGAACGGGTCGGGCTCGGCCTCCTCCTGGTTGCCCACCTTCTGGTGGAAGCGGCTGGCGATCATCTGGTACGCCATCGCCTTCGGGATGCCGAGCTTGGTCAGCGACTTGACCTCGTCCGCCATCACCTTGTCCCGCGCGGCGTCGATGGACGCAAGCACCTCTTCGATCGAAGCTGTCTTCTTGACCACGGGAGAAGCCATTCTACCGGGTCGGATTCCGGGCGGCTTTAGACTTGACGTTATAGCCGAGTACGCTCCGGACAAGATCCGCAACGTGGTCCTGCTGGGTCACTCGCACGACGGTAAGACCATGCTCGCCGAGGCCATGCTCTTCGCTTCCGGCGGGGTCGCGCGAATGGGCTCGCCCGACCAGGGCACCGCGACGACCGACTTCGAGCCCGAGGAACAGAAGCGCAAGATCTCGATCAACCTCGGCGTGGCGTTCGCCGAGCACAACGGGCACAAGGTCAACATCCTCGACGCTCCAGGCTTCTTCGACTTCGCCGGCCAGGTCGTCAGCGGCCTGCGGGCGGCCGAAGGCGCGGTCGTGGTCGTCGGCCCTTCGTCGCAGCTCGCGGTCGGGACGGAGGTCGCGTGGGAGCAGTGCAACCGGACCAGCAAGCCGCGCATCGTCGTCGTCAACAAGCTCGACAAGGAGCACTCGGACTTCTACGGCGCGATCGACGCGATGCGCCAGAACTTGTCGCCGCGGCCGTTCCCGCTCCACCTGCCGATCGGCGCCGAGCAGGACTTCCGCGGCATCGTCGACCTCCTCCACATGAAGGCTTTCGTCACGGCCGAGGACGGCAAGGGGAGCGAGATCCCCATCCCCGACGAGATGAAGCCGCGCGTCGAGGAGTACCGCGGCCAGCTCATCGAGGCGGCCGCCGAGAGCGATGATTCGCTGCTCGAGAAATACCTCGACGCGGGCACCCTGGACGAAGAGGAGATCCAGCGCGGACTGCGCCAGGGCATCCTGGACGCGAAGGTGGCGCCGGTCGTGTGCGCCTCGGCGACCAAGCTGCTCGGTGTGCGCACGCTCCTGTCCACGATCGTTGAGCTGATGCCATCGCCTGAGGCCGACCCCGACAAGCCGGTCAAGGCCTTCGTGTTCAGCACTGGCGGCGACCAGTTTGGCCGGGTCACCTACTTCAAGGTCATCGCCGGGGTGGTGAAGGCCGACGCCCACCTGCCCAACCTGAGCCGCGGCGGCGAGGAGCGCCTGGCGCAGATCTTCTTCCCGCGCGGCAAGGAGCACGTCGCGGCGACCGAGGTGCGCGCGGGGGACATCGCCGCGGCGACCAAGCTCTCGCACACGCTCACCGGGGACACGCTCGGAATGAAGGACGGCGGACCGCTGCCTGGGCTCGACCTGCCCGGCCCCGCATACAGCCTCGCCATCACGCCCAAGGCGCGCGGCGACGAGGAAAAGATCTCGAGCGGCCTGGCCCGGTTGAGCGAGGAGGACCCGACGCTCCACGTCGAGCGCACCGAGGAGACCCACCAGCTGGTCATCGCCGGCCTCGGCGACGTGCACCTCGACGTGACGCTGGAAAAGCTGAGGCGGAAGTACGGCGTCGAGGCCACGACGGCGACGCCGCGCGTGCCGTACCGGGAAACTGTGCACGGCTCGGCGCGTGCCGAGGGCCGGCACGTCAAGCAGTCAGGCGGCCACGGCCAGTACGGCATCTGCGTGATCGAGGTCGCGCCCACCGCTCGCGGCGAAGGCTTCGTCTGGGAGGACAAGATCTTCGGCGGTTCGATCCCACAGAACTTCCGGCTCTCCGTGCAGAAGGGCATCGTCGACACCATGTCCAAGGGCGTGGTCGCCGGCTACCCGATGGTCGACGTCAGGGTCACACTGCTCGACGGCAAGTACCACTCCGTCGACTCCAACGACATGGCGTTCCAGATCGCGGGCTCGCTCGCCATCCGCAAAGGCGCGCTCGACGCGGGCCCGGTGCTCCTCGAGCCGATCGTCGAGGCCACGATCCGCGTCCCTGAGCGCAACCTCGGCGACATCATGTCGGACGTCAACGGGCGCCGAGGCAAGATTCTGGGCACGGAGCCGACCGACGGCTACCAGGACGTGAAGGTTCTCGTGCCGGAGTCGGAGATGCTTCGCTTCGCGCTCGACCTGCGCTCGGTCACGCAGGGGCGTGGCAGCTTCGCGATGAAGTTCTCCCACTACGAAGAGATGCCGGCGCACCTCGCCAAAGGCATCATCGAAGAGTTCCAGAAGCAGCACGAGACCGCTGCGTCAGCCCACTAGCCCTCGCGCCGAGTCCAGGCTCGCGAGCATGCGACCGATCTTTGCGCGCACGTCTTCACTGGCCAGGCCGCGCACCGCGAGCGTCGTCCGGCGGCGAACGACGTCCTCGACCGTCCGCGCCCACTCGTGCAGGACGGCGTGGTAGACCTGCGCCCAGACAACCGGTGCGGCCGGATGAACGCGGTCGAACGCGTCCGCGTAGGTGTCCCGATACGCGAGCAAGGTAGTCACCTCGCTGCCGTAGTGGCGGACGAGGTTGTCCCAGATCGCAGGCTCGATCTCGTCGGGCCGCGGAGGTAGCTCGCCCGCACCCGGCAGCGGCACGTCGACCAGGCGGTGGTGCCGCGCACGCTCGTCGCGCAGGCGGCGGAGAACGTCCATCGCGATACGGCGGTGCGTGGTGAGCTTGCCACCCGCGACGGACACCATGCCGAGCGGGCCATCGGTGATGACGTGCTCGCGCGGCGCCTCGGCGGTGGTGCTGCTGCCCAGCTCGAGTACCCGCAGCCCGGCGAAGGTATACAGCACGCGGTCGCGCTTCAACACCTCTTCGGGCAGTGACAGAGAGGCCTCGGCGAAAACCTGGTCCAGGTCGGATTCGGTCACGCGGACCTCGTTGGGATCGCCGTCATATGGCGTGTCGGTGGTGCCGATGAGCAGCACGTCCTCCCAGGGCAAGGCGAAAGCAACGCGGCTTCCACCGACCTGGCGAGCGATCGCCGCGCGCCACTCGGACGGCATCGGCAGCGTGACGTGCACGCCCTTCGAGAGACGAGACCGCGGCTTGCACGCCGGATCTTCCAGGCGCCTCACCTCGTCGACCCATGGCCCGGCTGCATTCACGATCTGTTTGCAGCGCACAGTGGTCGCGCCAGCCGGCCCCTGGAGGTGCGCCGCGCCCTTCTCGACCCCCACGACACGTGTGTAGTTGCCGACCGCGACGCCAAGCCGCGCGGCGGCCGTCACAGTCGCGATGACGAGGCGGCTGTCGTTGGTCTGCGCGTCCTCCAACACGCCGCACGCGCGCAGGCCGGCTGCCTTCAGCTCTGGGACAAGCGCCAGCGCGCGCTTCGTCCCGATGAGACCGTTGCGGCTGTGACGGAACCCCGAGAGCGCCGAGTAGACGAGGAGGCCGGCCCACAGCTCGGCCGCGGCAAACACGCCGCCGTGCACGGGGACGAGGAAGTCCAGCGGCCAGACCAGGTGGCGCGCGACCCTGTCGAGAAGGGCGCGCCGCTCGAGATGGTTCTCGCGCACGAGCGAGACGTCCCCCATCGGCAGGTAGCGCAGCCCTCCATGGATGAGCTTCGAGGATGACTGGGACGTTCCGGACCCGAAGTCTGACGCGTCGACCAGGGCGACCTCAAGACCCGCCTGCGCCGCCTCGAGAGCCACGCGACTCCCGATGATGCCGGCGCCGATGACGAGCAGGTCGAACTCGCCGTCGAAATCACGCACGAGGACGAATCATCTCAAGTCGCCCGCGGCGAAGCCGCGCTACGAAGTAGTGGTCTCGCGTCCTCTTATGTGGACGTCGGCTCGGTGGTCGGGCCCGGCCTGCTCCCCTGGCGGCGTGCCGCGCGGGAGCCTTTCAGACGGCCGGAGCCTGATGAGCGGCCGCTGGGGCCTGGGCCGAACCGGATACCACTTGCCACTTATCCACATTCTGTATACAGTCTGGGGAGATCACACAACATCTAGCGGCAATGGTCAAGAGGTTTGTGGACCGGATCGGTCGCTGGCCGGCCGTTGCCGGCTGGCCGGGGGGCGAGGCTTACGGCCTTCCACCTGCACCGCTTGCGCACCCGCCTGCGCACGACTCAGGGCCCGGCAGGTCCGAGATCCGCTTCATGAAGCTCCACGCCGAGGGCCGCTTTGAAGAGATGTGGAAGATGCTCGCCGACGACGCGCAGCGCGCCTGGGGCGGTCTGCAGACCTTCATCCGCGAGATGCCTCGACTCGACGAATGGCTCGAGATCCTCGACATGGAGGTCGCGAGCGTAACCCTGCTCGACAACTGGACAGATCACATCCATGGATGCACCTACGACAACGTGGCGCGCCTGGTGATGCGATATCGAGTGCGCCAGCAGTGGAAGGAGTGGAGCTTCGACCGCCAGGTCCACCTCGTCGCCGCGGAGGGTGGGTGGCGGACGCTTTGCTATCCGATGAGAGCAGGCGCCGCCGCAGGTCGCTGATATAGTGGGTTTCGGCCCATGCTTCAGCAAACGATCGAGGATCAGGAGCGGTATCAGCGCTGGCATCGAGCAGGTCGCAAAGCTGTGACCCCGCGACGTCTGCTGCAGGAGTCCGATGAGCTGCTCTTCTGGGTCGAGGAATGTCTCGTCCAGCATGTGCGCATCATTCCCGGCTGGTTGATCCCGCGACTGATGACGGTGCTGCGCCACGCGCATCCCAACCTGCCTGCGCGTCTCGGTCGCGAGCGGCGACCAGAGCAGGTGATGGAGATCATCTACGACGCGCAGGCGGCGCTGATGGAGCAGGCCTGCTTGAGCCGCTTGCCCGCAGAGGTGATCCCGCTCTTCGGCCGCAGCCGGCGCGTCCTCAGAGAAGCCGCCTCGGTCTAACGCCGCGCGGATGCTGCGGCTCGATCTGCACCTGCATTCGCATTATTCGCATGACGGACGGTCTTCGATTCCTCAGCTCATCGAACGCGCGCGCGTGTGCGGACTCGATCGGCTTGCGCTGACAGACCACAACATAGTCGAAGGCGCGCTGGAGCTCGCCCTCGTCGCGCCCGAGCTCGCGATCGTCGGCGAAGAGGCCAAGACCATGGAGGGCGAGGTCATCGGTCTGTTCATCACACGCCGGATCCCGCCGTTTCTGGCGCCGGAGGACACCCTGGACCTGGTCCACGAGATGGGCGGGCTCACGTACATCCCCCACCCGGTCGACCGCAGTCGCTCTCATTTCCGCGCTGAGCGCGTCGTCCAGCTGGCCGGCCGCATCGACATCATCGAGACGTACAACCCCTGGTGCGACGCCGCCACGAACCAGGCCGCAGCGCGATTGGCCGAGGAGCTGGGCAAGGTCACAGCGACGGGTTCGGACGCGCACTCGGTCGAGGAGCTGGGGCGGAGCTGGATGGAGATGGACGAGTACGAGGGCACCCTGGATTTCCTGGAGAAGCTGCGGCACGCGCGGCATGTCGTGACGGCGAGCAGCGGTACCGGGCGGCGTGCCTGACGCTCCGGAGCTCCTGGTCGTCGGATCGATCGCGCTCGACAAGCGCGAGGGCCCGTTTGGCAAGCTCAACGAAGAGCTCGGGGGCTCGGCGGTCTACTTCGCGCTCGCGGCAAGCCTCATCGTCCCCGTCAAGGTCTCCGCGCCGGTCGGGCACGACGCGGTCGACCAGGTCGCCAGGGCGTTCGACGGCCGGCCCATCGACACAGCCCTGGTGCACGTGCTGGAGGTGCCGACGTACCGCTGGACGGCGCGCCAGGAGCACGGCCACAACGTCGACCTCGGAAGCTCAGACCGGATCTACGATCGCTGGAAACCCGCCGTACCTCGCGACTTCAAGGGCTGGGCGTTCGTCGGGTCGATGCGGCCCGATGTGCAGGCCCTCGCGATCAAGCACCTGCATGGCGCCCGGCTGCTGGCCGCCGACGCCATGCTGTCTTACGTCAGGGAGCTGACGCACGACGCGAAGGACGTGTTGCGGCGAGCGAGCTGGTACTTCTGCAACCAGGAGGAGTTTGCGGCATTGGGCGGCCGCGACCCCGAGGAATTCCGGCGCCAGTGGTGGCTCGAGGGTCTCGTGATCAAAGCTGGGGAGAAAGGCATCACCGCCTACACGCCGAACGGCAGCCTGCATGTGCCTTCGCTGCCGAAGCACCCGGCCTTCGACACGACCGGAGCGGGCGACGCAGTGGCGGGAGGAATGCTCGCGCGGTGGCTGACGACAGGCGCCCAGAGCGGTGGGCTGCAGGACGCGCTCGTGTGCGGCGTCGCGTGCGCGTCGCTGACCATCGAGGCGATAGGGGTGCGCGGGATTGCAAGCGCGACCAAGGAGCTGCTCACCGGGCGCACCGCGGAGGTGTGGGAATCTCTGCGACGCGAGTCCTGATCATCGCCGGCGACCTCGTCGAGCAGGAGGTGGACGCGATCGTCAACGCGGCGAACAACGACCTGATGCTCGGTGGTGGTGTCGCCGGCGCCATCAGACGCGCCGGCGGTCCATCGATCCAGGACGAGTGCGACGCGCATGGGCCGGTCAACGTCGGCGAAGCAGCGATCACCGGCGCGGGTGCGCTGCGCGCGCGTTACGTCATCCACGCGGCGAGCATGTCACTCGGTGGAAGGACGACGAGGTCATCGCTGCGCTCGTCGATGGACCACGCGTTTCGTCTTGCGCGCGTGCATGAAGTGACGACGATGGCGGTGCCCGCGGTGGGCACAGGCATCGCGGGATTTCCAATCGATGAGTGCGCGCGTGTGATGGCGCAGTCTTTGCACAGCGCGTTAAGTGAGGGCTGGCAGGCGACGGAGGTCAGGTTCGTGTTGTTCGACGAAGCCGCAAAAATGCCTTTTGAGGCCGCATTCTGGTCCGTTTTTCCACGGGATTTGGGGCCGGATCGCTGAATTCGTTTTGAATTGGGGTTGTATTGGGCAAATACGCCCCCCTAGAATGGGCAAATCCGCCCTCGAACAGATTCTCAGCAAAGGATGGTGACTTAGTGGAAGGCTACTGTTTGAAGGACAAAAGAAAGGTCGAGATGAAAGACCCTCAGCCGATCACGATGAAGAATGGCAAGCCCGCAACAGTTGGCACGTGCCCTTACTGCGGCACCAAGATCTACAAGATCGGCAAGGCTATCGTATAAACGGACGATCTTCTGCAAGGGCCGCTCCATTGAGAGCGGTCCTTTTTATTTCAGGTGGTGATCGGCGGCTCGAGCGCCGCGAGCAGTACCTCGGTAGCCGACACAGCCTCGTCGACGCCGAGCATCTTGAAGATCTCGACGTTGGTCGGGTTGTTCACACGCGCGATCGTCTTCTTCACGCGGAAATGACGCTTCGCGACCTGGAGGGCGATGAGGTTGTCCTCGTCGTCGGCGGTGACGGCGAGCATCGCGTCAGCTCGCTCGATGCCGGTCTGCGCGAGGAAGCGCACCTCGCAACCATCGCCGCGCATGACGATGCTTCCGAGCTGGGTCTCGAGCCAGTCCGCGCGGCGAGCGTCCTTTTCGATGAGCGTGACCTCGTGACCACGCTCCACTAGGTCGCGCGAGAGGTAGTAGCCCACCGTGCCTCCGCCGACGACGATGACGTACATCAGGCGTCAGCTCCGCTCCATCAGGACGCGCTCAATGTGCTTGGCGCCTTCGATGGTCGGGCAGATGGTGTGGACGCCGAGCTTCTCGTAAGTCTCGGCGCGCTCGGGGTCGTAGATGCGGCTGACGACGTGCGGGACCTTGAAGACGTGCTTGGCGATCTGCGAGGCCATGATGTTGCGGTTGTCGCCCTCGGTCACCGCGACGAAGCCGTCGGCCTTCTCTATGCCGGCACGCCTGAGAACGTCGACGTCGGTGCCGTTGCCCACGACTTGGTCGCCGCGGAAGTCCCTGGTCAGGACGCCGCGGGTCGAGGCGCGCGAGAATGCGTTGGGGTCGCGGTCGACGATCACGACCTCATGGCCCGCGCGGTCCATGTTGGCCGCGATCTGCGAACCGACACGCCCACACCCGACGATCAGCAGCCTCACAGCCCGGTTGATTATAGGGAGGCTCTTGAAGCGCCCTCTGGACAGCTGCGTGGGGTTGCTAGCATTCATGACCGTTGCGTTTTCCCTTTACGTTCATGGGCTTCCTGGGGCTGGCGATCGCGCTCTGGGTCGTGGTCTATCTGGCCATGCATCCGGGGCTTGACGCGGGGTCCCGATCCCTGGCGCTGGGGACGGCTGCCGTGTGCCTGGCATTCGGGGCTTACGTGCTGATCCGCCGCGTGCGGCGCGGGCCCTCCCACTGATGGCCGACCGCGACCGCCACAGCCACCCCACGACGTCGCACAAGGTGCTGGTCGCCGTCGGGGGACAGGACATCGACGAGGAGACGGTGCGGCTGGCGTGCCGGATGACGGACCCGCACGGGCGGCTCTACGGTGTGCACATCATCGAGGTCAACCGGTCGCTGCCCCTTGGCGCGGTGCTGGACGACGTCGTCGACCGGGGGGAGAAGATCCTGGACGAGGTGGAAAAGCTGGCGGCGGCGTCGCAGCTGGCGGTGGAGACCGAGCTCGTGCAGGCGCGGGACACTGGCCCGGCGTTGGTGGACGAGGCGGTGGAATGGGGCGCGGACCTGATCGTGATGGGGCTGCCGTACAAGAGGCGGTTCGGGGAGTTCAACCTCGGCAAGACCGTGCCGTACGTGCTGAAGAACGCGAACTGCCGGGTGATGTTGTTCCGGGAGCACCGGGAGCACCGCGAAGAAGAAACGACCTGACGGCCGCCGCCGAGTGCAGCCCGGCCCTTGCGGGCCCTCCCTCTCCCGCAGGCACCCTCCCCCAGCCTGCCGAGCCTGGCAAAGCACGCTAGCCGCCGCAAACGTCCTTGACAACCCAGCTTGTTAAGAGCTCATGCCCCGGGGGGCACCACGCGAGCATGAAAATCTTCTGGGCGGTGAGCCGGCCCGTGCGCCGTTGATGCCACGAGCTCGACTTGTTAAGTTGGGCCGGCGGACTGCAAGGCATCACGAAGTGCTGCCTCGGACCACCGAGAGCGCGCGGGTTAAATTCCTGAACCGAAGCGGTCCGCCCACCGCCACAAATCGCTGGGAGGTGGGAGCCATGGAAGTTGTGCATCCGCGCTGCGCCGGACTAGACGTGCACAAAAAGACTGTCGTCGCGTGCGTCATGGTGCCAGGGCGCAAGGAGGTGCAGACCTTCGGCACTGTGACCGACGAGTTGTTGCGTCTGGCTGACTGGCTCGAGCAGGAGCAGGTAACCCATGTGGCAATGGAGTCCACAGGCGTGTACTGGAAGCCGATTTACAACGTCCTCGAGAGCACGGGCTTGGAGCTTCTCGTAGTCAACGCCCAGCACATCAAGGCTGTCCCTGGTCGCAAGACCGACGTCAAAGATGCGGAGTGGATAGCCGACCTGCTCAAGCATGGCTTGGTCCGGGCCAGCTTCATCCCGAGCCGTCCACAGCGCGAGCTTCGGGAGCTGGTTCGCTACCGCAAGGGCTTGACCGAGCAACGAGGTCACGTGGTCCAGCGCATCCAGAAACTGCTTGAGGGAGCCAACATCAAGCTCTCCGACGTGGCCTCCGATGTCGTCGGCGTCTCCGGGCTGGCGATGCTGCGCGCTCTGGCGTCCGGTGAGGAAGATGCCGAGCGCCTGGCCGAGATGGGCAAGAGCCAGCTTCGCAACAAGCGTCACGAGCTCAGGCTCGCCCTTCGCGGTTCTTTTGGCCAACATCAGCGATTCATGCTCAAGAACCAGCTCGGCCTGCTCGAGTTCCTGGATGAGCAGATCGCCATGCTCAACCAGGAGGTGGAGCGCCGACTGCGCCCTTTTGAGCCGTTGCTCGAGAGGCTGCGTGCCATTCCGGGCATCGGGCCCCGCAACTCGGAGCAGATCTTGGCCGAGATCGGTACTGACATGAGCCGTTTTCCGACCGATTCTCACTTCGCCTCCTGGGCCAAGCTCTGCCCTGGCAACGACGAATCAGCCGGCAAGCGCATGTCCGGTAAGACCGGTCACGGCTCGCGCTGGCTGAGAGCAACCATGGTGGAAGCGGCCTGGTCGGCGACCAGGGTCAAGAACAGCTATTTCGCTGCTCAGTACCACCGGCTGGTGCCCCGGCGCGGCAAGCGCCGAGCGGCGGTCGCGGTTGCCCACAGCATGCTGATCGTGATCTACCACCTCATCAAGGACGGAACCGTCTACCAGGACCTCGGACCGCATCACTTCGACGAACTGGACCGCAAGCGCATCACACACCGAGCTGTCCAAAGGCTGCAGTCCCTGGGCTTCGAGGTCTCCCTCAGAGACGTCGCGGCGGTGAGCCAATTTTCGGGTTAAG